>Ga0126308_10000875_pt1 | contig 11110 bp, 9 predicted proteins | sample Plot55_FD_92533 | JGI IMG/M metagenome (GOLD analysis project Ga0126308, IMG submission 92533) | Serpentine soil microbial communities from UC McLaughlin Reserve, CA, USA - Plot55 | ecosystem: Environmental > Terrestrial > Soil > Grasslands | place: USA: UC McLaughlin Reserve, Lake County...
AGCCTCTACCCCATAGCGACCTTCAAGTTCACCGGCGCGCCGCTCGTCATCTTCGGCCACAACCTCTCGAGCCACGGCTTCGAGACGGGCGGGAGGGCGCTCCTCTTCCCCGAGTTCCTCAAGTTCGAGTGGCTCGGGCCGCTCGCCGCCGCGGCGTTTTTTACGTGTCTGATCGCTTTCATCCTCAAGACGGTGTGGGAGTGGAGGGCCGGGCTCTTGCACGTCCCCAAGACGCTTCACATGAGCCTCGCGGCGCTCCTCTTCTTCGTCACGCCGGCGCTCCCGAACCTCGACGTGGCCTTCCAGGGCCTCAACACCTGGCACTCCTTCCAGTACCTCGCGGTCGTGCTCTACCTGAACCAGGTCAGGTCGGAGCGGGGCCTCATCGGGTCGCAGTACGTGGCGCGGGTCTCGAGCAGCGGGCGCCGCCTCTACTGGATGTGTTTCCTGTTTACTCTGGCCGCGGCTCTCGCGTACCTGCTCGTGCTCGGGGCGAACGTGGCGCTCGGGACCTTCGGAGGTAACTTCTCTGAGCAACACTACTTCGCTTTCTACTCCGTGGTGCTCTCGGCGCTCCTCGTCCACTACTACTTCGACCACTTCCTCTTCCTGCAGGTGGACGACGTCATCACCCCGCGCTGGAGCTGAGCATCCGCCGCTTCCTAGTATCTTCTCCAAGCGTGTTCTATAGTTTTACAGTGACGCGCACACCTCGGGTACGCTTATGAGACTTTCATCTACCTTCGTGGAGGGCTGGCTTGTCGGACCACACCGATCTTAATCACGCTTTGAAGGGTCTCGCGCGTAAGCCGGAGGAAGTTTCGGTACACACCGACGACATCTTCGACAAAGCCTTCGGCTTCACCCGCGCCGACGAGGCAATGGAGGCCGGGATCTACCCCTACTTCAAGCCGATCTCCGAGCAGCACGGCGGCACCGTCAAGGTTGACGGGCGGGAGATGATCATCACCGGCTCGAACGACTACCTGGGACTCACCCAGGACCCCCGCCTCGAGAAGGCGGCTATGGAGGTCTTTGACCGTTACGGCACGAGCTGTACCGGCTCACGCTCTCTGACGGGCACCCTCGCCGTGCACGAGGAGCTCGAACGGCGCCTGGCCGAGTTCTTCAAGGCCGAGGCGGCGCTGACCTTCACCACCGGCTTCCTCGGCATGCTGGCGGTCCTGAGCGCGCTCGCCGGCCGCCGTGACATCCTCTACCTCGACCGTGAGAACCACGCCAGCCTCTACGACGGGGCGAGACTCTCCTTCGGCGCGATGCGCAAGTACCGCCACAACGATCTGGACGATCTGGAACGATTGCTCGCCAGGGACGCGGGCAAGCCGGGCGGGCGCATGATCGTCACCGACGGCGTCTTCTCGATGAGCGGCCACATCGCCGACCTGCCAGGTATCGTGGAGCTCGCCCGCAGGTACGGGGCGCGCGTGGCGGTGGACGACGCGCACGCGACCGGGGCGCTCGGCGAGAACGGGAGGGGCACGCCCGAGCACTTCGGGCTGGAGGACGAGATCGACCTCATAATCGGGACCTTCTCCAAATCGTTCGCCTCCGTGGGCGGGTTCGTCATGGGGCCTAGGTCCGTCATCAACTACATCAAGCACCATGGGCGTCCCTTTATCTTCACGGCGGCGCTGCCCGCGATGCAGGTCGCCGTCGCGCTCGAGGCGCTCGAGATCATGGAGACGGAGCCCGAGCACCGGGAGAGATTGCAGCAGAACGCCGAGCAGTTGCGGGGGGGGATCGGCTCTCTAGGCTTCGACACGATGGGATCCGAGACCCAGATTGTGCCGGTCCTGATAGGACCCGACGAGCTCACCGTGATGTTCTGGCGGGGGCTTTGGGAGGAGGGGATCTTCACGACCCCCGCGCTCCCTCCCGGCGTGCCCCCAGGACAGAGCATCATCCGCACGAGCGTCAACGCCAACCACACCCCGGAGCAGATAGGGCGCCTGCTGGAGGCCTTCGCTGCAATCGGTCGGGGCCTGGGCGTCATCGGCTAGGGAAAGTCTTTTTGGTCGGTGCGGGCGTTAACAGGATCCAGGCTTGCGGGTCTAGCGCCGACATAGAGCGCTTTATCTGCTACCCGTTCACGAGGTACCGGGATGATCCTCACTGGGTCCCGCCCCTCCTCCTTACCGAGCGACAGCAGTTCGACCCGAGAAAGAACTCCTTCTACGACCACGCGCGGATGAACCTCTTTGTCGCCGAGCGCGACGGCGAGGCCGTCGGGCGCGTTGCCGCCATAGACGACGACAACCACAACGAGACCCACGGCGACAACCTCCTCTTCTTCGGCTTCTTTGAAGCGGAGGACGAGGAGGCCGCCGAAGCTCTATTCGCCAGCGTCGAAGAGCGGGCGCGGGAGCTGGGGCGCGAGGCGGTCCGCGGCCCGGTCAACCCTTCCATGAACCATAGCGCGGGGCTGCTCATTGACGCCTTCGACTCCGACCCTTGCGTGATGATGCCCTACAACCCACCCGAGTACCCGCGCTACGTCGAGGCGGCGGGCTACCGCAAGGTCAAGGACCTGTACGCCTGGATCTTCGAGAGCCATTGGGAGATAAAAAAGATCGGACGCCTCGCCGACAGGGTCCGCAAGCGCCACAAAGAACTGGTGATTCGTCCCGTGAACATGAAGCGCTGGGACGAGGAGCTCGCGCGGGTCAAGGTCCTCTACAACAGGGCCTGGGAGCTTAACTGGGGCTTCGTGAGGTACACCGAGGCTGAGTTCGACCAGCTCGCCAAAGAGTTCAAGACGATTCTGGATCCCGAGCTCGTCGCGCTCGCCGAGGTGGACGGCGAACTCGTCGGGGTGACCGTCATCATCCCCGACGCGAACCAGGTCTTCAAGAAGATGCGCGGGCGGCTCCTGCCTTTCGGCTTCTTCCATCTCCTCAGGCGAAACAAGATCATGGACCGGGTGCGGCTCCCAATCCTGGGCGTCGTCCCCGAGCACCGCAACAAGGGTTTCGAGCTGGTCATGATCCACAAGCTCTACCAGCGCGTCATAGCCAAAGGCTACGGGAGCTGCGAGGCGTCCTGGACGCTGGAGGACAACCGGGCCATGAACCACGTCATCGCGACCGGCGGGGCCAAGCAGTACAAGACCTACCGGATCTACCAGAAGGAGATATAGGCTGTGGCCGACCGGGTGCTGGTTACTGGCGCGACCGGTTTCGTCGGCAGCCATGTAGCAGAAGCCTTCGCCGAGGCGGGCTACGAGGTGCGAGTCGGCGCGCGCGCCTCGAGCGATCTGCGCTGGATCTCCGATCTCGACACCGAACGCGTGCCGCTCGACCTTCGCGGTAGACCTGAAGATTTCTCCCGGGCGGTAGAGAACGTGGACATAGTCGTCCACGCCGCGGGGATAACCCGGGCGCGTCGGGTGCAAGACTACCATCCGGTCAACGCCGAAGGCACCGGGAGACTCGCCGCCGCCGCGCTCGGGGCGGGGGTGCGGCGCCTCGTCCTGATCAGCAGCCTCGCCGCGCACGGCCCCGATGGCTCCGCGAAGGGCGACCACCCCGAGAGTGCCTACGGGCGGAGCAAGCTCGTGGCCGAAGGGCGCCTCCTCGCTTTAGGTGGCCGGGTCGAGGTCGTCGTCCTCCGCCCAGCGGCGGTCTACGGTCCCCGCGACACCGACCTCCTGCCCTTGTTCAAGATGGCCCGCGCAGGCTGGCTGCCCGTCCCCTCGGGTGCATCCGCCTTGCAGCCGGTCTACGCGGAGGACTTGGCCCGAGCCGCCCTCGCGGCGGCGCGCGAACCGGCGAGCTTCGGCCCCTTCCCCGTGGCCGAGAGCAGACGCTATGCCTGGCCGGACGTCGTCTCCGGGCTTGAGAAGGTCCTCGGAGGCCCTGTATGCGCCGTACACCTGCCCGCTGCCGCCTTCGTATGGGCCGGACGGACGGCCGAGTGGGCGGCGAGACCCCTCTCGGCGGTCCCCGTCTTCGACGAGCGCAGGGCGCGCGACCTGGCCCTCAACGCCTGGACCTGCGACGTTTCCGGTACCGAGGAGGCGCTGGGGTGGCGGGCAGATATCCCGCTTTCGGAGGGTCTGGCGCGCACGGTCCAATGGTACAGTCAGGTGGGGTGGCTTAGTATGAAACCTCGATGAGCGCGGGCGAGCGCAGACCCAGGATCCTCTTCGCCACCATCGCCGCCGGGGGCGGTCACGTGATGGTTGCACGTGCCATGGCCGAAGCCGTAGAACACCACTACCCCGGGTGCTTCGAGCTGCGCGTCTCGGACTACATGAAAGAGGTCGGAGCGAAAAAGGTCGCCGGCCTCGACCGGCTGCACAAGGACACCTGGCGCTTCATGCTGCGCTACCCGATCCTGGCGAGGACGAGCCAGCGGATCATGGACGCCTTCCCGCGCCTGACCATCGCCGCCCAGCGGCGCCTCGTGCGGGGCTTCGCCCACGCCGCAGCAGATGATCTGAGACATAATCCCCCGCTCCTGATCTTCTCCAATCACGGCCTCATGACCGCGGGGTTGGCCGAAGCTAAGCATGTCGGCGGTCTCGAGGTACCCGTGCTCAGCTTCGCCAACGAGATGGTCGGCATCTGCTCCTACTGGGCCGACCCGCGCGCCGACTGCATCGTCGTGCCCTCCGAGGAGGCGCGGCGAGACCTGATGCGCTTCGGCGTGCCCGAGAGCAAGCTGACGTTCGCCAGCTTCGGCTACCCGGTCCGCCAGGCCTTCCTTAACGCGCCCACAAAGCCCGAGGCGCGCGCGCGCCTCGGGCTCGAAGATCGCTTCACATGCCTAGTGTCTTCCGGCGGCGAGGGGGTTGGGAGGAACCAGCGTGAGCTGGTACGGGCCCTGCTGAGCTCGGATGCACCGCTGCAGGTGGTGGTCATAGCGGGCAGGAATGAGGGCTTGAAGAAGGAGCTGCGGACGCTCGGGACGGGGAAGAACGTGCTCAGGATCGAGGGCTACGTCGAGGACATGGCCACCTACCTCGCCGCGAGCGACGTCTTCGTCGGCAAGGCAGGGCCAGCCTCCGTCTACGAGGCCATCGTGGTCGGGCGTCCCGCGCTCGTCACCGGCTACGCGGGGCTCAACGAGGTCGGCGTGGCGCGACTGGTAGAGCAGTGGGGCCTGGGACGCTACGTCAGGACCCCTAAGGGACTACTGGAGGAGGTGCGGCGCTACGCCCTTGAGCCCCAGCTGCTCGATGAGGTCGCCCGGAGGTGCCGGGCGTTGGATCCGGCGTCAGCCACCGAGCGTCTCGCGCGCTACGTCGTCCGCTACGCCACAGCCGGCGAAGACGGTGCCTAGAGTGCCCGGCGAGAGCCGGGGCGGGGTGGTACGGGCCGTCGTGGTCTTCGCCGTGGGCCTCGCGCTCGGCTTTGGCGGGCTCTACTTGGTCGCGGGGGATCAGGTCTTCAGAATCGAGACCTACAGGGTGCGGGACCCAAGCCTCCTTGTCGCGACGCTCTGCGTGGTCGCGTTTATCGCGGAGTGGTTCCTCATGGACTCGGCGAGGATCTGGCTCCTCTGCCGCAACCAGAAGATACCGCTCCCCTTCCGCTCGGCTATCCTCGTGCACCTCACCTCGATGTTCGTGGCCTCCGTGACGCCCGGCAACGTGGGCGTCGGCCCGACCACGACGGTGGCGCTCAGGCGGCTCGGCGTGCCGTTCGGGAAGGGGGTTGGCGTCGCGATCCAGGTCTTTATCTTCGACATGATCTTCTTCGCTTGGGCGGTGCCCGTGAGCCTCGGGTACCTGATCTACTCCCACATCCTCCGGCTCCCGCCGATCCCCGAGTTCGCGGCCTTCGCGATCGCCGGCCTCGCGATCGTCGGCGCCGTCTTCTTGACCCGTTATCCCCGCCCCGTGGTGCGCCTTATTCTCTCGATTGCCACGTTGCGCCTCCTGAGCCGGTTCGCCTCTCGGATACGCGGGACGGCGCGCGACTACTACCGCGGCGCGATAGCCTTCAGGAACATGGCCTTCTCCACCTGGCTCAAGATCAATCTGGTGGTGACGGGGGGCTGGTTCTCCGGCTTCGTGCTCTTCTGGCTCCTCCTAAAGCTCTACGGGGTCGAGGCCGATCTGCCGGCAACCCTCGCGATCCTGAGCAGCGTCACCCTCGTCTCGCACCTCGTTCCCACGCCGGGGGGATCCGGGTTTATGGAGGCGGCGTTGGGCTTGAGCATTGGCTCGGGCGGGGGAGCGGCGGCGGCGCTCCTGATCTGGCGCTTGGCAAGCTACCACGCGATCTTCCTTCTTGGCCCACCCGCCGCGTGGCTCCTCTACCTCTCCGAGCCGGTGACGGTGAAGGATGGCGACACCTAGGAGAACAGCTCTTCGAAGCCCGCCTCGTCGATCACCGGCACCCCCAGCTCCCTCGCCCGGTCCAGCTTCAAGCCGGCCTCCTCACCGGCGAGCACGTAGTCTGTGTTCTTGCTGACCGAGGAGGTGAACGTGCCGCCCGCGGCCTCGAGTCTCTCGATGAAGTCGCCACGCGGTCTGCTGAGGGTCCCGGTAATGACCATCCTCTTGCCCACCAGCGGACCGTCGGAGGGCACAGACGACGCCTTCTCGAAGTCAAGGCCGACCTCCATCAGGCGCCCGACCAGATCTCTGTTATCGTCGAGGGCGAAGTACTCCACCACCGCCCGCGCCACGACCCCACCGACGCCGTTGATCTCGGTTAGCTGCTCCACCGAGACCCCGCGCAGGAGGTCATCGCCGCTAAACTTCTCGGCTATGAGCTCCGCCGTCACGGATCCGACGTGCCGGATTCCCAGGGCGTACAAGACGCGGGGGAACGGCTGCTCCTTGCTCCTCTCAACGGCCCGGATGAGGTTCTCGGCGCTCTTCTCGCCGAAGCCCTCGAGCGGTGAGATCAGCTCAGCCTTCAGACCGTAGATGTCCGCGGGGTCTCTTATGAGACCGAGGTCGAAGAAGCGGGTCGCGACCTTCTCGCCGAGACCCTCTATGTCCATCGCTCCCTTTGTGGCCCAGTGAATGATGTGCTCCAGCGCCTGGGCCGGGCAGCGGGCGTTGACACAGCGTGTGACGGCCTCGCCCTCCGGCCGCGAGACGGGCTCCCCGCAAACCGGACAGTGCGTAGGCATCTCGAATGGACGTTCGCCGCCGTCGCGCTCTTCGGGAACAGGGCGAACGACCTGGGGGATCACGTCCCCCGCGCGCTCGACGACGACCACATCACCGACGAGGATGCCCTTCTCGTTTATGTAGTCCTCGTTGTGCAGCGTGGCGCGCGAGATCGTCACCCCGCCGATGTTCACCGGCTCGAGGAGAGCCTGCGGCGTCAGAGCCCCCGTGCGCCCGACGTTGACGATGATGTCCAGGAGCTTAGTGCGGCCCGCGAGCGGCTCAAACTTGTAGGCTATAGCCCAGCGTGGCGCCCTGGCGACCGTCCCTAAAGAGCGCTGCTGCTCCCGCGAGTCGACTTTCACGACGACGCCGTCGATCTGGTAGGGGAGCGACTCCCGCTCGGCGGCGCGCCGCTCACACTCCCCGATCACGGACTCTATCGAGTCGTGCAGCGTGTAGGGGTTCGCCCGCAGGCCATAGCACTTGAAGGCGTCGAGGGTGGCGGAGTGGCTCTCGTACCCTTTGCCGCCCTCGCCGACGCCGTAGAGGTAGAGGGTGAGCGGCCTCGCGGCCGTGATCCTGGGGTCGAGCTGCCGGATGGACCCCGCGGCGGCGTTGCGCGGGTTGGCGAAGGGTGGCTTCCCCTCCGCTTCCTGCCACCGGTTAAGCTCCTCGAAGTTCTCGAGCGTCATGAACACCTCGCCCCGCGGCTCGAGCACCTCAGGGGGATCGTCATCGAGCCTGTCTGGTATGGCGCGCACGGTCCGCATGTTCTGAGTCACGTCCTCACCCAACATCCCATTGCCGCGGGTAGCGCCCCGGACGAACCGCCCGTTCTCGTAGCGCAGGGAGACCGCGAGCCCGTCTATCTTGAGCTCGGTGACGTAGCGGAGCCGCTCCTCCTCCTCGGGGCCGAGGAGCCGCCTGACGCGAGCGTCCCACTCTTTAAGGTCCTCGGTCTTGCGAGCGTTAGCGAGGGAGAGCATCGGGATGGAGTGTCGGATCTGCTCGAACCCCTCGAGGGGCTCGCCGCCAACCCTTTGCGTGGGTGAGTCGGGGGTGACGAGCTCGGGGTGCTCGGACTCCAGGCCCTCGAGCTCCGCGTGGAGGGCGTCGTACTCGGCGTCGGAGATCTCCGGTGCGTCCTCTATGTGGTAGCGGCGGTTGTGGTAGCGGACCTGCCTGCGCAACTCCTCGATCCTGCCCCGCACGTCCACGCTCTCGGCCACGCGAGGATTATACGCGCGGGCGCCCGCCGCCCCAAGGCGTCTTACCCACCCGCCCGCCGGACCGGCCAGTCGAGCTCCCGCCCCGCCTCGTCTACAAAGGAGAAATCCTTACAATCTGGGTTCAACCCCCGCACGACCGCGACGGCGTAGGGGTAGGTGAGGGCCTGGGTCAGGAGAGCGTCGCGCGGCGGCTCCCTCAAGAAGAGCCGGACCGTTACCCGGCCCTCTTCAAGGCGCGCCGACCGCACGGCCATCGAATACCCGCCCGTCGGTTTCTCGCCCCAGTAGGCCGCGAGGTACGTCCCGTCACCCGAGTTCGGGACGTTCGCGCCCGTCGCGTCAGACACAGCAGCCGCCGAGGTGGCCACGACCACCCGTGGCCGTTCGGGACCCTGTCCCGGGGCGTCCGAGGACACGCCCTGCACGCGCAGGTAGCGCGAGGCCTCGGAGGCGCTGGTGGTCCCCGGGGTATTGTCGGCGGAGGACCCGGAGCCGGCGGAGCATCCTGGGACGAAGAACAGCAACAGCAACAGCACCCCCGCGCGTACCATACCGGGGCGATCTTACCACCGGCCGTTACCGCGCGGCCGGACAGGCCTCAAGCTACCTCAGAACGGTCAGGCGGGGGAGTAGAAGTTCATGCATGTTACCGGAGGCTGACCGCCTAGAGGCCGTTACCTGCTTGTGCGCAGGAGGTTAAGAAAGGCTCTTGTCCTAGGCGGGACTTACTAGCTGGTTCATCACGTGCACGGGGCACCAGCGATGGCGGAGGCTATATTCGGCTACGTTCCGGTAGACGGTATCGCCCACCCTGAATCGAGCAGCCAGGTGACCCGTGCTGTCTCTGGAGAACACGAAGCTGGTCCCCTGCGGGACCTCGTTTGGCAGGTTCGGATATGCGTCCTCCATGCGTTCGATCTCCCCCCGCATATCTCCCAGGCCGAAGTGCTCGTCGTCGAAACCGATCCCGATCTCGCCGCCCTTTGGACCGGACCACGACAACGTTCGGGTGGCCACAAGACCGTTACCTGAAAAACGCCGTTAAGAGCGTGGTCCCGCGAGCTACGGTGCTCCTGCGGGTGTCGTATCTGGCCGAGCGGGTCGCCTTCGCCGAGCGGGACTGCTGAATCGAACTGCGCGCTTCTTCCATCCTCTCCTTGCCGAACCTGTAGTCGTAGTCGCCGTAGAACATCTGCTCGCTACTCCCGCGGTCGGGTGCGTCCACTACGACGTAACGATAGCTGCCAGGGGCACCCCAGCGCATCGCGCAAATGAGTGATCTTTGTTTCATACAAATGGTGGTTTTCGAAGGGCCCTATCCCCGAGGAGTTCTGCGGTCAGTCTCAGACGACCCCGGAGCCCTGTGGCTCGCCGCGGGCCTCGAGCCTGGCGAAGAGCCCCTCTATCTCCTCGCCGACGATCTCCTCGCGCTCGAGCAGAGCGTCGCGCACACCCTCGACGATAGCGCCCCTCTGGCGCAGCAAGTCCTCTATCTCCTGGCGCGCCTCGAGGAGTATCCCGTTGACCTCCTCGCGCACCTCGGTGTCCCGCAGCAGCGCCCCTATCGAGGAGCCGCCGGCGAGATCGCTGGGGATGGTGCCGAAGGAGTAGAGCTCCTTGCCCATCCCGAACAGGCCGACCATCGTGGCCCCGGCCCACGTCGCCTGCCTGAGGTCCGCGCTCACGCCCGTGGTGGTCTCCCCGAACCACACGTTCTCGGCGGCGCCGGCGGCGAGAGCGGTCTTGATGCGAGCCATCACGTCCGAGCGGGTCCGGACGTAGCGGTCCTCCTTCTCCTGGTAGCTCACCAACCCCAGGGCGTTCTCCCGCTTGATGATGGAGATTACCTGCATCTGGAGCTCCTCGCGCTCGAGGTACCACGAGGCGACCGCGTGCCCGGCCTCGTGGGTGGCGATCTTGACCTTCTCCTGCTCGTCGTACTCGACGGGCTGCTTGAGCCCGATCTCGTCGGTCAGCTTGGCCGACCAGATGTCCCTCCAGCCGAGCGAGTCCCGGCCGTCCTGCAGGGCGAAGATGAGCGCCTCGTTGACGACGTTCTTGATGCGGGCCGGCGAGTACCCGACTGTGGCCTTGGCGAACTTTTCGAGGTCCACGCTCTCGTGGCGCACCTTGTCCAGGTAGTAGTCCGCTATGTCCATGCGGCCCTCCTTGTCCGGCAGGCCCACGTGCAGCCGCCTGTCGAAGCGGCCCGGCCTCAGCAGCGCCGGGTCGAGGGCGTCGGCCCGGTTCGTCGCCCCGATGACTAGGATGTTGTAGGTGGGCACCCTCCTCTTGAGGCGCCTGCGGATAAAGGGCGGGACCAGGCGTCTGAACAGACGACCGAGGCCCCTGGGTTGCTCGAGCCCATCCATCTGCACCAGCAGCTCGTTGACGAGCATCCCGCCCATTCCCATGCCGCCCATGCCGCCCATGACGACCCGGTTCACGAACCCCACGAGCCCGCGTCGCGGCTCCTCGGGCGGACCCGAGATCAGACGGTCCTCGAGCCCGTGGCGGAACGGCTCGTCGAAGGGATAGGGTTCCATCGTCTGAGTGATCCCGCCGCGGGAGCCGATGGCGTCGAGCTCGTCCATGAAAATCACGGCGCCGCCGAAGCGCTCCGAGAACTTGCGGGCTTTGGAGAAGAGCCTCATCACCCTGAGGTTCGATACCCCCATGAACATGTTGTTAAAGCTGGAGGCCGAGGCGTAGATGAACGGCACGTTCACCTCGCCCGCTATGGCTTTGGACAGTAAGGTCTTCCCGGTCCCCGGCGGGCCCTCAAGGA
>Ga0126308_10000876_pt1 | contig 11102 bp, 17 predicted proteins | sample Plot55_FD_92533 | JGI IMG/M metagenome (GOLD analysis project Ga0126308, IMG submission 92533) | Serpentine soil microbial communities from UC McLaughlin Reserve, CA, USA - Plot55 | ecosystem: Environmental > Terrestrial > Soil > Grasslands | place: USA: UC McLaughlin Reserve, Lake County...
CCCTCCTCTATAAGTACTGTGTAAGCTTCCCTCTTATGCTAGATAACAGCTTAAGGTTTTGTGGCAAGTCTTCCCCGCAAAGACCTCTGAGATATCAGTAAGGGCTCGGCGCATCCTGGACCGGCTCTTCTTTATGCCCTTGAAGTATAGGTATGTCTCCCGCAGACGCGTACCATGGAGCTCGCTCCGCCACCTACAGTGTACGGTAGTAGGCCATACGGTAGCCGCTGGCCCAAGATGTTGTGGATCTCGAAACCCACCCTGTACAGAGTACGGGGGGCAAGCTAGGCTACTATCGATGCAAGAGGACACGAAGCGGACGGCAACTCGGTATTCTGACGAGTCGGCGACTAGCCGCAAAATCGAGCAACGACTCACAGTCCACGAGGCCGCACCGCTACTGGGGTTGAGCGTGGATGCGGCTCGTAAAAGGGCCGAACGTGGCAGCTTTAACAAAGGAGAAAAGCCCCAACGGCACGGTATATATCGTCCTCAACATCGCTCACCCACCGACCAGATACGCAACCAGTCACCGTGCGACGCACGACTAGACGACGGCTGGTCTAAACCTGCCGGTGAGTAGTCTGGAAGATCAGATCGCCTGCCTGCGGAGAGAGCTGGAGACTCGAAACGAGGAGCTACGCCATAAGGATTACCTGCTCGCGGCTGCACTTGAACGTGTACCTCAGGTTAAATTAGCTTCAGATATCTCAAGGCCGTTGGCGAGCCGCTCCGATACCATGAAGAAGGGCGATGATATACGCCAGGAGCCTGCTACCCGGCACCGCTCGTGGCTCGTGCGGTTTTTTACTTTGGGCCGTAGTATGCTACTAGAAGGAGGTTTACGATGCCCACGGTTCGTATTGGCCTGTTAACCTTGCCCCTCGCGGGCCTACTGGCCATCTGGGCAACCGTCGCCGCCAGCACCTTTGTAGATGCGGGGATCGAGCCCCTCGAAGCTGCTTCGGCCTACAACGCCACCAGCTACTTCTTGAGCCAGTTCGTGGGCCACATAATTGGTCTAACGCTGCTTACCCTGGGCATCTTTGCTCTAACGGTCTACCTATCTGATATTCGCGGGGAACGCTGGACACTGGGTGCGATGGTCTTGAGTATCTTGGGCATAGGTCTGTTGCTATCGGTCTATGGTCTTCGCACCTACGCCCTTCCGGCCCTCGGCGGGGCTTACCTAAGCGGGCAGCAAAATGCTATAGAGATGGCCAACGTCGTCTTTGGCTACCCGTTAACGTTGGTCTTTTACGTGGCCTTTTTACTCTATTCGGCGGGCTTCATCCTCTTCGGCTTCGCTATTTGGGGTTCCGGAACGCTGCCTGAATGGGCGGGGGTGCTCCTTGCTATCCACGCCCCGCTCCTCTCCGGACCACTCCCAGAAGCATTTGCGGTTTTGGGGGCGCTGCTGTTGCTCATCGGCGGCGGGTGGCTAGCCTTTGCCGTTTTGCGGAAGTCCCCGGCTCGAGTGGGGGACTGCGTAGAGGCTGAATCGAAGCCGCGGGAAAGAACGCGGGCAAGAAGCAGAATAAGAAGAACCGGTGCCAAGTAGGGAGACCGTTTCGGGCCTTCAAAGAGGGATGCCTTCTGGTCTTCTGGGCTGCCGAAAAACCTATATCAACGTCAGAGGGCGCCCGATGGTAAGTAGTAGTGGTGGGTGATGCCTGCTTTAGGATAATAGGGCAATAGGGCGAACCTCCCTAGCACGGTCCTTTAGTAGAGTATCTGATGGCACCAGTAGAATTCTTGGTTATGACGCAACCCCCGCTTAAGAACTGCGTTTTCCTTTTCCTGCGAGCGCAAGAAAACCTACGAGCCCCTTCGCCGCATCCATTTAGGCACTACACAATACGTATAAGGGCTTTGCTCGCCCGCACCCTGCACAGTGGGCCTGGGTGGAAGTTTCGCTGGTTGCGGTTAGCGGATCTTGATCGAGGCTCCGATTGTTCTTCGAAGAGGTAGTCGGGTGCGTTACACTCCCACCATCCGCAGATAGAGGAGGCGTGTATCGTGAACGAAGAACCGCGGCTACCGCACCGTTACATAAACATCCGCGGAAAAGGTAGCACAACGTGGAGAACCGTCAGGGCGCAGGTGTGGGACCAGATACCAGGCCGCGACGATGAGGCGTGGCTCAAAGATGTTCGCCCCGTGGTACGGCTAGGCGGCGAAGACAGGAACGTGTTCAGGCTTATCGGCAAGGTGCATGCCGGCCTCGAAGAGGCTGACCTCCTGAGCCGGGCACAGAAATTCGTCGAGCGGGCGTACTACGTGGGGAGCTACGACGAAGTGCTCTGCCTGGCAGCAGAGTACGTGGAGATTCACTGGCTGTACTCAAAGCGCCAAGCCCGGGGATGAGCCGGCGCTGTACTGTGCCTTCTGGCGGCAGGCACAGAGCCTAGAGGGGCACGATATGCCGGCGGAGGATACATCGCAACGATTAGACGCTACTTGTCGGACGTTATGTAAAGTTCGACTCTTTAAAGACGATATGCCAACCCACGCTCTTATTGGGCGGAAGTAGAGCGTGTGACCAAACAGGCGGAGTAAGCTTCTACTCAACCCAGCATTCCTTCTATAAGCTTTAGGTGCTGATGTACCTGGCTAAGGACTACATCCACGCTTATAAGGGTTGGGCCGGTGTGCGGTCGCTGTGCAGGATCCGCCTCTACCTGCCCTACGAAGGTATGGACGCGGCCGCAGTGGTCTGCTCCGAGCTCCCCGACAACCCTGGCACGTCTGTTGCGGCCGCGGCCGAGCAGATCGCCGCCGAGATAATCGCGGGCTTCAAGCTACCACTGCCGCCGGTGTGGATAGAGCACCACCCGGCGGAGGTTGCAGATGACCGGAATGAGACCTTTGAACTGGTTGTCTTCGCCCATTACGATGTCCGGAACGACTTGCGCGGGGGCGTCTTGCACAAGCAGATCGGACCTCCCAACCGGAAGCCGCTCGATCGAGAGAGCGTCGAAATGCTCGTGGGGCAGTACGTGTAGCATATTGGTGTGAGCCGCACCAGAACTGAGATGCTTCTACCTAGGAAGCTTCAGCCCTTCGCTTTAGCTAAAATAGCCGCCGGTCGAAAGGATCTCTGTAGAAGGGACAAGCAAGAGCATGAGGCGCGCGAGAGGTGACTTGATCTTCCTGCTGGTTTTGGTCTTTCTGCTAGCTATCGGTGGTTGCGGCGGCGAAGACGAGGACGTAGCACAGCAGCACGAGATGCCGGAGACGGCTCCGGAGGGTGTTGTAGAATACTACATCCAGAGCCGCGAACATGCGGAGGGAGCGTTAAGCTACGGGTATGAGCCGCCGGTCGGTGGGCACCATAACCCGGTATGGCAGAACTGCGGGTTCTACGACAGGCGGGTCCGCGACGAGTACGCTGTCCACTCTATGGAGCATGGGGCGGTTTGGATCACCTACGATCTTGGCCTGCCCCAGGAGCAAAAAGACGCCCTGCGGCAGCTGGCGAGCGAACAACCCTACGTGCTCGCCAGCCTTTACCCCAGGTTGCCTGCGCCGGTGGTAGCTACGGCCTGGGGCTATCAACTACAGCTCGAAGGCACGGACGATCCCCGCTTGCAGCAATTCGTGGACGCTTTTCAGCAAGGTCCCCAGACCCCCGAACCCGGCGAACCCTGCACCGACGGAATAGGCGAGCCGCTGCAAAATAGTTAGGACGCCTCAATAAGCAGGTTTACGGACCCTGTTGGCCAGTGGTGATAACGTAGCCATAATACGGGCGTAGCGCGAAGGCTCTAAGGTTGGGCCAGTCACCGAGAAGGGCCGCAGAACGCACCTTGCGTGGCCACGTTAATGTCTTGTCTGAGAGCCCGAAAGATTTTTTGGACGAAGAGCGGGGGTATGGAAGGTGTTTGGCGGGGGCAGCAAGCGTTGCCTACGCGTACTACGGGGATACGTGGGCCTCGTCCTCGAAAGAGGGAGCTGAGTGGTTCGTGAACGGCTAGTACTAGCCGTTGTTAGCGCATGACGCTGCTGACCGAGACCGGCACGTCCACGAACTCGGCTAGCCTCCGGGCGAGGGGCTCCAAAGACGGGAGTTCCGTCGCGGCGTGTCCGGCGTCGATCGCCACGAGCTTAAGAGCCTCGGCGAGTAGCGCGTCGTGGTAGTCGAGGTCGCCCGTGACGTAAACGTCGGCGCCAGAGGCCGCCGCCTCCCGGACAAAGGAGCCACCCGAGCCCCCGAGGACTGCGATGCGCTCCACTGGTCGGTCGGGGCTGGGGTTTGCGACGAGGCGGGCCGAGAAGCCTAATACATCCGAGACATAGCCGCGCAACTCCTCTGGCATGAGGGGCTCTGGGAGTCTTCCTACGCGGCCGTAGCCGCAGCCCTCCGGATGGCCGTCTATGAGGTAGATGTCGAGCGCGGGCTCTTCATATGGATGGGCGGCGCGAGCAGCCGCGGCGGCCCTGGGGGCAGCATAGGCTGGGACCACGCTCTCCAGCCGGAGCTCATGTACCCTCTCCAACCGGCCCTTCTCACCTGTATACGGGTCCGTTCCCTCGCCGCCGAAGAAGGTCCCGGTACCTGGCAAGCGAAAGGTGCAGTGCGTGTACTCCCCGATAACGCCGGCGCCGGCTTTGGTCAGCGTGTCCGCTATTGTATCGGCGTTCTCCTCAGGTACGAAGACCGTGAGTTTTCGCATCTCCCCTTTAGGTACCACGATCTCTAAAGGGCCTCTAAGGCCTAAAGCCTCCGCGAGCGCGACCGATACCCCTCCGGGGGCGGCGTCGTAGTTGGTGTGGGAAGCGTATACCGTCACGTCCCTCTTCACGGCGCGCGCTACGAGGTCGCCCGGGTAGGACCTAAGGTCGATGTTCTTTAAGCTCTGGAAGATAAGGGGGTGGTGAAAGAGGAGGAGATTCGCGCCTGTTTCCTCCGCCTCCTCGAAAACCTCTGGCAGGGGTGTCAAGGCTACGAGTACCCGGTTTACCTCTCCCTCAGGATCCCCAACCTGAAGCCCTGGATTATCCCAGTCTTCGGCCAGGGCTGCCGGGGCTATCCTTTCTACGGCCTCGGCTATCTCATGTGCGAGCGTCATCGGTAAGGCAGCATTGTACAATCCCGAGCCATGAACCGCGTGCGAGCAGCCTACCTCGTCTCCGGCGCCACCCGCTTGCCGCTCTTGGCTGTCCCCCTCTTTTTACTGGTTGGCGTCGCGGTTGCCGGGTGGAGAGGACTTATTTGGGCCCTGCTCTGTCTCTTACTCACCAGCGGGCTTTCGCTAGCCTACCTTGGGTACCTGTCGCGTTCGGGTAAGGTGCGCGATCCCCGCAAGATACCGCAAGAGGAGAGGGTACGGCCCCTCCAGGTGGTGGCGGGCCTGCACGCCGGAGCTTGGGTCCTCGTCACCCTCCTCGGGGTGCCTCCTCCGTTGCGAGCGGTCCTGCTCTCCTACGCCCTTTCGACTGCTGCATTTGCGCTTCTTACCCCTCTCCTCAAGCTCTCGCTGCACGCGGCGGGTGTGGCGGGGGCCTCTGTGTGTTTGATCTACGTCTTCGGCGTGTGGGGGGTGGCCTTCACGCCGGTCCTGCCCCTCGTGTGGTGGGCGAGGCGGGTGCTCGAGCGCCACACGCTTCTGGAAATGGCGCTCGGTACTCTCGTCGGGGGCGGCTTCACGTGGATCGCGTTTCGCTTCGTGAGCTAGAGAACGACCGAAAGGGTTCGGGTCGTGTCAGAGAAGCCTACAGGAAACCGAACATGGTCGTTATCGAGGGTAAGCTTTTTCCTAACTTTGCATTCGAAAGCGGTGCGTCCTTCCGAATACCAGTCTTCTTTGCGACCAAGGAGGACCAGCTTCTCCCCGTATTCGCACTCAAGGACTATACACGCTGAGCAAAGAACGGAGCGCAGCGGCTTCGAACGAGACTGCACATTAACCCCTTTCTACGTTTCTCCTCCGGAGGCTACTAGGCTCCTAGATATTCAAACGCCGCGGAGGAGGCGTCATGGGTCTTAAGATGCACCTGGCTACACACTTTGGGTTATTTTCGGAGGTTCTCCTCGTGGCCGTGGTCAAACGCCTCGTAGAGCACCGGTTGGGGAGCACCCAACCGGTCCGCTAGCCTCCGAACTAAAACGGACCGAGCCCCTTCTTCAGGACCGCAGCTCGGTAGTGGTGGTCACCAGGAACGTTTCTTTTCTTACTTCTTTTCGAATTCCTTGGGAAGCGTGGTGCGCTCCAGTGCCACTTCCGGCGGTATCCAATTGACGACTGCCGAGCCTAATTCCGCCGAGGTTTCGCTCTGAGTGACGGTCTCGCCGTCGACCAAGATCTCCACCGTAAGGACCTCCCTGCCGGGCTGAGTCTTCTTGAAGGTGGCGTTCAACGCACTAGCTTCGTCCTCGATCTCCACCTGATAATCTGTGGGTTCGGCTTCTAAAGTAGCGTTAGGCACGGTCCGCATCTCTCTGGAGGTCCCGTAGTTGCCAGAGTAAGCCGTACCGGGCGTACCCGATACTCTCAGCACCACGTTTGCGGTGGAGGTTGTTTCTCCTGCAGGTTCCTCCCGCGTGGGATTGTTTCCTACCACTTCTTCTTGTGCGCCTTCTTTCTCGGAGCCGCCGCCACAGCCCACGAGCGTACCGAGGGCGAGCACGAAGACGAGCACACCCCCGAGTATGGCAAGCGCTCCGCGTCCTACCAGCATCCTCCGACTCATCTTTGCCCTCTTCTCTTGTCCCTAGCCTTATCCATCGCCTCCCCGCCCTTCTTGCCCGATTCTCCCTTTTTGTATGTTGTAGCCCTCGGACGCCGAGGGCTCGTCAGCCACAACGGCCGGCGTCAGTTCGGTGATAGATCGGAGCACTACGGCGGCCGCCACGAGGGCCTCCTCGCCTGGTGGGTAGCGCCGGTTGGGGATAGCGATTACACGCATCCCCGACGCGCTGGCCGAGAGGATGCCATTGTGTGTATCCTCTACGGCGGCGCTCTTGGTTGCTTCGACCCCGAGACGGTGGGCGGCCTCCAGGTAAACGTCTGGGGCTGGCTTCCCACGCTCGACTTCCTCGGATGACACGGTTGCCTGGAAGAACCGCTCAAGCCTGCTAAGCTCGAGGATTAGATCGATCAGGGGCCGGTTCGAAGAGGAGGCGATGGCGAGCGGCCAGCGTTCGGCGAGACGAGCGACGGCTTCCGGCGCACCCTTTATAAGCGGCAGCTCCTCTCGGTAGGTCTTCTCTAGGCGCCTGACTACCTCCGCGGAGATCTCCTCGGGAGGCTTGCTAAGGCCTACGACCTCGTGCATATAGCGCGACCACTCAAGCGAGCTCATGCCCATCATGTCCTTCTGGGCGTGCTCGTGCCAGCGTCCGCCGCGCTCGCGGGCGAGGGCCTCTCGAGCAGTGTCCCAAACGTGCTCTGAATCGACTATTACCCCGTCTAGATCGAAGATGACAGCCTCGATCACGGCGCCTCCTCCTGATGCTGCTAGTCGAAGTTCATCAAACCCATGCGCTCTCTAGCCCCTTTACATGTCGTAGGTAACCGATAGGCTACTTCTCTAAACAGAAGGGGTTGGGGTTTTCGGGCGTTTCCACCTGGCATCCAGCGAAAGATATGGCAACTGTCATCTCTGTCATCGTGAAAACCCTTCTGACGAAGGGTGATGTATTAGACCCTTTCAGGGAGACCGCGGCCCTGCGGTGTCGAGCCTGAGTACGGAAGGAGAGGACGGCTACGTGCAGAATCCAAACTACGGCTTGAGCTGCCGCCGTAAAAGGCATCCACCAGCACTTAAACAACGTCTAAAGCCCCTTTAGCAAGCCCTAGCTCCCGCTAAGGGAAGGATGAAGGCAGCGTATCACCCTACGCTTTCGGGACAGCTTCATGGGTGGAATACTCGCGGATTGGTGCTTCACAAGCCGTTTGAAAAAATCTTGCAGGGTGTCGTTGCCCGCCGCAGGCGAGATCAGAATATGCAGTACAGCGTAGTTTGGGCCCTGAAGGACGCGTTGCGGCAGCAGGTTGCATAAAAGGCCTCGAACGTAATCTGAGGCCCTTTACCGTCTCCCATGTTTAGTTACAAAGCAGGTAGTTTTAGAAGTGGACCCGAGGGGACTCGAACCCCTGGCCTCCGCCATGCGAAGGCAGATCCTTTGGTTCACGAACGTTCGTCGGCGTTCAAAAACCCCTGTAAATAGCTGTATTTTGCACCAAACGTACTTGGGCGAACTTCCCTGTACGCTCCTGCATTGGTGTACTCGTTGGTGTACCAGCTTGCCACGAGAGATATAGTGAGGCAGGAGGCCGACGGTGTGGGTCAAGCACTTTCTCTGCCCCATCCCCACAAGTATTAGGGGGTACCTACTTATTGCCCTTATCAACTAGGCTGCCTAGAAGGCGTGTTCTCGGAAACCTACGCTTCCGGTATCTCGGATTCTCGGAAACTTACCTAGTAACGCAGCTTGTATCCGCGGCGTAACAGCTCCATCGTGCCCAGGAAGGCCAGCACAGCGAATATCACGACCGCCGCCAGAGCCGGGTACGGTGGGGCGTCGGAGATCCCCACCGCCGCGAATCGGAAAGCGTCTACGGCGTAGAAGATCGGGTCCGCGTAGGTGACCACCCGTAGAGGGCCGGGCAACATTTCCGCCGAGTAGAAGACTCCGCCCAGGAAGGTCAAAGGCTGGATGACGATGGTGCTCAGGAAGAAGATGTGGTCTATGCGGGTTGCTAGCACCCCCACCACGACCCCCACTGACGCGAAGGCGACGCTCGTCGCCACGCCTGCGCTCAAGAGCATAAGGGGTCGTTCCGCTGGGAGCCCCGCCAGCGGGATCGCCAGGGCAAACGTCCCCGCGCCTACGAGCATCCCTCGCATTGCTCCCCCCAGGACGTAGGCCAGGGCCATCTGGAAGGGGGTTATAGGGCTTATGAGCACATCGTCTATGTAGCGCTCCCGTTTGGCGTCAAAGATGCTAGATGAGGTGTTGCCGTAGGAGCCGGTGACGACGCTCAACAAGATCAGGCCCGGCAGGATGAATTCAAGGTAGGGAATACCCGCGACCTCCCGGATGCGGCTACCCAGACCATACCCGAAGACTACGACATAGAGCGCCGAGGTAAAGAGTGGTGCGAGCAAGGTTTGGGTCCACACCCGCGTAAACCTCCGCACCTCCCGAGAGAGTAGTGTCTGAAACGGTATGCCGAAGGTCGTCCCGAGCTTCGATGCGGGTTCGATGCCTTGTTCGCCTTCGGCAGGCTTCCTCTGACTAACGTGCTGCCCCTTCTCTGTCATTGGTAGACGCTATACCATCAATGTGCGATCTATAGTGTGGGATCTTACCCTTATTAATCCAACTTTCGACAAGACGTGCTCTCGAAATCTCAGCGGCCGCTTCTGAGAATTCTCGGAAGTTCGCACTGAAGTTCGTGGCGCGCTATACCCTTGTGACTGGCATCATGACCGTGAGAGAGAGCCGGTTCGCTATAAGGAGGCGCAAGAGAACATGCAACGGATACGGTTCGTGCTTTTGGTGCTCGTAGCCGCCATGCTCGGGGCACTCATCTCCATGGTGGGCTCAAGCCCTAGGAGCGTAGATAGAACCCGGAGGGAACTGCTCTGCTTGCTCGTATAGGCGAGGTAATATCCTTAGTACGAGTCGCGCGGAGATCGAAGGAGGCCGAAACGATGGTGGAAACCATTTCGCGAGAGGACCTGAAGACCAAGATGGATCGGGGGGACGACTTCGTTCTCGTCGAGACCCTCTCCGAGGAGCAGTACCGTCATACGCACCTGCCAGGCGCACTAAACCTACCGCCCGATCGGGTAAGGGAGTTGGCTCCCGAGCTGTTGCCGGATAAGGAGGCGGACATAGTGGTCTACTGTGGGAGCCCTACTTGACCTGCCTCTGAAGAGTCTGCCCGTGAACTGGCAGACATGGGCTACGAGAACGTAAGGGATTACACCGGAGGCAAGAAGGATTGGAAAGAAGCTGGACTGCCAACCGAGGGCGAGAGCCGCACCGCTAGGTAGCCGTCAGCCGAATAGGTTGAAGATGCGGGGCTCGCCCCACAGGCATCGTATTCACGAGTCGCCTGGACGGAAGGCCTTCCCAGAAATTGGGCTGCCGAGAAGGGGTGTTCTCGGAAACTGGGCTTCCGGTATTCTCGATTCTCGGAAATTGAGGAGACAAAAGAGAGGCCGGGGTTCTGAGCAGGGACCTCGCGGTTTCTTGTAAGCTGTGTGCTACTTTGAGGGAGAGGAGGAGGTCTCGTGGAGAGTTGGCGGAGTGCTTGGCAGGGCCCGCACCTTCCTGTGAAGCCGTTCGAAGATACAGAGTGGGTAGAACAACACCGAGAGTGGATTTCCAGTCTGCTGGATGCCTCATCCACCTCCTCAGAGGCAGCAGCCGAGAATTATCAGGCGATCCAGGCGCAGTGGATGCTCGACCACGTTAGGGAGTTGGAAGGAGTGGACCCGGCATTAGCCGCAGAGGTGCGCAGATTGGCTGAAAGAGTCACAGACTAAAGGTCATGGGGGTTTTTAGGAAGTCTAGGGGCAGAGAGACCACCACTGGCCAGGAGGCACACGTTGTTCCTTTATTCAACCAACTGCCTAGAAGGGGTGTTCTCGGAAACCCAGCGCCTTAGAGGTAACGAGCAAGAAGCTGAACGCTTCCCCATGGCCTCTTCTATTGACTCTACGCGCCGGAGAGTTTGCCTTTCGCCTTGTCTATCAGCTCCCGCATCGGCCTCTTTACACACTCGGACCACATGAAGCCCGGCTTCGAACGGGACTTCATACACATCGACCATCTGAAACCGGGTTGCTTAGAATCTCGTTGTTGTTCATTCTCTGTGGAGTTCATGCCGTGTCCTCCTTTCACACCTCCCCAACCCCGACAGGCTGCTTTGAGTAATTAATGACACAAAGCACAGAAATAGGCAAGCACCCGAGGTAGTTACTAACTCTTCATGAAGCGAATTACCTATATTCACTCTATTGCCGAGAAGGGAAATTCTCAGAAACTCGCTAGACAAGTCCCAGTGCCACGCGCATTTGGAAGGCATCGATGTATGCTTCGAACTTCACTGCTTTGCCTTCTCTGATCGTCCACACGTCCACGG
>Ga0126308_10000877_pt1 | contig 11099 bp, 8 predicted proteins | sample Plot55_FD_92533 | JGI IMG/M metagenome (GOLD analysis project Ga0126308, IMG submission 92533) | Serpentine soil microbial communities from UC McLaughlin Reserve, CA, USA - Plot55 | ecosystem: Environmental > Terrestrial > Soil > Grasslands | place: USA: UC McLaughlin Reserve, Lake County...
TACCCCGGCGCGGCGGCCGGATGCGTGATTCGTCACGCGAGTGACCAACACCAGATCGGCGCCGAAGGCCACGGTCCCCGGTCCGCTGAATGTTACGTCGAGTCCAGTCGGCAGCCCCTGTGGAATCGCGCGTGGCCGGACCACGAAGAGACCCTGTTCGATGCCATTGACGATGACCGCGCCGCTCGAGAAGAACGGGTAGGACGTCCACGCGCCATTGAAGTTTGCATTGTCATCTGCGGGAAAGATGTCGAAGAACCCGAGCTCGCGCAGCGCACCTTGCGCAATCTGGCTGGCGTCGAGCACGCGCAGCCCGCTGCGATAATTCGACTCGTAGACCAGATTGCCGCGCACATACAGATTGTGATCGATCGACGGCGTCGGGCCATCGTAATAGGTCAAGAGCACCGGCGCATCGAGGTCTGAGACATCCCAGATCCACGTTCGGGTGGCGTGTTTGAACGCCTGCTCGTCGCCTTCGTCGTTGACGAGGAAGAACCGCTGATCGTCGGTGAGCCATCCCTGGTGCGTGTACGCGCTGCCCCCATATCCCGTGCGCGATAGCTGCACCTGTTCGAGCTTGTCGGTGGCATCGACGATGGTCAGCGTGTCTTCGTTGGAGTTAAGGCAGATCTCGTGGTCGCGATAGATCGCGTCAGGACCTGTGTAGACGACGCATTGCGTCTCGTGTGTGTAGCCATCGAGGCTGAAGCAGCCGGCCGAGCGTGGCGTGCCCGGCGTCCGCACATCGACGACGTGCAGACCGCCTTCGCAGGTGCGCGTGCCGACGGCGTAGGCGAACCCCGTGCGCGTGTTCAACGCGAGCGTGTGGGTGGATCCGAAGCCTGCATAGTGCGCGGTCTCACTGAAAGTCACCGGCGGCGCTGTGACGTTGCGCAGCTGCGTGAGGTCGAAGACCTGCATGCCATGGTCAACCGCTTCACTGACGACGAACGCGTGGTTGGCGAAGGCCTTGATGCCGCGCCATGCCGAAGGCGCGGTGTGGGTGGGGAGGCTGCCCACGTAAATTGGCTGGCTCGGATTCGAGATGTCCACGAAGGCCGTGCCACTGGATTCTCCGACCAACGCGTATTCGTGGCCGGTCTCAGGATCGGTCCAGCCCCAGATGTCGTTGCCGCTTCCGCCTCCCATCTCGGCGTGCGACAGGAACGAGAGCAGGTCCACGTCGCGGCACGGATATGCGCCTGCGAATCCATTGGTGCAGGTCATCTCCGGCAGCGCCTCGAGGCGCGCCGGGGCCTGCACGTCGGCCCGCGTCGCGCAGCCGCAGGAACATTTGCGACCATTTGAATCGAGAGGGCAGAGCCCGCCGTTGCAGTCGCAGTGGGACCCTCGCGGCGGGTCACTGTAGGACCGATCGGCGACGGCTGAGACGGCCGTCAGGGTGAGCAGAACGGCGACCGTGGCGATTCGCAGGGGCATGGGCAACCCTGCGGGATCCTATCAAAACCCGCGGCAGCCAACCATGAACCTGACCCTGCCGTCCAACGTATCAATTCGTTGGATTGGGCAGGGAGGCTGGGGTGTCATTTCTGAAACGATTGTTGGGGCGAGAAGAACCGCCAAAGCCGCGCGTGCGCGTCTGTGTGGAGTGCGGAATGCCAGTGGCCGAACATAAGGACTGGTGCTCTATCCTTCGGGGCCAGGCCGAGATGCAGCGTCGAGCGCAGGAGTCCCGTCCGACGACATAAAAAAAGTCACGCGCGGCGCGCTGCTACCGCCGCGCGGGGGCCCAGCGCGATGCTACTGACGCGCAGGGCGATCCAGATCCGGGCGTCCCGCAGCCATGTGCTCGTCGACAGCGGTCGCATAGAAGCCGCTCACGGCGTACGTGCTCATGACCGCCACGAGATCCATCGCGCCCTTCTTGCCAAACAGCTGGACCGCCTTGGCGAACGTCGCGGCATCCATCTTGTTGTCGTGAAACAGCTGGCGGCCGAAGCGAATCACTGCCGCATCGCGTTCATCCACGCCAGTCAGCGCCAGATTCTTCCGCACGGCGTCGATCGACTTGCGATCGACCCCGGCCTTCACGGCCGCTGGCTCGTGGGCATTCCATTCCAGGCTGTAGTTCGTCTCGCGGCAGGCGACCAGAATCGCGAGCTCCCGCACATGCGGATCGAGCGCTCCCGCGACGGCGGCATTGTGCAAATCGAACAGCGCTTTCGCGACGCCGGGATTGTATGCGGCGAACGCCAGCGGTCCGCGCAGGACGCCGTCCTGGCCACGGCCAGGCAGCACATCGAAGATCTTCTGGTTCGCCTCGTCCATGTCCGTGCGTTTGAGGTAGGGGAGGCGTGCCCGCGAATCCGAATCAAGATCGGCTGGAAGCGTGGCGGTGGATTGTGCGTAACCGAGAACGACGCCCGCCATCAGGATTAGCGGCGCGGCGCCCCAGCGTATGTGCCGAAACATCATGGGGCACATTATGTCGTGTGATGGTCCTTGCGACCATCACAATGGTCGCGACCATCACACGATGTGGGCTAGCCGCCGACGCGCGAACTGGCCCGCGACCGCCTGGCCGAGGCGTGTCGCACCACCTCACTCAATGGAACTGGAGGAGGCGACGGCCCTCCGTCTGCGTCTTCCACGTGGACGTGCCCGTAATGACCGGGCACTCTCCACAACACGCGAAAGCCGGCTTGACGAAACAAGGCCGACAGGCCGTCGTTATCGGACGACTGAAAGTCGAGCGCCTTGCCGTCGTAGTGCGCCGATCCCCTGCTGTGCACGTGGTCGTTCGCCGACACCAGACGCACGTCGCGACCGGTGCGTGCGGCCCAGATGTCGGCGAGGTCAAACATCCGCAGTGATTCTCGTGACGTCAGGTGCACCGGCACCCGAAGCCCGCTGATCACTGCGGTTTGCTTAAAGGGGGCAGCGTGTAGCCTTGCGAGCCGAGGAGCGACCGGACACCGTCGAGCGCTTTGCCCTGCTGTTCCACGGCATTGGCCAGACGATTGTTCGCGTCGAGCAGCGCGCCAGTCGTCCGGCGATGCTCGGCGATCATGAACGCGACCACCGCACTGGCCAGCAGCCAGGGCAGGATCGTGTTCTTGAACTCGGTCCAGATATGCATTCGTTCCCTCCTGCACCGCGTGGCAAACCGCGGTGAATAACCCCACTGGCTTCTGCGAAATCCGCGCCCCTTTGCCAACGCCTGTAGCGATGCGGACTTAGCGGCGGGGTCGGTACAAAATGCACACGACGGCGTTTCGTATGCGTAAGGGCTGCGACAGTCCTGCGGTTGAGGTGCCGATGTAATGTCCGCCTTCAGGCGGACTCGGAGAACCATGGTCGAACTGACGATGCATCAAGTGGAGACGACGGGGCAGGGCGACGTGCACGATTTGACGGCAATCGTGGCGCGCACGCTCCACGCATCGACGCTCAAGTCCGGCCTGGCCACCATCGCCGTCATCGGGTCAACGGCGGGAGTCACGACGATCGAATTCGAGCCCGGCGCCGTCACCGATCTGAATCGTGTGTGGGAGCGACTGGCGCCGAAGGACGGCGAATACGAGCATCACCTGCGCTGGGGGGATGACAACGGATCGAGCCATGTCCGCGCGGCGATGCTCGGACCCTCCCTCTCAATCCCGTTCGAAGCTGGCCGTCTGCTGGTCGGGACGTGGCAGCAGATCGTGCTGATTGAGTTCGACACGCGACCTCGCACGCGCGAGATCGTCGTTCAGCTCCTGGGCTGAAACCAATCGCATAGAATGCGACCGCATGGCGCTGCCTCAAGGGACCCGATTCGGGCCGTACGAGGTCGTTGAGCTGATTGGCAAAGGCGGCATGGGCGAGGTGTATCGCGCCCGAGACAGCCGGCTCGGGCGACAGGTCGCCATCAAGATCCTGTCGCGCGAGTTCACTGCGGACCCTGACCGCGTGCAGCGCTTCGAGCGCGAGGCGCGCGTCCTCGCCGCTGTCAACCATCCCCATATAGCCACCATACACGGCGTAGAAGACGTCGAGGACATGTCTGCTCTGGTGATGGAGCTGGTGGACGGAGAGACACTGGCCGACCGCATTGTGCGCGGCGCGCTGCCGGTGCCCACCGCGCTCGTACTCGCCGGTCAGATTGCCGATGCGCTGGATGCCGCTCACGAACGGGGCATCATTCACCGCGATCTCAAGCCTTCGAACGTCAAGGTGACATCCGCAGGGACGATCAAGGTGCTCGACTTCGGTCTCGCCAAGAGCGACACCGTCTCACGTCCGGGTGGGGCTGCTGCGGCTCCCGACATGGCTAGTGTGGCCGGGCTCACCACGATCGGCGAAACAGTTCCTGGGGTCGTGCTCGGTACCGCTGCATATATGAGCCCGGAACAGGCACGCGGACAGGCGGTCGACAAGCGCACTGACATCTGGGCGTTTGGCTGCGTGCTGTTCGAGATGCTGACCGCACGCTCGCCTTTTGCGCGCGCAACGATGCCCGACACGATGGCCGCGGTGCTCGAGCGCGAGCCTGATTGGGCAGCGGTGCCGGGCAGCACGCCTGAGCCCGTCATACGAGCGCTGCGCGCGTGCCTGGAGAAAGACCCGCGTCGCCGCCTCCGCGATCTCGGCGACTGGGATCTCACCATCGAACCCGCCGCGTCCGTGCCATCGCCCCGCGGGAGGCTGCAGTGGATCCCCTGGGCCGTTGCGTTGGCGTGCTGCATCGGTACTGGCGCTTGGCTGCTGCTCTCGAACAATCGCGAAGAGCCGACGCCTGCTCCGCTGATCCGCTTCGATGTGCCGGCTGCGGTCGAACTCTCCGAGTCCGGGCAGTTTTCGGTGTCACCCAATGGCCGCCATCTCGTCTTCGCGGGCGTCGGCGATGACCGGATGATCCGGCTGTGGATCAGAAGCTTCGACGCGCCGGAGGTGAGACCGCTCATCGGCACCGAGGCCGAAGTGGCTCAGGTCATTCCACCGGTGTTCTGGTCTCCCGACAGTCAGTTCATCGCGTTCTACGCCGACGGCAAGATCATGAAGGTCTCGCGCGTGGGCGGGACGGTTCCCGAAGTGGTGTGTCAGGTGCCGAGTACGGCGGTCGGAGGATCGTGGAACACGCGCGGCGACATCCTTGCCGGCAACGCGGACGGGGGATTGACGCGGTGCAGCGCCGCCGGTGGTCCCTCGTCCACCATCACTGCCGTGAGGAAGACTGAGCCGGGGCGAGTCAATCACCTGTTGCCCTCGTTCCTTCCTGATGGCCGCCACTTCATCTATTTCCAGGCGTGGAGGGGAAACCCGTCCCGCAGCGGAATTTATCTGGGCGATCTCGACCTGCCGCCCGACAAGCAGCCTGAGGAGCGACTGCTGGCCACGGGATTCGGCGCCGTCTTTGTCGGCGGCGACGGTGACGCTGGTCACCTGCTGTTCGTTCGAGATGCCACGCTGATGGCAGCTCCGTTCGACGGCCGCCGGCTGGCGTTCACCGGAGAGCCACAGGCAGTCGCGAACGGGCTCGGCGCGTTTCGCGACACGGCGTTCTTCAGCGCGTCGCCAACGACGGTCGTGTATCGAGGCGTCGCGTCGGATACACAGCTGACGTGGCTCGACAGGCAGGGAAAGGTTCTCGGGCGTGCCGGCGATCCAGGACCATTCACCGGATTGGCGCTCTCGCCCGATGGGACACGGGCGATCGTCGTGCGCGAGAACCGACTCAATCGCTACGACCAGGATTTGTGGACACACGATCTGGTTCGCAACACCGCAACGCGTTTCACATCCGATGTGCTGTCGGAGTCGGCCCCCGCCTGGAGCCCTGACGGTGCAGAGGTCTGGTACGCCGGGGAGACAGGAGGAGGCAGCGTTCACCGGAAGCTGTCGAACGGAACCGGTGCCGCGTCAGTCGTTCTGAGCGCGAAGAACCCGCCGCAGGTTAACCCGGCCACGACATCGCTCTCGCTGAGCGCATGGGCGAACGGCCAGGCGCTCGTCTTTACCGCGACCTCGAGTACCGGCACGAGGCAGGATTTGTGGATGTTGCCGCCGGGTCCCGAGGCCAAGCCTATCCCGCTCATCGAGCAGGAGTTCGATCAGACCGACGGCCAGCTGTCGCGTGACGGCCGATGGCTCGCGTACGTCTCCAATGAGTCGGGAGCGAATGAGGTGTTCGTTCGATCGGTGTCGGCCGGCAGCTCAGGACTTCCAGTGCTCGGCTCGAGCATCGTCGTGTCGCGTGGCGGAGGTCAGGAACCACGATGGCGTGGCGACAGCCGCGAGCTGCTGTACCAGACGCATACCGGCGCGATCATGGCCGCCCCGGTTGTCGGTGGTTCCGTCGGTTCACCGATCGAGTTGATGCGGCTGCCCGGGATTCTTCCCGACTGGGGCCTCTCGTCCGACGGACAGCGGTTGCTTGTAGCGATCCCGACGCAACCGCTTGCGGTCGCACAGTTCAGCGTCGTGCTCAACTGGCGAAGCGCGTTGCGGTAGGAAGGGACGTAAGGCGGGTCTAGAAAGCAAGACCCGCCCTACGCTGCACGTTCTAGAAGATGAACTTCACGCTGAACTGACCCTGCAGTCCAGGGTTGTAGAGATCGTCCATGTTGTATCTCGGGTCGTACGAGATGCGGCCTTCCTGGGTCGCCAGGATCAGCGCGTTATAGTCGTAACCCGACGCCAGGTTCACCTCTGAGAAGTCGATCGCATTCGCCGGGCGGGTCTGGCCGCCGGCGGGAGCGCCCTTGTTCAGATAGTTGAAGATGTGCGTCGCGGTCTTCTGGTTGAACAGGTTCTGGACGTTCAACTCGAGCCGCAGCCGCCGGCGGTCGGACAGCGACAGCTCGTGCGAGAGGAGCAAGTCCGTGCGCGTGAGGATCGGCGTGCGGCCCATGTCGCCGCGGCCGTTCACGAGCGGCGCGTACTGATCCTGTCCAACGACCTGCGTGCTGATTGGCGTGCCGCTGCCGCCGTAGAAGAAGGCGCCGATCTGCGTGCCGAAATTGAACTGATAGGCGCCATAGAGCTTCACGACGTGCGGACGATCCGTCGGGAGTCGGCCGAGCACATCGAGGTTACCGCGGGAGTCCCACAGGATCTCATCGATGTCCCAACCGATGTGCGAGTTGCTGCCCTGACGCGCGATGCTGCCTTCCTGCTGCTGTGCGGTCTTCGACGTAATGCCTGTCGTCGGGGTCTGGATTTCGTCGGAGTTCGCCAGACCGGAGTAGTTGCCGTACAGGCGGCTCAACGTGTAGTTCGCGCTGCCGAACCAGTTCTTCGAGAACCGTCGTTCGAGGGTGATCTCGAGCGCGTCGTACTGGCGCTTCGGCTTCGGCGTCGCGAAGTTGGCGGTCGGCGCGTAGGAGGCTGGCGTAAGGGTGTTCTGGCCCTCGCCGGGGTTGCCGATCACGTAGACGCTGTCGCCGTTGACGAGCGCGCCCATGTCCTCGATGGTGCGACCGAGGTTGTTGTGGATGTAGTGAATCCCCAGCGTCATGTTGCCACCGAGCTGCTGGTCCACGCCGCCGTTGAAGCTGTCCTGGAACATCGGCTTGATGTTGGGATCAGTGTTGTCGATCGCGGTGGCGCGCAGATCGCGGAAGCCGGTTGAACTGCCCCACAGGTCCTGGCCGGGCATGTTGTTCAGGTTCAGGTTGCCGAGGTCGAGCGTGTCGAGCGAACGGTAGAAGATGTGCCAGACATCGCCGCCGAACGATCCACGCGCGATCTCGTACTTGGTCCAGTCGTAGTAGCGTCCCCAGCTCGCAAACGCTTTCATCCGGCCGTCGCCGCGCACGTCATAGGTGGCTCCGAGCCGCGGCGCGAGCTTGTCGGCAAAGCCAAACTGGAACGCGTACTTCGCGATGTCGGGCCGGAACGTCGGGATCTTTTCGTTCTCCGTGCGGAGTCCGAGATTGACCGTCAGACGCGAGCCTACGGCCCATGTGTCCTGGATATAGAGGTTCTGGATGTTCGCCTGAACTCGCCCGCGCGTGGCGAGGTCGTCCACCCGGTAGTAGCCATAGGTCCCCGTACCGGTCTGGCCCGTCGCCGTGCTGCGGAACGATTGCCCCCAATAGAGATAGACATACCCGCCGGGGTAATCGACATCCACGTCGTTCACTGAACGGCGCACACCCCAGCCGCCCTTGATCAGGTGACCGCCCTTGAGCGCGTGGTTGTAGTCGAACTGGACGAAGCTCTGTTCAGTCCTGTCGAAGTTGCTGATCTGAATGCGCGACGTGTTCGCCGTGCCAACCGGGCCCTGCAGATTCGCGGGGATGCCGGCCACGCCGACGGTCGACACCTGATACGTATAGCTCGTCGTCAGTGGCACTCCGGTGTCCTTGTAGTTGTCGTAGAAGTACCCGCCGCGCATGCTCAGGTAGCCGCTGTTGCCGACGGTCAGATCGACGTTGCCGCTGACGTTGTTCTGATCAGCCTCGAAGCCGCGGGTGCGATTCGCCTCGTTCGCGGCGCTCGATGTCGTCAGGAAGTTCGTGCCGGTGGAGTCGTAGGCCGGCATGCGTCCCGTCGAGCGGGTTGGTGTCATCAACAGACTCGCGTTGGCATGCACTCGACCGGCGGCGTATGTCACCTTGCCGAATCCCTGCCACGCCGTCTGTTCCTGATCGATCGACCCCGGCTCGGTGCCGTTGGAGAACCGGTAGTCGTTCGTGCGACGGACGACGCGGGGTGAGAGCGAGCCGAAGAAAAACAGCCGGTCCCTGAGGATCGGGCCGCCAATTGATCCACCGAACTCGTTCTGATTGTTGACCGGCTGGTCGTCCTCGAAGTACCCGACGGTGTTGAAGTCCACCGGGTCGAGCACCAGTCGCTTCACGGGGCTGGAGCCGAGCGCGTTGCCGATGTAATAGTAGTGGGCTTCACCCGTGAAGGCGTTGCCGCCCGACTTGGTGACCGCGCTGATCACGCCGCCCAGGGCGCCGCCGTACTCAGCGTCGATGCCGCCCGTCTTCACCTGCACTTCCTGCAGGTATTCGAAGACGGTGTTCTGCCGCGAGCTGCCGTAGATCAAGCTGATGGTGGGGACGCCGTCCACGGTGAACACGTTCTCGGCGCTGCTCGCGCCATTCACCTGGAAGCCACCTTCGATTTCACCCGAATTCACGCCCGGCGCAGCCATGGCAATACTCTGGAAGCTGCGGCCCTTCGGCAGCCGGTCGAATTCCTCGGATGTCACGTTATGGGAGAGCGTCACGCTTCCCAGGTCGAGCGTTCTCGTCGCATCGCTCGTGACGCTGACGACCTCCGTCAGCACGCCAGGTCTGAGCTCGGCGTCCACGGTCAGCGTTCGTCCGAGCAGGACGATCGCATCATCCACGACGACTTTCTGAAACGACTGAAGCTCGATCGTCACGGAGTAGCGGCCCGGGTCGAGGTCAGGGACGCGGTACGATCCGTCAGATCCGGTGACCGCGACGCGCTGCGCGTTGGTTTCCTTATTTGTTGCCGTGACGGTCGCGCCAGGCACGGCCGCCTTGGTTGTATCGGTCACAATGCCCGCGAGGCTGCCGAAGCGTTCCTGGGCTTCCGCCGCTGCACTGACCATGAGGAGCCCCACTAGAAACGCGGTGATGCGTCTCGCCATCGTCCCCTTCTCCTTGCTCGGCGTTGCCACAACGCCGCTAGGGGCCGCTGTCAGGCGGCCCAAACAGTTCTCACCAGCCAGCGCTGATAGGAGAGAAGCGTGCCGCAGGGACGAGGGACGAGTAGGTGCTCTCAAGGGACGAGGATCCGCTGCACGGTGGGCAACGCATACGCGAACAGCGGCCTTCTACAGACAATTGGACGAAATTCAGAAAACCGTATTTGAAAGTCGTCGGTTGACCCCGCGAAACGCCTATGCGGCCCCATCGCGGACCTCACAAAATTGAGCTGTTGACGAGGAGCCATATTCGCCATATTCTTTAATTTCAGAAATTACAGAAGATACTGGATATGAGCAAACGCGCCGCCGTTGACGGGCTATCGGCCGTTCAACGCAAGTTCACCCTCCATTGGGGCGAGATGGGCACGCGGTGGGGTGTCAATCGCACCGTCGCGCAAGTCCACGCCCTTCTCTACATCTCACCGCAACCGCTGAACGCTGATGACATCGTTGAGGCGCTCGAGGTCGCGCGCTCGAACGTCAGCACGAGCCTCAAGGAGCTGCAAGGGTGGGGCATCGTCCGGATGGTGCACGTACAGGGCGATAAGCGCGATCACTTCGAGAGCCTCAAGGACGTTTGGGAGATGTTCCGCATCGTGATGGACGAGCGGAAAAAGCGGGAGTTCGACCCGACGATGCACATCCTGCGTGAGTGCATTGCGGAAGCGGAGAAGGACAAGGCGACCGACGAATACACGGAGGAGCGCCTCAAGGAGCTTTATGGCTTCTTCGAGACCACGACCACGGTCTATGCGCAGGTCCGTCGCTGGACGCCGGCCGCCATCATCAAGTTCATGAAGGCCGGAGACAAGGTGCTCAAAGTGCTGGGGCTGGGTGCATGATCGCGCCATCACGCTGGAGGACGGAGTGATGGCCGCCATCACGCTGGAGGACGGAGTGATGGCCGCTATCTATTCCGACGACGAGTGCCAGTTCTGTCGCGCCATGCTGCGCCGCTTCGGGCACACGCTCGCTCGCCGCCGGTTCACCTTCGTTCCATTGCAGTCGCCAGGCGCGGCTCGATTGCTCGGCGTCTCCGATGAGCATCTGCTCGACGAAATGCGCGTGCGTCTGGATAACGGCGCCGTGTTTGGCGGCGCATCCGCTCTCGTTGCGATCGCGCGGCGCATCTGGTGGGCGTGGCCGCTGTGGGCATTGAGCCGCGTGCCCGGCGCGATCCTGCTGGTTGGTGCAGCGTATCGCTGGGTTGCTCGCAATCGACATTGCCTGAACGGCGCGTGCGCTGTCCCTCGTTGAGCGGGGTCTTCTGACCCTGCGTCGCCGAGGTGATGTATGCCGCGCTGGGTTGTGATGGGGACGATAAGGTTCGGACTGTACGGCGCCTGCAAGTGGGCGACCTACTGGCAGGCTCGCGCGCAGTTCGGTTAGCACGACCGGCGCCGCGCGCTTGGCTACCTGCTTGCCTGGCCGGGTATGGATGCGAACGCATTCACGCCGCACA
>Ga0126308_10000878_pt1 | contig 11098 bp, 9 predicted proteins | sample Plot55_FD_92533 | JGI IMG/M metagenome (GOLD analysis project Ga0126308, IMG submission 92533) | Serpentine soil microbial communities from UC McLaughlin Reserve, CA, USA - Plot55 | ecosystem: Environmental > Terrestrial > Soil > Grasslands | place: USA: UC McLaughlin Reserve, Lake County...
CGATGTGCACGAACGCGTGGGCCGAGCGGTACCGCTCGATCAGATCCGGCCCGAACGGCACGTAGCCGGGGAGCGCAAGGCGCTCTGCCAGCCCCCGGCGCGCGACCTCCCGCGCCAGCGGCTCGGCGAGCGGCCCCTCCCCCACCCAGGTGAGGTGAAACCGGCCGGGGGCACGCCGCTCCAGCTCCTCGAGGACCTGCGGCACGATCATCGGGTTCTTCTCACGGTCGATGCGCCCGACGGTCAGCAGGTCGACTCGCTCCGACCAGTCGGCCCGGGACGGCTCGGACACGAGGTCCTCGCTGCTGAGCAGGTTGACGTGCATCTCGAGGAGGCTCGGCCGCGGGGCGCCGTAGCGCTGTGCGACGTGGGACCCGACCACCGTCGTCGGCAGGCGACGGGACAGCATCCTGAAGGCGAGGTCGAGGATGAACACAGGAGGTATGGCCAACAGCCCGAGCACCCCGCTCGCGCGGTGCCTGAAGTAGCGGGGCGAGTCCTGACGGATCAAGAGAACGACGCGCTTGCGGCGCAGCCGGCCGAGGATCGCGAGTAGCAGCCCAAGCGGATGCACGCCGGTCACCCAGACCGCGTCCAGCTCCGCGAGGGCCCTCCACATCCCGCCCAGGGTCCGTGGCGTTGCGAGCAACACCTGCCCGAGGTCCCGCAGACTGGAGTAGTACGGCAGTGGAATCAGGTCGAGCCCCGGCGGTAGGGCGTTGGGGCACTCGCTCTCATCGGCGGTTTCCCTGGCGATCACCGAGAGGCGACCGAAGTGCCTGCCGACGGCAGCGGCGAAGATCATGAAGCCGAAATCGCCGGCGCCGCGATACAGCGTGACCTCGCCTACAGCGACCGACCTGCGGAACGCGGCGTCCAGGTACAGCCCGACTCGCTTGACTGGCCGGCCCATCTCGCCTCAGCTGTCGATCGCGCCCGCGAGCGCCGTCAGCACGAGCCCGATCTGCTCCTCGGTGATCGTCGGGAACAACGGCAGGGTGATCGCTCGCGCCGCGTACTCGTCGGTCAGCGGAACGTCCGCCTCGACGTCGTACGCCGTGAACCGGTGGATCGGCGGGTAGTGGAGGCTGGTCTGGATCCCCTGTTCGGCGAGTTCAGCGCGGACGGCGTCGCGGTCGGTCGACTCGGCGACCAGCACCGTGAACAGGTGGTGCGCCGATCGACCATCGGGGACTGGTGGCATCGTCGCCGTGACGCCATCCAGCTCAGAGAGGCCCCTGCGGTACGACTCGGCCGCGGCGGCTCGGAGATCGTTGTCCGCGTCGAGCCGCGCCAGCCGCGCGGTCGCCAGAGCGGCCCTGGCCTCGTCGATCCGGTAGTTGAAGCCGAGCTCGACCACGTCATAGCTGCTCGCGTGCCCGCGGTGCCGGTCCCAGGTCAGCGACGTCATGCCGTGCGAGCGCAGCAGCTTGATCTGCGCTGCCATGTCGTCGTCGCCCGTCACCACCATGCCGCCCTCACCCACAGGCAGGTTCTTGTTCGAGAAGAAGCTGAACGCCCCGGCCGTTCCGAAGGTCCCGAGGTGGCGCTCGTCGAGACTCCCGCCGAGACCGTGGGCGGCGTCCTCGAGCAGGATCAGCCCGCGCTCGGCCGCCAGGTCGGCGAGCTCCGCACTCTCGCCCGGATGGCCTCCGTAGGTCATGTTCATGATCGCCTTGGTGCTAGGGCCGATCGCCGCCCGCGCCCCGTCCACCGAGATCCACGGCCGCTCGAGGGCCGCGATGTCCGCAAAGACTGGGGTTGCACCCGTGTAGCGGATCGCGCTGGCGGTGGCGACGAAGGTCAGGGAGGGCACGATCACCTCGTCCCCGGGGCCGAGTCCGGCGGCAAGGCAGATCAGGTGAAGGGCGGCGGTCCCGTTGGTGACCGCCAGGGCGTGTGCGGCGCCAACGTACTCTCCGAAGCGCGCCTCGAGCTCCTCCGTGCGCGGCCCCATGCTGAGCCATCCGGACCGATAGACCTCCACGACGGAGTCGATCTCCGGCTCGCCGATCTCGACGTCGGCGAGCGGAACCCGCCACTCAGGCATCTTCGAAGAGCTCGGGATGCGCCTCGATCTCGGCCGTGGCGCGCTCGTGCTCTCCGACCGTCCCGATGTCGAACCACACGCCCGGGCCCGAGTAGACAGCCACCTTGCGGCCATCGGTGAGCATGGCCTGGACGACGTCGGGAAGATCGAAGCGCCGGTCCGGGATCACGTCGAGGACCTCCGGGTCATACACGTAGACGCCCATGCTGACGTCGAACCTCATGGTGGGCTTCTCCGTGTACGCGGTGATGAACCCGTCCTCGGACTCGATCACACCGAGGTCGACGTCGACTCTCTGCCGGTGAGTGGCGATCGTCAGCGCGCCCTCGTGGCCCTTGTGAAACCTCATGAGCTGGGCATAGTCGAGGGTCGTCAGCACGTCGCCGTTCATCGCCAGGAACGGCTCGTCGAGGCTGTCGATCCTTCGCAGCGCGCCCGCCGTACCGAGCGGTTCGTCCTCCCACCAGTACTGGAGCTCGAGGTCGCCCGGCAGCTCGATGCTGTCGAGGTAGGCCTTGATCAGTCCTCCGAGGTGGCCGACCGAGAGGTCGATTCGATTGAAACCGTGTTTGGCGAGCTGACGGATCACCAACTCGAGGATCGGCCGGTCCGCGATCGGAACGAGCGGCTTCGGGAGCACGGTCGTATAGGGACGTAGCCGCGTCCCCTTGCCTCCCGCCAGGATTACGGCCCTCATCGGCTCACCCCGCGTCTCCGCCGCCGGTGCCCTCACCGCCGGTGAGCTCGGAGGTCAGCTCATAGTTGCGATAGGCCAGCGAACGATCCTCGACGTCGGCGAACATCCCGGAGGAGATCGCGTCGACCAGGCGATCGATCGACCCCGGGACCGTGTGACGCGGCTCGAACCCGAGCCGGTCAGCGATCTTGTCGAAGGAGACGCGGTAGTTGCGAGCGTCGGCGCCGCCCTCGGCCCAAATGACGCTTCCTTTCTCACCCCGCCTCTCGAGAGCCTCCAACGCAGCGGTGACGATGCTCCGCTTCGTGTGGTTGCTCTCCTCGCCTCCGACGTTGAACACCTCGCCGCGAGTGTCATCCTCCGGCGCCTCGAGGACGCGCAGGATCGCCGCCGAGATGTCCGCCACGTGGCAGTACGGGCGCCAGGTGTCGGCGTCGTAGACCTCGAGCTCCTGCTTCAGCGTGAGCGCCCTGGTGAACTCGGAGACGGTCAGGTCGAACCGCATCCGCGGCGAAGTGCCGTATGCCGTGGCGACCCTGAGAACGGTCGGCGAGAAGGGAAGGCTGTTCCCGCCGAGCAACTCCTGTTCCATCTCGACCTTGGTCTCCGCGTAGAGCGAAAGCGGTTTGAGCTCGTCCCCCTCCACGGCCGGCGTGTCGTCCTCGCGTAGCCCGTAGTTGCTGCAGGTGGAGGCGAAGATGAGCCGTCCGACGTCGGCGTCGGCGGAGGCCGCAATCACGTTGCGCGCGCCGTCCAGGTTCGTCTGGGAGGCGAGGTCCGGGTTCTTCTTGCAGACCGGATCGCCGACCAGCGCCGCCAGCAGGACGACGTCGGTGACTCCCTCCATCGCCGATCGCACCTGCTCTGCGGAGCGGACGTCGCCCTGGACGAAGTCGAAGCCGTCGTCCTCGAGCACCCCCGCCAGGGTGCCGGTGTTGCCGTAGAGCAGCGAGTCGAAGACGCGAACGCCGTAGCCCGCCGCGAGCAGCGTCGGTGTGAGGACGGAACCGATATAGCCCGCCCCTCCAGGCACCAGCACGCGGCGTTCGGACCCCTGCGACATAGGCGTCAAATCTACCTGCGAGCATCGTGTGTCTGTGGGCGCTTCCCTGCTGCCGTTCGATCAGCTGACCGAGGGCGATCTACGTCTACCGCCCGCGCCCTCCCATCAGCGAGCGCCGCGCCAGCCTTCCCAGCCCGAGCCTGCGACGTGCTGATGCTGGGATCAGGCGGCCGGCCCGCCGAGCGCCGTATTCCGCGGCGGTGACGATGCTGGCCGGGTGCGGCAGCGCTCGGGCCAGGGTCACGTCACTGACCGTCCGCTCCCGCTCGGCGAAGCGGTACTTGTAGCTCTCCTCACCGAGCAGGAAGTCGAACTCGGAGGCGCCCTCCTCGAAGGCCGACTGGATCACCGCCGAGATCAGGACCAGTCCGGGGCTGAGAGCGCCGAATTCCGGATCGAAGCCGCTGTTGTAGTACGAGTAGCGCTCGCCGAGCCGCCAGCCGTACCAGGCCGCGGCCGGCCGTCCGTCGAGCTCGAGGAACCAGAGGCGCAGCCAACCTCGCTCCAGCGCGGCGCGCGCGAAATCGAGGTGGAAGCTCCGGGCACGCTCGGCGGAGAGCGAGGACCCACCCCGCTCGCCGAACCGCTGGTCGTGAAGCGCGAAGAACGTCCCCATGTCGGTCTCGAGGGTGTCCGCCGCCTCGGTTCGCCGGATCCGCACATCTGCCTCCCGGGCGGCCCTGCGGGCGAAGCGGCGCACCTGCTGGCGAAAGTTCGAGCTGCGGGTCCCCAGATATGCGTCCCAGCTCTCGTGTGTCGCGACATCGATCAGCGGCAGGGGTGCGGCGACCCGGCTGCGCGTCGAAAGCCTCCGGCCGGTTGCCTCGCCCAGCGCCTCCACCCACGGCTCGTCCGTCTGCACGTGATCCAGTGAGATCACGCTCCATGGCTGCGGCGCATCGGCGAGCGCCTCACCGACAGTGGCCGCCACCTCCGCCTCGCTTCCCACCTCGCAGACGGGGTGAAAGCGGTCGCCGAGATTGGCCCCAGCTATGCGGCAGACCCGGGGGTGGCCCGAGCGCGGCAGCGCAATGGGCAGCAATCCCCGGAGCTTGCCGTCCGTGCCGCGGAGCACCGGGACGAACGGGGGGTGCCCTTCCGCGTAGTGGCGCGCCCAGGCGCCGACCCACTCAGGCGTGAGAAAGCCGTTGCCCCGCCCTACCGCGAGCTCCCGCCACTCCGATTCGAGCGGCCCCAGCCCAGTGAGGTCCGCGACCTCCGCCACCGGGTCAGCTCTGGCGGCGACCCGTACGATGCCGGCGGCTCTCCAGGGCCTGGCCGAAGCGGCTTGCCCGGAACCGGCGCACGGTCGGAGACGCCTTGAGGCGGTAGCGAACGTTCTCGTCCACCGAGTAGACACCGATGCGCGGCCAGCTGTACGGGCGCACCGGCCCGACGCGCATCGAGGCCGCGGCGGCATAGCCGGCCTCGCGTGCCGCGTCTTGCACCCGGGAATCGAAATCGCCGTACGGATAGGCCAGCGTCTCGCACGGCTCCCCCATCTCCGCGGCGCACTTCTCTCGCGAGCGCACCAGCTCCGTCGCAAGGGCGTCGTCGTTCAGCTGCGGCAACCGCGCATGCGACCAGGTGTGGGATGCGACCTCCCAGCCGGCGTCGCGGAGCTGGCGGAGCTCATCCCAGGTGCACGGCATCAGCTCGTTCTCCCACTCGGTGCCGGCCCACCGGTCCAGGCCACGCCAGCGCATCGGGGCGTCGAGCCCAATCAGGCCGGCGGGCACGAAGATCGTCGCCCGTAAGCCCAGCTCGGAGAGCACCGGAAAGGCGTGTTCGTAAACCGACCTGAACCCGTCGTCGAAGGTCACCGCGACCGTCTTCGCAGCGACGTCGCCGCGGATGACCTCCGCGAAGGTCGCTCCGACGTACCCATGACGAACGAGCATCTCGAGTTGCTCGCGCAGCCGATCCGGCGTGACGGCGAGTGTCGACGGCCAGTGGGCGCTGACCGCGTGATATGCGAGGACGAGACTGTGTGCCAAGCGCCCACTTTTTACCGACTGGCCCCGTCGGCCTTCGCTCCAGGGCAGCCGGTGGGCGAGGGTTCTGTTGCGCGGGACGATCATCCGGAAGGTTCCCTTGGTCCCGAAGGCCCTGGCGGCGCTCAGCCGAGAACGCGAGTACCGATCGAAGTTGGCGATCGTCCTTTCCACCTCCGGCCGTGGCGCGATCAGCTGCATGGCGCGGAGCTGGGCCGTGTGCAGGGCGTGATACGCCGCGCTGGCGACGTTGGGAATCGGATGCGGGAAGAGGTCGTATAGCGACCAGTACCCGCAATCCCAACGCTCGATGTTCGAGGCGAGAACATCCAGAGCGTCCGCAAAGTCACGCCCGGCGCGGTCCGGATCGAGGGAAAGGCTGACGTCATAGACGCCCCAGATGGCAAAGATCCCTCCGTTCAGGACGAACGACGGTGGATCGGTCGGGTACTCCTCGTAGAAGGGGCCGCCCCCCAGGAGCGCCAGTGCTCCGCCGCGTTGGCTGGGCAGGCGCAGAGACTTCAACGCCCGGAGCGCAGCGTCCGCATACCGCTCGTCCCCCGTCTCCTTATGAACCCGCGCCAGCAGGCTGGCGACCTCCCCCTGCGCCATGGCCGAGATCCACGGCGCGTGCAGCAGGAAGGTGTGATGCATCGGCCAACCGTGGAGCCAGGCGCCGTCGCGAGCACCCCCCCGAACCTGCTCGTCGACGAAGTGGTCAGCCGCCCCACGGGCGCCCTCGAGCCACTGCTCCCCCTCGCCCGCCAGGTATCGCTCGAATGCCCCCAGGCCCCACTGCGCGGTCGAGACGTGCAGTTGGTGTTCGCGAGACGGGAGCCAGGGCGGCGGCCAGGTCGGGTCCACGGCCTTGAAGCTCAGGTCGACGTAGTAGCCGCCGAGCTCGCCCGGGCGGACGTTGGCCCCGACGCTGATCGGGAATGAGCGAGCGCTGCTGAAGAAGTCGGGGTCGGTTGGACCCCTCTTCTCTCGTCGCCCGTCGGACGCCATCCGCGGCTTGCTCCGGCTAGAGGCCGCCGGACCCGCCGGGCGTGGTGGTCCCGCCCGGAGCCGGGGTGCCGCCGCTCTGGTTGGTCGTAGTGGAGATCGTCGCCTGGGTGGTCGTCTGGACGGTGGTCTGCGGGATCGTGGTCGGACTCGACTCCAGCGAAATCGAATTCGTGTCGCTGTCGTTGCTGTCGTCCCCCGCAACGATGATCAGGCCCACGGCCAGCCCGATCACCAGGGCGACGAGGATTCCGATCGTCCAGCGGGCGCGAGTGTTCACGGCGCGATCCTAACCCAGGGTCCGGCCGAGGATGCCCAGCGCCTCGTCGACGTCCTCGTCGCCGATCACCAACGGCGGCAGGAAGCGCAGCGTGTCGTCCCCGATCGGGTTAGCGATCAGCCCCTCGGCCAGGAGGCGCGACGCGGCGTCCCTGGCATCGATCCCGTTGAGCCGGGCGCCGACCATCAATCCACGGCCGCGCACCTCCGCGATCGCGTCGATTTCCCTGAGGCCCTCGCTCAGCCGGCCTCCGAGATCGCGCACCCGGCGGAGCAGCTCGGGGTCGTCGATCACACCGAACGCGGCCAGTGAGGCCGCGGCGACCAACGGGCCGCCCGCGAAGGTCGACCCGTGGTCCCCGCGCTCCAGGACGTCGGCCGTCTCCGGCGTGGTGACGCAGGCGCCCACGGGTAGGCCACCCCCGAGCGCCTTGGCGGTTGTCATCACGTCCGGCCGCACCGACAGCTGCTCGTATGCCCAGAGCGAGCCGGTCCTGCCCATGCCCGTCTGGATCTCGTCGAAGAGCAAGAGCGCACCGGCCGCGTCGCAGGCCTCCCGCGCTACGGCGATCGCCTCATCTTCGATGACATTCACACCGGTCTCCCCTTGGATCGGCTCCAACATCACGGCGGCCGTCCGTTCGCCGACCGCGTCGCGGAGCGCGTCTGGGTCATCGCCCGGCACGGCGCGGAAGCCCGGCAGGTAGGGGGCAAAGCTCTCATTGGTGGAGAGTCCCGGCGTGGCTGAGAGGGATGCCATCGTCCGGCCGTGGAAGGCGCCCTCCAGAACGACAATCTCCGGCTCGGCGATTCCGCGGCCGTGGGCGTGCTTGCGAACCAGCTTGATCGCGCACTCGTTCGCCTCCGTCCCCGAGTTGCAGAGGAACGCCCTGCCGCCGAGGCTCGACTCGCAGAGCCGCTGGGCAAGCCGAACCCCGCCCTCGGTCAGGTAGAGGTTGGAGGTGTGGGTCAGCGTTCCGACCTGCTCTCGAACCGCTTCCACGACCGCCGGATGGCAGTGGCCGACGGAGCAGACCGAGATCCCGGCGAGGAAGTCGAGGTACTCCTTGCCGTCCGAGTCCCAGACCCGTGCCCCCTCCCCTCGCACCAGCTCGATCGGCGCGCGCGGGTACGTCTGCATGACCCAGCGGGACTCCAGCTCCTGGAGCTCGGCGACCTTCACGCGGTGATCTTGGTGCCGATGCCGGCGTCGGTGAAGAGCTCCAGCAGCAGCGTGTGCGGACGGCGGCCATCGACGATGTGCGCCGCCTCCACCCCACCGGCGATGGCGTCGACGCAGGCGGTCAGCTTCGGCCGCATCCCTCCGTCGATTCCGTCGAGGGCCGCCCGGACCTCGTCGGCCGTAGCGATGGAGATGCGGGACTCCGGGTCGTCCGGATCGCGGAGCCAGCCGTCGACATCGGTGAGGAAGATCGCCTTGTGCGCCGGCATCGCGGCGGCGACCTTGCCAGCCGCCTCGTCCGCGTTGACGTTGTAGGACGCGCCTTCGCGGTCGGTGCCGACCGAGGCGATCACCGGGATGTAGTCCTCGGCGATGTGCTCGATCACGTCGACGTTCACGTTGGTGATCTCGCCGACGAAGCCGACGTCCGCGGACTGCCCCACGGGTTTGACCTCGAAGAGCGAGCCGTCCTCGCCGCCCAGCCCGACGGCAGGCTGCCCATGGCGATTGAGCCGGGTGAGGATGTCGGAGTTGATCTTGCCGAGCAGCACCATCTTGGCGACCTCGACGGTCTCGGCGTCGGAGACGCGCAGGCCCTCCACGAATTTGACCTCCATGCCCATCCGCTCCATGTAATGGGTGATCTCGGGCCCGCCGCCGTGGACGATGATCGGGTTCATGCCGACGTACTTGAGGAGGACGACGTCCCGCGCGAACGCCTCCTTGAGCTCCTCGTCGCGCATCGCGGCGCCGCCGTACTTGATGACGATCGTGCGGCCATGGAACTCCCTGATGTAGGGGAGCGCCTCGAGGAGGGTCTCTACGGAGGAGGTCACGTCGTGTACTCCGCGTTGATCCGGATGTAGTCGTGGGTCAGGTCGCTGAAGTAGACGTGTGCCGCTGCCTTGCCGCGGCCGAGGTTGATGGAGAGCTCGGCCTCGGGCGAGTCGGCCGCCAGGTCCGCGGCCTGGATCCTGTCCGGCCCGAGCTCATCGACCTCCTCACCCGCGAGCGCCATCCCCGCGGCCTGGGCGATCCGCCCCCAGTTCGAGTCCCGGCCGAAGAGCGCCGTCTTTACCAGCGGGGAGTTCGCGATCGCCCGCGCCACGCGCTCGGCCTCGTCGTCGTTCTTGGCTCCGGTGACCGCGGCCCGTCCCACGCGGGTCGCGCCCTCGCCGTCAGCGACGATCTCGAGCGCGAGCTGCAGCAGGACGGCCTCCAGCAGGCCCTTCGGCAGCACCGAGCCGGAGGCGCCGGTCGCCTGGAGCATGACCGTGTCGTTGGTGCTCATCTGCCCGTCGACGGTGATGCGCTCCATGGAGCCGGCGAGGGCCGAGCGCAGCACGCTGTCCGGGTCGTCGACGACCGCGTCGGTCTGGACGAAGCAGAGCGTCGTCGCGAAGCCCGGCTCGATCATCCCGGCCCCCTTGGCCTGCGCCGAGACGGTCACCTCACCCGCCCGGATCGTGCAGCGCTTCGGGCCCTTGTCGGTGGTCATGATCGCCTGGGCGAAGTCCTCGCCGCCCCTGGCGGACAGTCCCTGCACCGCTTCCAGGACTCCAGTCGTGACCGCTTGGATGTCGAGTGGAACGCCGATTGTTCCGGTCTCCGCGACCGCCACCTTGCGGGAGTCTACGCCGAGAGCCTCAGCGGCCGCATCCCGCATCGCCAGGGCGTCCCGGTAGCCCTGCGCCCCCGTGGCGGCATTGGCATTGCCCGAGTTGACGGCGACCGCCCGCAGGCCATCGGCGTCGCACTCCTCGCGGCAAACGCGGATCGGGGCCGCGGCGGCGGCGTTCCGCGTCAGAGCGAGGGCCGAGCGCACCTCGTCGGCGTCGCAGGCCATCACCCCGACGTCGGTCCCGCCGTCCCCCTTCAAGCCGCAGGCGACCCCCGCCGCCCGGAATCCCGGAGCGAGCTCCGCCGGGTCGAGCTGCTCGAACTCAGGCGGCGGCGTCACCCAGCGCGAGGAGAAGAAAGTCTGCGTCGCCGGACTCATGAGATGCCTTCGCCCTCGGGCAGGCCGAGCATCAGGTTGAGGTTCTGAATCGCCTGTGAGGCGGCGCCCTTCCAGAGGTTGTCGATCGATGCGAATGCCAGCACCCGGCCCGAGGCCTCGTTGAGAGCCAGGTGGATCCGGCAGAGGTTCGTCTCCCGCACGCCGCTGACGCCGGGCGGCTCGGTGGTCACCTCGACGAACGGCTCATCGCCGTAGCGCTCCTCATAAAGGGCCAGCATCCGAGCTGGATCGACCGGCTCGGCTGTGCGCACGTAGCAGCTGACGAGCTCGCCCTGGTCGTAGGGCATCAGATGAGGGACGAAGGTCAATCCGGCAAAAGCGTCCCCGGCGCCGTTGTTGACCCCCGCGAGCTCGGACAGCTCCTGCGCGATCTCCGGCGTGTGCCGGTGACCGGTCACCTTGTACGGCTTGGTGTCGTCGGTCTCCTTGACGATGGCCATCTCATCCTCGGCCGCGCGACCGGCACCGGAGACCCCGGACTTGGCGTCGATCACCACATCCTCGATCAGCCCCTCGCCGGCGAGGGGGGCCAGGGCCAGGATGCTGGCGGTCGGATAGCAGCCGGGGTTCGCCACCAGGTCGGCGCCCGCGATCGCGTCGCGGTGCAGCTCGGTCAGCCCGTAGACCGCCTCGCCGATCAGCTGTGGCGCCCCGTGCTCGCCGTACCAGCGGCCGTAGGCGTCGAGGTCGTGAAGCCGGAAGTCGGCGGAGAGGTCGACGACCTTGGTCCCCTGCTCGCGCAGCGCCGCAACCACCGGGGCGGCGGCGCCGTGCGGATAGGCGACGATCACCGCATCGACGTCCGCG
>Ga0126308_10000880_pt1 | contig 11093 bp, 13 predicted proteins | sample Plot55_FD_92533 | JGI IMG/M metagenome (GOLD analysis project Ga0126308, IMG submission 92533) | Serpentine soil microbial communities from UC McLaughlin Reserve, CA, USA - Plot55 | ecosystem: Environmental > Terrestrial > Soil > Grasslands | place: USA: UC McLaughlin Reserve, Lake County...
GGCGATGCCGCCGAGCGCCGAGCCGAGGGCGAAGCCTAACGCCTCCTGGTTCGGCGTCCCCTCCGAGTGGAGGGCGGCGACGATGGATTGGAGAAGCTTAAGGAGCGCGAGCATGGGTTGACGCTGGTGGAGAGCGAGCTCCGCTCAGGATGACACGCGCGCCCCCGATCTGACAGCCCCCGGGCGGGACGAACTGCCCGCCATCGCGGCGGCGTCGCCTTTCGCGCCGCCGTCCTCCGAAGTGTACAGCGGGCGCCCCGCGCGCGTGATGCGCGTCACCTTCCGCCCGGTCACCCTGTCCGGCGCCCGCCCGTCCCGTGACCGCGGCCGCCGCGGCCAGTCTGATGGGCAGTCGAACCCACTCGGACGGAATCATGTCGGATAGCCTCACCCTTCGCTCGGCCCGGGCCATCAAGCGGCGGTGGACGCACGGAGTGCACGGCGTCGGCCGCAACGTCGGCAAGGTCGTCGTTACCTGTGTCTCCACCTGCGCCGCCGTCGTCTCGATCGTCGCCTTCGCGCGCACCTACGGCCTGACGGGCGGGCCGGAGAAGGCGCACCTCGCCGTCGGCGGATTCGCCGCGGTCTGGGTCGGCGTCGCGCCGGCGGCGGACACGGCGTACGCGATCGGCGACACCATCCAGCTGGTCGCCACGGCGAAGGACTCGCACGGCGGGACCCTGGTGGGCGCGCCGATCATCTGGAGCAGCGACGACGCCAACGTCGCCACCGTCGACGGCGACGGCACGGTCATCACGCGCGGCGCCGGCACGGCGACGGTCGTCGTCGCCGTGGGCGAGCGCATGGCGCGCGCGCGTATCTCCGTCCGGCCGCGCGCGGTCGCGGTGCGCTTCCGCGCCGGTGGGGCGGCGGACCAGGGGCTCGCCCGCGTCGGCGAGGGGACCCGCGTGCGCCTCGAGGCCTTCGGCGTCGACGCGCGCGGGCACACGCTCGCCGGCCGCGTCCCGTCGTGGCACTCGGCCGACACGGGCGTGGTCACGGTGGACAGCGCCGGCTTCGCGACCGGCGTCGCCCCCGGCAGCGGCACGGTCGTCGCCACGGTGGACGGCGTGAGCGAGCGGCTGCCGGTGGACGTCACGCCGGTGCCGGCATCGCTCGCCCTCCTCTCGGGCAGCGAGCAGCGCGCGGCGGCAGGCTCGCGCCTCGCGCAGCCGCTCGTTGTGCGCGTGATGTCCACGCGCGGGCAGCCGGTGGGCGGCGTGGACGTGCACTTCACCACGGCCGACGGCGGCACGCCGGAGCCGGCGGTCGCGGTCACCGACGCCGACGGGCGGGCCCGCGCGCGGTGGACGCTCGGCGACACGCCCGGACGCCAGCGCATCACGGCGGCGGTCGAGTCGCTCGACAGCGTGGCCGCCGCGTTCGCCGAGGCCGACCCGGTGGCGGCGAACGTGCGCGCCGAGGCGATCGGCGCGAACCAGGCGGCGCCGGCCGGCGCCGCGCTCCCCCTCCCCGTCGGCGTGCGCCTCACCGACTCGCTCGGCCGCGCGCTCGCGGGCGTGCCGGTCACGTGGACGTCCGCTGAGGGCGGCGGGACGGTGACCGCCGAGGCGGTGCGCACCGACTCGGCCGGCGAGGCGCGCGCCCGCTGGCGCCTCGGCGCACACGCCGGCTCGCAGCGCCTGCGCGCCCTCGTGGGCGGCGCGCGCTCGGCGGTGCCGACGGTGTCGGTGTTCGCGCGGGCGCTGGCCGGCGCGCCGACTGTCGTCGCGGTCACGGCCGGCGACGCCCAGCGCGCGCCCGCGGGCGCCGCGCTCGTGTGGCCGGTCGTGCTGCGCGTGCTGGATCGCGCCGGCAACCCCGTGGCGGGCGCCTCGGTCGCGCTCGCCCCGTCGGCCGGCAGCGTGGCCGACAGCACGGCCGAGACCGACTCGCTAGGCATCGCGCGGGTCTGGTGGACGCTCGGCCGGGCCGCGGGCCCCCAGAAGCTCACCGCGCGCGTGCGCGGAATCGCGTCGCCCGTGGTCGTGACCGCCGTGGCGCGGCCGCGCGCCGCCGCCAACCTCGAGCTCGCCGGCGCGCCGGACAGCGCCGCGGCCGGCCGCGCGCTGGCGAAGCCGGTCACCATCACCGTCACCGACGCCTACGGCAACCCGGTGGCCGACGCGCGCGTGCGCTTCACCGCCGACGCCGGCGGCTCGGCGTCGCCGCGCACCGTGATGACGGACGAGCGCGGGCGCGCGACCACGCGCTGGACGCTCGGCCGCTCGACCGCCGAGCAGTCGCTCGCCGCCGAGGTGAACGCCGAGGCGCGCGGCACGGTGCGCGTACACGCGGTGGCGGCCGCCGCGCCGAAGGCGGTGGCGGCCACGACCAGGCCGCGCGCCACCGTGGCGTCGAAGCAGCCGGCGTCGAAGCTCGTTGCGCCGAAGCAGGCGGCGTCGAAGTCGGCGCCAAAGTCGGCCGCGTCGAAGCCTGCTACATCCAAGCAGGCGTCGTCGTCCAGGCCGGCGGCGAAGCCCGCTGCGAAATCGGCGGCGCGATCGGCGTCGCGGCCGACGACGACGGTCCGCGAGCGTACGGCCAGTCGCGGCTGATCATCCGCGCGCCGAGCGGAGACTCGACGCGCGGGTTGGCGGCACGCCGAGTGCAAGACGGGGCCATCCCTTCACCTGGAACGGAGGAAGTATGGCTTCGACGAAACGCGGCTCCTCGACGTCCTCCCGCAAGCGCTCGGGCGGAACCTCACGCAAGTCCTCCTCGTCCTCCCGCTCGGCGTCGGGCCGGTCGTCGGGCAAGTCGACGCGCAAGTCCTCGGGGCGGAGCTCGAGCAAGCGCGAGATGCTCGACACCGGTACCAGCAAGCGCTACGCGCGCCGCACCGAGGGCGGCCGCTTCGGCGAGCAGGACGAGATGAGGCGCTCGCTGCGGCAGGACCGGGTGCGGAAGGCCAAGACCACGGTGAAGTCGGGGCAGGGCGACCGCGGCGACCAGAAGAAGCGCTAGGCGCGAGGACGCCGCACGCCGAGCCGCCAACCGCATTGACGGCGGCGTCCGTGCGCGCCATACTCGGGCCACCTCAGATGGTGTGAAGTCCGGGGCGCGAAGCCGGCTGAGTGGGATGACACGCGACGTCATCTCCTCGGCCGGTTTCGATTTTCCCACGAGCAGCAGCCCGGGAGTCGCGTGGCGCATCGAATCGTCCAGACCTGCGGGAGGCGGCCGGCCGGCGCGGTCCGGCTGCTGCTGTCGCTGCTGCCGCTGCTCGCCGCACTGGCGGCGGTGGCCGCGACGGGCACGTCCGGCCGCGCGCAGACCGACGGCACCTGCATCCCGGTCGCCGAGCGCGCGACTCGCGAGCTCGGGTGCTTCATTGTCGCGCGCCAGGAGCTCGGACGCCTCCCCGCCGCCGGTCCAGCGCTCTACTGGCATCTGGACACCTTCCCGACGCGCGCCGCGGCCGAAGCCGCCCGCGCTCCGCGCTCGACCGTGGTCGAATCGCTCGGACGCATCTGGCTCTACACCATCGCGCCCGCCGGCTGGCGCCCTCGCGGCGGCGGGACGCGCCCGGCGCGCGGGACGCGCGTGGCGCGAATCGGGCCCCTGCCGCTCGTCAGCGCCGACAGCTTCGCGGCGGTCTACATGGAGGGCGTCTTCGAGCCCGGCATGCAGTCGATGGTGCATCGGCATCCGGGCGTGGAGGCGTGGTACACGCTGGAGGGGTCGATGTGTCTGGAGACGCCGGCGGGCACGCTGGAGCAGCACGCCGGCGGCCCGGGCGTGCTGGTGCCGGGCGGCGTCCCGATGCTGCTCACGGGCACGGGCGCCGGGCCGCGCCGCTCGGTCGTGCTCATCCTCCAGGACGCCGCCAGGCCGAGATCCACGCCCGCGCCCGACTGGACGCCCCGCCAGCGCTGCCGTCAGCGTTAGGCGTTTCGCGGCGCGCTGGACCCGACCGACCGACCCCGCATGCTCACCCGATCCGACATCCTGCGACGCCGGCTGGCCGGCCTGCAGCTCATGGCGCCCACGCTGGACGACCCGGCGGCGGTGGTGGCGACATTGGGGGCGGTGCAGGCGCAGGACTACGCGGGGGCGAAGTGGGCGGTCGGCCAGCGCACCCGCGGCGCCACCGATGCCACCGTCGAGCGCGCGGTGGGCGACGGTTCCATCCTGCGCACCCACGTGCTGCGCCCGACCTGGCACTTCGTCGCCCCCGCCGACATCCGGTGGATGCTGGCGCTCACCGCGCCCCGCGTGCGCGCCGCGAGCGCGTCCCGCTGGCGCGAGCTGGGGCTGGACGACGCGGTGTTCCGCCGCAGTCGGAGCGTCTTCACGAAGGCCCTGCGCGGCGGCCAGCAGCGCACCCGGACGGAGCTGGGCTCGGCGCTGGAGCGGGCGGGGATCGACCTGGCGGCGGAGCCGCAGCGCCTCCCGCACCTGCTGATGCGCGCCGAGCTGGACGGCCTGATCGTCAGCGGCGCGCGGCGGGGGAAGCAGTCCACCTACGCGCTGCTCGAGGAGCGCGTCCCGCCGGCCGAGCCGATGGAGCGCGACGCGGCGCTGTGCGAGCTGGCGACGCGCTACTTCGCCACCCGCGGCCCCGCCACCCTCCAGGACTTCGCGTGGTGGTCCGGGCTGACGGTGGCCGACGCCCGCCGCGGGGTCGAGGCGGCGGGCTCGGCGCTGTCGCGCGAGGAGTGGGAGGGGCGGCCGCACTGGTTCGCGGGCAAGGCCGCCCGCTGGACGCGTGGCGGCGGCCACCTGCTGCCTAACTACGATGAATACGTCGTCGCGTACAGGGACCGGAGCGCGATCATGACCGAGGTGCAGGGCCAGTCGGTGGACGCCCGCGGCAATCTCCTCTTCTCCCACCTGGTCGTGGCCGGCGGCCGGGTGCTGGGCGTCTGGCGGCGCCTGCCGCGGGCGCGGGCCGCGTTCGTCGAGCTGACCATGCTGGCCCCGACCGGCGGCCCCGAGCCCGAGGCCATCCGCGAGGCAGCACGGAAGTACGCGGCGTTCCTCGAGCTGCCACTGGAGGTCGCCGAGGTATGACCCTCGCCGAGCGAAACTGGGCCGGCAACTACCAGTACGGCGCCGCCCGACTGCACCGCCCCGAGTCGGTCGAGCAGCTGCGCGAGATCGTGCGCCGCGCCGACCGGCTCAAGGTCCTCGGCTCGCGCCACTCGTTCAACGGCATCGCCGACACCGGCGGGGACCTCGTCTCGCTGGAGCGGCTCGACCGGGTGATCGCGGTGGACCGCGAGCGCCGCCAGGTCACCGTGGACGGCGGCATCCGCTACGGACAGCTCTGCGGAGAGCTCGACCGCGAGGGGTACGCGCTGCCCAACCTGGCCTCGCTGCCGCACATCTCCGTCGCCGGCGCCTGCGCGACGGCCACCCACGGCTCGGGGGACGGCAACGGGAACCTCTCGACCGCGATCGCCGCGCTGGAGCTGGTCACGGCCGACGGCGAGCTCGTCACGCTCTCCCGGGAGCGCGACGCCGAGGAGCTCCGGGGCGCGGCGGTCGCGCTCGGCGGGTTCGGGGTGGTCACGCGCGTCACGCTCGACGTGCTGTCGGCGTTCGACATGCGGCAGGACGTCTACGAGCATCTCCCTTTGGGGCAGCTCGAGGCGCACTTCGACGAGATCACGTCGAGCGCGTACAGCGTGAGTCTGTTCACCGACTGGCGGGAGCCCAGCTTCACCCAGCTCTGGCTCAAGCGCCGGGTCGACGCCGACGTGGCGGCGAAGGCCGCGCCGGAGCCCGAGCTGTTCGGCGCCACTCGCGCCCCTGCCCCGCGCCACCCCATCGCCGGACTCCCGCCGGAGAACTGCACGGAGCAGTTGGGCGCGCGCGGCCCGTGGTACCAGCGGCTGCCGCACTTCCGCATGGACTTCACGCCGAGCAGCGGCGAGGAGCTCCAGTCGGACTACCTCGTCCCCCGCCCGCACGCGCTGGCCGCGCTGCGCGAGATCGACGGGCTGCGCGGGCGCGTGGCGCCGCTCCTCCAGGTCTCCGAGGTGCGCACCGTCGCCGCCGACGACCTGTGGATGAGCCCCTGCTATCGTCAGGCGTGCGTCTCGATCCACTTCACCTGGAAGCCGGACTGGCCCGCCGTGCAGGCGCTGCTGCCGGCGATCGAGGCGCGGCTCGCGCCGCTCGACGCGCGGCCGCACTGGGGGAAGCTGTTCGCCACCCCGCCCGCGCGGCTGCGCGCGCTCTACGAGCGGCTCCCGGACTTCCGGCAACTGCTGGAGCGCCACGACCCGCGGGGGAAGTTCCGCAACGCGTTCCTGGACGGCTGCATCTTCGGCGCAGACGAATGACCGCATCCCCCCCGGCGTTCACCGTCCGCGAGGCCATGCCTGACGACGCCGCCGAGGTCGCGCGCCTGTTCGGGGAGCTCGGCTACCCGACGCCGGCCGAGGTGATGGCGGAGCGCATGCGGGCGTACGCCGCCGCCGGCGAGACCGCGCTCGTCGCCGACGACGGGGTGGCGCGCGCCGGCCGCCGCCTGCTCGGCGTGCTGACCATCCACATCACGCCGGTGCTCCACCGCGCCGGCGCGGTCGGCCGCCTGACGTCGCTGGTGGTGGAGGAGTCGGCGCGGGGGCGGGGCGTGGGGCGGGCGCTCGTCGCGGCCGCCGAGGCGCGGTTCGAGGCGGCGGGGTGCGTGCTGGCCGAGGTCACGAGCAACAAGAGCCGCGCCGACGCCCACGCGTTCTACGAGCGGCTCGGCTACGTGGGCACGAGCTTCCGCTTCGGCAAGCCGCTGCGCTGACGGCGAGCGATGCGCATCGAGCACGTGGCCCTCTGGACGCGCGACCTCGACGGCCTGCGCGCGTTCTACGAGCGCTGGTTCGGCGCGCGCGCCGGCGCGCGCTACGAGAGCGCCACGCGCGCCGGCTTCGCGTCGTACTTCCTCACCTTCCCCGACGGCGGCGGCCGGCTGGAGCTGATGACCCTCCCGGCGCTCGCGGACTCGTCAGGCGGGCCGGCGGCCGGCTACGCGCACGTCGCGGTCGCGGTCGGCTCGCGCGAGGCCGTCGTGGCGCTCACCGAGCGCATGCGCGCCGCGGGTGTTCGCATCCTGTCGGCGCCGCGGCAGACCGGCGACGGCTACTTCGAGGCGGTGGTCGCCGACCCGGACGGCAACGCGGTGGAGATCACGGCGTGAGCGCCGCGGCCGGCCGCCTGGAGGCGATCTGGCTCAAGCGCGCGCACCGCGGCCCGATGGACGCGGTCGGCGAGGCGGAGCTGGTGGTCGGCCAGGGGCTCGCGGGCAGCGTGGACCGCAGCCGCCGCCGTCAGGTCACGCTCCTCGAGCGCGAGAGCTGGGCACGCTTCATGGCCGAGCTGCACGCCTCGGCCGACCCCTCGCGCCGCCGCGCCAACCTGCTCGTCTCCGGCGTCGCGCTCGCGCACACGCGCGGCCGTGTGCTGCGCATCGGCGAGGCGCGCCTGGTGATCGGCGGCGAGCTCACGCCGTGCGAGCGGATGGAGGAAGTGCTCCCCGGACTGCAGGCGGCGATGCGCCCCGACTGGGGCGGCGGCGCGTTCGCGCAGGTGCTCGCGGGCGGCGTCATTCGCGTCGGGGATTCTGTCGCCTGGGAAGAGCCCGCGGTCGGGACGCCCTGAAAGATTGAACCGCGGTGTGCGCGTCCTCTGTGTCTGCTACGGCAGCGCGACGTAATGGCGGAGGAATGCTCTCGCCTCCGGCGTGTCCAGGCGCCAGTCCCACGTCGTCGCCCGGCACGGGTAGTCGCCGGTCGTGACGGTCGCGTAGATCTTGTTCGGGTTCCCGTCGAGGAACTTCGGGCCGCCCGAGTCGCCGTAGCAGTCCCCACCCTCGCCGGTGGCGCTCGTGTTCATGAGCAGGCCGAGCCAGGTCGGCTGGAGCCCCATGAACTCCGACTTCGACGTGTTCCGCTTCCCGTCCCACCCAAAGCTCGGCGGGCCCGTACGCGATGCGGAGGACCCGTAGCCCACGTTCACGAAGAGCGTCTTGCTCAGCGCGCCCCGCGCGGCGAGCTGGTCGAGCTCACCCGCGGTCGGAAGCTGCAGCGGCGTCATCCCGGTGGTCGCCGACGAGGGGAGGAAGATGACGGCAAGGTCGTGCAGGTTCGCCTGGTCGTGCCCGTAGAGCGGGTCGTAGGCGTAGCCCTTCGCCCTGATGATCTTGACTCCCTTCGCCAGCAGGTCCGGCGCGAACGACACGTAGAACTGCGTCCCCGCGGGCGTGTCGGGGCCGACCACGCAGTGGGCCGCGGTCACGAAGACGGTCGGTGAGATGAGGCTGCCCGTGCACCACTGGTCGTCCCCGTTGACGACGCCGAGCGGCGCCCACCAGTCGAAGATGAGCGCGCCGACGCTGGGGTAGGCTTTGCCGGTCGGCTGCCCGTTGACGATGAGGCTGGGCCGGTCGGGCGCCGCGGTCGAGGCCGGGCGATCCGTACACGCCGCGGCGACGAGGACAAGGAGCGTGAGTGCCGTGAGGGGTCTCGCGAGCCGCATGCGCCGCACCTCCACTGGGGATCTGGCCGGGGGTCGGAGAAGTGGTCGCGCAACATGCGGGGAGTCCGGGACGGCGACAAGAGCGGCGGAGCCGACGGGACGCTATTCCCGTGCGGCGCCCGGGCTCCCCACAGGGCACCCAAGCCTGGGATCAGTAGTGACTTAGGCCGGTTCTGAGTCGTCATTTGCTGGAGACAAGCCGGGGTTGAGTACGTGATCTGCTGCTAACCGCTGACCGGAGCAGGTCTACGCGACTCGCGCACGCCCACGGCTATCAGGATGGTGCCCATGCACCTCGTCCCGTTCCTCCTCGTGGCGGCACTTCCCGCACAACCTGACTCGGCCCGGCCCGACTCGGCGCCCGGCGATTCGGCCAGGCGGGGTCTCGTCGTGAGCGTGCCGGCGGTGCCGGCCGGTTCGCTGCTGCTGCTCGCGCCACCGGTGCGGGCCGGCGTGAGCTGGAACACGGCTGCGGGCACCGTGGGCACCGCGGACAGCACGCGTGCGGAGTCGGTGGAATACAGTGACTGGTACGGGCGGCGCCTGACGATTCACCGGTGGGCGAGCTACGCGACGATTCCGCTCTTCGCCTTTCAGTACGTCGCGGGTCGCAAGCTCTACGACGAGAGCACCGACGCCCCGGGGTGGGCCACCACCGGGCACGGCATCGCGGCCACTGGCGTCGCCGCGCTCTTCACGGTGAACACCGTCACCGGCGTCTGGAACCTGTGGGACGCGCGCAAGGACCCCGCGGGGCGCAAGTGGCGCACCGCGCACGCAGTGCTCATGCTCGCCGCCGACGCCGGCTTCACCGCGACGGGGCTGCTCGCCGAGAGAGCCGAGCGGTCCCCCGACTCGCGGCGACTGCACAGGAACGTCGCCATCTCCTCGATGGGGGTGGCGACGGTGAGCTACCTGATGATGCTTCCCCCCCTGAGGAGGGATTGACCGATGTTCGTTCTGGCTGATCTGGCCCGTCTCGCCGGGCCGTGGGCGACGCTCTACGGCAACACGCCGGCGCTCCAGACGGCGACGACCTTCGCGCACTTCGGCGGCTTCCTGCTCGGCGGCGGGTTCGCGATCGTCGCCGACAGCGCCACCATCCGCGCCGCGCGCGGCCGGGAGCCGAAGCGGCGCCGGCAGCTCGCGTACATCCACGGCGTGCATCGCCTCGTGCTGGCCGGCCTCGCGGTGACGTTCGCGAGTGGGCTCCTGATGTTCGCGGCCGACCTCGAGGCGCTCGCCGGGTCGCCGGTGTTCTGGGTGAAGATCGGGCTCGTCGCCCTGCTGCTCGTCAACGGCGGCGTGATGGCGCTGACCGAGTCGGGGCTGCGCTCGGGCGCGGGCGACGCCGACCGCGGGTGGCGGCGCATGCGCCGCACGGCCGTCTGCAGCTTCGTGCTCTGGTTCGCGGCGGTGCTCGCGGGCACACTGCTCGTCAACGCGGGATAGTAGACCAACCATGTCGGAGTCACTCATGAAGCCTTTCGAGTCCGAGCACGTCGACCAGCACGCTGTCGAACACGACTCCTGCGCCGGGTGCACCCTGCGCGATTCGCGGCGCGAGTTCTTCCGTGATGCGGCCGCCGCGGTCGCGGCGATCGCGGTGGGGCTCGGGCTGCCGGCGCGCGCGCACGCCCTGGCGACGCGGCTCGGGTCCGCCGCCTACGCCGACGGGAGCGAGGCCGCGTACGCGCTGCCGTCCGCGGACGGCGTGACGATCGACAAGGAGCGCGAAGTGATCCTCGTCCGCTACCAGAGCGCGGTCTACGCGTTCCGGCTCTCGTGCCCGCATCAGCGGACGGCGCTCAAGTGGCAGGAGGAGGACCACCGCTTCCAGTGCCCGAAGCACAAGTCCAGGTACCAGCCCGACGGCACCTTCATCTCGGGGCGGGCGACACGCGGCATGGACCGCTACGCCATCCGCCGGAAGGGGGCCGAGGTCGTGGTGAACCTGTCGAAGGTCTATCTCGAGGACACCGACAAGGCGGGCTGGAGCGCCGCCGTGGTGCGGCTGTAAGAGCGAGGGTGCGCGCATGTGTGATGACTCCTGCCCGATCCGAGCGCACGGTGGGGACGCCGAATTCCGCGTGGTCGGCCCCAACCGCCGCCAGTTCATCGCCCAGTCCACCCTCGCGACGATCGCCGCGCTGCTGACGGGCAGTGCGTGCGGCGACGGCGAGATCGGGGGCGCGGGGCCGACGGCGCCGGCCGTCCTCGCCGGCAACTTCACGATCCGAATCGCGGACTACCCGGCGCTCCAGCAGGTCGGCGGGGTCGCGCGCGTCTCCAGCAGCACGTCGAACCCGATCGCCGTCAGCCGGCTGGGGGCGAACACGTTCGTGGCGCTGTCGATGGTCTGCCCCCACGCCGGCTACAAGCCCATCAGCATCACGAGCACCGGCTTCCGCTGCCCGAACCACGGCGCGCTCTTCGCCAAAGACGGGAACTGGGTCGGCGGCCAGCGCACGCGGGACCTCCAGTCGTACCCGACGACGTACAACGCGAGCGCGGCGACACTCACCTTCTGCTGACCGCTACGGCGACCACCGAGGCACAGAGACACCGAGGAGGGGCACGAAGGGAGGGGCGAGGCGCGCCTCGCCCCTCCC
>Ga0126308_10000883_pt1 | contig 11089 bp, 12 predicted proteins | sample Plot55_FD_92533 | JGI IMG/M metagenome (GOLD analysis project Ga0126308, IMG submission 92533) | Serpentine soil microbial communities from UC McLaughlin Reserve, CA, USA - Plot55 | ecosystem: Environmental > Terrestrial > Soil > Grasslands | place: USA: UC McLaughlin Reserve, Lake County...
CGACGAAAGGCCGACGATCGCCGACCCGGTGGGCATCTGCGGCGCAGCGGCGCGCGCGAGGGAGAGGAGGGCGCGCGCGTTGGCCGCCAGCGTCCAGTCCCAGTGCTTGTCCTCCGTCTCCAGCGCGGGGCGGATCACGCCGGTCGCCGCGTTGTGCACGAGCACGTCGAGTGGGCCGAGCGCGCCGACCTGCTCGGCGACCTTGGGCGACGAGACGTTGCCGCGCACGAGAATCGACTCCGCGCCCCGCGAGCGAACGTCGGCGGCGACCGCCTCGGCCGCCGAGTCGCTCCGGAAATACCCGATCGCGATCCGCGCAGCGCCTTCGTCCGCGAAGCGCAGCGCGAGCTCGCGGCCGATCCCGCGCGAGCCCCCGGTCACGAGGACCGAGGCGCCGTCGAACTCCGTCATTCGCGCGGAAGCGGACGGTCGGCAGGCGCGGAAGACGGAATCTGCGGCCAGCCGGGCTTCGACCTTTGCGCGCGCTCGCCCTCCGCCGCCTTCGACGACGCGTAGCCGAGACGGTCGAGCATGTCGATCTGCTCCTCCCCGAACTGTCGCACGGGGTGTTCGTCGGGCAGGTCCGCGATCAGCTGTCTCACGCGCGCGCGGATCTGGTAGGCGAAATGTGGCGTCGCCGCGCCGACGAGCGCCTGCAGGTCGTCGATCGTCGGCTCCGGCATCGGGCGGGAGGATAGAGCGCCTACGGTGCCGCGGGTGCGCCGAGCAACCGCGGTCGACATGATGCTGCTCGGCACCGTCGCGCTCTGGGCGCTGAACATCGTCCTCACGCGTTACGTGTTGACGAACGGTTGGCAGCCGCTGGCGTACGGGACGATCCGCTACTTCGCGGCGACGGCGCTCTTCTGGGTGTTCACGTACTCCCGCGAGCGCAGCTTCCGCGTCCGCTGGAGCGACTCGCGGCTCGTCGTCCTCGCAGCCGTGCTGATCTTCGTCAACCAGATCGGCTTCGTCTATTCGATCGAGCTGACAAGCGCGTCGACCGTGGCGCTGATCCTCGGCACGACCCCGATCTTCGCCGGGATCTTCGCCACGTTGATCGGCCTCGAGCGGCTGACGGGGACGTTCTGGGTCGGCGCCGTGATCTCGTTCGTGGGCGTGGCGCTCGTTGCCGCGGGTGCCTCGTCGGGCTTCTCGACCGATCTACTGGGGGACGCGCTCGCCGTCGCGTGCGCGGCCACGTGGGCGGCGTATTCGGTCACGATCGCGCCGTTGATGCGCCGTTACTCACCGTTTCGGATCAGCGCGCTCGTCCTCGGCCTCGGGTGGATTCCGCTCGCGCTGGTGAGCCTGCCGCAGCTGGCGAGCCAGAGCTTCTCGTTCGACTCCCTCGTCTGGATCGCCTTCGGGTACGCCGTGATCGGGCCGCTGTTCCTCACCAACATCCTCTGGTTCACGGCGATCGACCGTGTGGGCCCGTCGCGCGCGGCGCTGTTCGCGAACCTGCAGCCGTTCTTCGCGGTCGTGTTCGCCGTGCTCCTGCTCTCGGAGCACCTCGACCGCTACGAGATCGCCGGCGGCTTCGCGATCGCTGCCGGGATCGTGCTCGAGCGGCGGCGCGGCCACGCGCTCGTCGAGGAGCCGGTCGCGTGAAGGAGCGTCTCGCTCGACTGCTCGGGGCCGACGTCGTCGCGACCGAGTTCGTGCAGGGTCGCGGGTACACGCACACGGGGCGGCACCGCGCCGTCCTGGGCGACGGGCGGAGCGTGTTCGTCAAGTCTGCTGTGGACGAGCTCTCCGCAGGCTGGCTCCGTCTCGAGCGCATCGTCTACGAAAACGTCGACGCGCTGTTCCTCCCCCGCTTCCTCGCCTACGACGAGGACGGCGGGCTCCCCGTGCTCGTGCTCGAGGATCTCTCGGACGCCTATTGGCCGCCGCCGTGGCGCGACGGCGACGTCGAGGCGATGCGGGCGGCGCTCGAGGACGTGGCCGCGACGTCGGCGCCCGCCGGTCTCACGCCAATACACGCGTGGGCGAGCGACTGGGCCGGCCGGTGGGCTGCGGTTGCGACGGATCCGGAGCCGTTTCTCTCCACGCGCGTCGCATCACGCGAGTGGCTGGACGCGCATCTGAGCGCGATCCAGGAGGCGGCTGCAAAGGCGCCCGTCGCGGACGGCACGTCGCTCCTACACCTCGACGTCCGCAGCGACAACGCCGCTCTCACCGACCGCGGCGCGTTGCTCGTCGACTGGAACTGGGCCTCCCGCGGCAACCCGCTCGTCGACCTCGTCGCCTGGGCGCCGTCGCTCTGCCTCGAGACGGGAATGCGCCCGGAGCAGGTGGTCGAAGCCGACGGCGTGGGCGAGATCGCCGCGCTGATCGCGGGCGTGTGGGCGCGCGGCGTGGGCCTGCCGCCGCCGCCGACGGCGCAGCCGCGCGTCCGCGAGCTCCAGCTCGCGCAGCTGCGCGTGATGCTCCCGTGGGCGTGCCGCTCGCTTGGCATTCCTGAGCCGGGGTAGCGTGGATCAGATGACGTTGCGCGAACGCCTGGCGCGAACGCCGCCGGGCTACCGGCTGTCGGTCGGCCGCGTGCTGCTGATCTACGCCGGGCTGATGACGGCGCTGCTGCTGGCGGCGCTCGACCAGACGATCGTCGCGACGGCGCTGCCTCGGATCGTCGGCGAGCTCGGCGGCCTGTCGCAGTACTCGTGGGTGTTCACGGCGTACATGCTCGCGTCGACGGTTACGGTGCCGTTGTACGGGAAGCTCGGCGACCTGTACGGCCGGCGACCGCTGTTCCTGGTCGCGATCTCGATCTTCCTCGTCGGCTCGGCGCTGTGCGGGCTCGCGCAGGGGATGACGCAGCTCGTCGTCTTCCGCTTCGTCCAGGGCCTTGGGGCCGGCGGGCTGATCCCCCTCGCGATGGCGACCGTCGGGATGATCGTCCCGCCGCGGGACCGCGGCCGTTACCAGGGGTTCATCGGGGGTACGTTCGCCGCCGCCTCGATCGCCGGCCCCGCAGTAGGCGGGTTCATCGTCGACAACACGACGTGGCGGTGGATCTTCTACATCAACCTTCCCGTCGGCGCCCTCGCCCTGCTCGTGATCTCGCTGACGATGCCGCGGCGGCGCGAACGACGCGAGCATTCGATCGACTGGTTCGGCGCCGGACTCCTCTCCGCCGGAACCGCAGCGCTTCTCCTCGGCCTCGTCTGGGGCGGCCGCGAGTATCCCTGGGGCTCGGTGCAGGTAGTGGGCGCGCTCGTTTCTGCGGCCGTGCTTCTCGCGGCATTCGCATTCGTCGAGCGGCGGGTCCGCGAGCCGATCCTCCCGTTCGACGTGCTTCGGAACCCGATCGTCGCGTCGAGCGTTCTCTGCGTGTCGCTGGTGGGGATGGCGATGTTCGGGACGATCCTGTACGTCCCGCTGTTCGTGCAGGGCGTGATCGGCACGTCGGCCACCTCGTCGGGCGTCGTGCTCACGCCGCTGATCCTCGCCGCGGTGACGACGTCGATCATCACGGGCCAGCTCGTCTCGCGGACGGGGCGCTACCGGCAGAACGCGGTCCTCGGGCCGATCGTGCTCGCGTTCGCGATGTTCCTGCTGTCGCGCATGGATGCGAACACCACGAACGCCGAGGCGGCGCGCAACATGGTCGTCGCCGGAATCGGGATCGGCTCGATGATGCAGGTGTTCGTGCTCTCGGTGCAGAACGCGGTGCAGCGCGCGTCGATGGGGGCCGCAACTGCGCTGACGCACTTCGCGCGCTCGATCGGCGCGACCCTTGGGGTGGCGATCATGGGGCTGATCGTCAACCAGGGGCTTCCGCGCGGCGTCGGCGTCGGCGAAGGTGCCTCCGTGCACCGGCTTCCGCCGGCGGCGCGCGAGGCGCTCGCGGACGCGTTGCATCCTGCGTTCGTCGCGGCGACGTTCGTGGCCGTCCTCGTCTGGGTGATCGCCGTGATCGGCGTCAAGGAGGTTCCGCTGCGCCGCGGCGTCGACGACGCGACCGAGCACGCGGCCGTCGAGTCGCCCGGGGCGGCGGGGTAGCGGCCGCTCCAGGAACGTACTACCCTATGAGGCGTGAAGCGCTGGCTCGTCTTCCCGGCGCTCGTCGCCGCGGGTCTCCTGCTCACGGTGCACGCCTCCGCGGCACCCGCGGACATCAACGCCGAAGTCAGGCTCGACCCGCTCGGCGGCGGGCAGTACAAGCTTCGGGTGCAAAACACCGGCAACGAGATCATCACAGGCTTCGCCTTCACCGCCGGTCCCGCTCTGACGATCACGAGCATCGTCTCCAGCAGCGTCGGCTCGTGTCAGGCGAACGGCACGACCGGGTTCTCGTGCAGCGTGTCACTCGCGCCACCACCGTGCGATTGCAATCCAGGTGAGTTCGTCGAGGTCGTGTTCGCTGCATCGGGGGACTCCGGAGGCAGCAAGCTCGACGTCGGCGCCAGGCAGTTCACGTTCGGCACGGCGCCGGTGACGCCGCCCGGGGGCGGCGGAGGAGGCGGTGGCGGCGGTGGCGGCGGTGGCGGCGGTGACGATCCGCCGACCACGACGCCTCAGACCGTGCAGAAGCTCACCGCGCGCGTCGGCCCGGGGATGACGCTCTCGTTCGCGAAGCGAGCGAAGGCGGGCAGGACGCAGATCACGGTGCGCGACCTGAGCAAGGCGGACAACTTCCACCTCACCGGCCCCGGAGTGAACAAGAAGACGGCGCTCGGCTTCAAGGGGACCGCCACGTGGATGGTGACACTGAAGAAAGGCGCGTACGCGTTTCGCTCCGACGGGCACGCGAGTCTCCGCGGCAAGACGACCGTCTCGTAGCCCCGCGATAGACTCGGCGGGTGACTGACGCCGACTTCATGCCGCTCGACGGGTGGGATCACCTCGAGCTGTGGGTCGGCAATGCGAAGCAGGCGGCGTACTTTTACGAGCACGCGTTCGGGTTCCGGCGCACCGCGTACGCGGGACCGGAGACGGGCGTGCGCGACCGAGCTTCATACGTGCTCGAGCAGGGCGATGTTCGTCTCGTCGTCACGAGCGGCCTCCGCCGCGACTCGCGCGTCGGCGACTTCGCCTGCCTCCACGGCGACGGCGTGAAGGACATCGCGCTGCGCGTTCCCGATGCGCGCGCCGCATACCGCGAGGCGGTGCAGCGGGGAGCCCGCGGGATCGCGGAGCCGCACTGGGTCGACGACAACCTCGGCCGCGTCGAGCTCGCGACGATCGCGACCTACGGCGACGTCGTCCATACGTTTGTGAACCGCGGCGAGTACGGAGGCGTGTACCTGCCGGGTTTCGTCGCGCACCAGTCGGAGAACGGCGCCGACCGCGGCGTCGGCCTCGTCACCATCGACCATGTCGTCGGCAACGTCGAGCTCGGCCGGATGCAGCACTGGGTCGAGTACTACGAACGTGTCTTCGGCATGACGGAGATGATCCACTTCAGCGACGAGGACATTTCAACGGAGTACTCCGCGCTGATGTCGAAGGTGATGACGGACGGGCAGGGGAAGATCAAGTTCCCGATCAACGAGCCCGCGGAGGGGAAGCGCAAGAGCCAGATCGAGGAGTACCTCGAGTTCAACCATGGCCCGGGCGTGCAGCACGTCGCGCTGACGACTCAGAACATCGTCTCGACCGTGGAGGCGTTGCAGGAGCGAGGCATGATCTTCCTCTCGACGCCGGACTCCTATTACGAGGAGGTGCCGGAGCGTGTCGGCGACATCGACGAGTCCTACGACGACCTTCGCCGGCTCCGGATCCTCGCCGACCGCGACGACGACGGATACCTCCTGCAGATCTTCACCAAGACGGCGCAGGACCGGCCGACGCTCTTCTTCGAGGTGATCGAGCGGCACGGCGCACGCGGCTTCGGCGACGGCAACTTCAAGGCGCTCTTCGAGGCGATCGAGCGGGAGCAGGCCCTCAGAGGCAACCTGTAGGCGTCGCCGCACTCGGTTTCGTCCCTCGGCTGACGTGCAACGCGACCTCTATGGAGGGACTCCTCGACCTGCTCGAGGCGCCGGCGCGGCAGTCGGGGTCGCTGAAGGAGACCGAGCATCGCCCGTGGCCGGCGCCGGAGCGGTCGTGGGTGATGGGGCAGACGTGGGACGACCTGCTGTTTGCTCACTGGCGCGTGGACGCGGAGGCGCTGCGGCCGCTCGTCTCGCCGAAGGTCGATGTCGACGAGCACGACGGATCGGCGTGGCTCGGGATCACGCCGTTTGTGGTCACCGGGTTGCGCCTGCGGGGCCTGCCGCCGGCGCCGTTCCTGTCGGAGTTCCTGGAGCTGAACGTCCGGACGTACGTGACGCACGGAGGCAAGCCCGGTATCTGGTTCTTCTCCCTCGACGCGGCGTCGCGGCCCGCCGTCGAAGCGGCCCGCCGCGTATACCGCCTGCCGTACTACCACGCGCGGATGACGTGCGCGCTCGACCACGGCTGGCGCGTGTACGACTCGTCGCGGCTCGGCGCGTCCGGGACGGTGTTCGCCGGCCGCTACCGGCCGTCCGGTGAAGCACACGTGGCCGAGCCGGGCACGCTGGAGCACTTCCTGGTGGAGCGCTACTGCCTCTACACCGAGGATGCGGGGCAGCTGAAGCGCGCCGAGATCCACCACCGCCCGTGGCAGATCACCGAGGCGGAGGCGGACATCGAGCTGAACACGATGGCGCCGGTCGAGCTTCCCGACGACCCGCCGCTCCTACACTTCAGCGGGCGGCAGGACGTCGTCGTGTGGAGCCTCGAGCAAGCGGCGTAACCTCCCGCGCATGGCCGCGCCTTCGCCACGTCGGACGGCGCTCGTCTCCGTGTTCGCGGCTGCCGCGCTCGTCGTCGTCAAGCTCGTGACCGGCCTCGCGACCGGCAGCCTTGGCCTGATCTCTGAGGCGATGCACTCGGGCACCGACCTCGTCGCCGCGCTCCTGACGTTCTTCGCGCTCGGCGTCGCAGCGCGTCCCGCAGACGTTGGGCACGCGTACGGCCACGGGAAGGCGGAGCACCTCGCGGCGCTCGCCGAAGCCGCGGCGCTCGCGCTCGCGAGCCTGTTCATTGCGGTGCGCGCGGTGCAGCAGATCGCGGGCAACGTCGACACCCATGTCGACGCGACGTGGTACGCCCTGGCCGTGATTGCAGCCGTGATCGTCGTCGACGCGACGCGGATGCAAGTCTCGTTGCGCGCGGCGCGCCGGTACCGCAGCGCGGCGCTGCAGTCGAACGCATTCCACTTCGGAAGCGACCTCGGCGGCTCGATCGCAGTCCTGATCGGTCTCGTGCTCGTGCGTTGGGGCTTCGACCGGGCGGACTCGCTCGCCGCGCTGTTCGTCGCGGTGCTCGTCCTCATGGCGGCTGGGCGGCTGATGCGCATGAACGTCGACGTGCTGATGGACCGCGTGCCGGCCGAAGCCGAGGCATCCGCGCGGGCGGCGATCGCCGGTCTGAGTCCCGCTGTCGAGCTGAGGCGCCTGCGGATGCGAGAGGCGGCAGGCCGCCAATTCGCGGACGTCGTGATCGGCATGCCCCCGGAGGCGCCGGTCGGGCAGGGCCATGACGCCGCCGACCGCGTCGAGGAGGCCGTTCAGGCGGCCCTCCCGGAGAGCGATGTCGTCGTGCACGTCGAGCCGTACGAGGTGGAGGGGCTGCGCGAGGGCGTGCACGCGGCGGCGCAGAGCGTCCAGGGCGTGCGCGAGGTGCACAACGTGACCGTGCTGGACGTGGACGGGCGGGTCGAGACGTCGCTCCACCTGAAGCTGCCCGGTGACCTCCCGCTCGCGCACGCGCACGAGATTGCCGAGGCGGTCGAGCAGGCGATCGTGACGCACGTACCGCAGATCGAGCGCGTGCAGACACATCTCGAGCCGCTGGCGAGCGACGCGGAGGTCCGGCCGGCGGAGGACGCCGTCGACGAGCGCGCGCTCGTGCTGAGGGTCGTTCGCGAGGCGCTCGGGCGCGATCCACGCGAGCTCCGCTTCCTGCACACGGACGGCGGCCTCGTCGCGTTTCTGACGCTCGGCCTGGACCCGAACGGCCCGCTCGCCGACGCACATGCGAGCGCGAGCGAGATCGAGGCGCGGATCAGGCGCGAGCGCCCCGAGATCGCCGACGTGATCGTCCACACCGAGCCGTGAGCCTTCCGGTGCCGTGAGGCTCGTGATGTTCTCGCCGCGCGAGCGCGAGCTCGAGCGCGGCTGGCCCGGACGCCTCGACGGCGACCGCGTCATCCAGCTCGCCGCGCAGACGGTGGAGTCGTTCTTCACAGGCGGAGGCACGGCGCGAGAGCACGACGAGTTCGCGGCCCACGACGTGGTCCTGCGCGCTCCCGTGCTACGGCCGCCGTCGATCCGCGTCTTCGCGGACGAGCGGTCGTTCCTGTTCGGCAACACGGCCTCCATCTTCGGTCCCGACGCCTTCGTCCCGTGGCCCGCCGGCGCCCGCTCCCTCGAAGCGCGGTGGTGTGTCGGCGCCGTGGTCGGCGCCGAAGGCGCGATCGGCGGCTTCACGCTCGTCAACGACTGGCGCTGCGACCTGCCGCCTCCGAAAGACGGTGACTTCGGCTTCTCGCTTGGCCCGTGGGTCGTAACCGAGGACGAGTACGAGCCTCAGTTCGAGTGGACGGCGGCGCTTCAGCACGCAGCGCGGAACACGCATCTCCGGCCGGGCGAGATCCTCGTGTCGCCGCCGCTGCAGGTCGAGCCGGTGCGCCGCGGGGACGACGCTGCGTTCTCCCACGGTGCGCTCGGAACCCTCCGCAGCGTGGTCGCCTGACGGAGCCGGCGGCGCGCCGGGCGGCGCCGCCGACCCGCAGTTCGCTCAGCTCAACAGGAGATTGAGGGCGGTGTACTCGAAGGCAGTGATGCCGAAGGCCGTGTTCAGCGCCACGAATGCCGTGGCACTCGGCGGGATCGTGTGCGACCGCACGACGTTGAAGCCGCGCTGGCAGATGTTCGCGTCGGTGATCGGCGTCTGCGCCCCGAACACGGGCTGCCGGCCCTGCGCCGTCTCGCGCTGGTCGAGTGCCTGCCACGTCCCCTGAAGGGCGTCCGCGGTATTCGCCGCGTTGCAGATGCTGTACGCACCGACCCCGATCGCGAGCTCGCTCGTGTCGTTGAGGTCCTTCTGCAGCTTCGTGACCTGCTTCTTCAGCGTCGCGACCTGCTTCTGCAGGGCCTTGAACTGCGCTGGGGTGGGGCCGGCCGCGCTCGCCTGCGACGCCGGGACGGCGAACACGGCGACCGCGAACGCGAACGCGAGTACGCGTCTCATCCACTTCCTCCTCGAATCGTGTGGCACGAGCCACGAGCGTAGCCGGTGTGGCCGGATTTTCCGCCCTCGGGCGCAGATAGCCTCGCGGCCCGTGACGCTGCTGCGCCTCCCGGAGCCGTATGACTTCGAGCTGTCCACGACGCGGTATCGCACGTGGGGCCGCGATCTCGCCAACGTCTGGGAGGACGGCGTGATCTACCGTGCGGTGGGCCGGCGCGAGGTGGCGATCAGCGCGGCGGCCGGCGGCGTCGACGTCTGGCCGCTGGACGCCGAGACCGGCGCGGTCGTGCGCAAGCTGCTCGGCGCACAGTTCGACCTGGACGCCTTTTACGCGTTCGCGGCGACGGATCCCGTGCTCGCCCAGATCGTGCCGAGGCTGCGCGGCCTGCGGCCGCCGCTCGCGCCGGATCCGTTCGAGTCGCTCGTGACGTCGATCACGGCTCAGCAGGTCTCGCTCCACGCCGCCTTCGCGATCCGGTCGCGTCTCGTGGAGCGTTTCGGCGAGGTCGTCGGCCGCGTGTACACGTTCCCTTCGGCGGAGCAGCTGGCCGCGGCGGAGGAGGGTACGCTCGTCGCGCTCGGGTTTTCTCGCCGCAAGGCCGAGTACGTGCTCGGCCTCGCGCGCCGGCCGCCCGATTGGGACGAGTTCGCACAGTTGCCGGACGCCGAGGTAAAGGCGCGGCTCGTCGAGATCCGCGGCCTCGGCGAATGGACCGCCGACTGGTTCCTCGCGAGGCACCTCGCGCGGCCGCGGGCGTGGCCGGTCGGCGATCTCGCGCTTCGGAAAGCCGCGGCCGCCTTCTACGGTGGCGTCGACATACGCGCGCTCGGCGCGCGTCTCGATCCGTTCCAGAACCTGTCGGCGCACTACCTCCTTGCCGGGCTCTACGCTGGCGTCGGCTTGTGAACGTGCGGCGTGCGACACCCGGCGACCTGGATCTCCTACTCTCGCTCGTCGAGCGGCTGGAGAGCGAATTGCCGCGGCTGCCGTATCCGGAGAATTCCGCCGAGCTCGAACGTGGCAAGGTCGAGAAGATGATCGATTCTGGGGTCGCGCTTGTGGCGGAGGATGACGGCGCGACCGCGGGGTACCTGCTCGGGCGCTACGGCGAGCACGGCCCGAAGACGCTCTACGTGTCCGATCTCTGGGTCGACCCCCGGGCGCGAGGCCGCGGCATCGGCACGGAGCTGTTGCGCCATGCCGCCGAGGACGCGGCCGCGAGGGATTGCACGCACCTCGTCCTCGACGTGGACTCGCGGAACGCGGCCGCGATTGCCTTCTACGAGCGGTTGGGGTTCGAGGAAAGCGCGAAGATCATGCACGTCGGCGTCGGCGCGCTGCGGGAGCGGAAGGAGCCGGCACATCCGGACATCGGCGCCGTCCATGTGCAGACGGACAACGCGGATGCCGTCGAGCGCGTGCTTCGCCAGTACCTGCCTCGCGTCGATCGGACGGCGTCGGCGACGGTTGAGCGTGGCGCGACGTGGACGAGTGTGCGCGTCGAGACGTCGGACCGCGCGGTCGTCCGCAAGATCGCGCAGGAGCTGTCGTTCCGCTTCGGCGTCACCCTCGCGCTCGTGCTCGAGGAAGGCGCGGTCGTTCACTTCATCCTCCACGACCAGGGGCGGATCGTCGACGAGTACCTCTCGCTGCCGGAGTACTACGGGCCGCTGCCGCCGGGCGATGTGCTCGCGCTGCGTGCGAACCCGACGGTCGTCGCGCGCTTGACGGGCGCCGATCCCGACCGCGTGCGCCGCATCGCGCGCACGGCTGTTTCCGCGCACGAGCTTCCCGAGCCGCGCGAGCTCTACGAGCAGCTCGCGGACGCTCTGGGTGTGGCGCCGTGATCACGCTGTA
>Ga0126308_10000884_pt1 | contig 11089 bp, 9 predicted proteins | sample Plot55_FD_92533 | JGI IMG/M metagenome (GOLD analysis project Ga0126308, IMG submission 92533) | Serpentine soil microbial communities from UC McLaughlin Reserve, CA, USA - Plot55 | ecosystem: Environmental > Terrestrial > Soil > Grasslands | place: USA: UC McLaughlin Reserve, Lake County...
CGCTCGATCAGCCGGCTGCGGATCGCGAAAGCCGCCTGGAGCGAGACCTGCTGGGCCGTGATCGAACCGACGATCGCCTCGAACGGATCGGGAGCGAGGGGCGGACGGAACCCTGCAAGCTTCGAGGCGAGACGCCGCAGCACCGGCTCGGAATATGCGAAAGCGGCGAACCCGGCGAGGTCGAAGTCGGCGCCGAGGAGCCGGCGCACGACAGGCTCGTCGGCCGGCGCGAGCGGCTCGACGGCTACGCCGCCCGGCGCAGCCTCGATCCGCAGCTCCCGTCCGTCGACCACGCGGTGGAGCCCGCCTTCGTGCCAGAGGTTTGCCCGATCCGGCCCGAAAGCCCGGAAGCGCTCCGTCGAGACGTCGAAGTCGTAGGGCTGCGGCAGCCGGAGCACAGGCACGGCGAGAACCTACAGGTACTCTCAGGCTCTCCCTACGACACTAGGAGGACAACGTGAAACGGATCATCGCAGCCTGCTTCGCAGGCGCTCTGATCTTCACGGGGGTCGCCTCCGCGGCCACGCCCGCGAAGCAGATTGCGACGCTCCAAAAGCAGGTGAAGACGCTTCAGAAGACGGTCAAGGCGCAGCAGAAGGCCGTCAAGCAGGCGAACGAGCTGGCGGTCGCTGCGATCGCCGTAGAGGTCTGCCTCGCCGGAGTGACCGCGGATGCACTGCAGAGCACGTGGACGACATTCGATCAGGCGTTGGGCTCATCGGCGTTCGGGCCGCAGCAGACGATCGGCGACGGAGGGTTCTGCAACGCGCTTCAGATCACACGCCAGGGAATTCGAACCCCGCCGACGACGGCCGCCTTCAGCGCCATCGTCGCGCTCACGCAGTCGAGGACGTCGGCGCTCAGGCTCTGGTAAGCGTGAGCGCGTCGCCGATCTCGAAGAAGTCGCCGAACCGCTCGTAAGGGACGCCCTTCGCCTCGAGGTGCCGCGCGAGGCCTCCGATCGCGAACACGCGGTCGGCGGCCTCGGCGGCGCAGCGGTCCGAGTAACCGTCGCCGACATATACGACCTCGGCGTCCTCGGTCAGCCGCTCCACGGTCGCGCGCTTGCACGACTGGCCACAGTTCGGACAGCCGTCGTCGTAGCGCCAGTCGACGACCCAACCGTCGGGGCTCGGGTCGACCCGGTTCGCGTGTACCTCGACCTCGATCCCTTCCCGCGCGAACACGGGCTCGATCAGCTCGTGGAAGCCGCTCGAGACGACGAGCGTCCGCCAGCCGCGCTCCCTCGCGAGGGCGAGCAGTTCGCGAAAGCCGCGACGGACGCGCGTCCGCTCGAACGTCCACTCGAGGACTTCGGCGAGCGTGGCACGGACCGTCACGTACTCGCCGACGATCTCCTCGCGGAGCGTGATGCTTCCCTCGTCGAGCCCGCGGTCGAGTTGGTCGATGATCTCGGCGTCGCCGAACTCGTAGGCGATCGGCTGCAGTAGGTCCCGCTCGGTGATCGTCCCGTCGTAGTCGAGGACGATCGCGCGCGGCTGGCCGCCCGTCGGATCGTTCGCGCTCGTCACGCTTTCGTCACGGTTCCGTTTCCCATGCGTATCGACTTCAGCCGTACCCTCAAAACCGGGGGTAGGGCGCGAAAGCGCCCCGGGGGAAGTATCGAAAGAGCCGCGCCGGCGCGGCCTCAGAAGTGCGAGGTCACGCCCGCGGGATCCTCGTCCGCGTTCTTCGCCTCTTTGACCGCGTCCGGCTCCTCGTACCACGAGTAGGCGTACTGGCCATCGTCGAGGTCCTTCGCGAGCTCGGTGAGCCGCAACGGATGGAACGTGTCACACATGACCGCGAGCTCGTGCGTCTCAGTCATCCCGATCGACTTCTCGGCGAGGCCCGGCTGTGGCCCGTGCGGGATGCCCGACGGATGCAGCGTCACGGAACCGATCTCGATGCCCTTCCGCGAGGAGAAGTTCCCGTCGACGTAATAGATCATCTCTTCGGAGTTCAGGTTCGAGTGGTGGTACGGGATCGGGATCGCCAGCGGGTCGAAGTCGAGCTTGCGCGGGCAGAACGAGCAGATCACGAAGTTGCGCCCGCCGAAAGTCTGGTGCGAGGGCGGCGGCATGTGGATCCGCCCGGTGATCGGCTCGAAATCGTGGATCGAGAACGTCCAGGGGTAGACGTAGCCGTCCCAGCCGACGGCGTCGAACGGGTGGTAGTCCAACACGTAGGTCTGATAGCCGTCCTTGACCCGCACCTTGACGACGTGGTCGCCGCCGTCGCGATGCGTCTTCAACTCGGTCGGCGGGTGGATGTCGCGGTGGTAGTACGGCGCGTGCTCGAGGAGCTGCCCGTACTCGTTTCGGTACCGCCGCGGGATCTGGATGAGGCCCGGCGACTCGAACACGAGGTGACGCTGCGGGCCCTCCGAGGCGAACCGGTAGGTCGTTCCGCGCGGCACGACGATGTAGTCGCCCGGCTTGTACGGCAGATCGCCGAAGATCGTCTCCAGCGTGCCCGACCCCTCGTGCACGAAGATGACCTCGTCGCCCTCGCCGTTTCGGTAGAACGAATCCATCGCCTCGGCCGGGCGGCAGAGGGAGATCTCGACGTCGTCGTTCCACATCAGGAGCTGCCGCCCCGTGACCTCGTCTCCTGCGGGGTCGACATCGATCGTCCTGAAGTGGCGATGGGCGTGCGCGTCCGGGACCCATTCCTTGCGCTTGATCGGCTCGAAATCACCGAGCTCGCGGACGCGGCACGGCGACTGGAGGTGGTAGAGGATCGATTCGTTCCCGTCGAACCCCTCGAGGCCCATCACCTCCTCGGTCAGGAGCCGCCCGTTGTCTCGGAATTGGATGTGCCGCTTCCGCGGAACGTCCCCAAGGCGCTGATACGTCGGCACGACGAAAGCATACGGATCGGCCGAAACTGGGGCACAATGAGAGGAAGTCGATGCGGCCGAGACTTCCAAGACTGCTGGTCCTGATTGCTTCCTGCGCCGCAGCGGTCGTCTTCGTGCTGCCCGGAGGGGCCCAGTCGAAGACGCTGCGCGCGGGCGCCGCCGGCAACTTCACAGTCGAGATCGCGGGGCCGCAGACGGTCTCGATCAATGCATCGTCCATTCCTCCGAAGTTCCCGATCACGATCGCGTTCAACTACGTGGGTCCGCCAATCGGACCGCCGCCGAGCGAGGCACAGACGAAGTTCACGGTCCGGCTCTCGGAATACACGCACAGCATGGAAGTCAACTTTCCGCAGCCGACCGTAGGACTCAGCAACTGCGGAACCGTGGTCGGTCCACAGCCAGATTCCTACGGGCCCCTGTGGACTGAGTTCTCGTGCGACATGCATTTCACCGAAGGTCACACGTCCGCGACGATGGTCGGGCGCGTCCGTCCGTCGGGCAGGCTCGGCAGCGGAGTGACGTCGGTCACGCTCACAACCGGCGAATCTGCGTCCTTGACGACCGAGTTCGTGCGCGAGGCGACGCCCCCTCCGCCGCCGCCGCCACCGCCGCCTCCGCCTCCTCCACCGCCCCCACCGATCGCCGGGCCCGCGGCGGCACCGACGAAGACGATCACCGCGACGTTCACCGATTCGGGCGAGGCCGAGCCCAAGGCGGTGGCAATTGCGCCCTCGGCCGAGACGGCGCAGGTCGCCTTGACGTGGCCGGAGCCGTCGAGCTCCTTCGACGTTGTCGGCATTCGACTCGTCGGAGGCGGACGCTCTCTCTCCTACGCAGGCAAGCTCAAGCCCGGCAAGCTGAAGATCACGAAGATCCGGAAGAAGCGATCGCTCGACGTGCGCGTCCGGAACCTGCACCGCGGCACGCTGAAGTTCAGGATCGTGGCGAAGAAGCTCGACATCCCGACGCGCGTAGTCGCGAAGGTCCGCCAGAGCAAGCGCTAGCCCCGCTAAGCCGTCACCGATCCCCGCTCCAGCATCGCGCGTACGCGCGACGAAGAGACTGCGTTGCCCTTCTGCTCGTAGGCGGCTAAGGCGGCCTCGAGCTGATCGGCCGACTCACCGCCGCGGCCCCCCAGCTGCAGCACCTCGGCGAGGGCGACCAACGCATTTCCCTGCATGTCCAGGAAATCCGTCTCGAGCACCCGCTGCACGGCGTCGCGGGCTAGCTCCTCGGCGGCGGCGTACGCACCACGGCGGGCGAGCAGCCGCGCTTTCGTCGCGCGCAACGTCACCTGTGACGCCACGTCGTCCTCTGGTGCGATCACCTCCGTGACCGTCACCTGGCGTTCGGCCTCGTCGTAGTCGCCCCGGTGGTAAATCGCTTCCGCGAGCAAAGCCGAGACAGTCGACTGGACGCCTGTCTCGCCCATCTGCTCCAGCGTCTCGTAGCCCTCGCGCAGGAGCTTCGCCGCTGCCCGTGCATCGCCGGCGAGGAGCTCCACGGGACCTGCGACGACGGTGTGCGACGCGAGCCCGTAGCGGTGACCGAGGTCTGCGAAAGCGCTGCGCCCCTCGCCGACGAGCCGGCGCGCCTCGTCGAAATCGCCTCGCATCGCGGCGAAACCTCCCAGGTAGCAGAGGACATTGGCCTCGACGATCCTGTGTCCCTCGGCCCGCGCCAGGATGGCCCTGCAGCGCTCGATCCCGTCCTGGACCTGAGTAGGGCCCCAGAAGAGTGCGTTCGCGAGATGTGTGAGCACGGGCACTAGTTCGTGCGGCGCCCCTGCCCGCTCCGCGTGGTCGAGCGCGTGCTCGAGCGCGTCGACGCTCGTCTGCCACCTGCATCCGGTCAGGTGGACCTCGGCGATGGCACGCCACGCTTTGGCGAGCCCCCGTTCATCCTCGGCCTCCGCGAAGACCGGCAGGGCTTCGTCGGCGGCCCGCTTCAGCGCCTCGAGGTCCGCGTTCGGATCGACGAGCGTCTGGAAGTACAGGCGGTCGACCCTCGCTCGAGCCTTCCGGTCCGGGGCGCACGCCACCTCCTCAGCTTCGTCGAGCCGCTCGCCGGCACCGCGGAGATCCCCGATCGCCTGGAGTGCCTCGGCGAGGTCGAGGAGGAGCGCCACGCGGTCGGCGCGATCTTCCGGGAGGAGCGATGTCGCACGACCGAGCAGGTTCGCAGCCGCATGGACGTCGCCACGAGACAGGGCTCGGCGACCGGCAGCGGCGATGTGCTCGGCGGCGCGCACGGCGAGCTCGAGGAGCTCCGCCCGCGGGCCGATCTCACTGCGGTAGCGCCACGACTGCTCCAGGTGGTACCCGATGATCTCCTGGTGCTCGGCCAGGCGCTCTCCAGCCTTGCTCTGGAGCCAGGAGGCGAACCGCTCGTGCAGGTCTGACCGCGTCTCTTTTCGCAGCCCCTCGTAGGCCGTGTCGCGGATCAGCTGATGGCCGAACCGAAAGGCGTCCTCGCCCGCGAAGACCCCTGGATCGGGCGCGACGAGCTCCTTGCGCACGAGACTCTGGAGCGAGCCCGGAATCCGCTGTTGTTCCCCCGCTGGCGACAGCTCACGCACTGCACCCCACCAGAAGACCCTGCCGATCACGGAGGCCCTTCCCAGAACGTCCCGCTCCTGCTCTTCGAGCCGGTCGAGACGCGCGGCGAGGAGGGCGTGGATCGTCGGGGGGATCGCGAGCTCGCTCACTTCGGCGGTCCAGTCCCCGCCGTTCCGACGAAGCGCGCCTTCTTCGACCAGCATTCGCACGATCTCCTCGACGAAGAGCGGGTTTCCCTCGGCGCTCCGCGCGATCGTGTCATACGCGTCGGCGGGAATGCCGCCCCCGCCGAGCAGGTTCTCGATCAGGCTCGCCGTTGCCTCCGCATCGAGCGCCTCGAGCAGGACGGAAGACGCGTTCGGACGCGGCGCCAGCAGCGAAGGCCTCGTCTCGAGGAGCTCCTGGCGTGCGAGGCCGACGAGCAGGAGGGGGGCGCCTCCGCTCCAGCCGAACACGTACTCGAGCAGGTCGAGGAGGCTCGGCTCCGCCCAGTGGATGTCGTCGAACACGGCGATGAGCGGCCGCTCGGCGGCGAGCGCCTCCAGGAAACGCCGCACTGCCCAGAACAGCTCCTGCAGGGCGCCGCCGCCCTCGCCTGCTCCGAGCAGCGACGAGAGATGATCTGCGATCGCCTCGCGTTGCTCGCCCTCAGGCAACAGCGTCGCGACCTTCCGACGCACGTCGTCGGGCGGGTCGGCTTCGACGATGCCCGCCGCTTGCGTGACCATCTCGACCACCGGCCAGAACGTGATCCCTTCCCCGTAGGGCAGGCACCTTCCCTCGACGACGGTCGAACGCTGCCCCGCCGACGCGACGAACTCGCCGACCAGCCGAGACTTTCCCGCTCCCGGAGCACCGAGGACCGTCACGAGGTGACAGCGCCGTTCCCGCTCGGCCCGCCGCAGGGCCTCCTCGAGCAGCGCAACCTCCCGCTCCCGTCCGATCAGCGGGGAATCGAGGCGTCGCGTTGTGCCGGGAGCCTGCCGCTCGACCCCCAGCAGCCTCCACGCCTTCACCGGCTCCGACTTTCCCTTCGCGTCGAGCGCGTCGACGGACTCGACGCGAACGGCGTCGCGGACGAGCCGGTGCGTCGGCTCGCCGATCAGGATCTCCCCGGGACCGGCGGCTTGCTCGAGCCGCGCCGCAACGTTCACAGGGTCCCCGGTCACGAACGCCTGCCCCTGCGAAGCATCGCCCGCAATCACCTCCCCGGTGTTCACGCCGGTCCGCATCGTCAGCTCGACGCCGTAGCGATCGAGAAACTCCTCGTTCAGCGTGCCGAGCCGGTCCGCAATCTCAGCGGCGGCTCGGACCGCACGGACCGCGTCGTCTTCGTGCAGCTCGGGGATCCCGAACACGGCCATGACCGCGTCGCCTACGAACTTCTCGACGGTTCCACCATGCGACTCGAGCACCGCCCGCACCTCGTCGAAGTAGCGGGACATCACCCTCCGCACGGTCTCCGGATCGGTTCGCTCGGCTAGCGCGGTCGACCCCACGAGGTCGGTGAAGACGAGCGTCACGTGCTTCCGCGTCTCCTTTTGCTCTGCGGCCTGGTCGAGCGGAGCCCCGCACGCAAGGCAGAAACGAGCCTCGTCGGGGTTCTCCTTGCCGCAACTCGCGCAGACCCGCGCCACCCGCACAAGTTACGTCCGGCTGGCGGGTTGTTCAAGACGTTCGCCGATGCGGTTCCGCAGCACGCCGATGCCGTCGACCTCGAGCTCGACGACGTCGCCGGGGCCGAGCGTCCGCCCGCCGCTTGCTCCGTCGGCCGCGATCACGTCTCCGGGCAGCAGGCGCGTGTTCCGCCGCGCGCCGGCGACGAGCTCATCCCAAGAAATGCTTTCGGGAACCAGCTCGTCAGGCGTCACGACCACCGGCCCGAGCGAGATGGCAAAATCGCGCGCCTTCGTGCCGCTGAGGCTGCTCGCGATCCAGTCGTTCGCGATCGTGAAGCCGCCGATGCCTTCGTCGCCCCCAATGACGGCCGCCACGCGGAGCTCGGACTCGATCGAATCCGCCCCCTCGGGGAAGGGAATCTCATCGTCCGGCCCATAGACAGATGCAGGATTGGCGAAGCGAAAGTCGGGCCCGTCGAAGACTCGGATCGAGGGCGGGCGCAGGACGGGTGCCCGCAGCCGAACCTCCTCGAGCGGGTACTCGGCATGCTCGCGCGCCGTCCCGCCGCCGCTGAAGAACGCCTGCAGCGTCTGCGCGGCCACCTGGATCACGCGGTCGCGTTCGATCTTCCCGGGCCAGCCACGCTCGAGGTCGAGCTCCAGCGGAGTGAACATGCAGAGCTTCACGAGCCCAGCGACCCGCGCCTGTCGTCCACCCGCTGAAGCTTTCCGCCCTCCGAGCGCGGCAGCTCGCCGGGTGCCTTGAGCGCGACCGAGATCTTGCAGCCGATCGTCTGTGCCAGCAGGCGCTGGGCACGCGTGCACAGATCCTGATCCGCCAAGCCGTGTGCTCCTACTTCGATCTCGACCGTCGCCTCGTCGAGCGTGCCGGGGCGGTCGACGACTATCCGATAGTTCGGGGTCAATTCGGGCAGTGCGACCAGGATCGCCTCCACCTGGCTCGGGTAAACGTTGACGCCGCGGACGATGAGCATGTCGTCCGCCCGGCCCACGGGCGCCGACATCCGCACGAGGGTTCTTCCGCAGGCACACGGGCTACGATCGAGGCTCGCGATGTCACCCGTCCAGTAGCGCACGAGCGGGACCGCCTCCTTCGTCAGCGTCGTGAAGACGAGGACGCCGGCCGCGCCGTCTGCGACAGGCTCGCCGCTCTCCGGGTCTACCACCTCCACCAGAAACTCGTCCTCATTGACGTGGAGCCCGGAGCGTCGCTCGGCGCATTCGCACGCCACGCCGGGGCCAATGATCTCGGACAGCCCGTACACGTTGAGCGAGCGAACGCCGAGCCTCGCGTCGATCTCGCGGCGCATGGCGTCCGTCCACGGCTCGGCGCCCAGCATCGCAATGCGGAGGCTGATCTGGTCGGGCGAGATTCCGCGGTCGGCGAATGCCTCCGCGAGGGTCAGCGCGTAGCTGGGCGTGCAGGCGATCACCTCCGGCCGAAGATCGGTGATCAACGTCAGCTGGCGGGCGGTCATGCCGCCCGAAACTGGGACGACGGCGAGCCCGAGCCGCTCCCCGCCGTCGTGGAAGCCGAGCCCGCCGGTGAACAGCCCGTAGCCGTAGGCGTTGTGGAGCGTCATTCCCGGTTCCGCCCCGCCGGCCGCGAGACAGCGCGCCACGACTCGAGCAAACAGATCGAGATCCGCACGGGTGTAGCAGACGACCGTCGACTTGCCGGTCGTCCCCGACGATGCATGCAGCCGGCGGATCTCATCGCGCGGAACCGCGAGCAAGCCGAACGGATAATCGTGGCGCAGGTCGTCCTTGCGCGTGAACGGGAGCTCGCGCAAGGCGTCGAACGATTCAACCGCACGCTCCGGTAGGCGCCGGCGGTAGAACGGAACGCGCGTGCGAACGTAATCGACGAGGGCCTGCAGCCGCTCGAGCTGCAGTGCCTCCAGCTCCGGACGCGGCATCGTCTCCAGCTCCGGCTCGAACATCACGGCTCCGTGTGCACCACCACATCGGTGATCCCGGGGACCGCGCTGCGGATCTCCTCCTCGATCTCGCTCGCGCGCGTATGCGCCTCCGACAGCTCGGTGTGGGGGTCGAGAGCGAGCGTCAGGAAAGCGACGAGGCCTTCGTCCGTCCGGAGGAATCTCAGCTCGCGCGGTGGCATTCCGGTCGCGTCGCGGACGATTCGAGTGACGACCTCGACGTGGCGGGCAGCGTCGGACTCACTCGGTTGTCGACCCGCCGCCGCTCCGCCGAGCGGTTCGAGATGCGTCTGGACCGAGCTGACCTCGGGACCGGCGGCAGAGATCGCCCGCTCGACTTCTGACGCGACCTCGTGGGCCTGCTCCAGCGAGAGCGTTCCCGGCAGCTTGAGGTGGAGCGCGACCTCGACGCCCGCGTTGGTCTGAAGCGTCGTCACGTTGTGGATCTCGCGCACCTGCGGAACCGCCGTTGCGGCCGCCTGGATGCGCTCCCGGAGCCCCGCCTCCGCCTCTCGAGGCTCGACGTGGACGACCACGTCCGTCTCCGGCAGCGCGCGCTCGACCGCCGCTTCGACAGCGTCGGCGGCCGCATGCCCCTGACCGACGGCGGCGTCCGGGGCCACGCCGATCACGACGTCCGCGAAGTGCCGCCCGGCAGCCTGCCGGATGCGCAACCGCCGAAGCTGCACCGGTGGGTCGAGTCGTTGGATCGCGGCCTGTGCAGCCTCGTAAGCGCCCGCCGGCGCGCGGTCCATCAACACGTCGACGTTGCGGCGGATCAGGCGCGCAGCGGCGCTGAGGACGAGCACCGCGACGAACAGCGCCGCCGCGGAGTCGGCGTCGCGGTATCCCGCTCTGACGAATAGGAGCCCGATGAATACCGCCGCCGTGCCTGCCAGGTCGGTCCCGAAGTGCAACGCATTCGCCTGCAGCGCGGCGCTGTGATACCGCCGCGCCGTCCGCAACGAGACGGCCATGCGTCCGGCGTCGATCGCGATCACGCTGCCGATCACCGCCAGCGCCCACCACGTCGCGTCGACCGTGGCCTCCGTCCGGCCGACGATGTGCGAGATCCCCCGCCAGGCGATGAAGAGGGCTGCCGCGACGACGAAGGCCGCTTCGGCGAGCGCCGCGAGGTGCTCGGCCTTGCCGTGGCCGTAGGCGTGCCCGCGATCTGCAGGCCGGACCGCGACGCCGATCGCGAAGAAGGTGAGCAGCGCCGCGACCAGGTCTGTTCCGGAATGGAGCGCCTCGGAGACGAGCCCGAGACTGTTCGTGGCGAGGCCCGTGACGAGCTTCAGCGCGACGAGCGCAGCCGCGGCGAACACCGAGACGAGGGCGGTGCGGCGCTGCGGGCTCATCGGCCTGGTGACGAGACGGTTAGCCCTAGTCGCTCCGCCGCTTCCGCGAGCCGCCGGTCGTACGTGACGACACTGCCGGCGCCCACGCGCTCGGCGCTCGCGACGTGAATCGCGTCCAACGTTCGCAGCTCGAGCGACGCCAGCTCGGACGCGCGCCGGAGCACGTGAGTCGACACGGAGACCAGCTCCAGCGACGTGAGCAGCTCCTCCGCCTCGACCGCAGCATTCCAGGCCGGATCCGCGATCCTGACGGCGCGGCGGACCTCGACGATGGCTAATTCGCTCGTGATCAACGCGACCGGATCCCCGACGAACCGTTCGAGCGCGGCGCTCTCGGGCTCGTCGAGGACGAGCTTGACGAGCGCGGACGAGTCCGCGTACAGCGGGCCCTCAGCGGTCGAGGGAACGGTCGTCCTCGATCGCCTCACTCGCCGTCATCGGACCGGTCACCGGGAAGCGCCGAAGCGGCCGCGTCAAAGGACGCCCGCGCGTCACCTCGCCGCTCGCAATGAGCTGCTCCAGACGCGTCCGCGGATACGGCGTCAGAAGAGCGACTGGCTCGCCGTCATGAGTGACCTCGATCGTCTCGCCGGCACGCACGCGGCGAATCGTGGACGTGAGCGTGTCGCGCAGCTCCCTGATCCCCATCCGTGTGGCCATATGTGACCACATTACCACGACTTCTTCAGGCAGCGACCAGCCGCATGTGACCGGCGAGTTCGAG
>Ga0126308_10000885_pt1 | contig 11088 bp, 18 predicted proteins | sample Plot55_FD_92533 | JGI IMG/M metagenome (GOLD analysis project Ga0126308, IMG submission 92533) | Serpentine soil microbial communities from UC McLaughlin Reserve, CA, USA - Plot55 | ecosystem: Environmental > Terrestrial > Soil > Grasslands | place: USA: UC McLaughlin Reserve, Lake County...
CATTTGAGTGATACGCCCGCCCCTCTCACAGGAGTATGCTGCACCCGTTACGTGGGCCCCGACAAAGCAAGGAGGTACAGAGCGCATGAACAGATACCTAGCGGCCCTATTGGTGGTATTGGGAGTCGTAGGCGTCGTTGGAGTACTGGCCGTCGGGAGAGGGTTTGCCGATGAGGAGAACGACGCCGGGGCGAAGTGCTCTAAGGCCACGCTGCACGGGACGTATCTTTTCGCCCAGGATGGGGTTGACGTCACGGGGAATGACCAGGCGCCGTTCGCCATCGCAGGGATGGAAAAGTATGACGGCAACGGTAAGGTCGACACCGTCTTTTCGGGTAACGCTAATGGCGATGTTCTTCGCCACGAGTCCATCCCTGGCACGTATACCGTCAAGGCGGATTGCACAGGCACCGTCACCTACGGTCCAACGGAAGCGCTTGATGTGTTCATCGCCCCCGATGGCAGTATGTTCACGTTCGTCCAGATCAAGCCCTCTGACGCGGTGACGTCGGGTTTTGAACTGCAGGGAACGGCCAAGCGGGTTGGCCCATAGTAGGAGGCTAAGTAGTTCGCTCGCAAAAGAAGGGCCTGGGCGCGTTAGGCAGTGAATCCTGCACCCTTAGTAATGCATATGGCATAAACAACTCTGGCCAGGTCGTGGGAAACTCCTTCTCCACCGCTTTCCTGTACGAGGAGAGTGCTACCCCAAAGATGCAGGACCTGAGCACGCTGTCCGGTGGCGGCATCTTCAACGAAGCTAGGGATATCAACTCCTCCGGCCAGGTTGTAGGGCAGGCATCCACCTCTAGCGGGGCTTTCCACGCCTTCGTGTACTCGGGCGGCCAGATGCAGGACCTCAACGACCTTATCCCTGCCGATTCCGGCATGGAACTCACTAGTGCCAATGCGATCAACACCTCCGGACAGATCGTTGGGGAAGGACGACTACAAGGCGGGGGCGGATTAGTTTTCCTCGCAACGCCAGACGGCGACGGCGACGGGGTGGGGGACGACGAGGACAACTGCCCAGAGGTGGCCAACGCCGATCAAGCGGATGGCGACAGCAACGGTGTGGGTGACGCCTGCGATCCGCCCAAGGTCATCAGCACCTTCCCCCGCGACGGGCGGGAAGTTGGCCCCGCGGCCAACGTCACGGCTACCTTCTCTGAGGACATGCACGAGGCTAGCGTCATCAACGCCTTCAAGCTTTACAAGAAGGGCTCGACCAACCAGATAGCCGCCCTGGTAAGCTACGACGCGGCGACCGATACGGCCACGCTCGACCAGGATGACTCCACGGCGGGCTTACAGCAGAAGAAGTGGTTCTTCGAGATAGACTAGAGAGAGCCAATAGAGAGAACCAGAAGAGCACTCAAAGCTCCATAGAAGGCAGAGGAGCGGGGCTCTTAGCACAGGCCCCGCTCCTCCGCCTTCCCTTCCAGCCTTTATTCACCGGAGTGCGTAGAATAGGTATTCTCGGAAGTTCATATCCAAGATCCTGCATAGCCCCGCCCCAACACCCCTAGAATCACCCCCTCCAGACACTCCGCACAGCCCCGGCCCGGTAGAGCTTGTAACAGCGGTGGATAGATATGCGCGATTGTGGATGCTCTCTGCGTCTTATGTATGCCACACCCACTTCCAGTGTGTACATAAGAAAACTCGAGGATTAGGGACGGGGCTATCCGCCAAACATCCGCGCCCAGAAACCTCTAGATCGTTCGGCCTGTAGTTCGGCCTCTGCTTTGTCCGCCCGATCCTTTTCCCTTTGGAGCTGTTCCCGGAGCGTGGATTCTGTTCTGTCTGATAGCTCCATACGCCCCTCTAGCCTACCCAGCTCCCTCTGAAGGTTATTTGCCCTTTCGATCCACTCCAGGGCGTCAGGGGGGCTTGTAGCGGCTTCTCGGGGGATTTCCTGCTGGCTTCTCGCTTCCTTCGCGGCGTGGACACTGTGCATAGCAACCCGCCAGCGTCCCGATTCATTTTGCTCGCCCTCCAGTTCTCCTTCCTGAAGTAGCTGAAGTACGCGGCGTTTGCTTACCTTCAGTATCCGGGCAGCATCGGCAGCAGAGTAGTAGTCCACAGCAGTCAGTATGGACTAGGTAGGGGATTTCGCGCAAGGTTTCGTGCTTCCTTCTCTACCCCTTCTTAGGGAATCACGGCGGGTATAATCGACAAGTCTGCTAAACGAAGAATGGAGATTGAGATGACCCGTAACCGCCGAACCAAAGCCGAAGTAGAGGCCGTCCGTGAAGCTGCCCGCGAAGAGCTGAGGGCCGCCCATCCTATGACCCTGAGACAGGTGCATTACCGCCTTGTCTCCCGATCCGATGTCAACCATCCCAACACCATCCAGGCTTACCAGAAGCTATCTAAGTGGCTGCGCGATGACAGACTGAATAACATCGTCCCCTGGTCCTGGATGGAGGACCGGATGCGCGTGGCTAGGGGCTGGAATGGCTGGGCTGGCCTGGAAGGGTTCGTGGAGGATGTGCGGGACAACTACTACCGCGACCCCTGGCAAGACCAGAGCGGCTACGTCGAAGTCTGGCTGGAGAAGGACGCGCTCTCTGGCGTCTTTATGGATGTCCTCGGCGAGTACCGCGCCACCCTCAACGTGGGCCGCGGCTACGATGGATGGACTTCCATCAAGCGCGCTGCTGACCGCTATCGGGGGCGCGGGCAGGAAGGCATCAAGACTACGGTGCTCTACTTCGGCGACTTCGATCCGAGCGGCGAGGACATGCATCGTTCCCTTGAGGAGCGGCTGATGGAGCTGGGCGCGTTCCCTGAGTTGCCCAAGGTAGCGCTCACGTACGAGGACGCCCAGATCCTTCCGCCCAACTTCACCAAGGTCACAGACACCCGGAGAGCCGCGTTCGTGGCCCAGTATGGAGACGTGGCTGTGGAGCTGGATGCGCTGCCTGTGGATGAGCTGAGAGAGCGGATCCGTACCAGTGTCGAGGCCCACATGGACATGGACGCCCTGGAGGAGAGCCGCCGCATTCAGGATGAAGAGCGGACACGGCTGCGAGAGGGACTGGAGCGCATTTTCGAGGATGAGTAGGGGGTAGATTACCCTTACCCACACCCCGGAGGCCCTTAGAATGGATCCTCGCGCGCCTCTAGTACCCTCTGGAGGCGGGTGGGGCTATTCATAGACAAAAGCCGGACTGTGGGGAAGTATCAGAACACCACAGCCCAGCTAATGGGGGACGATTCCTGCCTGAATCTATCGGCTCGTTCGCTGCTTTTTATAGTGCCCAGCGCCCCCAGAATTCTAGAACTTGATCCGCTTTTTCTTCTTCCGCGGACGCTTTGGTTCGTCTCCTGTGGGGGCGTGTTCTAGTCGGTTGCGCTTACCCCCGCCACTGGTCCCCGGTTCCGGGAGAATGGTCATGTTCCCGCGCTTTATTAGTTTCATCTGTTCGCCCTCTCATCCAGGCCCTTAACCTTTATAGGCTCAATTTGCCGCCCACACCCAGAGCAGTACCTAGGGGGTAGGGGTGGGGGAGTGATAGGATTGCCGTCTCCGTCTATTCCTATTTCCCGCACGACTATTTCAACTCCCATATCCTTGGGAGGCGGTCCAGGGTAGCCACACACTGGACAGCGCTGCACCCTCGACCCCAACCTGTCCAGTCTGACTTTAATAGCCATGTCCGTACTTCCTTTCTTCTTCGAGGAGTTCTAGTCTCTCTAAGATTTCTTCTTGCTCGCGTATCTTGCGCTCCGTCTCGATGCCCCGGCCTAGGAATTCCCACAGGGAGCGGGCAGCACGAATCCGTACCTCTGCATCCTTATCATCCAGCCCGGCTAAGAATACGTCTGCTGCCTTTACCGCCCCCTGCTGTAGCCTGGAGACACCCTCAGCCAGCATCCGGGAGCGCTCTTCATGGTATGCCTGCTTGAACTGTGGGTCTTGCAAGTAGCCGCGTACCGTACTCTCCCCTAACCCCGCTTGTGCTGCGGCGTCCACGATCTTAGGCGTGGAGAGCAAAGCTACCAGAGCCCGCTGTTTGTTCGGGGACAGTTCTTCAGCAGTTTTTAGCGCTTCCATCTCAAATCCCCTCATGTGATGCTCCCTGCTGGCATGGCGCTGATTGCCAAGTCCTCGGGATGGCGCGGATAGTTGCTAGTGCGGATGTCCTGCTGTGGTGAGAAGTGCGCTACTGACTTTTCGCCTGAAACCCACTCGACCAGCCCATTAAGCCAGGTGCGATGCTGCATGATCTCCTCGATCTCAGCCTGCAGACTTGCTATGCGCTCATCCTCCACAGTCAGCCGATCCAGCAGCTCCTCTGTGTACTCCTCGCTGTGCTTGGTAATCACGCGCTGCAGATCCTCTAGCACCATATCAGCGGCGCGTGTCAGATCCCGCTGGCGATTCTCAGCTTTGGAAAGTTCGCGCTGGGTTAACTTCAGGTAGGAATCGTCTACCTCATCCTCATCTAACCTTTCTGCTACGGCGCGGTCTTCTGCTAGCTTGGCCTGCTGAAACTCGATCTCATTCTTCAGCTCTTCGATGCGCAGAGAGTTCCTAAGAGTCTTCGCCCGCACCCCATCCAGCTCTTCTACATGTTTCTCCACAGGACGCCACTTGAATCCCCAAGTCGAGGGGACGGGAATATTGCCGCCTGATGGTGCTATAACTGTTGGTCCTTGTACCTTACTCATCACTAGGCTCCTATCTGTACTTCTTGGATTTCTTAGCGCCCTTTCGCTGGGGGCTCTTCAGAGGTATCCGCTTTGTGTTTGGGCTTCTCTTCTTTGGCGGCTTCTTAGGCATTGTTCTCTTCCTTCCATTTGTTGTGTTCCGCTTCTACTGCGGCTTGGGCTTCGGCTTCCGTGTACTGCGGGGTGTCCTCATCGGTATGCCCCAGTACCCGCGACAGGAAGTTAGCCTGATCCTCCTGTGCCTTGGCTTCCTCTTCTTTGGCTTCATCCTTCTTTGCGTAGGATGCGGCCAAGTTTGCGAACACTTCATTAACCATCCGCGTGGTTTGGGCTCTTACTTGATCTGCCATTGTTTTTCCTCGCTAACCCACTCCAATCCCGCTTCTAGATAGTCGAGGGTTTGTAGGGCCACACTTGCCCTCTCTGCCTCGATCTTCCCGCGGTGAGTGGCGTACTTTATTGTTTCGCTCATCGTCCGTATAAGATGCTGTGCTTGTGTGGGTGTCATTAGTTCCTTTCTGCCCATCTATCAAAGTGCTGGACTGCTAGTGATAAGTGTGTGACGAACTGACGCCACGAATAGTCTGAATACTGTGCATCCAATTCCTTCTGTTCCTTGGCTAGATGTTCCCGCGCTTCTATTAGATCCTTCAGGGCCGAATGGTTAGCGATCACTTCCGAGTATGTACCCGCTCCCAAAGGGTCACGTTCGCCGCGCTTTATAGCTTCTATCTGCTTGTCCAACCTCTCTAGCTCCTGTGATATGGAGCGCGGGGAATGGCTGCCATCGGTTATCATGCCGCTTCCTCCATACGACTCCAGATCCCGAAACACCCCTCAGAGCACGCTACATCCGGGTTAGGATCATCGCAGGCGTGCATGTGGTGAATAACCAATGACGGGGGTGCTTCCTCGCGCTGCAAGTGGGAGAGGAAGATTGCTGCCTGAGCCTCAGCCCCCGCCTTCTGACATACGTAATCCACGTGATAAGAGATCCGCTGCCCAGTCTCCAAATCCTCGACACACAAGTAGGGCTCCGTCTCGCGAATGGGTAGGTCGCAGTGCCTACACGTGTGCTCCTCTAGCCATCTCAGCCGGTCTATCAGCTCTGGCTTGTGCTTCTTTATCAGCTTGGCTAACTTCTCATTAATCAGGGAGCGCGGCGATATGTGTAAGTGGTCATCTTCTGTCACCCGCACCTTCGCCTTAACCTTGCCCAGCTCCTTGAGTATTTCGTCTACCGCAGTGCTCATATCTAGAACTCCATCCATGTGTCTTCGTCGGGCTTTTCTTCCTCCGTCCTATGCGGGTTTTCCTCTTCGCTGACGACGCTGACGACAATTTGCAAAGATACAAATTGTCCATCTTCGGTGTGTCTGTCTTCAGTCATGGCAAAGTAGCGGGGATTTGCTTGCACTACCTTGCGTATCAGCCTCCCAAACTCGTTTACCCTAGCCGGTTTGGAGGATTTGGGGAGAGCATCATAGAGCTGCTGCATTAAGCCGCTCCATTGACCACCATTCTTGTGAAGATAGGTGTGTAACGCATAACTAAGCGTGTCTTCAGGGTCGTCAGCGTATAGCTGCTTATACACGCGCCGGGCGTGGCTTTGGAAGTACTGAACTACCTTATGTGCCGCCTCCAGGTCCTCTACGTTCACTACCTGCAGGTTCGTGGGGTTGTCTGCAAGCCTAATGGTGGCGAAGAGAAGACCAAACCTAGCTAGGTACGCTTCGAGCTTTCCCCACGGCCCCCGTAGTCTCTTAGGGAATCCGGGTTTTAGTGGGTCTTCCTTCAGCTCATCAGTAAGTGCTCCCCAAAGACGGCGTGCATCTGTGGAAAACCCTAGAGTTTGGGGGCGTTCCTTATCGTTGTCATCTATCTCCGGCTTGACTGAGGATCTGAGGTTGTCTATCAGATCTTTGTACGCTTGTTCCGCTTCCTCTGATACGTCGTCTTCTGTCCACTTCTGGGGGCTGGTATCAGGGTAGGCGGGAAGGATGCGGTCGAAGAATCCATCGTTTCGCTCTTTACCCAGCTCCGGCAGTATCTCCGGCTGAATTCCACCGACTATATTGATGCACGGCTCTGTGACGTACATGACCTCATCGGCGTGTCTCCTATCCACGGGGGTAGAAGACGCTGACCATGTGGAGATCCAGAATTGCCTATCCGATCCCCGGCCGCCTTGCTTGTACTGGTCCATGCCTCTGACCCACCCAGCTAGCTCATCCTTACTCATAAGCACACCGCGCCAGTTGTCAGCCAGGACCCTTGCTAGGGCTTCTACTGTTGCGTCGCTTACGAGGATGCGCTGTTGGGTTGGCTTGGGTGGCTCTGCGGGCTCCACTCCTTTGGCTTCTCTGGCGTCTCTTACATCCTTTTTATGCTGCCTTACCCTCTCCCGGTAGTCCTCCATCTTTGCCTGGTAGCGGTCTTTGTAGCCCATCTCCACGTCCAGGATGGGGAAGGTACCTTCTCTAATACCGGGGGTCTTCTTTGTGGCGGGCTCACCTATCAGAAGCAACCAGAATATAGGTGGTTCCTTCCATCGCCGCTTTATCTTTAGGACGCGCGCATTTCCCACAGCTGCAGCACATGAAGCCAGCACGGGGAGCGCTATGAATTCCACCGGACATCCTATGCTTCTGGCCGCCTCTTCTATATAGGTGCGGATAGCCTCTGGTAGGACCTCCAGGGGAAATGGTTTTACATCTACCTTCTGCAAATTGTCGTCAGTGTCGTCAGGAGGTGTGTTTGAGGGCCACTCGTAGAACCACACTACCTTGTCGCGGGCGCGGTCTATGGAACGCTGTAGGTAGTCTTCGCGATCCAAAGACTTCTCACGTGCCAGGCCAGACTGCCCATGTATGCGCCGGATCTGCTCTTCATCTTGGGTGTAGGAGTAGACCTTGAAAATAAACCCGTCGTCGGCGCGGCTCTCATCCCCCTCATAATCGGAAATGTCGCCCTTCCAAAGTCGCGCGAACTTGCCGCCCCGCTGGTTTAGTAGTTTTTCTATGATCTCTTCGTCGGTGTGCTCTGTAGTTGGCCCTTGACCATTAGGGTTGGGGGGCTCTTCCTGTTTCCCATATTCCCTGTAGAAGTCCCTGAGTGCTTCCTCGTGGTTTCTGGGTATCTTCACCATGGCGAAACCCCTGTAACCGTAAAGAAGCGCCATTGTGAGTAGGCCTCTACCTGGGGGCGCTTTATGGCTCTGGGAATCCGCCCCTCCACAATGATATGAACACCCCGTCCCGATGGGCTAACGTCCATGTATGCCCCATCAAAGGCGCTTAGGATGCGCTGAGCCCACTCCTCAATATCACCGCTTTCAGGGTCCCGTACCTTGTCGAGATCTATGCCCGTGTAAGGATCGCCCGAAGAAAAGACGAAACCCACACCCGCCCACTTATCCCCCTCTTGGTAGGTATTTAGCGCGTCCTCGAAGTAGGCCCACGTCTCTAGGTCAGAGTGTGATGCCTTGCGCTTAGTGTCGGGATCGTAGAGGACTTTGGTAGGCTTGCCATCTTTGTCCTCTTCCCAACGCCAGAGGACCCATTGCCGCCTGTTTTTCAGCTTTTGGGGTATGTCGCCCGGAGAAACATTCACCTTTGTAAGGAGAATTTGGGCATCCTCTGTTATAATCATTTTAGTCCGTTTCCCGCCCCGCTGACCCGCCCGCTAAAGCAAGGTCCGGGGCTTTTTCTTTGCCCCACGGAGCGATACTTAGTTACAAGTACCTACACGTCTATTCAGTTCCTCTCCTGGTGTGTCGTTTAGCCCCTAAATGCGGGGGCAGGCGGCGGTCCCGCGAAACCTAATTAAACCATGTTTGCAACCTCCTGTGTGCCTATCGTAACAATATTTAACATAGTGCATAAGTGTCAAGTGTTTTATGGACGCCCCGCATTCCCCCGGCCCGATTCGCTATTTCCCCCAACAAAGAGTATCGCTGCTCTGATGTATTATGCGGTCCAGGGCTCGAGTTTTGCATACCACACCTATAGCCAATCGGGGTGTGGCTATGCACTGTCCTCTTCCGCCACCAATTCCCGCGGGTCAACCCCTAGGGCTTCTGCGAGCTTACGTATCGTGGGGAGGTAAGAGCCCCCCGGCCACGCTCCCCGTTCAATGCGCCCAATGGAATCACGATGGATGCCGCTTTTCTGCGACAGCTCTTCCCGGCTCCAAAAGCGATCTTCTCTAAGTTTGCGCAGTTTCGGCCCGTCTATTCTCATCGCTCTAGGTCCTAGTGTGACAGTCATATATGCTCCTCGTCTAGGCTTTTTTGCTGTCTGTCGAAAATTTTATCATATTACCCTCGGTTTTTATAAGTATTGTCGTATAATGTCGTGTAGAAAATAGGGAAGAGCTACATACCAGGCATTATAGCCAAGCGCCTGTTCACCCGAGTGCGTGGAATGGGGATTCTCGGAAGTTCGCAAAGAAAGTTGTAATAAATAGTTCATTTGAGTGATACGCCCGCCCCCTCACAGGTGTATGATACGTTCGTCACGTGCAAAGAGGACACCACGTGAGGGCTCAGGACAGCACCCTAGCTCTCTCCTACACACTAGGGCCAGCTACCCGAGGCACCCCCCGCCAACGCTCGCAAGAAGTATCGACCTACTGAAGAAAAGAGCTGATGAGACATATGATTAGAACAGTGAGCTACTTGTTGAGGTCGCTTGTGTTGCTTATGTTGGCAGCGGGCAGCGCAGGGTCGTCCCGGCGACGGCGTAGTGTTCCGTTCAGGTTCTTGGTAGAAACAATCGAATTGCCATCACGACCTACTTTGACCTCTGTGCCAAATTATTTTACTGAGCTGATCCGGGTTGAGTCTTTCGACACCGTTCACCTAAGCAAACCTGTCGATCGCGGCGAATTCTTGAAATGTACATCCATCCTCGCTCGAAGGTCTCAGGGTGAATCCGTTCGCAATCCCATTTGGTTAGGATTGTTTACTCGTGAGAGTGGAAATCGGGACGCACTATCCTGGGACGAACTTCAGAGTTACAGCATCATATCCTATGAAGACGAGATTTTAGTGCATCGGTACTTCGAGCGAAGCAAGGAGGAGTCCTCTGAAACATTCTTAGAAGCAGTGAATCTACGCCGCACGCTCGTGGGAACCGCCAGTGCGATCTCTATCAGGTTGCTGGCATACGCAACTTGGAAGCACTGTCTTCTTCCTCCGGTGGGAGCCGCCTATATCTTCGCGAATGCCGAAGTCGAAAACCTCGTATACGAACCGGAGCCAGACCCATCCCTTCAAGAGGCCATGTTGTTGGATCCGTCGCATAATGCCGGGGCGATTACACTGGGCCTCCACGGCCATTCGCTGAGGGAGGCGTATCTTGACAACGACCCTGGGCCCACCGGTTGCGGCGATATGGGGACCTGCCAATGGGGAGGAGCCACCGATTGCGTACATGACTACAAACCCCCTTATGACTACTGTAGTGACATTGGTAGGCCTCCCGACTGCTCGGCTGCCGAAGTCTCCACCTTGCAAGACGATAATCTTATCTCCTCCAACATCCCGATTAAGTTTGAGCTACTTCGAGAGTTTCGCGATTCATTCATGTGTCAGTCTTCAACAGGGAAGGAGTATATGGGCTTCCATTACTTTCTTTCTCGGCACATTCGCTATGACATACCAGCGGCAAAGGATTATATTCAGTCCTTGCCTGCCGTTTACGAAGCGATCGAGATCCTGATGGATGGTTCGGGACGGGACAACGAAGTTGTAGTCACTGACTTCGTGAGGCAGCGTGTCCTCCGGGCATTGTCTCATAATGAGGATCTTCCTAACCCAGCAGCACAGAGCATAGTATCCCGAATTGAGCAGGATTTGGACACGGCGCATGGTATGACAAAAGCTCAAGTTGAGGCGCACTTCGGGTTGTAATCCCCCCAGGTCTGTTGTCGCCGACACGAACTCCAGCGGCCGGAGGAGCGGCCTGCCTCACGACCGTCAGCACGAAAAATCCGAAAAATCCATATCTATTCACCAACGCTCGCGGACGGTTCCTCGTGCTGCGACGCGAGCGCGTCCGCAATGAGTTGTGCAACCTCGCGAAGCTCGTCGGGTCGGTTATCTAGCAGACATTCGGTTAGGGCCACGCCGTAGGCAACCTCATTCTTGCTCAGTGGGACGCGCCTCCCACCGAACGTCCGGCGATAGGCTTTATTCACCCAAGTGCGTGGAATAAGAATTCTCGGAAGTTCGCATTGACGGAGTTCTCGAAAGCCCACTTAATACCATTTAACACAAATATACTGCATTTGAGTGATACGCCCGCCCCTCTCACAGGAGTATGCTGCACCCGTTACGTGGGCCCCGACAAAGCAAGGAGGTACAGAGCGCATGAACAGATACCTAGCGGCCCTATTGGTGGTATTGGG
>Ga0126308_10000887_pt1 | contig 11084 bp, 10 predicted proteins | sample Plot55_FD_92533 | JGI IMG/M metagenome (GOLD analysis project Ga0126308, IMG submission 92533) | Serpentine soil microbial communities from UC McLaughlin Reserve, CA, USA - Plot55 | ecosystem: Environmental > Terrestrial > Soil > Grasslands | place: USA: UC McLaughlin Reserve, Lake County...
AGGAGCGTCGAACGGTATACTCTATGCTCGGACTTCGTGTAGACGCGTTGCCAGATAAGAGCCTTAGAGCACAGGGCGCATTCGGAGAGGAGAACTTGGTTTGTCACCACGACAGAACGTCAAGACGTACCAATCAAAATTACAATGAATTCTGCTTCGAGGCGACCCTAAGAGACGGCCTCGTCACCTCTGTTTGGGTCGTCTGACCCTCCCTAGCTTCTTTACACTCCAGGACGTAATTCAAGGCGTCGGCCAGCCCATTGACGATGCGCTCTTCAGTAGCTGGCGCGGCGCCGGCGGCCCCGGGCTTGAGAAATTCCTGAACGTTCAGGAATCCTCTCACCGTGACTCCATCTCCCGAATCAACTTCAACAAGACCTGCCCATGGCAGTAGTGGGGTACCTCCGCCGTAAGGACTTCGGGAATCCCATTTTTTCCAGCGCACCAACAGGCCAGCGTCTTGCCATCTATCCCAGGGAGAAGCGCCATGAGGTCCGGCCTGCTTCGCATCCTCTCCTCGAACAGCCTCAAGGACTCATCCAGGCCGTACTGCCGGAAGGTGTAGGGGTTAGCAAAGGGGCTCGCCATGAAGTAGCGCCCAGGCCCCCGGTGCTGAAAGCGACCGATGTAAACTACCCCGTCACGGAGGGTCATCTCGCCACTCGGCAGTGCGTCCTCCCGGTGGGCGACATGCTTTGTGTTTACCACCTTCATGGCCGCAGCACCCCCAACGGTGCCCTTTGAGTGGCGAACCACTAATGGGTCCGGCAAGGGATTTTGGCAGGCTGGGTTCATGCCAGCACTGTACACCAATTTTCCGTACCGTACAACTATTATTCCGCATCACTGGGCAGTAACCCCGTAACGCTCGAAACTCAGCCTCTATTTGGTGTGCGCGGATACAAACGAACTTCGCATATGTCCCAGCTTGCGTTACGTGGTGTTTCTCTGCGTTCTCCTAGCGGAGCTCTCATCAGCGGAGCTTGGCACAAGTAGAACGATGAGCGCCCCCAAGCACGCCGCCACCGTCAAGATGGGGAGAAGCGGGGGTCTAAGCGGCGCGGGGGTTGCGCCGACAACAGGTGCTTTGGCCGGATGCGCCATCTGGGTCTTCAGATTCGCATCCCCGCTTTCAGCTTCGCCCCAGATTCGCTCCGAGGACACTCTGAAAAGCGTGAGTGCGATTTGCGTGGGCGTTCCTGGTTCGTCGCCTTCTTGAGTAAGGTGTACAAAAGGCCCGTGGGGAATCTTATTGACGCTCAAGTCATTCAGGAGTTCCTCTGGGGACATCTCCACCCCTACTCGGCGGATGGTTTCTTCGGCCACGGGGCGTGTGCTTATAACATCCATCACGGCGCGGGCCTCGCCTTCGGAGTCCGCTCGCACGTCGACCGAAGCGTAGTATGTCGGTGTTAGAACCATCCACGCAAGTACAACAACGCTTACGGCCAGCGTCGCCGTAACCGCGACGAGCACGGCGAAGGAGACCATCCGCACCAGCCTCAACACCGAAGACATATCCGCTTCTCGCGCCCCCTTTCTGCGTCCTCTGAGGCGAGATACCGCGCTCGATACATCGCCGCGATGACGTTCCACCCCGTTTCCTACCTCGCTTTCCTTATGCTACTCCCTTCTCATCGGAGCTCAGGTAGCGCCAGGCCGCATACAACCTGCCGGCGATTATCCATGCCACCGCGCCCATAAGAAACGCAATCGCTGCCTTGCTGTAGACCAAATGGAACACCCGGTGTATAGCCAAACCGAACATCATCACGCCCGCAAGTGCCACGACTTGCGCGAGCCCCCAACAGGGGTCCCCTGATTCTCCTCCGCTGGTTCTCCTCCACCCTTGGGACTCCTACGAGTAGCCTACACGGTGGATTATAAGGGCTCGGACTCGTGAGAGAACCTTGCCTGGGTCCTAGTATCTCTATTCTGTTTCGGCGTCATCCTCGCGCAAGGCACGCAGGGCTTCGGGTGGGAAGTTGTCGCTTAGCGGAAGTCCCTCACCCTTCTTGGCATGCTCAAGAGCTAACGCGACTAGGTTCGACAAGAACTCATCGTAGAGGCGCTTCTGGTCAGACGTCAGCTTGATGGTGGCCTCGGGGGGTTCTGTTTCGGCGTCTTCTCTTTCCGCAGCTTTGTCGAGGCGCTTGAGAAACTCCGCGAGCCCTAGGAATGCCGAGCGCTGGGGGTTTATCTCTACTTCTTCTAGCTCTCTGCCTATTTTGGCGTCCGCAGCCGCTCTCCTTTTCGCAGCATCCTCAAAAGCAGCACGCGTCAAAGACTCTAAACGCTCTATGTCCTCGGGTCTCCTCTCGGGTCCCCTTATCCTTCTCGGCTCCGCGAGGGGTTGCACGTCTTCGCGCCTGCGCGGGCTGCCTATACCTGCCGTGATGGGCTCCTCGGGTGAGGGTATAGGCTTTTTCCGCCTACTGTGGTGCGCAAAGGGGTAGGTGAAAGTGTAGGCAAGGTCGTGCTCCTCGATTTCGGTTAGCTGCAAAGCTTCCGTGAACAGCGCGATAAACTCCCGGCTCGGGAACGCCTTGCCCCGGAGATAGTCCGCGATGGTGCCGCGGTGTGGCACAGGCCTATCCCACCCGTTTTGTTTCGCCCACCCAATGACATGGTCGGCGATGATGTACGACCCCTCTAGGTCGCGCTCGAAGGCAAGCCGGCGTAGTGCCTTGCTGATGATTCGCCGCTCTTCTTTCTTCCCCCTTGTCGCCCCCATAAATTTCCTCTCCGGCGCACAACTTTATCTTGTGAGACTTCTTAAGCGTATGGTAATCGAAGGACGCGCATCCTGCCATGATTCTCTGCACCCTTTCTCTAGGGCCGCAGAAAAAGATTGACTCTTACAGAATTTTTCCGTACAATACAGAGGTACGGTTTACCAGAGGTGCGGTTTACTTGACATAAAAATAGCCCCGCGACGGGTCTATCGTCCGGGGCACGGACACCGAGAGTGAGGTTCTCGATGACAAATCCAGTGTACACCAACCGGCACGCGGAGCAAGAGTCGGCATCGCGGTTCGTTACGGATAACAAACTCCGTACCAGAACTACATTCAGTTGGCGTAACGCACCGCCACGGAAATGCAGGCTGTGCGAGCGGGAGATTGCCGACTCGGAGGCAGCGGTGAGGCTGCGCGGGGAGCTCCTAGCCTGCCCCGATTGCGAGCCGGCTGCGGCGGAGTACGCCACACCCTGTGACGCTTGTGGGCGCAAGGTGGCTCGGCACCGGTTCTGTAACTGGCACTGCCGAGCCCACAATTGCAACGCACCTGCTGCGGCCCGGCGCAAGGCCGAGAGGCTGAAGGCTAGGCAGGGCAAGGTCTGCGAGCAATGTGGCAAGACCTTCACCGCCACGCGCTCCGACCAGAAGACCTGCTCGCCCGCCTGCCGCCAGAAGGCATACCGCGAGCGGAAGAAGGTGGTGGGCTAGCCATGACTAGACTAGAGCGCACGACCTTCCACACATCAAGAGCCGCCGAGTACTTCTACGCGAGAGAGCTGGAGGCGCAGACCGGACAGTCACAGAGCCGCTTTCGTATGGTGGCGCTCAAGGAGCTAGTGGACAACGCCCTCGATTCCGCCGAGGGCGACGGCCGGACGCCCGAGGTTGCCGTCGACGTGGAGCTCGATGGCAGCTACCACCTGACGGTCAAAGACAACGGCGCGGGCGTCGAGCCGCACGTGGTGGAGCAGACGCTGGACTTCAACACCCGCACCTCCGACAAAGCCCTCTACCGGACCCCCACGCGCGGGCAGCAGGGCAACGCCCTTAAGACCATAGTGGCGATGCCGTTCGCGATGGGTGACGATGACCCGGAGGTCGTGGTACAAGGACGCGGGGTACGCCACCGCATCCGCGCGGTCCTGGGGGCAGGAGACTTCCCGGACATACTACGGGACCCAGAAGATGCGGACGACGGGGCCGGCACGCTCGTCGAGGTGCGGCTCCCTGGCAGACTCCACGGCACGGGCGACCTACTGCAAGCGCAGCGCATGATACGCGGCTACCACCTGTTCAACCCGCACGCGAAGGTGAGTTTTCGCGGGTTTGTCTCGGGCGTTAATCACGGTGAATCGGCCAAGCCAGAAGTGGCAGAAACTCACCACCCGACGAACCGGGACTACGACAAGTTCGACGCGGGGAGCCTCCTGGTCGTGCACTGGTTCTCGGAGGGAGACTTCGTGCGGCTGGTGAAGCACCTCGTGGGTCACGGCAAGGGCGAGACCGCCATCGGTACCTTTCTTAAGGACTTCCGCGGCTTCTCGGCAAGGGCGAAAGCGGCGGGGGTAAGGAGAGAGCTACCCGCCGGACGGGGCACGCTCGCCGACCTCTCCGACGAGGACATCGCCGTCCTCTACCGTGCCATGTGCAAGGCGGTAAAGGAGCCTTCCCACAACGTCCTCGGCTCGCCCCTTGGCGAGGCCCACCTGGTCGGCGCTTTGAGGCGCTTCCACGAGGAGCCAGATGTTAGGCCTGGCCGCGCCTGGCACAAGGTCTTCAAGACCACCCTCAACGGGGCACCAGCCATCGTCGAGGCGGCCGTCCTGGAGGCCAACGTGGGCGATCTCTACGTGGGTCTCAACCACTCGCCGACTTACTCAGACCCGCTGGCCGACACCTACCTCGTCCACTCTAACAGCAAGGGGACGATTGAGGGCTTTGGCATCCGGGGCTTCCTACAGGATGCCAGCGTCATGGGTCACTTTGGCTCGGCTGCCGTTGCCGTGCACATCACCGCAGCAGCTCCCACGACCCTTGACCGGGGCAAGACACGCCTCAGTGTAGACGACCCCGAGTTTGAGGAGGCCGTCGAGAAAGCCTTGTGGTCGGTCGGCAAGGAGCTCTACGAGGAGGCAAAGAAGCGCGAGCGCGACGCGGCTGCGGCCGAGCGTGAACACGAGCGCGCACTCAAACGGTGGGACCAGAAGACGAAGCGCATCACCAAGGCCGATGCGTGCTACCGGGTTATGTGGGAGGCCTACCTCTACTCGACTGGCAACGAGTCGCTACCGACGATGGCTAGGGACCTCTACTACGCCGTGAGGAACCGCATAGAGAGCTTCGGCTACGACGCCGACGAGCTTGGCTACAACTACTTCTCGCAGACCATCTTGCCCGACTACCGCCGCGAGGAGCAGGAACTTCCGCTGGTCAACTACGACGCGCGCGGCACGCTCCACGAGCCCCACGACGGCGAACGCATCGAGCTCGGCACGCGCTCGGTGGCCGAGTACAACTTCCCCGATTACGTCTTCGACAAGGTGCTCTACATCGAGAAGAAGGGCCGCGTCGAGATACTGCAAGCCGCCGGCGTAGACGGTCGGCACGACATGGCCATCATCGGTGGCCAGGGGTATGCGACCGAGGCCGTGCGCACCCTCTTCGAGACCGCCGAAGAGGGCAACTACCAGCTCTTTGTCCTGCACGACGCCGACCCGCACGGCTACGCCATCGCCCGGACGCTCCGCGAGGAGACGGAAAGGATGCCCGACTACAGCGTGGAGGTCATAGACCTCGGGCTACACCTTCAGGACGCACTTGTCCTCGGCAAGCGCCCGGAGACCTTTACGCGGAGGAACAAGATAGATGAGAAGGTCGAGGCCGCCCTCACCGGCGTGGAGCTAGAGCACTTCGTCGGCGACGAGCACACCGACAAGGACGGCAAGAAGTACTGGATATCCAAGCGGGTGGAGTTAAACGACCTCTCCTCTCCGCAGTTGGTCGAGTACGTCGAGAGAAGGCTCGCCGAGGAGGGCGTTCGGGGCAAGGTCGTCCCGCCCGAGGACGACCTCGGAGACCTCACGGACAAGATGTACCAGGAGCGAGTGGCCAGCTGGACAGAGGCGGCCATCGCCAGGCTGCTAGACACGCCCGCCATGAAGGAGATGCTGGCTAAGCGCTTCAGGGAGTCGTTCGCCCTTCAGGATGCGCGTACGTACATCGAGGAAGGCTTCGAGGAAGACGACACCCGGTCGTGGCGCGAGGCGCTAAGGGGCAATCTGGACCAGACACACGACGAGGACTCGAAGGGCTTCGACGCCGCCGTCATGAAGGCCATCCGTGACGCCCTCGGGAAGACGGCCTCCTAATGGTAGTCCTGAACCCACCGCGAAGGGCCGTCTACACCTTCGACGAGTTGCTGGACACCTATCGGCGGCCGGACGGGCATCGGTGGACGGGCCAGCAACTTGACGAGGCGACGGGCAGAGTAGTTGAGGCGGAGATCGCCACGCTCGCTAACGTTTACAGGTTTGTACTTGCCTCTGCCAACGAGAATGCCGCTGGTGTGACCAGTACCAACGACACAAGCGTGAGAAATACGGAGGAGGTGAGCAATGTAGGCCAACGACCCAATGGACGATCAGCAATAGTGCATAACCGATTCAAAGAAAGTTGAGGACTCAATGACGGAGATAGGCTTCGCCCCGAAAGAGATCATTGCGCAAGAAGTGTGCCGGATAGAGATTCTTTCGGCCGAAACGGCGGAGACATACGGGCCGCAGATCGCCCTGAAGCTGAAGGTTGTGGACGGAGAGCATGACGGCCACACCTTCATGGATTATGCCAACCGCGACGAGGATACCGGGCAAGTAAAGCAAGGCTCTAAAGCCTGGTCCATCTTCGAGGCGTGCCTCGGTAGGGACTTCTACAAACAGCCTGGTGTCTCCCTGCAGAGCCTAGTCGGCAAGCAGTTCGTAGCTCAGGTCACGCAGACCCGAACTGGGAGCCGCAACAAGGTGGAGGTCGGCACCATCGGACCTGTGCCACCTGAGGAGAAGAACCCAGCTCAGCAGCCGGATGATGGCGCCCACGACGGTGTGGATTTCTCGGGCATCCCGTCTTAAGCGAAGGAAGTAAGTATCGGGGAGGGCTTCGCGTCCTCCCCGCTCCTTGGGGGCTAAATCACATGATAGCAGAGACAAAGAACATACAAGACCTTAGACAGTGGCTGTGCTGGCGCATCGAGGAGCGCGAGGGCAAACCAACCAAAGTGCCTTACTCCCCGCTCACGGCCGAGATAGCCAGCACCACTAACCCGGAGACCTGGGCCGGCTACCCCGAAGCCGTAGAGGCGTACACAGAGCACGGTTACGGCGGCATAGGGCTCGTGTTCAGCGAGGACGACCCGTTCTGCGGTGTTGACCTGGACGGCTGCCTGAATCCCAAGACAGGCGAGATAGAGGGCTGGGCTCAGGAGATCATAGAGGAGTTGGACTCCTACACAGAGGTTAGCCCGTCAGGGAGCGGCATTCACGTCCTGGTTAAAGGAGAGCTCCCCCCAGGGCGCAACCGCAAGGGTCCCATCGAGATGTACGACAGGGGCAGGTATTTCACCGTGACGGGGCGGCACCTAGCCGGTACGCCGCCCAGCATCGAGAGCCGCCAAGAACAGCTCACGAGCTTGGCTCGGCGCGTGTTCGGGGAGCAAGAGGATGTCAACAGCGGCCACAAGAGGCCTACCCCGGAGTTCGTCGGCGCCCTCTCGGATGAAGAGATCATAAAGAAAGCGGGTGCCGCCGAGAACTCGGAGAAGTTCCTCCGACTGTGGGCTGGGGACACAGGTGGCTACGAGCACGACGACAACGAAGGCCACAGCGAGGCGGATCTGGCACTGTGCGCGATGCTCGCATTCTGGACCGGGCCGGATCCCGATCGGATAGCCAGGTTGTTTAGGCACTCTGGGCTCTACCGCAAAAAGTGGGAGCGAGCAGACTATCGCGAGAGGACCATAGCACGCGCCTTGGAGGGCAAAACCGAGTTCTACGAGCCCGGGCTAACGGCATCGCTCAAGGACAACACCGCCAACGGCGGTTCCGGGAAGGCCACAATAGCTAAGGCGCTCCAAGGTGCCACCGAGGTCCACTTACCCGTGGACGACGAATGGGAAGACCCCGTGCCGTTGCCTGAGGGCCTGCCGCCCGCGGCCCCTCTGGACCCCACTATGTTACCTGAGCCCTTGCGCGGATGGATCGTGGACGTCTCTGAGCGGATGCAGATACCGCCGGACTTCGCCGCAGCGGGTGCCGTAGTGGTGGCCGGATCTTTGATCGGGCGCAAGGTAGGAATTCATCCGAAACGCCAGGACGACTGGTTAGTGGTCCCCAACCTTTGGGGCGCCGTGGTGGGAAGGCCATCATTGATGAAGAGTCCCGCTCTCGCCGAAATTATGAAGCCGCTCTCCCGACTCGTAGCAGAAGCCTACGAAGAGTACCAGGAGGCGAAGCTGTCCTACGAGACGGACGTGATGGTCGCCGAATCCACGAAGGCAGCGCTCAAGGACGAGCTCAAGAGGGCGGCAAAAGAAGCGGCCAAAAGCGGGAACCGTTCGAAGCTAGAGGAGATCGCCCGCCACAGCCAGGACACCGAGGTTCCCGAGGAGCCTCTCTTGAGGCGCTATAAGACCGAGGATGCCACGGTGGAGAAGATCTCCGAGATCCTCCTTGAGAACCCCCGAGGCATACTAGTCCACAGGGACGAGCTCTCCGGCTGGCTGAGGAACCTGGACAAGCAGGGGCGCGAAGGGGATCGCTCGTTCTACCTGGAGAGCTGGAACGGTACGGGTAGCTTTGATGTGGACCGAATCGGTAGAGGGTCGCTGCACATACCTGCCCTGTGCCTCTCCATCCTGGGCAGCATTCAACCAGGACCGCTCTCTTCCTACGTCTACCAGGCCACCCAGGGAGAGAAGGGCGACGACGGCCTGCTGCAGCGCTTTCAGCTGTTGGTGTGGCCCGACACTCCGTCAACCTGGAGGAACGTGGACCGTTGGCCAGATGTCAAGGCGAAGAACTGCGCCTACGAGGTCTTCAGGCGGCTCGATGCCTTGAACCCGGAGGACTTCGGCGCGAGTGGCAAAGATGAAGAAGGTATACCCGCCGTGCGGTTCACTGGGGATGCCCAACAGGTGTTCGACCGGTGGCGGGATGAACTCGAGGTCAGGCTGCGCTCGACAGAGCTTCCCCCGGCCCTGGAGAGCCATCTGGCCAAATACCGATCCCTCATGCCCTCCCTTGCAATCATCTTCCAGCTTATCGAGTTCGTAGACGGCTCTGGTGAGGGAGGTGCTGTGGGACTCAGGGCAGCACTTCAAGCCGCAGCTTGGTGTGAATACCTTGAGACCCACGCTGCAAGGCTCTACTCCTCGGCTCAGAACCCGGTGATGGAAGGGGCGCGAGCACTATTGGATCATATCCGTAAGGGAGATGTTAGCGACGGTGACTCTACCCGCTCCGTCTACCGCAAGCACTGGACCAAGCTCTCCACACCCGAAGAGGTTAACGGTGCATGCGGTGTGCTCGAAGAGTTTGGCTGGTTGCGCATAGAGGTGATCAAGACCAGCGGGCGCTCTGCCACAAGGCTTCGTCTCCACCCAAGTCTGAGAGAGCAGACGTGATTTTTCGGAGTACGCGATTTAGCGAGGTGCCAAAGGTGCCAAAAGCCTCATTGGCACCCTTTTGTCACTTTTGACACCTCACCACCTTAGGAGTTTGCGAGTGCAGATCACGCTCTTGAGAAGAGGTCTGACTATCTCTTGGCTAGAAACACTTAAGAACCTAGATACAGAGAACAGTCGAGATTCAGAGGCCGCCACGGACCCTACCTCCTCTGCTGCTGGAATTTCTGCATACCTAATGCAGCAGGGTGACAAAAGTGCCAAAAGGGTGGCGAACGGACTTCTGTCACTTTTGTCACCCCGTCACATGAACGATCTCGAAAGTTGTGTTCCCAGGCAAGAGTGCCGAGAGAAGGGTTATGCGACAAAAGAGAGACCATGGTTAGACGCCCTAAAACACTTAGAAGAAGCGGTATGCCGTAGAGCCTAGGGCCTTGTCGGCGTTGAGGGGGGTCGAAGCCCAACCCATGAGAACAAAGGAGCGAAATGGCTGAACTGGCGCTAGAAACAGCAGACCAAGTGCCCACCAGCCGCTACACCCTCTGCGAGGTCTCTCGCCACACCCTGCGGATTACAGGTAGCGCACGCACCCCGGTCATGATCATGCACGACGGGCCACGGTTCGCTGTGACAGCCGAGCGTTTTCGAACCAGGCAGTTCGGGCTATCCGACTACTTCCGGATCTCGCGTGCGGTTGCGGAGGGCTTGATGGTGAACTGGGAAAGTCCCAAGAAAGGGAGCGCGCCAGCTGATCCCATGGTCTTCAGGTTCGAGTCGAACCACGGCCCAGTAGAGTTCGTACCAAAAGCGGTGCGCGAGTGGGCCGTGGGCCGAGTCGCGAAGTGCCTTGGCAAGCGCCTGCACAGCTGGTACAAAGCACGGCTCGCCGAGACGGACCCACTCTGCCTCGACTTCCAGCGCATCGCGTTTGCAGCAATGTTCACTACACTGCAGGAACTGCTCTGTGAGCGATTCTACGCCCAGGCGTCTGAGCACATACTGCGCGATCTCAAGAACTACCGCGCGGCGGCGATTGCTCTCGGCCACCTACCGCTGTTTGAGCCGCTCCGCCAACGTACCGCGCGGCAGCAGCTCGAAAGGAGTGTTCAGTATGAAGACCTGCGCTGCGCAGCTGCAGCCGTGGGCCTCGAGCTTGAGTTGCGAGAGATGTACCCAGCAGCACGCGAGCGTCGTGCCCCCGACACGCTGGATCTCATGGAGAGCTGGCGGGGACTTTTCTCGCCGACGGGTGAGCCGTACCGCTCCCTCAATCGCACGCTCATGAACCTTCCAGGCGGAATCGCTCCAGGGATCCTGCCGTACCTGAAAATGACAGAACTCGAGCACGCGATCCTTGAGCGCTCAAGTCTGACGGTGGCCTGCCTCTACGGGATGCACTCCGCGTCTGACACGGGACGAAACAAGAGCGTATTCATGAACGCTTCCCCGATCGTATTCGCAGAGCAATGCGCCTCGTCGCCGAGCACACTCGTAACCAGCTGAGTTTCAGGCGCACGTTTGACCTAAAGTTCCTCGTGGGATTTCTACTGGACTACCCCGAAGAGCACCGCGGGAACATGGTTGGGCTGGCCGAGAAGGCGATCCGCTGGCACCTAGATCAGGCGCAAGCGGAAGCCGATAGGGTAGCAGCGCAGCTGGGAGGACAGCGGG
>Ga0126308_10000888_pt1 | contig 11081 bp, 8 predicted proteins | sample Plot55_FD_92533 | JGI IMG/M metagenome (GOLD analysis project Ga0126308, IMG submission 92533) | Serpentine soil microbial communities from UC McLaughlin Reserve, CA, USA - Plot55 | ecosystem: Environmental > Terrestrial > Soil > Grasslands | place: USA: UC McLaughlin Reserve, Lake County...
AAGGATGGCGATCCATCAGGTACGGGCCTCGGGCCTCGACTACCTGAGGCTCGTAACCGAGCTCCTCCAGCGTGCTCGCCTCACGGATTCGGAGGCGGGGCTGTGGGAAGCCGCCGATCTGCAGTGGTGGTGGCGGATGCCTCGGCGCTCGGACTCGATCGACCAGCTCTTCTGGATCGACGACGACGGGCCCGTCGCGGGCGTTGTGCTGACGGACTGGGATCGAGCATGGGGATGCGATCCGATCGTCGTCCGCGGCGCCTCGACCGTTCCCCTTGCCATCATCTGGGAGCGCGCCGTCGAGTCCATCGACGCCTTGGGGCTCAAAGCGGTCCACGTCCTCGCACGTGACGACGACGTGGAGCTGGTGGGCCTGCTGGCCGGCGCGGGGTTCGTGGCCGACGACGACCGATCCGGGATCACCTGGATGGATGCAGGAGACCGCCCCGACGTGACTGCCCTGCCGGACGGGTTCGCGCTCGTGGACCGCGCCCGGGAGACGAGCAGTCCGCACCCGATGCGGCGCCGAAACGGCGAAGAGGTCGAGCGTCGCCTCCGGCAGTGCTCGCTCTACGACCCGTCGCTCGACCTCGCGGTCGAGGCCCCCTCCGGCGACGTTGCCGGCTATGCGCTCTTCTGGTTCGACCCCGTGACCGAGGTTGGTTTGGTGGAGCCGATGAGAGTCGAGGATGCATACCAGCGGCGGGGCCTCGCCCGTGCCATGCTCACCGAGGGCCTCGAGCGGCTGGCGAGACGAGGCGCGCGCCGTCTGAAGGTCGGCTACGGCAGCGAGACGGGGCGCCGGCTGTACGTCGGCGCCGGCTTCCGTGTGACGTCGACGAGCAGGTCGTACAGCTGGACGAGATCGTCCTCGACGAGCTGATCAATCGGCGCCCATACTCGCGTCAGCGGGCGATCCGACCCGCGGGAGAGTGCTTCGCGGCCGCCGGCGCCGCGACCACGACCACCGCCTCGGCGCCGTTCGGGTGCCCGGGTGGCGTCGGCTCCCAGCGACCGGGGTCGTAGGCGTCGTCGCTGCCTTTCGCAAAACCGACGAGGTGCGCCAGACCCGCTCCTGAGACCGTCGCGGACGCCGTGATCGTGATCGTCTCCCCGGGCCTGACCGTGTCCAGCTCGCAGAGCGGGATCTCTTCGTAGCACACGCCTCCCGTCGTCGACAGGACCTTCGTCTCGTCCGGCGATGGGTCGGCGCCTTCGAGAAAGGTCACGGTGCCGGCGCTGATGGCAGTCGCCGGATCCGGCCCGTGGTTCGTGACCTTGACGGCGTACGTCGCCGCCTCGCCGACCGTCATTCGTTCGGGCGGCTCGACGGTCACGCCGAGGTCGGCCGTCCGCGCGGGCGGGACGACGGTCGGAGCAATCGTCACCACGTCGTTCGACGGCGTCGGCTCCCGCGCCGCCGAGTGAGCTGCGACGGTCACGCGTGCCGTTCCGGGTGCGAGAACCGCCACGAGCAGCGCCCGCGCCGAACGCTTGCGCGGCAGAAACGAAAGTCGACAGACGGCGGCGCGGCCGCTTTCGTCGGCCGGAACGCACTCGAGCGGAAACGCATCCGGCCGCTCGCTGCCGACGAATCGGCCGCCGCTCGCCAGATCGACGTTCACCGTCAACTCGTCGGCGGCGTCGGGACCGCGGTTCTGCACCGCTAGCAGAAATCGCGCCGGGATTCCGCCTACGGCCTGCCCGCGCGGCTCGACCGACACTGCGAGGTCAGCGCGCGCCTGGCCGCGGCGAACCTGAACCCGAATCGTCTTGCGGTTGTCGGTCGGACGTGTGTCCTTCCTGTTGGATCCAGCGACGATGCGGATCCTCCCCGTTCCGGCCTTCACAGCCGCGGCCAGCAGCTGGATCTCGACGGGTGGAAGCGCACAGTTGATCCCGCACGCATCGACCGGCCCGAGGTCGCACGTCACCCGCCGCTTCCCGTCGCAGGCGCCGCCGAGCGCTCCTCCGTACACGTCGGTCGTCCTCGCCTGCAACTGCTTCGGGAGCAGGATCCTCACCCTTGGCGACCACGCGTCCTCCGTCCCTCGATTCTGGATCACGAGCGTGAGGTGGAAACTGCTTCCGACGTGAACTGGGTTCGGAACCGCCTCCCGTACGACCACGCGCAGATCGACCCCTTGGCGCTGCGGCGCAGCGGCACCCGGTCCCGCGATAAGCGATAGGACGAGAGTCGCCGCCAACGCCAGAGCGCCTCTCACGAAACCAGGATCACATAGGGTCGGCCGCCAGGCAAGATGTCCGAATCAGCCAGGGTCTTGCGCGCCTTACCCGACGCAGGAGGTGAAGAACGGATGGAGCACGGCGCAGACATCGCGGCCGTCTTCGACGACCACGTCGCCGCCGAGTTCGCCGACCGAGACCTCGAGGCGGCGATGGCCACAATGGCCGACGAGCCGTACGTGTACCACGTCCCAGCCATGACGGGCGGCGTGGGCACCGAGCACGTGCGCCGCTTCTACGGCGACCACTTCATAGGCAAGTGGCCGGCTGACACGGAGATCACGCCCGTCTCCCGGACCGTTGGCGAAAGCCAGGTCGTGGACGAGCTCATCATCTCCTTTACGCACGACCTCGAGATGGACGCGCTCCTGCCCGGCGTGCCGCCGACGGGGAAGCCGGTGCGCCTAGCGTTCTGCGTCGTCGTCGGCTTCGAGCGTGGGAAGGTCGCTCACGAGCACATCTACTGGGACCAGGCGTCGCTGCTGGAGCAGGTCGGTCTCCTCGACGCCACGCAGCTTCCCGTCACGGGCGGCGAGCAGGCCGAGAATCTGCTCGACCGGCACGCGAGACCTGTCAACGAGCTGATCGCGAAGGGCTGGAGTCGCTAGCGTGTCTGGGGCCTGCCGCCAGCGGCGTCAGGCGCCGGCGGAGCCGGGCTTCGCCCGGGGGGAGCCGACGCCGGCCAGGCGCGCTAGCGAATCCGATTGACCGGGCCGTGCCGTAACTCGTAGAGTAGTTCGCGTTACCACTGCGACAGATTTGAGAGGAAGAGGAGGAACGCCGTGAAACGAGCGACGAGATGGGGCACCTTGGCGGTGCTCATCGCGGGCGCTGCAGCTGTTGCCGCCCTGGTCGGCACGACGGGCGGCCAAGCCGCGCCGACAGCGAAGAAGAAGGTCGTCATCGGCTGGGCGTTCGACTCCAGCGGACAGATGGCCCCGTTCGACAACCCAGCGCTGGCCGCCGCGAAGATCCGCATCAGGCAGATCAACGCGCAGCGCAAGGGGACGGTCCAGTTTCAGATCAAGACCTGCGACACGCAGAACAACAACGCAGCCAAGGCGAAGTCCTGCGCGCTGAGCCTGCTCGGCGCCGGCGCCAACGTCATCTTCACGACGTGCGACGTCGACTTCGCGACACCCGTGGTCCAGGAGGCGATCAAGCGCGGGAAGCTCGCGATCGCGCCCTGCATCGGCACCGACCAGATGGGGCCGAAGCGCTTCGGCAAGCAGGGCAAGCTCGCCTTCAGCTTCGGCAACGTGGCGCAGGACGAGGGCTCGGCGATGGCGCAGTACGCGCGCAGCCGCGGCTGGAAGACCGCCGGCCTCGCGACGAACACGCTGCTCGTCTACTTCAAGAACGTGAACCAGGCATTCGAGAAGCGGTTCAAGCAGCTCGGCGGCAAGATCGTGGCAAAGGAGAACTACGCCACCGGTCAGAACAACGTCGGGACCGCCGTCAGCCGTCTGAACGCCAAGAAGGCCGACGTCTACGTCAGCTCGACTTCCTTCGGCGAGCTGCCCGGATTCGTCAGCGGCCTCAGGTCCCTGCGCAACAACACGCCGATCATGAACTCCTGGGCGGGTGACGGGACGTATTGGCTGCCCAACAACCCGAAGGTGACGAACTACTACTTCGTCACCTACGCCTCGGTCTTCGGAGACGACCCGAGCAAGTCGGTCAAGAAGATGATCGCGTCCATGAAGAAGGCGGGCGCGCAACCGGCTACAGGCGGCTTCCTCGGCGGCGCCGACGCCATCGACGGCCTGTACACCGCGATCAAGCGAGCCCACGGCTCGACGAAGGGCGCGGCGCTCGCGGCGCAGCTCCTGAAGTTCAAGCGCGTGCCGGTGCTCGGCAGCAGGGTCAGCTTCTCAGCGAAGTTCCACACCGTGTTCGGGCGCCAGTACCGCGTGATCCGGATCCAGAACAACAAGGCCAAGCGCGTCGGCTTGGTGACGGCGAAGGTCGTCCCGAAGCTCTAGCGGGAGCTTGCCGGCAACGGCACCCGCCGCTGAAGCCGAGAGGAGGCCCGGAGAAACTCTTCGGGCCTCCTCCGTCTCACGGTCCTACGAGGGCGTTCGCGCGCTCCACGAGGTGACGCTGGAGCTTCATCGCCGCGAGGTGGTCGGGCTGATCGGTCCGAACGGCGCCGGTAAGTCCACGCTCGTCAACGTCCTCACGGGGTTCGACTTCCCGACCGAGGGACGGGTCGAACTCGCCGATCGCGACATCACGAGCTGGAGCTCGCATCGCCGGGCGCGCGCCGGCGTCGCGAGGACGTTCCAGCACAGCCGCTCCTTCCGAAGCCTCTCGGTGCGCGAGAACGTCGAGGTCTCGGCGCTCGGCGTCCGCACGGGCCCGCGCGAGGCGCGCCGGCGCGCGGAGGCCCTGCTCGCGCTGCTCGGGCTCGCCGACCGCGCTGATGATCGAGCCGACACGCTCCCTCACGGCGAGGAGCGGCGGCTCGGCGTCGCGCGCGTGCTCGCGACCGATCCTGCCTTCGTGCTGATGGACGAGCCGGCGGCAGGACTACCGGAAGCGGAGGTGCCGCAGTTTGCGGAGGTGATTCGCGAGGTGCGCGACGGCCACGGCGGCGGCATCCTTCTGATCGACCACAACATGGCACTCGTGATGGAGGTCTGCGACCGGATCCACGTGCTCGACCAGGGCCGCACGCTCGCTGCGGGAACCCCGGACGAGATCCGTGGGAATCTCGACGTCGCCTCCGCGTATCTAGGAGAGACTGCCGTTGCCTGAAGCTGCTGCGCTCGAGCTGGAGCAGCTCGACGTCCGGTACGGGACGGTCGTCGCGGTCCGCGACCTCACGCTCCGCGTCGATCGCGGCGAGATCGTCGGCCTGATCGGGCCGAACGGCGCCGGCAAGTCGACGACGCTGCACGCGATCATGGGCGCCGTCCCAACCCACGGGGGGGAGGTGCGGCTCCACGGCCGCTCGATCCGCGGCCGCTCGCCGGAGCGCATTGCCCGGGCAGGCGTCGCACTCGTGCCGGAGGGACGCCGGATCTTCGGCGATTTCTCGGTCGAGGAGAACCTTCGCCTCGGCCTCGCCGGGCGCCGGAGGCGGAACGGCTCCGCTTCGCTCCAGAGCGCGTATGACGTCTTCCCGATGCTGCACGAGTTCCGACGCCGTTCGGCGGGTGCGTTGTCAGGCGGGCAGCAGCAGCAGCTCGCGATCGGACGCGCACTCGTCGCCGAGCCGGAGGTGCTGCTCCTCGACGAACCGTCGCTCGGCTTGGCGCCGATGGCCGTGGACTCGGTGTTCGAGGCGCTTCGGTCGATTCGCGAGCGCGGCGTCACGATCCTCCTCGTCGAGCAGCGCGCCCTCCATACCGTCGCGCTCGCCGACCGGACACACGTGCTCGTCGGAGGTGAGCTGCGCCTCACGCTCGGGCCTGCCGATGCGAGGGACAAGGACAGAATCGTCGCCGCCTACCTCGCCTCATGATCCTCGCCTCGCTCGGCTTCCAGACGATCTCCGACGCGGTCGCGTCGGGCGCGATCTACGCGCTGATGGCCGTGGGGATCGGCCTCGTGTTCGGCGTGCTTCGGCTCGTCAACTTCGCGTACGGACAGCTCGTGATGGCGGGCGCGTACACGCTGGCGTTCACCTCCACCTGGCCGGTGGCGGCGAGCATCGCGACCTGTTTCGCCGTCGTCGTCGCTCTGTCGCTCGCGATGGAGGTCTCGGTCTTCCGCCCACTTCGCGACCAGTCACCCGCGGTCATGCTCGTTACGACCTTCGCGATCGCGTTCTTGCTGCAGGCGATCGCGCTGATCGTCGACCTCCGCAACGACACGCTCGGCGAGGTCGTCTTCTCCTCGATCGGCTCGCTTAACGAGGCCGTCACGGTCGGCGGCGTCAACATCCGAAAGGTCACCATCGTCGCCGTCGGCGTCGCCGCGTTCTCGCTGCTCGTGATCGCGCTCCTGCTCGGTCGGACCACGATCGGGCTCCATACGCGCGCGGCGGCGAACGACTTCCGCACCGCCCGGCTACTCGGGGTGCGCGCGAACCGCGTCATCACCTTCGCCGTCGTCGTCTCGGGTCTGCTGGCGGCGGCGGTCGCTGTCCTGCTCGTCGTCGCGAACCCGCTCGTCACACCGGAGTTCGCGCTCCACGACACGATCATCGTTCTGGTGGGGGTGGTCGTCGGCGGCATCGACCGGCTGTGGACGGCGACGCTCGGCGGCTTCGCGATCGGCTTCGCCTCCGGAATCATCAACGGGCTGCTTCCGACCGACCAGAGCGTGTACCTCCCGTCGGTCTTGTTCGGCGCAGTCATTCTCGTGCTCCTGCTGCGGCCGGGCGGGCTCTTCGCTTGGGGCAGGCCGACGAGCGTGGAACGCGTTTGACGCGCTACCTCCAGGCGGCGGTGCAGCTGCTCGGTCCCGTGGCGCTCGTCGTGGCCGTCGGGCTCATGTCGACGACGGTGTCCGACGCGAACAAGATCTACTTCCTCAGCGCGCTCGTGTCGGTCGCGATCGTCGTCTCGATCTACGTCTTCGTCGGCAACTCGGGCGTCCTCTCGTTCGGCCAGATCAGCTTCGTCGCCGTCGGGGCCTTCGCGGCGGGCGTGATGACGGTCCCGCTCGAGTCGAAGAAGGGCGTGCTCACCGAGTTGTTTCCGCTGCTGCGCGACCACACGATCGGCAACGTCCCCTCGCTCCTGTTAGCGGCGGCGCTCGGCGGGGTGTTCGCGCTCATCGTCGGCCTTCCGCTCATGCGGCTGTCGGGTCTGGCCGCCGGCATCGCCACGTTCGCTCTGCTGGAGATCACGCACAACGTCCTCCAGCAGTGGACGAAGATCGGCCCGGGCGCGACGACGCTCTCGCTCGTGCCCGACACGACCGGCGCTCTGCAGGCAACCGTCGGTGCCGTGATCGCGATCGCCGTCGCGCTCGCCTACCAATGGAGCAGACTCGGCCGGCAGCTACGCGCCTCGCGCGAAGATCCGGCCGCCGCACGCGCGATCGGAGTGCACGTGCACCGACAGCGGCTGTGGGCTTTCGTCCTCTCCGGCGCGCTCGCAGGGTTCGCAGGCGCGCTGTACGTCCACCTGCTCGGGTCGATCACGACGGAGCAGGTCTACCTGGAGCTGACGTTCCTGACGCTCGCGATGCTCGTCGTCGGTGGGCTGAACAGCCTGTGGGGGGCGGTCGTCGGCGCGCTTGTCGTCAGCGGCCTCGACTCGTTCCTCGGCGAAGCGGAGCAGGGGGTTGACGTCGGCTTCAACGTCGATCTGCCCACGGGGACGCGCCTCGTGATCCTCGCCGCGATCATGGCGGTCGTACTCGTCCTGCGGCCCTCGGGACTGACCGGCGGCCGCGAGGTTCGGCTGCCGCGGATCGGACGGCGCCGGAACGCAGCTCCCGCTCAGGCCGAGGGGTAAGAGGGCCCGCGTGAGCGACCTGCCATCCGGCACCGTGACGTTCCTCTTCACCGACATCGAGGGCTCGACGCGGCTGCTCGATCGGCTCGGGCCCGAGCGCTACTCGCGGGAGCTCGCCCGTCACCAGGGTGCACTCCGCCGCGCGTTTCAGCAGCACGACGGCGTGGAGGTGGACACGCAGGGCGATGGGTTCTTCGTTGCCTTCCACCGAGCGGCCGACGCGGTTGCTGCGGCGGCGGCCGCACGCCACGCGCTCGAGACGAGCTCCGTTCGGGTACGCATGGGGATCCACACGGGTGAGCCGCTCGCGACCGCGGACGGGTACGTGGGGATGGACGTGCACCGCGCAGCCCGCATTGCCGGTGCGGCCCACGGAGCTCAGATCGTGCTGTCCGAGACGACGCGGAACCTGCTCGACGAGGACGTTGCGATTCGCGAGCTCGGCGCGCACCGGCTGAAGGATCTGACCGAGGCGGAGCGGCTTTATCAGCTGGGCGACGGTGATTTCCCGCCGCTGCGAACGCTGGACTCGTCGAACCTGCCGGTCGCCGGGAGCCCGTTGATCGGTCGAGAGAAGGAGCTCGAGGAGCTCGTCGACTTGTTGTCCGACGGTCAGCGGCTCGTGACGATCACCGGACCGGGCGGCACGGGCAAGACGCGACTCGCCCTCCAGGCGGCGGCCGAGCTCTCGGGTGCGGTCGGTGACGGCGTCTTCTGGGTTCCGCTCGCGGGGCTCGCGGATCCCGCACTGGTCGGTTCGGAGATCGCGCAGCCGCTCGGAGCGCCGGAGGACCTCATCGGATTCCTTCGCGGACGGAAGCTCCTCATCCTCCTGGACAACTTCGAGCATCTGCTCGAGGCCGCGCCGACGGTGAGCACCATGCTCGCCGCGGCGCCCGAGCTCCGCGTGCTCGTCACGAGCCGCGCAGCTCTCCGGGTTGCGGACGAGTACGAGTTTCGGCTCGAGCCACTCGCATCGCACGACGCCGCCGCGCTCTTCATCGAGCGCGCGAGGGCGGTCGGCCGCGAGGTGGAGGCGGATGCAACCGTCGAAGCGATCTGTCGCCGCCTCGACGGACTTCCGCTCGCGATCGAGCTCGCGGCGGCGCGAACGAAGCTCCTCGCACCCGAGCGGCTGCTGGAGCGTCTCGACGTCGCGCTCCCACTCCTCACAGCGGGTGCTCGCGACGCACCCGAACGTCAGCGGACGCTCCGGGCCACGATCGAGTGGAGCTATGACCTCCTGGATGACGCCGTGAAGGAGCTGTTCGCGCGTCTCTCGGTGTTCGCGGGCAGCTTTCCGCTCGAAGGCGCGGAGGAGGTCGGCGACGCAGGCATCGACGGGATAGCCACGCTCGTCGACTCGAGCCTTCTGAAGCCGATCGGCGACGACAGGTTCTTGATGCTCGAGACCATTCGCGAGTACGCGCTCGACAAGCTCGACGAATCGGACGTGGCCGACGGCCTGCGGCGGCGGCACGCCGACTTCTTCTGCGCATTGGCCGAACGCGCGTATCAGCACCGGTTCGAGCGGGAGGCGGAGTGGTCGGAGCGCCTTGAGACCGATCACGACGATCTTCGCGCCGCGCTCGATTGGTCGGAGAAGAACGACGCGGATCGAGCTCTCGCGCTCGCGGGCGCCTTGGGGTGGTTTTGGCTTTCCCACGCGCACTTGAGTGAGGGCGGAGCTCGCTTGAGCAAAGCACTCGGGGCTTCGGCCGCAGGCGGAGCCGTGCACGCGCGCGCATTGACAGCCCAGGGATCGATAACAGGCCGTCGCGGCGCCCTTGCGGAGGGACGCGCGCAGCTCGAAGCGGGGATCCGGCTCTGGCGCGAGGTCGGCGACCGCGACGAGGTCGCGTCGGCGCTAGACGCGCTCGGTTGGCTGCTCTTCTTCGGCGGGGAGAACGCGCTGTCGTTGGAGGCTTTCGAGCGCAGTCTGGAGCTCCGCCGCGACCTCGCCGACCGGTTCGGTGAGGTTCGGGCGCTCGTCGGCGTCTGCCAGGTCCTGGTCGCCTTGGGCCAGGTGGATCGCGCTGAGCAATTGTCGCGCGAGCTTCTCGAGCTGGCCGACGACCCACGCACCGAGCACTTCGCCTTCCATTTTGTAGCCGACTGCGCATTGATCCGCGGCGACGCCCTAGAGGCGGGCGAGCGCTACCGCGAGAGCTTGGTTGCAGCGCTCCCGCTCGGAGACGTTCTCGAGACGAGCTTCGAGGTGCAGGGAATCGCAATGGCAGCAGCCGGCGTGGGTGAGACGGAGCGCCCCCTGCTGCTCGCCGGTTCCGTCGCAGCGCTCTGGGACTCGCACGGGACATCGATCTCGGTTCCGTTCTGGGACGCGCTGCTCGAGCGATACATCGGCGGCGCGCGCGAGCGACTGGGGTCGGAGGCCGAGCGGATCTGGGACGAAAGCCTGAGCATGCCGTTCGACGACGCCGTGCAGCTCGCACTCCAGACCGACCCGCAGAGCGCAGGGGACGGCTCGCGCCGTTCAGCAGGGACGCCGATAATCGAATGAGCGACCTCGGCGACCTCCTCGAGCTGTTGCACGGAGCGAGCGAGCGTTGGCGGACTGTGCGAACGACGATCTGGTCGTGGCGGCACCACGGGCGGCACATGGCTGCCTGGCATGCCTGGCAGCAGAATGCCGGCGGCAGCGTCACCACCTTCGGGATCGCGGCTTCCGGCAACGACGAGCCCGAGCCTGAGACGAGCCAATCGCAGACGAAGCTCTGGATCGATGGCGAGCGGGTGCGGGAGGAGCACGAAGGCGACCTGTTCCCACGGCACGGCGTCCGCGCCGGCGAGCTGTGGTGGAGCTACGACGAGCACAACGGCGCGATGTCGAACGAGGAGGCCCCCGAGGTAGGCAGTGGGATAGGTGAACAATTCCGCTACTTGTTCGATCCCGCCTCAATAATCGGGGGCCTGCGATTCCAGCCGGTGGGGCGCACGCGTATCGCCGACCGCACCGGGATTAGCGTCCATGCCGTCGCCCGTGAGACCGATGATCCGTATTGGGCTTTGCGCCACCTGCCACACGGCGCCGACGACTACGAGCTCGTCGTCGACGACGAGCGTGGCGTCGTCCTACGTCTCGCCGCCCGCTTTGGGGGTGACGACTTCGTCATCGTCGAGCTCGCCGACGTCGCATTCGACGAGGAGTTCCCGCCTGAGACGTTCGTGTTCGAGCCACCTCCCGGGGAAAGGATCCGAAGCCCAGATTCGCTCTGGATGACGCGCGACCTAACGATCGAGGAGACGCAACGAGAGGCACCGTTCACGGTCTGGGTGCCAAGCTCGCTCGCGCCCGGCTGGGAGATGACGGTCCACTACTCGCCCGGGAACGATCGCCGGCCTACGCCCGCAAGCGTGATGATCCACTACAACCGCCGCGACGCGACTCACCAATTCTCG
>Ga0126308_10000889_pt1 | contig 11061 bp, 13 predicted proteins | sample Plot55_FD_92533 | JGI IMG/M metagenome (GOLD analysis project Ga0126308, IMG submission 92533) | Serpentine soil microbial communities from UC McLaughlin Reserve, CA, USA - Plot55 | ecosystem: Environmental > Terrestrial > Soil > Grasslands | place: USA: UC McLaughlin Reserve, Lake County...
AGCCCGCTCGATCGCGATCTCGCGGTCGCGTTCCTGCCCCTGCTCCCGGTGCGCCTCGTCCAGCTCCTCGAAGAGTGCGGGATCCAGCTCGTCGAGGTTCCGGAAGACGAGTTCGAGACGATGGGGCCGAACGTGCTCGCGCTCGGGCCACGGCGCGCGCTCGCTCTCGAGCGCAACGTGGAGACGCGAAGGCGAATGGAACGCGCCGGCGTCGATGTCGTCACTTACCGCGGCGAGGAGCTGTCCAAGGGCGACGGTGGTCCCACGTGTCTCACGCTCCCGTTGCTGCGGGACTGAGCCGGTAGACCGCGACCCACGGCCCCGATAGATCATCGCCCGCCCGCGCGTAGTACTCGCGCTTCGTGGTCGCAGCCAGGTCGTCGTAGAACCGCGCCTCCCGTGGATAGTTGCTCCGCGCGGCGAGCACGCGGTCCGCGACGACGCCGGTGACGAACACGTACTCGACTCCGTCACGCTCCAGCCGGCGGACGTCGCGGTTTCGATCGAAGCTGCGCCCCGGCCCCGGTAGCTGGAGTGGGACGATGTCGAACCCGCGGAGCGGAGGAGTCGACGACTCCGCTGCAACCTTTGCGCCCGCCGGCAGGTGCTGCTCGATCCACGCGAGCGCCTCGATCCTCGTGTCCGTCCGCGTCAGCCGGATGTCCTTCTGGATCGACCAGACGAGTGGGAACACGAGGAGCCCCGCGGTCACCGGAGCGAGGAACCGGACTCGGCCGGCCAGCGCGCCGAGCGGCGGGACGAGCGGGAGCACGAATCGATCGAAATGCGACTTCAGCGTCAACAGGTTGAGGAAGTAGACGAGGACGAACGACGCGAGAATCACGTCCGGGCGCCGGCGCGCGAACAACGCGAGGACGAGGCCGAGCGCTGCGATCGCAAGAACGGGCCCCATCCCGCTCCACAGCCGGTGCAGGAAACCGACGAGGGAGATGCCGTCGTCCTCGAACCCGAGCCAGCCGGTGTGGTGGATGTTCTGCGTGTTCCAGGCATCCGAGGCCGCCGTGCGGTAGTCGACGACGACGAACGGGCTGGCGACGAGGAACGCGGCTGCGCCCAGACCTACGGCGGCCGCAAGCCTGCGCCACTGCGACCAAGCTGCCGCGACGAGCGGGACGATCAGCATGACGCCCGGCCACTTGGCGGCCATCGCCAGTCCCGCGACGAGGCCGGCGAGCTCGATCCGCCCGGAAACCATCAGCGCGAGCGCCGCGGCGATGCCGAGCGTCAGCGGAACGTCCGTCACCGCCATGTGCGAGTAGGCGACGTGCGTCGTCTCCACGGCAACGACCGCTGCGGCGATGGCAGCCGCGACAGTCCCGTACGCCTGACGGCCGAGCCACCACGTCGCCGCAACCGCACCCACGCCGATCAGCGCGATCACGATCCTTGCGTCGAGGTAGGTGGGATCGGGGTGCCACGCCTGGAACGGCGCGAGCAGGTACATGACGAGCGTGGGGTAGTTGAACCAGTGCGGATTGGGCCCGCCCCCGTGCACCATCGCCCACGCGCGCGGGACGATCGTCTGCTCGTCCGGGTTCAGCAGCGGGTACGGGAGCCCGTAGTCGATGCCGACGAACCGAAGCGTGGCGGCAAGCGCCAGGATCGCCAGCAGGACGGCGGCCGCGCCGCCCCAGCGCTGCCGGAGGTCAGACCTCCGGAGGCGGGCCACCGACGAGCTGCGCGACGTCGCCCTGCTTCACGATCACCGCATCGACGCCCGCGCGCTCCAGAGCCACCACGTGCTCGCGCGTGCGGACGGTGACCTCGGCGATCGCGAGCTTCCCTGCGGGGACGTCCGGGAGGAGGTCGAGCACGCGCTCGAGCGGCTCGTGTTCGTCCTCAGGCGGAGGCGGGGAAAGCAGGATGATCTCGGGGTCGACGTGCTCGAGCGCGACCTCGAGCTCCTCGTCGTCCTCGACCGCGAGCACGGGCTCGAGTCCGAGCTCCGCCGCCTCGGCGCGAAGGTCCCGCAGGCGCAGCCAGTCTCCGCCGACGCTGTCGACCCGTAGCACGCATGCGTCGGCTCCGACGCGGGCGGCAGCCGGCCCGCCTTCCGTCAGGCAAAGGACCGGCAGGCTCGTCACGTCGCGAAGGCCCTCGATCGGGTCCGAGACGACGATCCCTTCTGCGCCGTCACGGGCGGCCGCGCGTGCGGCGTCGAGGTCGGCGACCGGGACGAGCAGCGATATCCCGTCGCCCTCGGAGATCGCCTGGCTGAGGAGGCGGTTGACGTTCATCGCTCGACGCGGAGTCGGGCAGCGGAGGGTGCCATCGGCGCGGTGGATCGTATCCAGTCACGCTCGGAACGCGTTAGTTGCGCTCAGGATCGCTATCAGCACCGCGGGAAAGAGGTCCTGCGTCACCCGCTCGTGCTCTTGAACGATCTCGTCGTCTTCCGGCGAGAAATCGTTCCACCAGCCCATACCGCCGAAGACCCAGGCGCGAGCGGCGGCCGCCAGCAGCTGACGAGCTTCCAGCTCATATCCGTCTCGCGGAAGCAGGTCCCGCGAAATTGGCGTCTCTGGTTCGGGGCTCTCGAGACGCTCTTGCGCCTGCGCCAACGAATCTACGAAGCCGACGTTCGCTCGGCGGTCGAAGGCCTCGGCTTCGCGGAGCGCTCGGCCCAGGCGCTCCTTCGCGGCACGTGGAATCGGGGTTCCGTGTTGAAGCTGACAGGGGATCGGCACGTACGTCACACGCCACGGGTTGGCGCGATCCTCATCGCTGTACTCCCATCCTCCGTACCACGCGCCGGACTTCGTCGCGCCATGGGCATGTATGTGCCAGTCGCCTCCGCCGCTGAAAGCGGGCGCATGAGCTGGCATGGAAGCTTCGACCGCGAGCGAGAGGCTTTGATAACCGAGGACGCGCAGGTGCGTGAACCACGGCGCCGTGCCAGAGAACGTTTCCGTCGCATCTGGCATCTGAAACTGCACGCTGTGGACGTAGTCAAACGTCCAGTTCGAGCCGAAGAGTTCCCGAGGCTCGCGCTGGCCGTGCAGAAACGTGTTTCCATGACCAACAAGCGCGACGAGTTGCGCCAATTCTGCGTTCACAGGCCGAGGCGCTCCAGCATCCGCTCGTCGCGCCGCCACCGCTCCTTCACCTTCACCTGCAGCTCCAGGAAGATCGGGTGCCCGAGGAGCAGCTCGAGCTCCGGCCTCGCGCGCACACCGATCTCCTTGATCATCGCGCCTCCCTTTCCGACGACGATCTGCTTCTGTGACCGCGTCTCCACGTACACGATCGCGCGCACGACCTTCTCGCCCAGCTCCTCGACCTCGACGGTGACCGCGTGCGGTACCTCCTCACGCGTCAGCTGGAGCACCTTCTCCCGAACGAGCTCCGCAACCTCGGCCTCGAGCGGTAAGTCGCTCCGCTGTTCCGGCGGAAAGTAGGCAGGCCCTTCCGGCAGCAGCGCCACGAGCTCGTCACGGAGCGCGGCCAGGCCGTCACCCGTTCGGGCGCTGATCGGGTGGAGCGCCTCGAACTCGCCGAGCCCCGACGCGAGCTGGATCTGCGCTGCGATCTCCGCCGGCTTCATCCGATCGACCTTGTTCAGCGCGATCACGACCGGAACGCCGATCCCGAAAACGCGCTCGGCCACGAAGCGGTCGCCGGCGCCGACCCGCGCGCGGCCGTCGAGGACGAGCAGGACGCCGTCCACGTCGCCGAGCGCTTCGTCGACCGTTCGCTGCATGTGCTGGGTCAGCGGGTCGCGCGGACGCTGGAAGCCTGGGAGGTCGACCAGCACGAGCTGGTAACCGTCGCCGTTGACGACGCCGCGAATTCGCCGCCTCGTCGTCTGCGGCTTGTCGGAGACGATCGCTACCTTGCCGCCGCAGAGCGCGTTTACGAGCGTCGACTTGCCGACGTTGGGGCGGCCGGCGATCCCGACGAAGCCGCTCTTCACGGAGAGATCTGGAAGAGCGCCAGCGTGAGGAGCGACCCGAGCAGCGCGCCGTAGGCGACCTCGACGGTCGAGTGCACCCCCGATTCGACCCGCGTGTGCGCGACGAGCAGCGCCATGATCAGCGTCAGGGACGAGATCAGGAACTGATGGCCGGAATCCTGGAGCACGAGCGTCGCGGCCATCCAGCCCGCGAACGCGAGCGCGGCATGGCCGGAGGGGAGACCGCCTCGCAGCGGCGTCCCGCGCCCGCTGATCGCCTTGGTCGCGATGACCGCCAGGATCGTGACCGTGAGCGCCACGAGCGTCAGCTCCGCGGGCGCGTCCGTGAGCCGGTTGAGGAGCCGCGAGCTCCGATCGGCGACCGCGGCCGAGAAGACGAGGTAGCCGACGGCGATCGCGTTCACCGAGGCGATCAGGACCGCTCCTGCAGCGATGTCCTTCGCAAGCTTCGCCATCGGGTCGAACGACGTCGTGGCGACGTCGATCGCCCCCTCGATTGCGCTGTTGATCATCTCCGCAATCAGCACGAAGGCGATCGCGAGGAGCAGCCCGATCAGCTCGAACCTCGACACCCCAAGCGCAAGGGCGGCGACGAGAACGACCACCGCCGCGAGAACGTGGATGCGCATGTTGCGGTGCGTCCGCAGCACGTGGATCACGCCCTGGAAGGCGTAGTTGAACGTCTCGAGGACGGAGGGCGGCCGCCGTCGAAGCGGAGCCGGCCGCGGCTGCTCGAGCGGCGCCGTCCGCTCCGTCGCGTCCGCCTCCTGCACCTCCGGCCGCTCGGTGCTCGGCAGGCTCATTGGAGGTGCGACCGCTCGCGCGCCTCCATCTCGCCGCCGTGGTCGTGCCCGAGCAGATGGAGCAGGCCGTGCACGAGCGGCGCCTGCCACTCCTCGCCAACGACCTGTGGGCAGATGACGACGTCGCCGAGCTGGCGGGGCACGCCGTCCGGAAGCTTTTCGCCGGCGTCGAGCGGAAAGGCCAGCACGTCCGTCGCCTCGTCGATGCCGAGGTGCTTCCGCTTGAGCTCGCGCATGTCCTCCGGCGCGACGAATGAGAGCCCGAGCTCGCCGTCGGCGACGCCTTCGCGCGCGAGCACCGAACGGGCGAGGCCTGCGGCTGCGTCCTCCTCGAGCTCCATACCGCTTCGGTTCACGACCTCGACCGTCACCGTCATCGGCGGCGCTGCGTCCCCGTCTCCTCCGCATGCAGCTTGTAGGCCTCGACGATCCGCTGGACGAGCTTGTGCCGAACGACGTCTTCGTGTGTGAACTGGATGAACGCGATGCCCTCGATCGAGCCGAGGATGTCCTGGACCTGGATCAAGCCAGAGGCCTGCTCCCGTGGCAGATCGATCTGAGTCACATCTCCCGTCACGACCACCTTCGAGCCGAACCCGAGGCGGGTGAGGAACATCTGCATCTGCTCCGGGCTCGTGTTCTGCGCCTCGTCGAGGATGATGAACGAGTCGTTCAGCGTCCTGCCGCGCATGAACGCGAGCGGTGCGACCTCGATCGTCCCCTTCTCCATGTAGGCGGCGAGGCGGTCGGCGTCGAGCATGTCGTAGAGGGCATCGAACAGCGGCCGCAGATAGGGGTCGACCTTTTCGAGCATGTCCCCCGGCAGGAAACCGAGCCGCTCGCCGGCTTCGACCGCGGGCCGCGTCAGGATGATCCTGCCGACCTGGCGGTCGGCGAGGGCCGCGACGGCGAGCGCCATCGCGAGGTACGTCTTGCCGGTGCCGGCAGGCCCGATCGCGAAGGTGACGGTGTGGTCGCGGATCGCGTCGACGTACTGCTTCTGCATGACCGTCTTCGGAGCTATCTTCTTCCCGCGGTGGCGCCAAACGACGTCCTCGAACACGTCGCGGATGTCCTCGGCCTCGTCGATGGCCCGGACGACGGCGCCGACCGTGTCGGGGCCGATCTCGTGGCCGCCTTCGACCAGCTCCACCAGCTCGTCGACGACCGCGCGAGCCTCCGAGACGTGCGTTGCGTCGCCTTCGATCGTGAGCACGTTGCCGCGCAGCCGGATCGTGCACTGGAGCCGCTCGCGGAGCGCATCCAGGACGCCGTCCCCGACGCCGGCGAGCTCCGCCGCGACGTCGTTCGAGACGGGAAAGCTGTCTTGCACCCGGTTCAGTCTAGGCAAGCGACTGGATCCACCCATGGCCCGGATGCACGAGCTCGAGAGCGCGCTTCAGCCACGAGCGCTGTTCGTCCGTCAATCGCGGGAGCGCCTCGCGAAAGTCGTGCTCGTCCTTCTCGCCGGAGTGCTTCGCCTTGTACAAGAGTTGGATCTCCGGAACGACAGCCGGAATCCCGCTGGGCGAGCGGAAGGTCAGCTCCTCGACCGGCCGCTTGATCCGCGCGTCTCTCCGACAGATCCAAACGCCGTCTTCGACATCGTCCAGGAAGAACTGACGCTCCTGGGGCTCAGGCTCCCAGGGGTCCGCCGGTGGACCGCTTCCGGGCGGGCGGAAGAGCACCTGATGGATCGGAAGGGCCAGGAATTCGCCTTGCTTCCAGGGCAGCCAGCCGTTGAGCGACTTGAACTGCTCCGAACCCGAGAAGTGCTCCTGAAGCTCGTTCTGGTCGCGCCGGAAAACCCCGACCTCGAGATCTTCGTGCTCTCTCGTCACCCGGTCGAGAAAGAGGTCGATCGCCCAGCCCCCGCAGACATACCACGGCCGGTTGAAGTCCTCGAGCTCGGCGAGAGCCGGTGCGATGTCGTCGAACGTGCTCAGGCGAGCTTCTCGCGGACGAGTTGGCTGACGGCGGAGCCGTCGGCGCGGCCCGCCACCTGCGGCATCACGTCGGCCATCACTCGTCCGATGTCGCGCATGCTGGTGGCGCCGACCTCGGCGATGACGTCGTCCACGATCTCCTCCAGCTCATCGTCGGAGAGCGGCTCCGGCATGAATTCCTCCAGCACCGCCAGCTCCTGCTCCTCCGCCTGGGCCTGCTCCTCACGATCCGCAGCACGAAAGGCCTCGGCGGCCTCGAGTCGGCGCTTCCGCTCGCGCTGCAGGACCTGGAGCTCCTCGTCGTCGTGCAGCGGCCGGCGAAGCTCCTTTGCCATCGAGCGCAGGGAGGTCAGGATCAGCCGCAACGCGTCGCGTCGCTCGGCGTCGCGAGCCTGCATCGCATCCTTCAGCTCGCCCTCGATGCGGCCGATCAGGCTCATCGCGGCCTGCCGCCGAGGATGTGCCAGTGCAGGTGGAACACGGTCTGTCCGGCGCCCGCTCCCACGTGGACGGCGACGCGGTAGTCGCCGAGCCCGACCGCCCGTGCCGTCTCGGCGACGAACTCGAGCATCCGCTTCGCCTCCTCAGGAGAGAACTCGGCGATTTCGCGGAAGCTCGGGACGTGACGCTCCGGCAGGACGAGCAGGTGCGTCTCCGCTTGCGGATTGATGTCGCGGATGGCGACGAAGCCGTCTGCAGCGCGGACGTGGTCGCCCTCGGCGACGAGCTTGCAGAAGAGGCAGTCGTCAGGCAGCGAGGATCCCCTCTTCCGTCACGGCTCTGCCTCGGACGCGTACGAGCTCGCCGATTTCTCCTTCGACCAGCCAGGGGGAGTAGTCGTCGCCGTAGCCGCGTCCGGGTCGGTCGACGAGGACTTCGTCCTCGTGCCCGACCTTGCGCCGCCAGTGTTCGAGACACGCGGCGCGCGAGGATTCGCGTAGCCGTGCACTCCGTTCCTTCTTCACCTGGATGGGAACCGAGTCGTCGTCGGCGGTCTGCGTCCCCGGACGGGGCGAGTATGGGAACACGTGACACTTGGTGATGCCCGCTGTTTTCACGAGCGAGAGCGTCCGGCGGAACGCATGCTCGTCCTCGCCGGGAAAGCCCACGATGACGTCTGTCGTCAGGTTGAAGCCTTCGGCGCGCTGGACGCGGCGGAGGTACGCCGAAGCCGTGTAGCGGCGTTTCATCGCCGTCAGGATCCGGTCGTCGCCTGACTGGAGCGGCACGTGCAGGTGGTGCGAGGCCGTCGGCGTCTCCCGGATCGCCGCGACCAGCTCCTCGCTCAGGTGGTTGACCTCGATCGACGACAGCCGCAACCGCGCCAGGCCCGGTACCGATCCGGCGGCCCGGATGAGCCGCGCCAGCGTGTATCCGGCTTCGCGGTCGCGGTAGCAGCCGAGGTTGATCCCCGTCAGCACGATCTCTCGGTGCCCCTGCTCGACGCGGCGCCGGATCTCGTCGAGAATGGCGCCGGCCTTCCTGCTCCTGGAGGCGCCGCGAACGAGCGGGACGACGCAGAAGGAGCAGGAGAAGCTGCAGCCATCCTGCACCTTCACGAACGCACGGATGCGATCGATCCTCGCCTCGGACTGGACGCAACCGATCGAGCCGACGTCGCCGGCGACAAACGACGCCGTCTCCTCGCTGCGCTTGCGGACGACGATCACGTTCCCGTCGATCCCGCTGAACGGGTCGCCGGTCAAGTTTGCGGCGCACCCTGTCACGTACACGCGCCCGTGCGTGCGAGCGGCGCGCGCGACGGCCTGCCGAGACTTCCGCACCGCCTCATGCGTGACGCAGCACGCGTTGACGACGGCCACCTCGGCGTCTTCGGGACTCTCATCGTGACCTTCTCGGAGCAGCTGTTCGCGGATCTCGTGCGCGTCGCTGTACGAGACCTTGCACCCGAGGAACCTGATCGAGAACCGAGCCATTTCGGCGCCGGAACTCTACTGCGCGTTGTCGCGCGGGCCGGGCGCCGAAGACTCCCAGAGGTCGGCCGCCCAACCGTCGAGCTCGCGCCGCTCGACCGGATGATGGTGGTCGAGCGTGAGCTTCTCGCGCGCGAGGTAGCCGGACGTGACGAGCCGCCGTGCCCGGATTCGGGGTGCGGCCACTTCGATCACGCTTGCAGAGATGTTCGCAACAGCCGTCTCCGTGCGTGGCAGCTCGTCCTCGAGTGCCTCGACCAGCCTGACGTCGAGATCGACGCCGTTGGCGCCGGCGTTCTCGGCCGCGGCCTCGAGCGTCACCTCGTCGTGGTCGACTGAGATCACCGGCGCGAAGCCGAGCTTCGCCGCCGCGATTCCGAGCACGCCGGAACCGCAGCCGACGTCGAGCAGGCTCCCGCCGGCGGCGGCGAGCTCGACCAGGAAGGCGAGGCAGAGCTGTGTCGTCGGATGCGCGCCTGTCCCGAACGCTCGACCGGGATCGATCACCACGGTGATCGCGCCATCGCGCGGGTTCAGCCACGGCGGGCCGATCCAGAGGGGCCCAACACTGACGGCGCGGTGGAACTCGCGCCACCGGTGCTGCCAATCCTCGGGAACCTCGGACCACGAGTACTCGCCGAACGCCCGCCACAGGCGCGTCGCGCCGGCAGCGTCCGTGTACGCCGCGAGCTCGAGCACGCCGGGGCGCTCGTCCTCCTCGAACCCCTCTGGAAACAGCTCGAGCATCGTCGCGCGCCCGGCCTCGGCCCGATCGGCCGGGATCGTCACCGACACTCGCCGGAGACCGTTCAGCGGAGCGCGCTCTTCAGCTTGCCGAAGAACCCTTCGTCCTCGCTGTACGCGCTTTCGTCCGTGGAGCGGTCGAGCTCGACCAGCAGCCGCCGCTGCTCGTCGGTCAGCCGCCTCGGCACCAGGACGTTGACGAGGACGCGTTGGTCGCCGCGCCCGTACCCCTGGAGAGCCGGCATGCCGCGGCCGCGCAACACGCGCACCTCGCCCGGCTGCGTCCCCGGCTCGAACTCGAGCTCGAGCTCACCCTCGATCGTGGGCACCTTCACCGTCGTTCCGAGGGCCGCCTGCGTCAGCGTCAAGTCGACCGTCGAGAGGAGGTCATTTCCCTCGCGGGTGAAGCGCCGGTCCGGCTTGACCCGCACGAGGACGTAGATGTCGCCAGCCCCGCCGCCGAGCATTCCCGCGTGCCCCTCGCCCGAAATCCGGATCCGCTGACCATCGTGGATCCCGGCCGGGATCTCGACCTCGAGCGTGTGCTCTTCGACGCGGTGACCGCTGCCGCTGCAGCTCTCGCATGGGTGGTCGACGATCGTGCCGCTGCCACCGCAGCGGCCGCACGTCTGCGAGCGGATGAACTGGCCGAACGTCGTCTGCGAGACCTCTTGTAGCCGTCCGAGACCGCCGCACGTGGCGCAGCTCTTCGGTTCTGTGCCGGGCTCGACGCCGCTTCCTCGACAGGCGTCGCACGTGACTGCGACGTCGAAGGAGATCCGCTTCGCGACGCCGCGCGCAGCGTCGGCGAGGTCGATTTCCACCTCCGCCGCCAGGTCGGCGCCGCGTCGCCGTCGTCCACCGCCAGCGGCGCGGCCAAAGATGTCGTCGCCGAAGAATGCCGAGAACAGACTCGAGAGGTCGCCGAGATCGAAATGCGTTGGCTGGTAGCCGCCCCGGCGCAGGCCCGCGTGTCCGAAGCGGTCGTAGAGCTCGCGCGTCTCGGCCTTCGAGAGCACCTCGTAAGCTTCGACCACCTCCTTGAACCGCTGTTCGGCGTCGGGCGCGTCGGAGACGTCCGGATGGAGCTCGCGCGCGAGCTGTCGAAACGCGCGCTTGATCTCGCGCTCGTCTGCCGTGCGCGAGACGCCGAGGACGTCGTAGTAGTCGCGCTCGGTCGTCGCCATCGCTCGAAGGGTAGCGCTGCGACAAGTTGCCGCAGCCCCGCCCGGACGACTCAGTTCGAGTCGTAGACCTGCTCGACGAACCGCGACAGCGCGGATGCTGCGCCGCGGACGGATCGGATCGCCAGCGCGTAATCCATGCGCAGCGGACCGAGCAGGCTTACGGCGCCGAGCGATCGATAGGCCACGCCGTAGGAGGCCCCGACGAGCGCAACGTCGCGGAGAGCAGGGTGGTCGAGCTCGATGCCAACGCGCACGAAGAGACGGTTGGGGAGCTGGGCCGGCCGGAGGATCTCGCCGAGCGAGGCCCGTCGCTCGAGCAGCTCGAGCACCCTGCGGTACGCGCCGAGCTCTTCGGCCCGCACGTCGTCGAGCAGAGCCGCCGCGCCGCCAACGAACAGACGCTCGGCCTCGTCGAGCACCTGTGTGAAAGCCGGCTGGATCTCGTCCATGAAGGCGCGCTCGCGGGCAGAAAAGCTCGCGTCTTCAAGCCGGTTGCGGAGCATGTGCGTGCCA
>Ga0126308_10000890_pt1 | contig 11059 bp, 10 predicted proteins | sample Plot55_FD_92533 | JGI IMG/M metagenome (GOLD analysis project Ga0126308, IMG submission 92533) | Serpentine soil microbial communities from UC McLaughlin Reserve, CA, USA - Plot55 | ecosystem: Environmental > Terrestrial > Soil > Grasslands | place: USA: UC McLaughlin Reserve, Lake County...
ACTGCCGAAGTTGGCCAGGGTGGCTCAACGTCAAAACGTTGTCTGGCTCAATTTCTCGGCGTTGCTAACACCGAACCCACAATACTCGAGACATTGGCCTAGTATGGTGCGCGTTTTCGTTTTGCTGGTGGGCATATGGGCACTTGCCAGCTTCATTAGAACAGCCGGCGGAGATGAGAAACAATGGTCCCGCCGAATCGGCGGGCAGGGGAAAAAGGAAAGCCAGGCTATGGTGGCCGGAGACTTTGAGGGCAGTAAGGGGGTTGGAACCTTACGTGGTGCTCAATCGATACTGGAGGGCATTCTGTGGGAAACCCCCACCGCCGGAGCTAAAAGCGCTGCTTGAGTGGGTGTTTTCGGGCAGAGGACTCTACCTCTATGTCCACTAACAACAAACCTACTGGTAGAGCACAACGATGAGGCAATGCGGGTCGACTGCACGACAAACCACCTATATTTAATGCAACAAATCTTATCTGCCAGCAGTGATAATTTTAAGGTCTGCGATCAGCTTCATAATGTTCTCCCAGCTGTGTTCCTTCATTACGTCACGCTGCTGCGCTAGTGAAAATCTGGCACCGATACGTGTACGTGCGGCATCTGCGAAGGCCTTCTTATCATCTGCAATAATGACGTACCTGAGCAACTCTTTAGATACTCCTCTCGTACCGGCAGAAGTCGAAACAACCACTTTGCCGGTTGCCAACAACTCGATCATCTTTACATTGACGCCGCCGCTGTGCCAGACCGGATTGACAAGGACATGGGCTCGGTCATAAAGTGCTGCAGCATCATCAATATCTATCAGAACATCAACACCAGCCTTCGCAAGAATGTTAAGTAGTGCTGGTGTAGGCCTCGACCCGGCCACAACGATGCGTAGATTCTTGAGTAAGGGAACGACGCCTCTAGCAAACCACGTCAAGCCATAGATGTTGTTTGGAGTGTGAAGATTTCCTATGTATAAGACGTCAATATCTCTACTGGGCTCACTATTGCCGCACGCCAAATCTTTGTCCGGATGTAAACAATAATATAGAATCTTTCCCCGAATTGCCGGTTGGGCCTTCTGCCAGTAAGCTTGATCCTGGTACGAGATGTCGTAAACCAGACTACTGAAAGCCCTAATACGCCGTTCAACTAGTTTCGTTCGCGGCACATTAGCTAAGAGAAGTATTTTTCGGATCAGCTTGTTTTCTGCTATGAACAGATTCCATAGATATTGATGCTCAACGTTATGAGAACGATATACGAGGGGAAGACAGAGATCTTGCGCTACGGAGGTAGCAAAGTGTGCACCCTCTAGACCATCCAAAAGTATGACGTCGGGACGAATGAGCTTGAGTCTATCTAACTCTACTTTATATCGCTTTTGCGATAAACGGCGCGAGACTATGCCCGCAGGGTATATCGGGTGTAGAGCAAGATGAGGAGACCTATCTCTTTCATGGATAGTCGCGCTATCGACGCAACAACTTAGTTGCTGAAGCTGGTCTTCCCCGACGGATTCATCCGACCACGTAATCAGGTGAACTGAAACGTCTAACCGAGACAATGCAACTAATCGGTTCCATATATCCAGCCTACCACCTTCGTTGGGCGGGTAAGGGATGTCATGAGCTACAACGACGACTTTCATGGACCTTGCTCCCCAATCGGAGCGCGATAGTAATAAGAATCGCGCTAAGTACTTCATAGCCTTGAAATGCAAATGCATCGAAGACGAGGGCTTGCCATGCGTAAACGCCTGTAACCGTATACGCGACAGACCAGTCGAGCTTCGACGGACGCGCATAAGGTAGGGGCAAAAATACTCGGAACTCGTATAGTAAGTACATTAGTAGCCCAAGCGCCCCTCCTTGCGCAAGAAAGCGGAGGTAGTCATTGTCTAAATAGTAATATTGATAACTCCAACCACGGCTCTGCGCGTAATTTGTCCAACTTTCGTACCCTACACCAAACAGATTGTCGCGAAGCGAGCCGAATACAACTCTGTAATCAGCGAGCCGTGCAGTCAAGCTCTCGCTGAGGGAGTTGCTGTTCAAACTGAGATAGCTAGTATACGAAGCTATAGTATCGAGGCTTAAAAGGATAGAGCTGACGGTCACCACCGCTAGTGTAATCGCGGTGTAGATTCTACCGACTCTCCCTAACCTAAAGTAGCGAATGACTAGTTCAGCAATTATGAATCCAAGCCATGCACTGAGCGAGCCAGAAGAGAGTCCGCCTAGCAGGAGCAAGAAACAAACGATCCATCTTACATGACTTCGCCTAATTACATCAGGTCTGGCTCTAATAACGGAATAGGACAAGACCAATACAGCTCCGTATTCTATGGGATGAGTTAAAAAGCCTTGTGAGCGCGGAAGACCAAAAAAACGTAGGTCTTCCAGACCAAGTAACTTTGTACCCATCTCACCCCCAGCAGGCTGAAAACCCAAAGCCGCTATGATATCCAGAGGCGTTGTGTACGCTAAAGTCATAAAAATCCCTACAATGGATGCGAATGCTAAAACTAGACTTATTTTACCTAATAGTCTGACTGGAGACCCAAGAACAGAAGCTTTGTCGGCCAAGTAGATAGCTAGCAATATCGTAAAGGTGTTCAAGAACAAAGACTTTAGTGTCTCCTGTCTGTCAATTACGCTAGGGCCAACGAGTGCAGAAAAAGCGCTTGCGGCGAATATACCGAATACGGGAACTACCAAAGCCACGGTGTGTAACGATATCGAAACCTGTAGCCCCAATCGACGCTTTGTCAGCCACAAAAACGCCATTGTAAGTGAGACACCTGTTATCAGAACGACGCGGTCCAGAGACATACCGAGCCCTGGGCTGACATAAGGCGTTGGCGTTAAGAACAGGAGCACAAGATATGCGAAGAGAAAAGTCGAAGCTAGCGTAGCGCCTTTCACTCTCAGGAACCCATAGCGGAGGTAACCTTCACGTTTGATCTAGTCCGGATTTTGCACCGCGTATACCTGCAACGGCGGTAGTAACCTTGCCTCGGACTAGTAATGGCGCCAGATATCTGATTATTGCTAAGACAGTGAAAGCAGGTGTAGAAGAGATATGCTTTTTGGCATATAGCGCCCAACTTTTACACAGATGGTAAGCCATAACCGGCGAGTCCAACTGTACTGATCTGGAAACTTTGTGCCATACTATGGACTTCGGCTGATAGCGTAAACGCCAGCCGTTTTCCCATGCGCGTGTAGCCCAGTCTGACTCTTCATAGTAGAGGAAAAATCTCGTATCCAGGAAGCCAATATCTTCGACTAATACCTTAGAAACTAGAAAGCTGCATCCACTGACGTAACCGACGTCGCGTTCACGATCCCATTGTCCAAGGTCCGCTTCTCCCATTCCGATATGTGTTGCCCACGCGGTCAACCTATCGATGGTACCGCCTGCAAACCAAATTCTATTTGGGTGTTCGTGGTAGTAGATCTTAGACCCGACCATGCCGATGGACTTATCAGAGAGGGCCTCAAGCAACAGGAAATGTAGAGCTCTGGAGTCGACCACGGCATCGTTATTAAGAAACCATATAAAATCCGCTCCTTGCTCGAGTGCATAACGGATACCTAAGTTGTTCCCCCCAGCGAAGCCTAGGTTGTCGCCGGTCTGCAAAACCGCGATGCCCGGGTAAGCTTCGCGGATCTTACTTTCGGACCCATCAGTTGAGCCGTTGTCCACAACCACCACTTCGTATTTTGGATAGGCAAGTTTTTCGAGTGAAGACAGGCAGTCAAGTGTATCCTCCCAACCGTTCCAGTTGAGGATTACCACATAAACTAAGGGAGTTTCAACTTTCAAAAATCGCGCGCCTCCGCGACCATCGTATTAGAACAGTACAGTTGTCTTTTCGCCTTCACCAAGTCTACGCCAGACAATGGGAGGGAGTCTATCATTTACAGCCAGGTCCATAACCGTAAACCCGGCCGTTCTTAATGGTGATCATACAACCATGAAGCCATATTTTGATGATCCTTCGAGTTAGGATCGTCGAAGCTGTCAAAGAAGGTATGACACAACTCCGCTGCGGCTCGCTTGTTTGGCCTCAGCCGCTTCCCGGTCAAGCGCTACGCCAGAATTGTCGACTGAGGAGCGTCGCTCGCTCTGAGAAAGGGCATTGACAGGCCGCCCAAGGCGAATGAGAACGCCAAGAAGCTACTTGAAGAAGACGTCAATGAGAGGCGCCGTGCGGCCACTGCCTGTGAGGGATGCCGCTTTCTGAAGAGCACTACGTGCAGGAGTCTGAGTCTATCTGCCGTCAAGCAGCTCCTGAAGAGAATGGCTTCAGCCAGAAAATAAACTGTGGTGACGACGAGACGAGTGGTTGAAAGCCACGTGGAAGCTTATGGTCACGGAGAAGGTGGTGCACCTGCAGCGAGTGATTTTCGTGACGCGAGATGGGAACGAACGGCTCCCTGTCTGCGTTGCGTGCTTGGTCGCCTCGTGAGCAACGGGCCGGCTGCTCGGTACTCCGCAACCTTAAAAGCTTGGTGTGAGTTATCGGTCGAAGACTTGAGCGGAAGGTGTCCGCGCTCTAGAGTCGGCTTGTTGCACGATCCCCAAGGGAAAGAAACCGACCCATGCTCGACCCAAGGACACCTTCCTCACCGCTGTGAATAGACTAAAGGATGGTTGCGGGCGACGCCTCGGATCGGCCTGACCCATCCATTCACCGAGGCTGAAATAGTGCCTTCAGAGTGACCTGTCGGCTGGCCCTTGGCGTCGTCCCGCTACCGTCCAGACGCGGAGGAGTGTCTTCCATACCGTTATAATTATCTACAATTACTGATGTACGCCCAGCCGACTTATAGCAGGTCATAGAGTCTGCCGTCATTTCTCGCAAGAGGAACCGTATCTCCCTAGAGTGAAGCGCCCTCCAATGCAACAGCTCTGATGAGTAAGCGGTTCGATGGCTGTTAGACGTTAGTCCGCCGTCCAACATATCTGAGTTGCGCAACTTTCCTGATCCTTGCGGTCATCGGCTTGTGGTATCTCAGATCGTGGCACGCAGGATGCTCCCTTCTTGTCAAGAAGTTTGGGAATGTCCGATACAACTGAGAAGTGGGCGCTTCCTGTGCACTATTCTTCATCTCTTGGTTCCTTTGTGCTCCACAGCGAATAGAGTTTTGTCCATGGTTGCGAGTCTTCGGACGCGTTCCGCTATGCGGTTTTTCTCCTCTGCCATCAGCAGCCACCGCCAAGCCGCCAACGCTGCAAGACTAAGCACCAGGCCCCAGACGCAGAGCTTCGGCAGTAGCCCAGTTATCAGTGTTTCGACCAATCCCGCGGTAGCGAGAAACAACAGCGACGCCCAGACTATTCGGTGCACCTGCGATTCTGCTGCTTGCATGTTGACGCGATTTGTCCACTGCACGTAGAGGATTAGGAGTAAGAAATCCAAGCCTACCCTGAGAGTCCAAGCGACGGCCGTCCCGGTGATACCCCACGTTTGCGTCCCGTACCAGAGCAGTAGGATGTAGAGCGGTAATTCAAACATATGAAACTTGGCCGTTATGTCTGGTCTTCCTATGCCTTGGATGAGGCCGAATGGCAAGGACGCTAGGGAGTTCAAGAGCAGTCCAACTGCCAGAATCTGCATCACTCGTGCTGAACTTTGCGCAAAAGAAGGTCCCACCCACAGGCCCAATAGCTGAGGCGCAAATACGACTATAGTCGCCACTAAGGGCACGAGGACTAAGGCTAAGTATTTCGTTGCTTTGATATAAACTCTGCTTCGTTCTTGGATGTTCACGCCTGCCGAGAAAATAGGGAAGGTCGTGCGTGCCAGGCTCTGAGGAATAATCCCCAGGCGGTTGATGAATTCAGCGGGCGTAGCATAGTAAGCCACGGTCGTCATCGAGGTGATCGCTCCTATAACAAACCTGTCGGCGTTTGCCATGAGCGGGCTAATAGAGTTCGTTATCGCCTGCCATGCGCTGTACGAGAGCAGCACGCGCAACTTCTCGTGCAGGAAGAATGGTCCTTCAAAGGGGTTTTCCAGATTTTGCAGCGCGGCCACCAGAAATACACCCGCTCCCCATGCCCTGGAGAGAACCATGGCTCCGACCAGCCATCTCAGGTCCTGGCTGACGATGAGCGCTAAGAGCGGCGCTGCTTGTGTGAGCGCCGAGTTTGGCACTTGAAGGGCGTTGACTAGACCGAAGCGATGCTTGGCCTCGAGCGTGCCACGAAGGGTCGATGTCACAGTCGTCAGGGGCACACCCATAGCCAGGAAATAGAACGCTCCCTGCGTCTCCACCCGCAGCCCCAGAGGAACGTTGAGCACTCCACCGACCAGCCAAGGGGTCAGTGCGGCAAGCAAGCACGCGCTAATCGCGCCGACGAGCCCGCTCAATAGTACAGAGGTCCAGAAGATTCCCCGACTCTCGGCAACGCGCCGGTGCTCGAAGGCTTCGGCGAGGAACCGTATGGTAGCCCCTCCCAAGCCTAGGTCGAAATTACCGAAATAGCCCAACACCGCCCATGCTATAGTGAGTACGCCGAAACGAGCGGCGCCAGCGCTGTGGATTACGACAGGTATCGTGACCAGCGCCAGAACCATCGGTAGCCCCGTGCCGAGAACATTCCAGAATGTGTTACGTCCAATGGAGGAACTAGCTTGGGTTGCATTCACCTCGTCGCTGAATCCCTCAGCACCTTCCCGTGAGGACGGTTCTTGTATTCCGCGAGTGAGATTGCTAGCCATGGTCTTCAGCGCGATTACGAGGTTTCGCATTTGCTATCCTCTAGTCTCATCGCCACTCAAGGCCCTGGCCTGCCCAAGGAGGTGTGTTATTCGATCAGGATTGGCCAGTCCATCACTCCAGGCGCTCGTCGCTTCCTTCTTCACAAGCTCTAGCAAGTACCGTCCGTAGCCGTTATTCTTCATCGGGTCGGCCAACCTGGCGACCTGTTCGGCGTTTATGTAGCCCAGCAGGTAAGCAATCTCCTCCGAGCAAGCGATCTTTAGGCCCTGGCGTTCCTCGATGGTCTCGACGAAATCTGTCGCCTGCTGCAGCGATCGGTATGTCCCGGCGTCGAGCCACGCCATACCATGGCCTAGAACCTCAACCCGGAGCTCTCCGCGCAGGAGGTAATCCACGTTAACATCCGTGATCTCCAGCTCACCTCGATCCGACGGCGTAAGCCCCGCTGCTATGTCCAATACCCGATTGTCGTAGAAGTAGAGGCCAGTAACCGCGTAGTTAGACTTTGGTGCGGAAGGCTTCTCTTCTATGCTCAACACTGTGCCATTCCCATCGAACTCGACTACCCCGTAGGTGACGTATTCGTCTTGCCCTATGCTCGCGCGATCTCTGAGGATGCGCCTGGACCGGGTTCTATCACGTTCATTGGACAGTTATGCTCCTGCTGCCTTTTGGCTGTGCATTATCCACGCCTCAACCTCCGTTGTCACCGCGAGGGTGCCGGAGCGTTACAGCGCCCATACATTGCCAAGATATTATGCTACCCGATTCTGTCACCTCCATACTCTTCCGATCGCTAGCCTCAGCACGCGCTTCAGTTTTTCTACGGGTCTTATAACGAAATGTTATCGGCTACCTCAGTGTAGCGCATCGGCTACCCAGCACATATTGGCACCCGACCCGTCCAATACACTTGGGTGACCGGCGGTAGCGAGGGCGGATTTCTGATCTGCATCACCTGATAAGACAAGCTCTCTGCGAAAGCGCGAAGGGCACAACGCAGCCAGGTTGGCCTCCCTTCCTTCGTAGAATAGGAGGTTGCGCCACCATGATAGGCATCAAAATTCGTGAGTTCGCACCTCTACCTCGTGAGATTTCACTCGAAGTTCTGATCCCGACGACCTGCTTCTACAGGAGCCTGTAGAAGCGCCCAGTTCGGTCGTTTGTTAGACGTAGCTGCCGTGCTTTAAAGGCGGTGGAGGTGTAACGATATGAGCAAACGCCTGCTTGCCCACAAGCGCCCGGTCCGCTCGAAGATTACGCCCAGAGCTTCGATGATCTCTTCGGTACTCTCGCCCAGAGAAGAGGCTTCCGTGAGTACCTTACCGGATTGTTGCTGCGCAGGGATCGCAACAAGGCGCTTACCGCCCTGGCCGGCATGGAACCAATGGTGGGAGCCCAGGGCGCTCCGGCGCAGAGGTTGCAGTTCTTCCTCTCGGAATCGGCCTGGGATATGGAGGCCCTGAATGCGCGCCGCCTGCGGATGGTGCGGGACGATCCCAAGACGACTCCGCACCAGAGAGGCGTGCTCGTCATCGACGAGATCGGAGACCGCAAGGACGGCACGAAGACCGATCACGTAGCGCATCAGTACCTGGGATCAGTAGGCAGGATCGCCAACGGGATAGCCTCGGTGAGTTCTGTGTGGGCCGACGAGAAGATCTACCAGCCGCTACACGTGGAGCCCTACACTCCCGCAAAGCGATTGGGGAAGGGAAGGAGCGATCCCGCCTTTAGGACCAAGCCGCAGATCGCCGCGGAGTTGGTGAAGCGCGCCAGGGAAGCGTCCATCCCTTTCCGCGCGGTGGTAGCCGATTGCCTCTACGGGGAGAACCTGGATTTCCAGAGCGCGCTGTGGAGGACGAGCGTACCCTACGTCTTGAGCCTCACACCCCACAAGGGAAGGTGGGCCGAAGAGGAGGCGGCGCACACTCCCGAGGAAGTCGCCCAGAGGATGGGCTGGAACTCGGAGGAGGATCCGGGGGCGTGGAAACCCATCGTCAGGACCTTCACCGACGGCCACACCGAGGAGTAGTGGGCGGCGGAGGTGACCACACTCATAGGCTATGGTCCCGAGGAGTCCTTTCGCCTGGTGGCGGTGAGCACCGACCCGCGAACACTGCCGACCAACAGTACGTGGTACTTGCTGACGAACCTGCCTGCTCCGGGCTCCCCGCAGGCGCGACAGTCCCCGTTTAAGGTCGCCGATCTGTGTGAAGTGGTCAGGCTATACGGACTCAGGCAGTGGGTGGAGCAGAGCTACAGGCAGATCAAGGGAGAGTTGGGCTTCTCCGGCTTCCAGCTAAGAAGCGACCTGGCCATAAGACGACACTGGGAGATGGTCTTCTGCGCCTTCTCGTTTTGCTGGTGGGCGTACAAACGCAAGCACGAGGTGACGTTCACCGATCCGGCGCCAGAGGCGCAACCCACGACGGAAAACCAACCCGAACCGCAGTAGGCGGGGGAAAAGTAGAGGACTCCGAAGAGGAACAGCAGTAGAATCTTCCTCCGTCATGGCCGGTAGCCCTGCGGCGAGTGAGGAGCTGGCTGGACCCGTGGGTAATGCTGTGGCGCTTCTGGCGGGCGTGGCCGAAAGCACCCCCACCACAACGGCGAGCGCTGCTTGAGGCTGTCGGAGGAGGACATTCGCTCGATGTGTATGTCCCTATTTAGCCGGTACTGAAAAAGTCCTACGTGGCGGCCGCTGCAAGGGATCTATCGGCTGGACGAGGCAGCAGGGATGCTGCCAGTCGAACCCACATTAAGAACCAAAAGCTCCGAGCTCCGCCAGGAGCTTGGCGAAGTTCATCCCGGCGGCGCTAAGAACAGCGTTTAGCTTGTCTCCCTCGGTCCCCTTGAGCCGGGAACGGAAAGTCCACAAGCTCGCCGGCAGCCGCCACGCTCCGGGAGACTGGATCTTGCGCGCCCGGATCGTCTCTTTGAGCTGGCGGGGGCTGCGCACGACCGGGATCGCCGAGGAACTCGGATGTCATCCGAAGACCGTACGCAAGCGCCTCCATCGCTTCAATAGCGAAGGGATAGACGGGCTAGGCGACCGACCTGGTGCCGGACGTAGGCCCCGTATCACCGAAGACGAGCGCTCCAGGATCATCGCCCTGCTCTCCAAAGCTCCGCCCTGCCGGGCAAGCTGCTCACACAGCCCTGGGGTGGCCTCGATGCCGAAGACGAAACGAAGGCGGCTTACTGGACATTGGACATCCTCGCCGAGGCTGCTCGACAGATGGAGATAGTGGTTGGACGCAGCCAGGTAAGGCGCATATTCTGTTGCGCGAGGGCGTGCGCTGGCGCAACACCCGGCTATGGGCCGAGAGTCCGGCCGCGGAGTTCGTCCCAAAAGGTCCAAGATCGTCGGACTCTACACGAACCCTCCCCCTAACTCCACGGTGGTCTGCGTGGATGAGCTCGGCCCCATAACGCCGCGCGCCTTTCCTCCGGCTCCGGGATGGTCGCCGGACGGGCGCCGCATCAAAGCGGCCCTGGAATACCGTGGCGGCCCGGACAAGGCGTGGGTCTTCGGCGCGCTGCGCGTAGAGGACGGAAAGGCGCTGACGTTCACCTCGCGCTCACGAGACTCCAAAAGCTACCTGAGATTGCTGCAGAAGATAGAGCGTGCCATCCCGAAGGGGCTCATCTACGTGATCGCCGACAACCTCAAAACCCACAAGATCGCCATGGTAAGGGACTGGCTGGAGAAGCATCCCAGGGTCGAGCACGCCTTTATCCCGAAAGGAGCAGCGTGGCTGAACCTCATCGAGGCGTGGTGGCGTATGTTCAGCGGCAGGCGCTGGCCGGGGTGGATTTCGCCGACAGCTACGAGATCGGTCAGGCGGCGCGGGTAGCCACCCGGCAATTGAATCGCAAAGCGAAACCATGGGTGTGGGGCCGCAATCCCAGATCGCTAGGGCACCGGAGGCGCACTTTTGTGTACCGTATTTGAGGAATGAAGCATAGTGCATTCTCAGATAGGGTTGTGTGTAATGGTCTATAGTTGCCTCCATGAAACCTCCAGTTTTTGTCCGGGATTTGTCGAAGAAGGAGCCCGAACGGCTCGAAGCCGGGCTGCGCTCCAAAGATGCCTTCGTGATGCGCCGGTGCCAGATCCTGCTTGCGAGCGTCCGCGGAAACTCTCCTCCGAAGATCGCTGAAAACCTTGGGTGCGCTTCGCAAACGGTGAGGAATGCCATACGCGCCTTCGACGAGAGGGACATCGACGCCCTCACGCCCGGTCTTCTCGCCCCAAGCGCGTGCATACCGCATTCGACGAGAACAGCGCCGAGGCTTTAAGGGAGATGCTCCACCGCTCTCCGAGGGAG
>Ga0126308_10000892_pt1 | contig 11056 bp, 9 predicted proteins | sample Plot55_FD_92533 | JGI IMG/M metagenome (GOLD analysis project Ga0126308, IMG submission 92533) | Serpentine soil microbial communities from UC McLaughlin Reserve, CA, USA - Plot55 | ecosystem: Environmental > Terrestrial > Soil > Grasslands | place: USA: UC McLaughlin Reserve, Lake County...
CGACCAGGGCCGCTTCACGGTCGCGGCCGGCGCGTGCGGCGTGATCCGCGCCTGTCTCGAGCGGTCGGTCGAGTACGCGCGGGAGCGGCAGACGTTCGGCAAGCCGATCGGCGAGTACCAGTTCGTGCAGGACATGATCGCCGAGATGGTGCTCGGCTATGAGACGTCGAAGCTGCTCGTCATGCAGGCCGCGTGGCTCAAGAACGAGGGCAGGCGGAACACGCGCGAGACGTCACTCGCGAAGTGGCACGCGACGGAGTCGGCGTTTCGCGCGGCGCATCTGGCGATCCAGGTGCACGGCGCCTACGGGTACTCGGCCGAGTACGGGATCGAGCGCTACTTCCGGAATGCCCGCGCGCCGATCATCTACGAGGGGACGACGCAGGTGCACAAGATGATGCAGGCCGAGCACGCGCTGGGCTATCGGGCCCTGAACGGCCGCGACGGAGAGGTCTCGCCGCTTACTGCCTGGGCGCCGGTGCTCGCGGCGCGCGGCTAGAGCTCATCCCATCGGAGCAGAGACCCTCTCGGCGAGGGCGTGCAGCCCGATCTCGTCCGCTATCTCGTGCGCCGACCCGAGGAGCTCTTGCGCCCGCTCGCCGTCACCCGGACCTGCACGTTCGAGCAGCATTCGTCCGTAGTCGTACTGCGTGTAGGCGAGCCAAGGGCGCACACCCATCGCCGAGTTCATCTCAAGCGCCGCTTCGAAGTGCCGCTGCGCGATCGACAGGCGCCCTGCCGCTGCCGCGAGCAAGCCCAGCGGACGCGAGATCGAGCCTCTGATCGAGTCGCCGGGGTCTGCGGCGTTGAACTCCGACCACGGCTCGAGGAGCTCGTAGAGGACGAGTCCCTCCTCTTCCTCGTGTAGGAGCACTGCCGTTTCCGCGAGCAGGCTCATTGCAAACAGCCATTCCTGGTCGAATGGGAGCGCCGAAAATCGGTCCCGGCCGAGCTCTTGCAGGGTCCGCGTCGCGGCCGGCCGGAGCTCGAGCCGGGCCTGAGCGTACGCAAGCGCCGCGCGCAAGACGGGCCGTCGGGGGTAGTTCGTCACGACATCCCGAAGCACCGGCTCGACCTCGTCGAGCGTGCCGCGGAAGTCGCAGAGGGTTAGACGCTGCAGCACGTAGTCGGGAATCGCCATCTCCGGCTGCGTCCGCTCCCCGATCTCGAATGCAGCGGCCGCCAGCTCCTCGCCCGCGGCCAGCTTCCCGAACGCGACCTTGGCCGCGGCCAGTGTGCTGCGCGTCTGCCACAGCTGCGCGGCCTGCCCGAGCTCTTCGGCGAGGCCGACCGCCTTTGCGAAGTTCGCCTCGGCGGCGGCCATGTCACCGGCCGTGCTGTATGCGATGCCGATGCTGTCGTGACCTTGGATCAGCTGTTCCCGATCGCCGATTCGCTCTGCGATCGTGCACAGCTCGGCCGCGAGGCTCAGGCATTCGGTGACGGTGTCCGGAGCGAGGATCGCCCCGATTCGGCCGTCGAGCGCGTACGCAAGTGCTGTCGGGCTCCCGGCCCGGCGAGCCAGTTCCACGGCCTCGCGGCTCAGAGCGTCACGCCGGTCGCGCGAATGCTCGTCGCGAAGTGCCCCGACAAGCCGCGCCAGGAGCCTCGCCTTCAGCACGACCTCGTCACCACCGACGACGCTCAGCCCTTCTTCGAGCAACGGAACGAGGCGGGAGTCGGCGGCGGCTCGGCCCCACGGATGTCCCCCGCCATACCCCGCCGCGGCCTCCGCAAGCTCGCGACCGAGCCCGAGACGTCGCGCTATCGCCGCGGCCTCGAAGAAGGTCTCCTTCGAGATAGGCGTATTACCCGTCCGCACTTCGGCCTGACCGCGGGAGAGCAGGAGGGCGCAGCGGGTCGCCTCATCGCCCGGCGCGACCAGGGCAAGTGCCTCGAGCGCCGTGCCGTACTGCCGCGCGCTCTCCTCGTAGGCGAGCTCGGCAAGGGCGCGGTCGCCAGCGCCCCGCGCGTACCGGAGCGTCTTCTCGAAGTCCCTGCCCGCACCGGCATGGAACGCGAGCTCAGCGAGATGCGGACCTGGATGGGAGCCGTGGAGGCCTTCGAGGGCGGCCGTCGCATTTCGGTGGAGCTGCACCCGGCGAACGGAGCTGAGCCCCTCGTACAACGTGTCGCGAATGAGGACGTGCGCGAAGCGCAGGCGTCCAGGGTGGCCGGGAACCTCCGACACGACGCGCCCTGCCATGGCCTCGTCGAGTGTGTCGAGCAGCTCCCCCTCGGCAACGCCGCTGACGCGTGCGAGAGCATCGAGTGCAAACTCGCGCCCGAGGACCGACGCGAACAGCAGAGCCCGGTTGCATCCCTCCGAGAGATGAGCCAGGCGGCGCGAGATCACATCGCGGACGGTCTGCGGGATTCCGATCGCCGGCTCCGCGTCGGCAATCCCTTCGAAGGCGAAGAGACGGACGGTCTCCCCGACGAACAGCGGATTCCCCTCGGTCTCGCCGTGCAATGCGACCGCGAGCTTCGGCGACGCGATCTCCGACGCAGTCAGCTCGACGTACTCGGCAACCTCTTCCTGACTCAGTCCCCCGAGCTCAAGCCGACGCGTCACGCGCTCTCGGGCAAGCTCCGCCAGAGCGGCAGTCAAGGGCTCCGTGGGAATCGGATCGACGTCGCGGTACGCGCCGACGAGCAGGACCCGCATCGAGCCAAGCTCACGCGCGACGAACTGCAGCAGCAGAAGCGACGGCGTATCGGCGGCATGGAGGTCGTCCAAGGCGAGCACGAGCAGACGATGTTGCGCGGCGTTGCGCAGGAACTCTGCGACCGCATCGAAGAGACGAAAACGATCGGCTTCCGACTCGAGCGAGATCGGCTCGGCAAGATCCGAGAACTGCTCGCGTAGCTCGGGGACGATCTGCGCGAGATAAGTCGCGCCCGCACCGAGCTGTGAGCGCAGCAGATCCGGATCGGCCTCCCGGACGTACGTGCGGAGCGCTTGTACCCACGGCCAGTACGCCGGTGCTCCACCCGCCTCCCAGCAACGGCCGGTTAGCACGGCTGCGCCGCGCGCACGCGCCCGGCGGGTCAGTTCGTCGGCGAGACTGCTCTTGCCGATCCCGGGCTCGCCGACGAGGAGGAAGAGGCGCCCCTGGCCGGAGAGTGCCTCCTCGAGCCCGCCGAGGAGCTCCGTCAGTTCGGCGCGGCGGCCGACAAAGGCTCCGCGCGGTGTCTCCACGGGCGACTCCACACCCGGCGCGAGATCAAGGCTCGGATCTTGGTTGAGGATCTTCTGGTGGAGGTCGCGCAGCGGGCGACCGGGCTCGATGCCGAGCTCGCCGACGAGGGTCTGCCTGGCTTCCTGGTATGCGGTCAGGGCTTCGCTCTGCCGTCCGGAGCGGTAGAGCGCGATCATCAGCTGCCCACGAAGACGCTCTCGCAGCGGATGCTTGGACACAAGCGACTCGAGTTCGGCCACGAGGTCGGAATGGCGACCGAGCTCGAGGTCTGCCTCGATCCGCTCCTCGATCGCGAATACCCGGCGCTCTTCGAGTCGAGCGATCTCACCCTGCGCGAACGATTCGAACCCGAGATCGGCGAGAGGCGGACCGCGCCAGAGGGCGAGTGCCTCGCGCAAGAGCTCGGCTGCCTGCTGCGGGTCGCCGTGATCGAGTGCGTGCCTGCCGTCTGCGAGCAGCTGCTCGAAGCGGTCGAGATCGAGGCTCCCGGGCTCGAGTCGAAGCAGGTAGCCGGAGCCTTGCGTGACGAGAGTGCCGTCGCCGAGCGCCCGTCGTAGGTGCGAGACGTGGTTCTGGACGACCTTCCGCGCGGTCGCGGGAGCGGTCTGCCCCCAGAGCTCCTCGACGAGCCGGTCCCTGGAGACCCTCTCGTTCGCGTTCAGGATCAGCAGAGCGAGGAGCGCGCGCTGCCTGCCGCCGGCGAGCGGGATCGCCCGACCCCCGTCGCGGACTTCAAGCGGTCCGAGGATCCGAAAGTCCATTTGTCTCTCGCGGATGACCGTAACACCCGTGATAGCGGAGCGCCTAGCGCCGACTCGTTGCCTGAGCGTTACCGGAACGTGGACGATCCATGACCGCCCGGATGCATCGTGGGCTCACGACCGCCGCCAAGGAGCGGTCAGATCGGAAGGGAGCAGAGATGCGCACAGGCAAGCACCATCTCATTCGCATCATCGTCGTCGCGGGGCTCGCAATCGGAATCCCGACCGCCCAGGCGTCTGGACAGTCGCCCGACAGTCGGCCCTACTACCGCGGCACGGACCCGGCTCTGGCCCCGAAAAGCCCGAGCCCGGACGATCGGGCGTTCAGCCGGGGGATCCCGGTGTCGTCGAGGACGATCATCGTCAGCCCCGACGACCGGGCGTTCGCACGCAGCACTCCTGTCCAGCCGACGACGCTACCGGCCTCGGTGTCCGTTCAGGCTCGCGGCTTCGACTGGGGCGATGCACTGATCGGCGGGACGTTCGGCCTCGTCCTTGCACTGCTCGGCGCCGGAGCCGTGGCGATTGCGCTTCACCATCGCCGCGGCGTCTTGCGCACCGCATAGATCTCGCGGTTGCCGTGCGCAACGCGGGCGTGGGGCCTTCGGGCCTCACGCCCGTGGTGTGTTTGCCGGCAAGCCGAGGGCCGCAGGGAGGGCCCGAAGGTCGGGCAGCCGGCCGACCGCCTCCGGGAACCGACCCTCGCGGTCGACGAGGAAAGCGCGCATGCCGAGCGCGCGCGCTCCCGCGATGTCGTCCTCCGGCGAGTCGCCGACCATTGCGGCTTCCTCGGCTCCGACGTCCAGCGCGTCGAGAGCCGCTAGGAAGATCGCCGGATGAGGCTTCGCCTTCCCGTGCGCCCCGGACCCCACCGCCGCGTCCACGTCCAGAGCGTGATGCGAGACGAACGCCTCCAGATCCCGGCCCGTGTTCGAGACGAGCCCGATCTTGAGTCCATGCTCCCGAAGCGCCGTCAACACGGGCAGCGTGTCCTCGTACAACTCGAAGTTGGCCGCGTTCTCCCAGGCGTGAGTCATCTCCACCGCCGCCTCGTAAGCCCGCTTCGAGTCGCCTCCCATCCCGCGAATGATCCGCTCCGTGAACAGCACCCAGACCTCTTCGTCGTGATCCAGCTCCGGATGCCGCTCGACCGCCTCGACCGCGGCGGCGCGAGCCTCTGCATGCCGTTCCGGATCGAGCTCGAGCCCGAAGCGCCGTCCTAGCGCCGCGTACCCGTCAGGGCCAAGATCGGGGCCGGGCTTGACGAGCGTGAAGTCGACGTCGAAGAGAACTGCCCGCAACGTCACGCGGGGGTGGGCCAGCGGTACGCCTCCGGCCGGCGCTGCGATAGGGAAGGCAGCCGCCTCCGCACCTCCTCGAGCCAGGCGCGGTCGAGCTCGGCCGAGATCACCGTCTCCTCGTCCGGCGCCTGCGCGAGCACCGTCCCCCACGGGTCGACGATCAGCGACCGCCCGTAGCTCGCCCGCCCGATCCCCGTCTCCCCCACCTGCGCGGGCGCAGCCACGTAGAACCCGTTCTCGACCGCACGTGCGCGAAGGAGCATGTGCCAGTGGTCCTTGCCCGTGTAGAGCGTGAAGTGCGCGGGCACGGTCGCCAGGAGCGCGCCCTGGAGCGCGAGCACCCGGTACAGCTCCGGGAAGCGCAGGTCGTAACAGATCGTCAGCCCGACGGGCCAGCCCTCGACGTCGGTCACCACCGGCTCGTCACCGTGCTCCTCCGCATCCGACTCCCGGTAGCTGAGGCCGCCGACCTCGACGTCGAAGAGATGGATCTTGCGATACGTCGCCGCAAGGCCGCCCTCGGGATCGAAGACGAGGCACGTGTTCGAGAGCTTCTCTCGCCCTTCCCGGCGTTCCGTGATCGACCCTCCGACCAGCGTCACGCCGTGCGTCCGCGCCCAGGCCCGCATCGCCTCGACGGACTCGCCCCCGTCGATCGGCTCGGCCGTGTCGTGGAGCACGTCGGGTGGCCCGATCACGTTCCACTTCTCCGGGAGCGCGACGACGTCGGCCCCGGTCGATGCAGCGCGGGCTACGAGCTTCTCCGTTTTCTCGAGGTTCGCGGCCTTGTCGCGGCCGGTCGTCAACTGCACGCACGCGATGCGGAGACGGTCGGCCATGGCCTGAGGATACCCGCGACATCTGAGCTAATCTGTGACCTCTCGGGGTGTGGCGCAGCCTGGTAGCGCGCTCCGTTCGGGTCGGAGAGGTCCCCAGTTCAAATCTGGGCACCCCGATTGAGAGGCGGCACGGTTTCGACACAGTGCCGCCACTTCTTTGCCGCTACTGTTGCCTGATAAGTCAACAAGGAGGTGCGCGCGTGAATGTCGTCACGCTGATCGGAAATCTCGCGACCGACGTCGAGCTCCGCGAGGTCGGCGACGAGCGGCAGGTCGCCAACTTCGTGCTCGCCGTCGACCGGCCGGGCAAGGACGACGCGGACTTCATCCGCGTCTCGACCTGGAACAAGCAGGCCGAGCTGTGCGCGCAGTACCTGGAGAAGGGCCGCAAGGTCGGCGTCGACGGGCGCCTGCGCAGTAGCTCCTGGGAAGACTCGGACGGCAACAAGCGGAGCGCGGTCGAGGTCGTCGCCAACCGGGTCGAGTTCCTGACCCCGCGCGCCGGAAAGGAGGAGGCAGCCGACATCCCCTTCGCGGCAACACCAGCCTAGAATCGTCGGCCCGTGGCCGACCGGGACGAGATCCTTGCCTTCGCGAGCGACCTGCTCGACCTCGACGCCTACCCCGACTACGGGCCGATGGGCCTGCAGGTGGCCGGCACGCGCGAGGTCCGGCGGCTCGCGTGCGCGGTCTCCGCATCGCTCCAGCTCTTCGAGCGCGCTGCGGCGGCGGACGCGCAGATGCTCCTGGTCCATCACGGGGTTCTCTGGGACCGCGACCCGCGCGTCATCGACGACGCCGCCCGAAGCCGCCTGAAGACGCTCTTCGACGCGGAGCTCACGCTCGCTGCCTACCACCTGGCGCTCGACGCCCATCCCGACGTCGGCAACAACGCCCTGCTCGCCCGCGAGCTCGGGATCGACCCGGCGGATGTGTTCGCAGGGATCGGGTTCGGAGGCCAGCTCGCAGAGGCGGTCTCGATCGAGGAGTTCACCGCGCGTGTCCGGGAGAAGCTCGGCAGCGAGCCTGTCGTCTTCGACTATGGGCCGGAGCGAATCGAGCGCGCGGCCGTGATCACCGGAGGGGCCGCTCGGCACCTGGCCGAAGCCGCCGGCGCGGGCTACGACCTCTTCTTGACGGGCGAGCCGGCCGAGCCGAGCTTGCATACCGCCCGCGAGCTAGGGATCCACTTCGTCGCGGCCGGCCACTACGCCACCGAGCGGATCGGGATCCAGGCTCTCACCAGGCGCCTCGCGGAGCAGTTCGGCTTGGACTGGGAATTCATCGACCTCCCCAACCCCGTCTGACAATTAGCCCGTTGCAGCCGTCAGGGGCGGGGGGTAAAGTTCGAGACGTGATTGTTTCCGATGCGCGGGGTGTTTGAGCTCCGCGTGACATATGAGACCGGACATCGAGCCCGACGCGTGCCCTCATGCGGTCGGGTTTTTTGTTGCCAAAAGGAGGTCGTGGCATGGCGAACCACCTGACGCCGCAAGAGCTCTCGAAGGAGATGGGGATCGATCGCCAGGAGGTGATCCGCGTCTGTATGCAGGAAGGCGTGCCGATCTACCAGGGCAAGATCGACAAGACCCTCTTCCAGGCCCAGCTGCAGGCGCTGACCGAAACGCCGCCGGAGGCGCTCGCCTCCTAGCCGGCGCTAGGCGCTCTTCGCGACTTTCTTGCGGGCGGCGGGCTTCCGCGTCGCCTTCTTGCCCGACGGTTTCGACTCCTGGACCTCCTCGACGCTCCGCCTGAGCGCCTCCATGAGGTCGACGACCGGAGTCTCGTCGGCGACCGGCTCGGGCCGGGCGATCTCCTGGCCCTCGAGCTTCGCCTCGAGCATCTGCCGAAGGTTCTGACGGTACTGGCTCGTCAGCTCTGAGGCGTCGAACTCGCCGGCGAGGCTGTCGATCACCTGCTGCGCCAGGCCCAGCTCGGCGTCCTTCACCTCGCTGCCGGCGACCGCTTCCTCGATCTCGGCCTGCGAGTTCACGTCCTCGGCGATGAACATCGTCTCGAGCGCGAGCACGTCCCCCTTGGGGCGGATCAGGCACAGGTGCTCGCCGCCCTGGCGGACGAACCGCCCGAGCGCCGCCTTCCCGGTCTCCTGCATGGCGCGGAGCAGGAGGACGTAGGGCCGCTGCGCAGCCGTCTCGCGTGCGGGCGCCAGGTAGTACGTGCGATCGAAGTACACGGGATCGACCTCGGAGGCGTCGACGAAGCGCGTGATCTCGATCGATTTCGAGTCGTCGATCTCCATGATCGCCTCGAAGTCGGCCTCCTCCACGGGAACGAACTCGCCCTTCGAGACCTCCCAGCCCTTCACGATCTCGTCGCGCCCGACCTCGCGGTCGTGCACCTCACACCAGCGCTTCTGCTTGATCGGGGTCATGCACTCGCGATGCAGCTGGCGGAACGAGACGTCCGACTGCCTAGCCGCGGGCTTGGTGGCCAGGGCCATCCCGACGGGGATGTTGACCAGGCCGAAGCTGATGGATCCGTTCCAGATCGTGCGCATGGGGACACGAATTGTACTTGGACCGCCCTTTTCCTCCCATAATTCAAAGGTGCGGACGATCTGGTCCCTGTGGCAGGACGCACTAGCCGAGAACCGCTCGAACCCGGCCTATCTGGTGGAGGAGGGCGGCCGCTGGCGCGAGGTGTCCCAGCAGGAAGCCGCAACGGCGGTCACCGAGCTCGCGCACGGCCTGCTCGCGCTCGGCGTCGGGAAGGGCGACTCCTTCGGGATCCTCGCGCGGACGCGGCTCGAGTGGGTGCTCCTCGATTTCGCCCTCGCCCAGATCGGAGCCGTCGCGGCGCCGATCTACCCGTCGAGCACCGCGAGCGAGGCGTGTTACATCCTTGAGCACGCGAACGTCGTCGGCTGCCTGGTCGAAGACGACGAGCAGCTCGCCAGGATCGAGGCCGTACGCCCCGAGCACGTCTACACGGTCGAGACACTCGACGAGCTCCGCGCGCTCGGGCGCGAGCACGCGTCAGCTCACCCGACCGCGCTAGACGAGGCACGCGCGGGGATCGGTGACGACGACCTGTTCACGTTCATCTACACGTCCGGGACGACCGGCCCGCCGAAGGCCTGCATGATCCTCAACCGCAACTACTACGAGATGGTCGGAAGGATCGACCAGATCGAGAACTTCTTCCTCCCCAGCGACGTCCTCCTTCTCTACCTGCCGCTCGCACACAACTTCGGGCGGCTCATGCACCTGCTGGGCGCGCACCTCGGCTACACGATCGCGTTCCTGCCCGACCCGCGCCGAATCGGCGAGGTGATGCAGGAGGTGAGGCCGACGGTCCTCCCGACCGTGCCGCGCGTGCTGGAGAAGGTGCACACCGCGGTTACCGCGAGCTTCGCGGCCGCAACGGGCGTCAAGCGCCGGCTGATCGACTGGGCACTCGACGTGGGCCGCCGGGTGAGCCTTTTGCGCCAGCGCCGCGAGCCGATTCCGAGGTTCCTGGCGCTCGAGCACCGGATCGCAGATCGGCTCGTCTACTCGAAGGTCAAGGAGCGCCTTGGTGGGCGGCTCCGTGCGGCGATCTCGGGAGGCGCACCACTTGCCAAGGAGATTGCCGAGTTCTTCCACACGCTCGACATCCTCATCCTCGAGGGCTACGGCCAGACGGAGGAGACCACTGCGTCGAACGTGAACCGGCCGAACAACTTCAAGTTCGGCACCGTCGGCCCCGCGCTCCCGGGCATCGAGGTCGCTACCGCCGAGGACGGCGAGATCCTGATCAAGGGCCCGACGGTCTTCGCCGGGTACTACAACGACGCGGAGGCCACGCGCGCGGTGCTCCCCGGCGACGGCTGGCTGCACACCGGAGACGTCGGCGCGATCGACGAGGACGGATTCCTGACCGTCACCGACCGCAAGAAGGACATCATCGTCACCGCCGGCGGCAAGAACGTGTCTCCGCAGAACATCGAGAACCTGCTCAAGGCCATCCCCTGGGTCTCTCAGGCGCTCGTCGTGGGCGACCGCCGTCCGTACGTTGCGGCCCTGATCACGCTCGACGAGGAGGAAGTCACGAAGCTCGGCCGCGGCGAGGACGCCGCCGAGCTCGTCCGGCGCGCGATCGACGAGATCAACGAGGACCTCGCGCACTTCGAGCAGGTGCGCCGCTACGAGATCCTCGATCGGGACTTCTCCCCGGAGCAGAACGAGGTCACCCCGACGCTCAAGCTGAAGCGCCGCGTCGTGGAGGAGCACTTCTCGGACGAGATTGGCGCCATGTACTCCGACGCGTGACATGCGTCCGACCACGACCCCTCGCATCGGTGTTCATCGACTCGTAAGGACATCGGCGTTCACGAGCGCGCGGCCGGGAACTCCAAAGCCATGCACACCGAAATGGCTGCAACCGATTGGACGCGAGCCTGGCGCACTGCGGCCGACGCGGAGCAGTGGCGGGAAGCGACGCCGCTTCTCCGGGCTGTGGGTCTCGCCATTGTCGCTGCCGGACTGGGAACGCTTGCTGGAACGACACTCGGAATGCAACTCCGCCCGACGCCGCTGCAAGTCGTCACGGCTTTGGTGGCTACCGCGCTTACGCTCGCCGTCGTCCCGCTCGCGGCGCAGACGACGAGAACGAGGGCGCAGCTGCTCGTCATCACGGCGGCACTCCTCTCCGCCGGGGCGGCGGCGATTCACTTCGTAGTGATTCCTGCCCACTTCGAAGAGTGGTGCGGCTTCGGCGCCTTCTTCGTCGCGAGTGGACTTGCACAGCTTGGCTGGTCGCTCGCAGTCGTCACATGGCCACGCCAGCCCCTGTTCTGGATGGGCGTCATTGGGAACGCCGCGATCGTGGCGCTCTGGGTGGTCACCCGAGTGGAGGGCACGCTTCTCGGCCCTGAGCCCGACGAGCCCATCGGGATTGCCGAGGGAATCGCGACGGGCTTCGAGGTTGCGATCGTCGTTCTTGCCGTCGCG
>Ga0126308_10000893_pt1 | contig 11049 bp, 9 predicted proteins | sample Plot55_FD_92533 | JGI IMG/M metagenome (GOLD analysis project Ga0126308, IMG submission 92533) | Serpentine soil microbial communities from UC McLaughlin Reserve, CA, USA - Plot55 | ecosystem: Environmental > Terrestrial > Soil > Grasslands | place: USA: UC McLaughlin Reserve, Lake County...
AGGTACGAAGGCGATCGCGCCGACGATAATACCGAGCAGGCCCGTCAACCCGATCTCTATCAAGCCCCGACGTCTGAAGACGCTCACCGATCCTGCGCCGACGACCCCGATCAGTGACCCGGCGCCTGCAGCCCCGACCAGAGTACCGAAAGCGCCTGCGCCCCCGAGTCGCGACTCGGCGAGGATGGCCCCACCGACGTACAGAGGCCCCATCATGGCGAGGTTGGTACCGAGCAGGATCAGTAGCAGAGAACGAATGGCCCCATCGCGCCATACGTAGCGTAGCCCTTCGACGAACGAGATCAGATGCCCGCTATGTCCACCACCTTCCTCAGGCACGTCGCTGGCCTTGGACCTCGCAGGCTTTGCCGCCCGTGCGAGAGCGCCGAAGAACGCCGTCGCGCCCAAGAACAGAACAGCGGTCGCGCCAAAACTAGCTCCGAGACCGAGAAGCGCGACCAGGGAACCCGCCAACGCGGGCCCGAAGATGCTACTGGCCTGTTCGGCGCCATGGGTCAGGGCGTTCGCCGCACTAAGACGGTCGTCATCCACCAGGGCTGGAACGATCGACATCGATGCGGGGTAGTAGAGCGCATCGAGCGCGCTCAAGCTTGCCGCGATGACGTAAACGTGCCAAAGCTGGATCGCACTTGCCAGGATCAACACGGTCAAGACTGTCAAGAGCAAGACACGTCCCACGCTGGCCAAGATCATGATGAGCGCGGGCGAATACCTGTCGCTCAAGACCCCGCCCGCCGGTGTCAGGATGGTTCCTGGTATGGATGCAACCGCCAGCACCGCGCCAAGCTCGGCACCAGAGCCCGTAACGCGTAGCACCAGCCATGTCAGGGCCACGAGGAAGGCCTGGTCCGCAAGCATAGAGAGGCCTGCCCCGGCCCACAGCCGTCGGAAAGAGCGTCTCCCCAAAGGCCTCCAAACGCGGAGCGCCGCTAACTGCCTCAGCGCACCCACGCCTACCCTTCAGGCCCGGCGTACGCTATTCTTCCGTTCGACAAACTTTTCCCTTTCTCCCACAGTTGTATTACTTAAACGACACAGAGTATGGTATCGTATATTGAACCGGAACACTACTGGGGTGGAGGCGGAAGGCTCAGATGCACATCGCGCAGAAGTTCGAGGGCCTCTTGGAGATGTACCGTCGTCCGGACGGGCGCAGGTGGAGCGGCCAGGAGATCGATGAGGCGACGGGTGGTATCGTTACGCGCTCTTACATCACCAATCTGCGGAAGGGCAGGATCGAGAACCCTGGTTTCGAGAAGTTGAAAGCCATAGCCAAGGTTATGGACTTCCCTCCGGAGCTATGGTTCGAGGAGAGCCCGGGTCTTGTGGACGGGACACCCATCGACCCCGTGCCTGGACACCTGAGCGTCGCCGACAAGGTCAACCGGCTCTTCGAAATCATAAAGAACGAGACGACGGGAAGACCCTACACAAACGCCGAAATAGCCCGCCTGAGCCTGGGAGGCCTGACGGAGGAACACGTCGAGCAGATAAGGGCGGGGAGACTGACCGACCCGTCCATGAACCAGATCGTTACCCTGGCGGAGGCGTTCGGCGTGCATCCTGCATACTTCCTCGATACGACGAGAGGGCCGCCAATTCTGGATGAAGAAGCGATGAGCATTTTTAGGGACGAGACGGTAAGCGCCATAGCCCACAAGAGCCTACACCTTCCCGGTCGTGAGAGAGAAATGATCCTGGGTATCATCAGGCAGTTCGAGGGCGCACGCGTGGTCGACGATGAACGTTAACGTGCCGAAGCGTGAGCTCACAGGCACTTTTGTGGCCAAGTTGGCCGGCTACTTGCGTGCCCTTCGAAACCTCGGCGCCGCGCAATCTCGAATCGACGGATCGAGGCCCTTGCTCACGGCCGCCGAGTTCCAGGAGGAACTGGCTGTCCTTGGCCTCTCTGGGCGGAGGTTCGAGCCAGAAGATTATTCTGATGCTCTCGGGGAGTACCTCAATATCTCTATAACCGTACATGTGATCCCGGACTCCTGGTACCCCGAACTTTCGCGCCTTCTTGCGATTTCGGGAAGGCTGGGGGAACTGCGCTACTCCGAGCAGTTCAACATGGCGGCCATCTTCGTACCTGGCAGTCTGCCCCCTTTGGTCCTGACGTTGGCCATCCTGCACGAGCTTGGGCACCTGGCGGCCGGCGACCTCCTGATCGAGCCCGACGAGCAGGCCGACGAGGACACACGTGATTCTGAAGAGACAACGTTTGAGACCCTTCCCCTCAAGAAGGGGAAGAAGCTCGCACGAGGATGCCCGTTCGCCAGGGAATCGCTTAGGGAGCGCGAAGCCAATCTGAGGGCTTCGTATGCCCTCTTCGCCGGCTGCCTGGGTGACGACAATCCCCACGCCTACGACATGTACGACGTCCTATGAGCGCGGCCCAACACCAGGCTCTCGTGCTCGGCGGCGTAAGCTTCGTGGCGTTTATCGTCTTCTTGTGCTTTCTCGTTCCATCGAGAAGGACCAGGTTCAGCGTCTTTGCAGCGTGCAACCTGCTCTTTGTGGCCCTGATGTTCGGCGCCGTAGGCCTGATTGACCTCGCCGGCGGGCGGGCGGAGATCATGGTGGCTGTTATGACGGAGTTGCCCGTGGTGCTCATAGTAGCGTGGGTATGCCTCGCCCTGGGTGGTGGCCTCCCATCCCGACACGGCACCCTGCCGGCGGAGCCTGTAGTGCGCAGGCCGTGGCTGCGAGCGATGCTGGGGTCGGCGCCGCTCGTCCTACTACTCTCGCTTGGTCTTGCCACCGTCGTGGGACTAGTCTGGCCATCTCCGGCCATGCGCGTTTACGCCCCCGCTCCGCCCCAGTTCTTCGTGCTGAAGGGTCTGATCATGGTCCCCGAGGGACTCTACTCGAGCGTTGCGGCGGTGGTCTTTGTGATGGCCGGACGGGCTCCAGGGCTCAAACGACGCTTCTACTTCAAGAACCTCGCCTTCTCCGTGGGCATGGTATGCATAGCCGCCATAGCGTTAGAGTCGACGGTCTTCGCCGGCTTGAGAGTCTGGTTCTCCGGGGGAGACCGGCGGGCCCTTTTGGAGGTGCTGAACACCGTAGAGGCATGCCTGGCCATCTCTTGCATCCTCGCTTTCACCGCCGGACTCTCCCTACGGTATACGCCGGCCGTCGCCACGACGCTCCTGCACAGGCTCCAGACAGGATGGCTCCATGCCCAGGAACAGTTTGAGTCCCTCGAATGGCAGGCCGTCAGCTCCGGTGCGGCGGATCGGTTGATGCACACCTCCAACGCCGTCGTAGAGGCGTGCCGCATAAGGGATTTATCCCAGTCCGATACGCAGAAAGCCCTGGCTACGATCCGCCTTGTGGCCGTCATGAGAGATCCTTCGAGCGAGGCACAACATATTACACCCGATGCGGCGCGCAAGCTCTACGAGCTCCAGCAAGAGATCCTCTGCGACGATGTCCTGGCATCGAAGATAAGCTGGGCTGCGGGATGGAGATCACGTGCCCACGAACCTCAGACGGTCAAGTCGGCGCCGCTGCACGACGCGCTAAAGGCGGCGCTCGACCTGGTCGACAATCACGGTGAGAGCGAGGGCCCGCGAACGCCGCCGCTCTGGTACTACATAGTCGCCGCGAGCGCGGCCGATACGAACATGATCGATCCGACCCACGTATCGATGCAGCTTCGCGACGGGCCCGAGCACCGCGCGGCTGTCGAAGCGTACGACGCCGCGAAACGCGCACTGCGGGCGTTGGAGGGCGATAACTGAGAATGGAGGACCGACCAGGAGGGAACGCACAAGCAGTGGAGTAGGGAATCTCGTAAGGACAGATAAAGCTGAGTATACGAGGGAGGGATCGAGTTGCAGCACGAAAACCACATCGATAACCGGATGGCCGGCGGGTCGTTCGGCAGGTCCGGGTTGTTGGCCAGGGTTAGGGCCCGTGCCGAACAAGAACACGATGGCCCCGCTTCCGCGAGCGCCCCATCCTACGTTGCCGCTTCGCTCGGGCAAACGCCCTACGTGGCGGTGGGCAACGGTGCCATCGTCGTGCAACGCCGTTGCAGCAGCTGGAATTGCTGAGGGGCCGGCCTCGAATTGAGGGCCGCAGGCGTTGAGGGGGCGACGTGAGCGCATCATGGGGCAATGGCTTGGAGGATGTGGATCTCGTCTTCCCAACGCTGAATGCCCGCCGTATCGGTGAAGAGGCCGAGAGGGCAGCCCTCTCGCTGTCTCTGACGCGGGGGAAGGTTTTCGAGTCGTACTACACGTACTTGACCGTTGACGAACCCGCTGTCCATCTTATGCCTCTTCACTTTCTGCCTTACGGATCGCGGAAACGGGTCCGTGAAGGCTCGCTGGGCGAGCTGGCCGTGGCGGCGAAGCTGGAGTACGCGCGCAACCGCTGGCTCGACGAGATGGTCGACCATCCTGGTTCCACGCCGGACCTGGCACTATCACACCGGCTCAACGACGCCCTGATCACGCTCATAGGCTCGCGCTACGCGGAGGTGCTCGATGGGGCTGCCGCCGCGTCCTTCTTCCCCGTGCTCTCGGAGCTACATGCCCGCCACGGGTTGTCGCTGATCCTCGACGGCTCCGGGGGTTTCGCATCCCCGATGGCCCTCGAAGATTACGCCGATCATGCCAGTGCGAGACACGGGCCGGTCCGCGCGCCGATGGACGCCGTGCTCTATCTCGTGGGGGCAAGGGACGGCCTGCTTCGACGGGCAAGGTCCTCCTGGCACAACTGGGCGCTCGGCGTCCAGTTCTACGACGACGCCCTCGACATAGAAGAGGATTTTCGGTACCTCAATCTGAGTTGGGCGGTAGGACGCGCTCTCCATTACTTTCATCCGTCTCCCGACGACTCTGCCACGCAGAACATGCCGGATCCGGACACGTTCTACGAGCGGGCTCTGGAAGAGGGCGTGGTATCCGAGGCTCTCGGCCACGCCGAGTCATTCTTCGCCGAATCCGCCAGGCTTGCCGAGCCGGAGTTCCCGAGCTGGGTAACTTTTCAGAGGGCGTGCATTAGCCAGACCAAGCGCCTGCGAGAGGATTATGAGAAGCTGGTCACTGAAGCCTGACGTATCCGGGTAGACCAAGGAGGGGGACCTGATGTATCGAATGTTAGTGGGTGTGTCCGGATCCGTGGCCGTTCTGAACCTTCCTTCCTACCTTGCCACCCTGCGTGCGGAGCTTGCGAATGAGGTGAGGGTGATCATGACCCCCTCTGCGGCCCGTATGCTGCCGCCTTCTACCGTCGCCCTGGTTTGCGATGAGGTCTTCCTGGAGCAGGAACCGACCGTGGAAAAGAGACCGGGCCACATAGAGCTCGCCCGTTGGAGCGAGATGTTCGTGGTCTTGCCCGCAACGGCGAACGTGATCGGGCAGGCCGCCAACGGCCTCGGTTCGAACCTGCTTACCACCACCATCCTCGCCTCACCGAGACCGGTGATCTTCTACCCCAACGTCAACGACGTTATGTGGAGCAAGGCCGCCGTTCAGCGCAACGTCGAAACCCTCCGGGGAGACGGACACATAGTGATCGAACCGGAAGTCGCCATCGCCTACGAGGTCGACTCAGGGGAGACGCGGGAGAGCCTGGTTGTCCCTGAGCCAACACGATTGGTAGAACAACTTCAGGAGATCCACCGTCAGTCTGCATCCCTTCCCATCCCGGGTTGCTAGCTTCTTGTGCTGTAGCCCACTCCTCCTCCGGGTCGAAGCAACCCGCTGCATTGTGTTATAACCAGGATCAAGATGCGACTAATTATCTCCGAGAAAGCAAATACTGCGAAGAAGATCGCCCAGTTCCTCTCTGAAGGGTCCGTCAGGGAAGGCAAGCACCGCTCAGTGCCGCACCACACGTTCATGTGGAAGGGAGAGGAAACGGTCTCGGTCGGCCTGAAGGGGCATGTCCTTAACCCTGAGTATCCCGAGGAATACTCGAACTGGCAGAAGGTCGAGCCGCGGGAGCTCATAGACGCGGAGATCCTGAAGTCCGTCTCGGAGAAGGGCGTTGCCCAGGCCGTGACCTCGCTCGCGAAGAAGGCGGACAGGGTGGTCATCGCAACGGACTTCGACCGTGAGGGAGAGTTGATCGGCGTCGAAGCCCTCTCCCTGGTCTTCGAGGCGAACCCGAAGCTCGTAGGCCATGTTGAGCGTGCCCGCTTCTCCGCCCTTACGCCTGGGGAGGTCGGACGTGCCTTCGACGAGCTAGTGCAGGTCTCCAACGACCTGGCCGACGCCGGCGAGGCGAGGCAGGATATAGACTTGATCTGGGGCGCGACCCTGACCCGCTGGGTCTCACGCGCCACGAAGCGCTACGGGAGCGCCTTCCTCTCGGTAGGACGCGTCCAGTCACCGACGCTCGTCCTAATAGCCGACCGCGAGCGCGAGCGGCGGGCTTTCGTTCCACAGCCGTACTGGGAGCTGGAGGTAGACCTGAGGAACGGCGAGCCGTTCACCGTTCGCCACCAGACCGAGCGTTTCGAAGAAGAGGCGAGGGCGCAGAAAGCCTACGAGAACGTCGCTGAGACCGCTACGGTCGTCGAGGTCCAGCAGAAGTCGGCGACCCGCAGGCCGCCGACGCCGTTCAACACAACCGCCTTCCTGACGGCGGCCGCGAACATCGGTATCAGCCCTTCCAGGGCTGCCCGCATAGCCGAGGACCTCTACACCGACGGCTTTATCTCCTATCCCAGGACGGACAATACTGTCTACCCGCGCTCGCTCGACCTGCGCGAGGTGCTGGGGAACCTGGGTCGCGTCGAGGGAGTCGGGCAGCACGCCAAGGAGCTGCTCTCTCAGGATAAACTCTCGCCCACGCACGGGAAGAAGGAGACTACGGACCACCCCCCGATCTACCCGACCGGCTACGCATCCAGGAAGTCGATGCGGGATGATCGGTGGAAGATCTACGAGCTCGTCGTAAGGCGCTTCCTCGCCACCCTCTCAGCCCCGGCGAAGACGCTACGCACGACACTGCGCTTCGACTCGGGCGGCGAACCGCTAGTCACGGGCGGGACGGTTCTCACGGAGGAAGGCTGGCTCGGCGTCTACCCGTACAGCCGGCGTGCTGATGAGGAGATCCCAAACCTCTCCGAGGGTGACGTCGTGGAGGTTATCAGGAAAGAGATCCTCGCCAAGGAGACCCAGCCTCCGGGCCGCTACGGCGCGGGCCGCCTCATAAACGTGATGGAAGACTTCGGACTCGGCACGAAGGCTACGCGCCCGAACATCATCCAGAACCTCTACGATCGCGGCTACGTCCACGACGACCCGCTGGTCCCGACCGAGAAGGGCATGGCCGTGGCGCAGGCCTTGACGGACTTTGCCTCCGAGATCGCCTCCCACGAGATGACGGCCGAGCTGGAGCGGAGCATGGATGAAATCTCGGAGGGCAGGATCAGCAAGGCGTCCGTCGTCGATTCATCACGCGATGTGCTCCGTAGGGTCTACGATCACCTTCAGAGCTCCGAGACCGAGTTCGCGGATATCGTGTGGGAGGGTATAAGGACCGATGAGATCATAGGCAAGTGTCCACAGAGCGGACACGACCTGATCATCCGCCGCAACCGTAAGAGCCGCAAGCGCTTTGTCGGCTGCACGGGTTATCCCGATTGCCAGGTTACCTACCCGCTACCGCAGCGGGGTGAGATCATACCCCTGGGTACCCCGTGCGATGCCTGCGGCTCGCCGGAGATAAAGGTGCTTGGGGGGAAGCGTCCCTGGGTAACATGCATTAATATGGACTGCCCTAAGAAGCAGGAGCAGCGTGAGGCCGCCGAGAAGGCGAAAGAGGGGGGTGAGGGCACATCGATACAGAGCGCCCAGGAACTTCAGAAGTCCACCACATAGAGAATAGGCTCGATCTCGACGACGAGCCCTCTTTCTATGAACCTACGGCCTATATCCGGGCGACCGGTTACCTTATCGTACTCGCCATTATGGGCGTGATCTGGTATTCTGCTATATATAGTTAAGCTAAGCGAAGATATTGTTAACAGGTGAGTAGAGCTTGCCCCCGATCATAGGAATAACGGCGACGCTGAAAGAAGATGCGGATGCGGTCGCGGAGCGGCCGCTGGGCAAGTTCGTCAGGGCGGACCTCGACTACATCGAGGGCGTTGCGGGGGCCGGGGGCGCACCCGTGGTGTTACCGCCGACGGGGGATGAGAGGGCTGCTGAGGCGGTGATTCAGAATGTCGACGGCTTGCTCTTGAGCGGTGGTAGCGACCTGGACCCCGGCTATTACGGGGAGGAGCCGGTGCCCGAGCTCGGGGTGACGCTCACCGAGCGGGATGCTTTCGAGATGGCGTTGGTAGGGCTGGCGCTTCGGCGCGGGATACCGATCTTCGGGATCTGCCGGGGGATGCAGGTCTTGAACGTGGCCCTTGGGGGGACGCTCTATCAGGATCTTCCTTCGCAGTGGGAGGATGACCTCCTCAAACACAGGCAGGACACCCCCAAGTGGCAGCCCGCGCACGAGGTAAGAGTCGGCGACGGGTCCTACATTGCTGAGGTAATGGGCCGCGAGGTGGTAAAGGTCAACTCTTACCACCATCAGGGGGTGAAATCTCTCGCCGAGGGTCTGGTCGCCACGGGCCGTTCTTCAGATGGGGTAGTCGAGGCCGTCGAGGCTGAGGATCTCTCCGAGCGGTGGCTGCTCGGCGTCCAGTGGCACGCCGAAGCCATGCGCGGCGCCGGCCCGCAGCAGGAGAGCCTCTTCGAGGCGCACGTCTCGGCTGCGGAGGGGCACGCCATGCGCAGGGCCGCGGCCTAACTGGAAGGCCCGCCGCGCAGACCCGGCAAGGCACACAGAGGGGCATCTTCATAACGATCGAAGGCCCGGACTACTCGGGCAAGTCCACCCTTGTACGCGCCATCAGACCGTTGCTTACAGGCTCGAAGCCTCCCACACACTTCACCCGAGAGCCTGGCGGCACACCGGCGGCCGAGCGCATCAGGGAGGTCGTCCTGGATCCGGAGGCTAAGATGGACGCGTGGACGGAGGCGTACCTGTACGCGGCAGCCCGCGCTGATCACGTACGGGAGGCTATACTCCCGCGTCTCGAAGGCGGCGAGGACGTACTTTGCGAGCGCTACCTGGACTCGAGCCTCGCCTACCAGGGCTTCGGGAGGGGACTCGGCGTCGAGGCGGTACGCGCTCTGAATGCCTACGCCGTAGGGACCGTCGTGCCCGACAGGACTTTCTACCTGCGCCTCGACCAGGACGAGAGGGAGCGGCGGGCCAGAGAGCTCGGGGCGGCTCCCGACAGGATCGAGGCGGTAGGGGCCGACTTCATGCGGCGTGTCGAAGAGGGATTCGAGGAACTGGCGCGCCTGGAGCCCGAGAGGATCGAAGTTCTGGATGCCTCGCTCCCGCCCGGGGATCTTGCCGGGTTGGTGGTAGGTAGGATGCGCCAACTGCAATATACTCGTTAGGTCCCTTGAAGTGGCGGCGCAGAGGGGGCCCAGGATCGTCCGGGCAAGACGTGCGAAAGATGGGGTTAGGTGAGCGACCGGCAGGATAGGTTCGAGGGCGTACTCGGGAACGAGACGGCGCTGCGGCTACTCGGGCGGGCTCTAAAGTCCGGTGAGGTCTCACAGGCGTACCTGTTCCATGGTCCTCCCGGCGTGGGCAAGCGGATGGTTGCGCTGAGGTTTGGGGCCGCGCTGGTCGCCGGGGGCGACGGGGCGGCCGAAGACAGGGCGCTCAGGGGGCTGCATCCGGACCTGACGGAGATCTTACCCCAGGGTGCCTTCACGACCATCGGGCAGGTGAGGGAGATAGTGCGTCTGGCGGCGAGCCGGCCTTTCGAGGGTGCGCGCAGGGTGTTCATCCTTCAGGCCGATACGCTCAACGTGCAGGCCGCGAACGCGCTCCTCAAGACGCTCGAGGAACCTGAGGGTGAGACGGTATTCATGCTGCTCGCGACCTCGCGTGAGGCGGTGCTGCCCACGATCCTCTCCCGCGCCCAGGCCCTGAGGTTCAACCCCGTGCCGACGAACATCGTCACGGCGTTCTTGCGAGAGAGGGGCGCGGCCGGGCCCGAACTCGCGGCGGAGCTTGGGAGGGGGAGCGTTGGGCTCTCGCTGCGGTACGCCGAGGACCCCGAGTTCGGGGGGCTGCGCGAGGCGGTCTTCAATGCGGGGTTCGCTTTCTCGGAGGACTTCGAGGGACGACACGAGGCCGTGCGAGGGATCGTTGGCCGCGCCGAGGCGGTGGGCGAGGCGCGGGAACGCGAGTTTATAGAAGCACTCTCCGAAAGCGAGGTCACAGCCGATAACCCGGGGACGGGTGCAACCCCTCCTCCCAAACGGGACAGACGCGCGAGGGACGCGGCCAAACGCGCGAGTAGGGCGGCCAGGGACGGTGCTGTAAGAGAGGCTCTCGAGTTGCTGGCCCTACTATACAGAGATGCTGCGGTGATAGAGTCGGGTGCGGAGGAACTGGTCGCCAACACGGACAAGGTGGGGGAGATACAAGGGTACGTGGAGGAGTATACGGGGGCGGATTGGGCCCGGGCCGCGCTTGTCTTAGGGGAAGCGCGCGCGGCACTTGCGTATAATGTCTCCCCAGAGGCGATCCTGGAGGTGACGCTATCGCGCATACGGCGGAAGATACTCGCACCCTCCCGAGGCTCGTGGACGTCAGAGTCCCGGGCTGGAGCATAACCAGGCTCTGCTACGCGCGGGATCTCGACCTAAGGGTCGGCTACACGGTAGTCGTCGCGACCGAGGTGGGGGAATTGATCGGTCGCGTCGCCCTGACGCCCCGTCGCCGCGAGCCGTACACAGAACCCTACGACATAGTCAGGATCGTCACGGACGAAGACACCAGGACGGAGGACCGCAACAGGGAACTCGGTCGCGGCGTCAGGGAAGAGGCCAGAAAACTCGCCAGGGACCACACGATCGAAGGCGTACAGTTCATAGGTTGCGACATCTCCCTGGACGGCTCCTATATCGAGGTCAAGTACCAGACCGACGATAAGGAAGTGGACCTTGAGCAAGTCAAGAGCGGCCTCGAACGGGC
>Ga0126308_10000894_pt1 | contig 11043 bp, 12 predicted proteins | sample Plot55_FD_92533 | JGI IMG/M metagenome (GOLD analysis project Ga0126308, IMG submission 92533) | Serpentine soil microbial communities from UC McLaughlin Reserve, CA, USA - Plot55 | ecosystem: Environmental > Terrestrial > Soil > Grasslands | place: USA: UC McLaughlin Reserve, Lake County...
CGACCATCTCGGCGTCGTCTTGGACGACGAGGCGTTCACAGACACGCTCGTGCGCGCAGATGCGCTCCGCCTTCGCATCCAGGAGCACGGGGCGCGGCGGACGTTCGTCTCGACCGGCGCAGGGATGCGTCTCGAGCTGCACCCGCCGCGCGACTGGATCGCGGAGCTGCTCGAGGCCGGCGCCGACCTCTCGCTCGCGGAGCTGCACATGAAATCGGACGTCCCCGCCGAGAAGGCGTCGGCGCTGGCCGTGCTGCTCGACGCTCCGATCGCCGGCAACTCGGTCACGATCGGCGAAACCGTCGTCAAGTTCGTCGACGGCGGGCCGCAGGGCCGCCCCGAGCTGTACGCCGAGCTCTTCGTGTAGCCACGCTTTGACGTGGCCATTTCGGACAAAGCCCAGGGTCAGACCCTTGGCCCTGACTCCAATAGACGGTGCTGTAACGGACCTGCCTGCTGGTGACGGTGCGAAAAGCTGTCGCCCCGCCGGACTAGACTCGGCGCGGTGAGCGAGGCGGCCAAGACGTATGCCGAGGCCGGCGTCTCGCTCGAGACAGCGTCGGCCGTGGTGGAACGGCTGCGGCGCGCCGTCGAATCGACTGGGGCGAGCGGCTTCGGCGCGTTCGCGGGTACTCACGCGCTTGACGACCGCCGCCTGCTCGTCGCCTCGATGGACTCGATCGGTACGAAGACAATCGTCGCCCGAGCGCGCGGCGTGCTGCGCGTGTGCGGCGCGGACATGGCCGCACACTGCATCAACGATGTCATCACGACGGGCGCGGACCCGCTCCTGCTCCTCGACTACGTCGCCTCCTCGAACGTCAATCTGGACGACGTCGCCGACCTCGTCGAAGGTGCGGCCGAGGTCTGCCGCGCGGCCGGCGTCGCCCTCATCGGCGGTGAGACCGCCGAGATGCCGGACGTCTATCGCGAGGGCCAGCTCGATTTCGCCGCCACGTGCGTGGGCGTCGTCGCGCGCGACAGGGTCATCGACGGCCGCGGCGTCCGCCCCGGCGATACCGTGATCGGCCTGCCCTCGGCCGGGCTGCACGCGAACGGATTCACCCTCGTCCGCCGCGTGCTCGAAGAAGAGGACTACGCCGGCGACGACCTGCTCGCGCCGACCCGCCTCTATCTCGACGACGTCCGCCGCCTACGCGGGCGCGCGAAGGCGCTCGCGCACGTGACCGGCGGCGGCATTCTCGGGAACCTCTCGCGCGTGCTGCCGGACGACGTCGTCGCTTGCCTGGATTGGGATGCGTGGGAGCGGCCGCCGGTCTTCGAATGGCTCGCTCGCCACGTCGACGAGGACGAGTTGCGGCGCGTGTTCAACCTCGGGATCGGCTACTGCGCCGTCGTCAAGGACGCGGGCGACGACCTCGTCATCGGCCGCATCGAACGGGCATGACCAGCCACGACCGTTCCGAACGACGCCAAAACAGACACGTCCGAGGGACTGTCCCTGGGACAAGGCGTTTCGGAACCGGGCCAGAGCAGACACGTCCGAGGGACTGTCCCTGGGACAAGGCGTTTCGGAACCGGGCCGGAGCAGACACATCCAGGTCACCGTCCCTACCGCGAAAATGAGCATCGGCGTCCTCGTCAGCGGCGAAGGCACGAATCTGCAGGCGCTGATCGACGCCGGGCTCCCGATCGTCGCAGTCGCATCGAACAAACCAGGCGCGCGGGCGCTCGAGCGGGCCGAGGCAGCGGCGATTCCGACGGCTGTCTTCGACGCGGCCGAGTACGAGTCGCGCGAGGCGCGCGACGTCGCTCTCGCGGAGTGGCTCGAGGAGCGCGGCGTCGAGCTCGTCGTCTGCGCCGGCTACATGCATCTGTTCCGCCGGCCGTTCTTCGAGCACTACGGCGGCAGGATCGTGAATACCCATTCAGCGCCGCTGCCAGAGTTTCCCGGCGCCCACCCGATCGAGGACGTCCTCGCCGCCGGCGTGCGTGAGACTGCGGCGACGATCCACTACGTCGACGAAGGCGTCGACACTGGACCGGTCATCACGGCGGAACGCGTGGCCGTTCGCCCCGACGACACCGTCGAGACGCTTCGCGCGCGCGTCCAGGCGGCCGAGCACCGGCTCCTGCCGCAGGTGGTGAGAGACTTGTGCGCGCGCTCCTAAGCGTCTGGGACAAGACGGGGCTCGACGACCTCGCGCGCGGGCTTGCCGATCTCGGCGTCGAGCTGGTGGCGAGCGGCGGTACCGCCTCGCAGCTCCAGGAGCTCGGCCTGGAGGTAACGCGCGTCGAGGAGGTGACCGCGGCGCCCGAGCTCCTCGGCGGCCGCGTCAAGACGCTGCACCCGCGGATCCACGCCGGCATCCTCGCGCGGCGCGATCGCGACGACGATCTCGAGACACTTTCGGCGCACGAGATCGAGCCGTTTGATCTCGTCTGCGTCAACTTTTATCCGTTCACCGACGTGGTCGCTCGGCGTGCAGTCGCCGAGCACGAGGCTGTCGAGTCGATCGACATCGGCGGCCCGTCGCTGCTCCGCGCCGCCGCGAAGAACTTCGCGCACGTCGGCGCTGTGTCGAGCCCGGCTCAGTACGCGGAGGTCCTGCGCGAGCTGCGCGACGCCGGCGAGCTGAGCGCGGACACGCGACGAAGGCTGGCCGCCGAGGCGTTCGCCGCGAGTAGCGCCTACGAGGCGGCGATCGCGCGCTGGTTCGCGGACACGAGCGCATTCCCGCAGACACTCACGCTCTCGCTGGAGAAGGTGCAGGACCTTCGGTACGGCGAGAATCCTCATCAGCGGGCCGCGTTCTACCGCGACGCGGGCGCGCGGAGGCACCTGCTCTCGCAGGTCGAGCAGCTCGGAGGCAAGGACCTTTCGTTCGTCAATCTCTACGACCTCAACGGCGCGGTGCTCCTCCTGCGCGAGTTTGCGCTCCCCGCGTGCGTGATCGTCAAGCACGCGAACGCGTGCGGCGTCGCGGTCGCGGCGACGATCGAAGAAGCGTACGAGCGCACCCTCGCCGCCGATCCGCTGTCAGCGTTCGGGATGGTCTGCGTCGTCAACCGCGACGTCAGCGCCGCGCTCGCGGACCGGATCGCGCTGCAGTTCGCTGACGTGCTGTACGCGCCCGGCTACGACGACGCTGCGCTCGCCACGCTGCGCGAGCGACCGGCGCTCCGGATCCTCCGCGCGCTCGAACGGCGCGCCTTCTCACCGGGCGAGCTCGACTACAAGCGTGTCGTCGGCGGTCTGCTCGTCCAGGATCGCGACTGGGACATCGAGGATCGCGAGACGATGACCGTCGTCGCCGGCTCGCTCAGCGAGGAGCAGTGGGGCGACCTCCTGTTCGCTTGGCGCGTGTGCAAGCACGTCTCGTCGAACGCAATCGTGATCGCGAACGATCTGCAGACGATCGGGATCGGCGCCGGCCAACAGAGCCGGGTCGATGCGGTGAAGGTCGCGCTCGACAAGGCGCGCCGCTTCGAGCACCCTCTCGAGAGCTCCGTCCTCGCCTCGGACGCCTTCTTCCCCTTCGCGGACGGGCCCGAGCTTGCGCTCGCGAGCGGCGTGACGCCGATCATCCAGCCCGGCGGCTCCCGACGAGACGCGGAAGTGATCGACGCGGTCGAGCGGGGCGGCGCAGCGATGGTCTTCACCGGCCGGCGGCATTTCCGGCACTAGCGCAATCTCCCGATTACGCTAGACACGAGGAATAGATTCGGCAGCTGGCCGTTAGTGTCGCAATGGGCGCCGGTAAAGCAGGAGAAAGGGGGAGGAACACGATGACGGACAAGCATCGCCGGAAGTGGCTGACGCTTGCAGTGGTGGGCGCCGCTTTCTTCATGACGATCCTCGACGTCGCGATCGTCACGGTTGCGATTCCGTCGATCCAAACCGACCTCCACATCGAGGAGTCGACCGTGCAGTGGACGCTGACCGCCTACGCGATCACGTTCGGCGGCTTCCTCCTGCTCGGCGGGCGCATGGCCGACCTGCTCGGACGGCGAATCATCTTCATCGCGGGCCTGATCCTCTTCACGCTCGCCTCGCTCTTTTGCGGCCTGGCCTGGAGCGCCGGCGTCCTGATCGCGGCGCGCGCCGTCCAGGGCCTCGGCGCGGCGATCATCTCTCCGGCCGCGCTCTCGATCGTGACCACGACCTTCGACGAGGGCGCGGAGCGGAACAAGGCGCTCGGCATCTGGGGCGCGCTCGGCGGTTCGGGCGCTGCTGCCGGGGTGATCCTCGGCGGCGTCCTCACCAAATACCTCGGCTGGGAGTGGATCTTCTTCGTGAACGTCCCCGTCGGCGCGCTCGTGCTGGCGCTCACCCGGCCCTTCGTGCCTGAGAGCCGCGCCGATCTCGGCCACCGCCGCTTCGACGCGACCGGCGCGGTAACCGTCACCGCCGGGCTCGCGCTGCTCGTGTACGCGATCTCGAAAGCGCCCGACATCGGCTGGGTGACCGGGCGCACGATCGGCTTGATCGTCGTTGCCGCGGCGCTGCTCGTCTCGTTCGTGGTCAGGGAGCTGCGCACGGAGGCGCCGCTCGTCCCGTTCGGCATCTTCCGGATTCGGACGTTGACCGCTGCAAACGTCGTCGGGTTCCTGCTCGGCGCAGTCATCTACGCGAACTTCTTCATCCTCACGCTCTACGTCCAGCAGATTCTCGGCTGGTCGGCGCTGCAGACGGGCCTCACGTTCCTGGCGACGGCGGGGACGGCCGTCATCTGGGCAGGTGTGGCGCAGGCGCTCGTGACGAAGGTCGGTCCGCGCCCGATCGCGACGATCGGCCTCGCGATCCTGGCGCTGACGGTGCTCGGATACACGCGCCTGCCGCTCGACGGCCACTACTGGCCGGACCTTCTGCCGCTCTACCTCATTTTCGCGGTCGGGATGGTCTTTGGGTTCGTTCCGGTGACAATCGCCGCGTTCATCGGCGTCCCGCACCACCAGGCAGGGCTGGCGTCGGGGCTGATGAACACGTCGCAGCAGATCGGAGGTGCTATCGGCGTCGCGATCGCGGCGACGATCTTTACGTCGCAGGCAAAGTCAGGCGGCTTCACGCCCGCCGCGTTCACCTCCGGCTACCACTGGGCGTTCGTGGCTCTGGCGGCGCTGTCCGCGGCCGGCGCGGTGGCCGCATTCGTGCTCCTGCGCGGCGCAAAGGCCCCGGAGGCCGAAGCGGTTCCGGTCGCGATCTAGGCGTCGGCCGCGTTCGAGCCCGGCGTCCAGAAGCGGTAGAAGCCGCGGCCGTACGCGAACAAGACGGCGAGGAACTCTTCGAGCGCCCGAGCGTTCTCCAGTCCGCCGCCGTATGCCGGCTCGTACCCCGCGTCGTGGATCAGCCGCTCGGTCGGCTCGCGCGCGTCGTCCTCCGACGTGAAGAGCATCGACGGACGCTGCTCCTGCTGCGCGACCGCATCGTGGAGCGCCGCGTAGTTGAGGTTGAACGCCTTCGCGGTCGGGCCGCCGACGATCGACTTCACCTGATGCGCGAGGGAGGGGAAGTCCGGCCGCTCGCCGCGCACGAAGTTCGTCGCGTCGATCGTCGTCTTCCCAGAGAGCCCCTCGACCTTCCCGAGCGCATCCGGGATCGCTGCCCACGGAACGGCGACCACGACGACGTCCGCTTCCGAGGCGTCGCCTCCCTCATGTCCGAGCTCCTGCACGTCGTGACCCGCCGCTCGCCACAGCTTCGCGAGCCCACCGCCCAGGTTGCCCCTGCCGACAATCGTGATGTTCATGCGTCCTTCTTACGCGCCGTCACGATGGAGGATTCCACACGGCCGAGCTTTCTGGCGGCGCGCCTCAGCGTCTACGCTTGACGCGCGTGGCCCGGTCGTATCCCACCGTTCTCGACCTCGTCGGCAACACCCCGATCGTGAGGCTCCAGAGCGTCGGCTCCGAGAGCGGCTGCACGCTGCTGGCGAAGCTCGAGTACGTCAACCCGGGCGGCTCCGTCAAGGACCGGATCGGGCTGGCGATGCTCGAGGCGGCCGAGGCGGAGGGGAAACTGAAGCCGGGCGGGACGATCGTCGAGCCGACGTCCGGCAACACGGGCGTCGGTCTTGCGATCGCCGCCGCGTCGCGGGGTTACCGCTGTGTTTTCGTCATGCCGGACAAGATGTCGCAGGAGAAGATCTCGATGCTGCGCGCGTACGGCGCCGAGGTCGTGATCACGCCCACTGCCGTCGAGCCCGAATCTCCGGAGTCCTACTACTCCGTCTCCTCCCGCCTCGCCGAGGAGATTCCCGGCGGCTTCAAGCCCGACCAATACTCGAACATGGCCAATCCCGAGGCGCACTATCGCGTCACGGGGCCGGAGATCTGGGAGCAGACCGGCGGCGAGATCGACGCGATCGTGATCTCCGTCGGCACGGGCGGGACAATCAGCGGCGTCGGGAGGTACTTCAAGGAGCGCAGGCCTGACGTGCTGATCGTCGGCGCGGACCCCGAGGGCTCGGTGTACACCGCGCGCGCGGAGAGCGACGTGCATCCGTACCTCGTCGAAGGGATCGGCAAGGACACCTGGCCGGAGACGATGGATCCCGATGCGGTCGACGAATGGATCCGCGTCTCCGACCAGGACTCGTTCGTTTACGCGCGGCGCCTCGCGCGCGAAGAGGGCCTGCTCGTCGGCGGATCCGGCGGGACGACACTCGCCGCCGCGATCCACGTCGCGCGCAGGCTTGGCCCCGGCCGCACGATCCTGACGATGATGCCCGACTCCGGCCGCTCCTACCTGTCGAAGTTCTACGACGACAACTGGATGCTCGAGCACGGGTTCGCAGAGCGGAGGGCGCCGCAGCCGACCCTCGAGCAGCTCCTCCGTTCCAAGCGGCTCGAGGAGGCGAACATCCCCGAGCTGGTGACGGTGTCGGCGCACGAAAAAGTCGGCGGCGCCATCGACCTGATGCAGCGCTACTCGATCTCGCAGATCCCGGTCGTGCGGGACGGTGAGCTCGAGTCGCTCGCCGATGTGATCGGGTCGCTCCAGGACCGCGACCTCCTGGACCGCGTGTTCCGGAACCCGGACTCGCTGCACGATGACGTCGCGAACGTGATGCAGCCGCCGCTGGCCGCGGTCGCTATCGACCAGACGCTCGACGAAGTGTTCTCCGCGGTGACGGGGCCACGCGGCGCGGTCGTCGTCGCACGTGGCGGCAGGCCGGTCGGCGTCCTCACGCGCAGCGACCTGCTCGAGTACCTGGCTCACACCAAGTCGTGACGGCGCCGCTCGAAGACCTGCTTCGAAGTGCGTTTCCGGAAGCGACGGAGGTGCGCGTCACCGACCGCACCGGCGGCGGCGATCATTTCCTCGTCGAGGTGACGTCCCCCCGCTTTGACGGAATGCCGCTGCTCGAGCAGCACAAGCTCGTGAATGCGGCGCTCGCCGCGCCGTTCGCGGCAGGCACTATTCACGAAATGCGAATCAAGACAAGGGGGAGTCGTTGAGCGAGGTCTTGCAGCAGCGGATCAAGAGCGTGATCGATACGTCGCCAGTCGCGCTGTTCATGAAGGGAACGCCGCAGTTCGTCATGTGCGGAAACTCCGAGCGCGCGCTCCAGGCGCTGCGACGCGCCGGCGCCCCGGTCACTACTGTCGACATCCTGCCCGACCCCGAGATCCGCCGCGAGCTCTCGTCGATCTCCGGCTGGCCGACAATCCCGCAGGTCTTCATCAACGGCGAGCTGATCGGCGGCGCGGACATCGCCGAAGAGCTCGCGCAGAGCGGCGAGCTCGAGCGAAAGCTGGCGGACGCACTCGGCGACGACTACGCCGAGCGCGGCGGCGAGCGTGTCGTGTCCGTTCTCGTCGCGGCGTAGCCGCCGCCCGCTCACGGCGTGACCGCGGCGCTGAGCGTCGACCAGGCGCGAAGGATCGCGGTGCATGCACAAGCGCTCGACGGCAGCGCACGGGACGTGCTCGACGTGGTGCGCCGCACCGGGTTTCTGCAGCTCGACCCGACGGCACGCGTCGCGCCGACGCAGCTGCTCGTCCTGTGGTCGCGCCTCGGGCACTACGACCCGGCGGAGCTCGACCGTCTCGTGTGGAACGAGCGGAAGCTGTTCGAGTGGAGCGCGTTCGTCTATCCGGTGGAGGACCTTCCCGCGCTGAAGGCCCGGATGCGCAACTGGCCGCGAGGCGACGGTGCGTGGAGCGAGCGCGTGCGCGCGTGGCTGCGCGCGAACCAGAAGTTCCGCCGCCACGTCCTGCGCGAGCTCGGGCACAGCGGACCCCTGCCTTCGCGTGCGATCGAGGATCGCGTCGACGTGCCGTGGCCGTCGAGCGGGTGGACGAACGACCGCAACGTGACCCAGATGCTCGAGTTCCTGAATGCGCGAGGCGAGGTCGCGATCGCGGGTCGCGCGGGGAAGCAGCGGCTGTGGGACCTCCCGGAACGCGTCTACCACGAAGTGGAGGCGTTGCCGGAGGATGAGGCGGACGCGTACCTCGCGGAGCGCCGGCTGCGCTCGCTTGGCATTGCGCGGCAAGGCCCGGGGCGGCGCGTCCAGGTTGGGGCCACGGGCACCTGGGTCGTCCATCCTGAGGCGGACGACTCGCCGCTGCCGCGGCGGACGACATTCCTGTCGCCGTTCGACCGCCTGATCCACGACCGCGAGCGAACAGAACGGCTGTTCGGCTTCCGCTACCGGCTCGAGATGTACGTGCCGAAGGACAAGCGCGAGTACGGCTTCTTCGTCCTCCCGACGCTGCGGAGCGAGCGTCTGGTGGGCCGCGTCGATCCCGAGCTCGACCGGAAGACTCGCGTGCTGCGCGTCAACGGCGTTTGGTGGGAACCGGGCGCGCGGCCGGTGTCTCTGGACGCGCCGCTGCGGTCCCTGGCGCGGTTTCTCGGTGCGAACTCGGTCGAGTTCTAGTTGCGTTGCTTCGGCGGAGCGTCCCGAAGCATCCTTTCCGCGACCTCCCGCAGACGGCGCAACGTTTCGTCGACGTGTGCCTCCCAGGCGTCGCGCTCTTCCCTACTCGCCCACATCTTCTTCCTCTTCCCCACTCAAAAACCTCCGGATCCGGCGGACTTCTTCGAGAATATCGTGGAGGGCGAACAGCCCCGCCGCAAGCTCGTCGCGCGTAACGAGCTGCTCGCGATCCATCCCAGGATCGTGGCGGCTTGGCCCGATGGGCGCAAGACGCTGTTCCAGCCAAGGCCGGTAGCATCGATGCGTGGACTTCGAGACGCGTGCGATCCACGAGGGGCAAGCGCCCGACCCGGCCACGGGCGCGTTGACCACACCGATCTACCAGACCTCGACCTTCGCGCAGGAGGCGGTCGGGAAGAACAAAGGCTACGACTACGCCCGCGTCTCGAACCCGACGCGGACCGCGCTGCAGACGTGCCTCGCGTCCCTCGAGAACGCGAAGTTCGGGGCCGCATTCTCTTCGGGGCTCGGCGCGACCATGACGCTGATGCACCTCCTCAATCCCGGCGATCGTGTCGTCCTGATCGCCGATGTGTACGGCGGCGTCTACCGGATGACGTCGCAGGTCTACGAGCCGAAGGGGTACGTCTTCGACTACGTCCCGGCCGTGGAATTCCCGGAGATCCGCGAGCGGCTGGACGAGCGCACGCGGATGGTCTGGATCGAGTCGCCCTCGAATCCGATGCTGAACATCGTCGACATCCGCGCCGCGGCCGACGCCGCGCATGAGGCCGGCGCGCTCGTCGTCGTCGACAACACCTTCGCCTCGCCGTACCTCCAGACCCCGCTGGACCTCGGCGCCGACATCGTTTTGCACTCGACGACGAAGTACCTCGGCGGCCATTCCGACGTCGTTGGAGGATTTTCGGCCACGAACGATCCGTCGATCGCGGAGCGCTTGTACTTCCTGCAGAAGTCCCTTGGTGCGGTCCCTGGCCCGTTCGACTGCTGGCTCATCCTCCGCGGCCTGAAGACGCTCGCGCTGCGGATGAAGCGCCATTCCGAGAACGGACGGCGAATCGCGGCGTGGCTCGAAGAGCAGCCGGCCGTCGAGCGCGTCCTGTATCCCGGTCTCCCTGGGCATCCGGGGCACGAGATCGCGAAGCGCCAGATGCGGGACTTCGGAGGCATGATCTCGTTCTTCGCCGAGTCGGAAGAGGCGTCGATCGAGCTGGTCGAGCGGACCAAGATCTGGAAGCTGGCGGAGTCGCTCGGCGGCGTCGAGTCGATGATCGAGCACCCGGCACGGATGACGCACGCGTCGACTGCCGATGCGCCGTTCGCGCCGCCGAGAAACCTGGTGCGGCTCTCGGTGGGGATCGAGTCGATCGACGACCTGGTCGCGGATCTCGAGCAGGCGTTCGCTCGCTCGGCCGCACCGGCCTAGGCTGGTCCGCCGCCACGGCGCGCGCCGCCGTCGGAGGAGGGCGACCACAAGGTGCGACGACGACGGCTGGGCCCGTGGCCCATGGGTACCCATGCCCATCGCGATGGGCCGCCACATGTGCGCCGATGGGCCACATCACGAGAGGCACCGCGGGCCGCATGCGAACGATCAGTCGCCGCACGCACATCGTGGTGGGCCGGCCCATGTGCGCCCATGGGTCACATCAGCTGCGGTCACCGCCGCCTGATTCCCGACCGCAGTGGTAGAACGCCGCGGTGGCAGCGGCGCCGATCGACCTGAAGCACCTCGGGCTAGAGCGCGTGATCGGCGTTTACGTGATCGACACGCCGCACGGCCCCGCCCTCTTCGATTGCGGTCCCGCGACGTGCTACGACGAGTTGCGCAGCCGGGTCGACCTCTCGGAGATCCGCCATCTGCTCCTCTCCCACATCCACCTGGACCACGCAGGCGCGGCCGGACACATCGTTCGCGACCATCCGCAGATCCAGGTACACGTGCACGCGGTCGGCGCGCCGCATCTCGCCGACCCCACGCGTCTGATCGCCTCCGCGCGACGCTTGTACGGCGACACCCTCGACGCCCTCTACGGCGAGCCGCTCCCAGTCCCGAGCCAAAACGTCGTCCAGATCGACGACGACGCCGCGGGACTGAAGGCGTTCGCGACGCCCGGCCATGCCTCCCACCACGCGTCGTACATGGGAGACGACGGCACGCTGTACGCCGGCG
>Ga0126308_10000895_pt1 | contig 11040 bp, 13 predicted proteins | sample Plot55_FD_92533 | JGI IMG/M metagenome (GOLD analysis project Ga0126308, IMG submission 92533) | Serpentine soil microbial communities from UC McLaughlin Reserve, CA, USA - Plot55 | ecosystem: Environmental > Terrestrial > Soil > Grasslands | place: USA: UC McLaughlin Reserve, Lake County...
CATCGAGGCCCCCATGTCTACCCTGCCCACGATCCAGTCCGAGACCACTGACGACCCTGCCCTGAGCGAAGCGAATGGGTGTTGCGGCCCGAGCTGCTGCGGCGACGAGTCCGCCGTATCCGCCCCGGCCGCCGCCGCCGAGGCGCTCGCCGCCACGGTGCGCGAGAAGTACGGCGCCGCCGCCCGGCGCGTGCTGCAGGGCGTCGAGAGCGCGAAGGCGACCGGCGCGTCCTGTTGCGGCCCGGTGAGCTCCTGCTGCGGCGCCGCCGCGTTCGACGGCACCGCGGACCCCATCACCTCCAACCTCTACGTGACCGGCGAGACCGACGAGCTGCCGGAGGCTGCGGTGCTGGCGTCGCTCGGCTGCGGCAACCCGACCGCGCTCGCGGAGCTGCGCGAGGGCGAGGTGGTGCTCGACCTGGGCTCCGGCGGCGGCATCGACGTGCTGCTCTCGGCGCGGCGAGTGGGGCCCACCGGCAAGGCGTACGGGCTCGACATGACCGACGACATGCTCGCCCTCGCGCGCCGCAACGCCGGCGAGGCGGGGGTGAAGAACGTCGAGTTCCTCCGCGGCCGGATCGAGGAGATCCCGCTGCCGTCGGGCACCGTCGACGTGATCATCTCCAACTGCGTGGTGAACCTCTCCGGCGACAAGCGCCGCGTGCTGAGCGAGGCGTTCCGCGTCCTCAAGCCCGGCGGCCGATTCGCCGTCTCGGACGTGGTGGTCCGCGGCGAGCTCCCGGACGACGTGAAGCGCAGCATGGAGCTCTGGATCGGCTGCGTGGCCGGCGCGCTGTCGGACGAGGAGTTCCTCTCGCTCCTGCGCGAAGCCGGGTTCGAGGACCCCTCGGTCGAGTTCACCCGCACCTACGACGTCGAGGACGCGGCGGCGTTTCTCGCCAACACCGGGCTCGACGCCGGCCGCATCGCGCGCGAGGTCGCCGGCCGCGTCGGCGCCGCGTTCGTCCGCGCCACCAAGCCCGCCGCCGCGCTCGCCTAACGCGGCTTCCGCAGCGGGACACCCCACACGGGACACCCCATGACGACCAGCACGCACGCCACCCCCGCCCCGGGCGCCACCCTGCGCCCGGCCCGCCCGAGCGACCTGCCCGCCGTCGAGCGGCTGCTCGCCGCCGCCAAGCTGCCGCTCGACGGCGTCGCCGGCGCGCTCCCGACGTTCGTCGTCGCCGAGCACGACGACTCCATCGTGGGCGTCGCCGGACTCGAAGTCTGCTGCGACAACGCCCTGCTGCGCTCCGTCGCCGTGGCGCCGGAGTGGCGCTCGCACGGGCTGGGGCGCGCCCTCGTGTCGCGCCTGATCTCGGACGCCGAGGCGCGCGGCATCCACGCCCTCTACCTGCTGACCACGACCGCCGAGCGCTACTTCCCGGGCTTCGGCTTCCGGCAGGTCGCGCGCGACGAGGTGCCCGACGACGTGCGGGACACCGGGGAGTTCCGAAGCGCCTGCCCGGCGTCGGCCACGGTGATGCGGCGCCCGGTCGCCGCCGGCGCCTGACGAGAGCGCCCGGCGCCGCGCCCGCCCCCATGCGCTACGCGCTCATCTCCGACGTCCACGCCAACCTGCCGGCGCTCGAGGCGGTGATGCGGGACATCGCGGGCCGCGCCGGCCCTTCGCTGCGCTCAGGGCAGGCTCTGGCGACGTACCACCTGGGCGACCTCGTGGGCTACGCGCCGTGGCCCGACGAGACGGTGGAGCTGCTGCGCCGCGCCGGGGTGCCGGGCGTGGCCGGGAACTACGACTCCACCGTCGCCACCGACTACGCGCATTGCGGCTGCCGGTACGAGGACCCGCGGCAGGAGGAGCTGTCGCACCTGAGCTACGCGTGGACCCGCGCCCACGTCTCGCCGGAGACGAAGGAGTTCCTCGGCTCGCTCCCCTTCCGCATCGACCTGCGCCCGCTCGGCGGGCACGCGGGCGGGCCCACGATCACGCTGCTCCACGGCAACCAGGTGCTGAACACGGTCTACGTCACCGAGGACCGCCCAGACGCCTTCCTGACGAAGATGGGCGCGGGCGCGGGGGCGAAGCCGGGCGACGTGGTCTGCTTCGGGCACACGCACAAGCCGTGGCACCGGGCGGTGGAGGGCGTGCACTTCGTGAACACCGGGAGCGTCGGGCGTCCGAAGGACGGCGACTGGCGCGCCGGCTACGTGCTGCTCACGTTCGACGGGGGCTCGGTGGACGTGGAGATCGTCCGGGTCGAGTACGACCTGGACGCCACGATGCGCGGGATCCGCGCCAGCGACCTGCCCCACGAGTTCGCCGACTACCTCCGCACCGGCGGCGTCCTGGCGTGAGCGCCGCGTAGCGTGCGCCAGTCCTCGACGAGGATGGCCCACCGCTCGTGGTCGCGCCAGCGGCCGCAGATCTTGAGGTAGCGGCGCGAGTACCCCTCGCGGCTGAAGCCCAGCCGCCTGACGAGGGCGATCGAGGCGGCGTTCTCGGGGCGGATGTTGGCCTCCAGCCGGTGGAGGCCGACGGGGCCGAAGCCGTACGCCAGCGCCAGACCTAACGCTTCGGTCATGTAGCCCTGCCGCGCGTACGGCCCGCCGATCTGGTACCCCAGGTAGGCGCTGCGGAAGGCGCCGAGCACGATCTGGCTGATCTCGATCGCGCCCAGAATCGCGTCGTCGGCCAGGCGCCGGATCAGGAGGCCGGCGAAGCCCGGCTGCCGCGACCGCGTCAGGAAGGCGGTGAACGCCGCGGGGGAAGTCGGCGGCGACGCCCAGCCGCGGTGGAGCGCGCGGCTCGCGCGGTTGAGCGCGAGGAGCTCGTTGCGGTCGCCCTCCCCCGGGAACGCGAGGCGCACGCGCCGGCCGCGCCGCGCCGGCTCGGGGAGCGGCGCGCCCATGTCACGGCTGCGCCGCGGCCGCGCTCACCACCCACGCGTCCGCCATCCCCTTCCCCTTCACTTCCCGCAGCGCCGCCGCGGCCTCGGCGCGCGTGCGGTAGCGCCCCACGCGCACCTTGTACATCCCGCCCTCCGCGTCCACGCGCGCCTCGAGCCCGCGCCCGCGCACTCGCCGCGCCGCGCCCTCGGCGTCGGCCGGCGTGTCGTAGGCCCCGACCTGGACGGAGTAGGCCGTGCGGGCAGCGCTCGGGACTCGGCCCTCGGCGCTCGGCCGGGCGGCCACCGGCGGTACAGCGCGCGGCGTGCTGGTGTCAGGCGCGACGACCGTGCCCGTCGAGACGCTCGTCGTCGGCGCGCGCGCTGCTGATGTCGAGTCCACTCGTCCGCCTTCGGCGGGCACCGGGCCGAGTGCCGATGCCACGCCCCGACAGTTCTGCAGCTCGTAGTCGATGCGGTTCGCCAGCTCCACGCCGGCGCCCGCGCCAGGCTCGCGCGCCGCGGCGCGCGCCGCCTGGAGGACGACGCACGCGCGCTGCGGGTCGTTCATCTCGAAGTAGACGCGCCCCGCCCAGTAGCCGGCCTTCACGCGCGCGCTGCCGTTCGGGTGCTCCAGCGTCAGGCGCTCCAGGTGGCGCAGCGCCAGCTGCCGGTCGCCGCGCGCCATCTCGAGCTGCGCCAGCGCCACCAGCGCGTCCTCGGACCGCGGCGAGAGCGGGAACTCCACCGCCAGCCGGCGGTAGTCGCGCTCCGCCTCGGCGGCCGTCGCCGCGTACGCCGCGTGCCAGTACAGCAGCTCGGCGTACTCGAGGGACCCGGGCGGCGCGAGCGAGAGCAGCGTGTCGATGAGCGCGCGGCCGGCCATCCCCTGCCCGTCCGCCACCAGCCGGCCGGCCCGCTCCACCGCCGCGCTGTCGCGCGCCGAGAGGATGCGCCGGGGCGGCGGGGGCGCGGCCGACGAGGAGTCCTGCGCGGCAAGGGGCACCGCGCAGAGGGCGATGCACAGCAGGAGAGCGAGTCGCGGCATCATGACGGAGGGGTCACGCCGCCGCGCTCTGGGCGGGGTCGGCGCAGAGGGCGAGAACGAGGGAGCCTAACAGCTGCTCGTCGGACGAGAGGCGCGTCTCCTTGAGCGCGCAGTCGGCGGCGAGGAGCAGCGCGAGCGCGCGGTCGGTGGCGGCGGGCGGCCACAGCTGCGCGGATCGCGCCCACGCCTTCACCGCCTCGCCCCAGGGGCGCATGGGGAGCCCGCCGGTCTCCTTGAGCAGCCCGAAGTACTCGCCCTCCAGCCGCCCCTGCGGCGTGCCCTGCGCGCGCATCGCGTACCCCCAGCCGAGGGCGAGCGCCTGCGTCGTCAGGCCGATCACCGCCGAGACGGCGCTCGTCTTCGGCTGCGCGAGCACGTGCGCCACCAGGGCGAGCGCCCCCGCCGCGTCGCGCTCGGCCACCCTGTCCAGCAGGTCGCCGAGCGTCTCGCCGCGCCGCACGCCGACGATCTCGGTCACCGCGCGCTCGTCGATCTCGCCGCCGCCGGCGTAGCTCGCCAGCTTGTCCAGCTCCGAGGCCAGCGCGGGGAGGTCGGCGCCGACGGCCGCGTGCAGCAGCTCGGCCGCCTCCGGCGTGATGGACGCGCCGAGCTCGGTCGAGACGTGGTGCGCGATCCAGCGCGGGACGCGGTCGCCGGTGAGCGGCGCGAACTCCACCGCGGCCGCGCGCTCGGCGAGCACCTTGTCCGCCTTCGCGCCCGCGGGGGCGATGAGCACGAGCAGCGTCTCGGGCGCCGGACGCTCCAGGTAGCGCTCGAGCGTGGTGCGCACGTCCTTGCGCAGCGCCGGCACGTCCCGCACGACGACCACGCGCCGCTCGGCCATCATCGGCAGCGTGTTGAGGAGCACGCCCAGCGCCTCGCCGTCCAGGTCGGAGCCGCGCCGCACGTCGAGGTTGAAGTCGCGCGTCGCCGGGTCCACCGCCGCGGCGAGCAGCTGCTTCAGCGCGTCGTCCTTGAGGTAGTCGTCGTCGCCGTGAAAGTAGTACGCCGGCGCGAAGGAGCGCTCCTTGATCGCCTTGAACAGCGCGCGCTGCGAGGGAGGGACGGTGGACACGGGGGGTAATATACGAATTGCGAGCTGCGAGAGGGGCCCCGGGAAGCCAGCGCTTGATGAATCAAGCGCCCACAGCTTCCCGGGGCCCCTCTCGCAGCTCGCAATTCGCAACTCGAAGCCGTCTATCGCGCGTAGCTCGTCAGCTGAAACTGGTACTGCGTGTTCACCAGATGCATCGGCACCTGCTGCACCATCAGGGCGGCGGGCCAGAGGGGCATGCCGGTGGAGACCGAGGCGACGATCGCCGGGCTCGTCATCGGGGCGGGGATCGGGGCGGGCTCCGTGGCGACGACGGGGGCGAGCGTCAGCGCCTGCTGTTCGCTCCCCTCGTCCATCTCCACGAACGCGAACAGACCGACCGCCGCGACGCCGGCGAAGACGGCGGCGAAGACGGCGAAGCCCGGGACGCGCGCCTGCTGCCGGCGCTGCGCGGCGACGTACGAGCCGGAGCGCCGCGCCTCGCCCAGCCGGGCGTAGAGTCGCGCCGAGAAGTCGGCCGACGGCTGGATGGGCGGGAGGTTCCGCATCACGAGCAGAGAACGCCGCACGGCGGTGTCGTGCCGAGCGCACGCGTCGCACTCGACGACGTGGCACTCCATGGCGACGAGCGCCTGCTCCTCGAGCAAGCCGTCCAGGAAGGCGGCGTGATCGTTACGAAAGCGACGACAGTTCATGTGGGGGGTGAAGGGGACAACTTTAAGCTCGCCGTAAGGTACCCGTCCCGCGGGGTCCGGTTCCGATTATATCGGGACTCGGGATTCGGCACTAGTGAGCCGAAACGGCAGCGGCGCGGGACGCCGGGTGCGGGATGTGTGACGAACCGCATCCCACTGCGAGACGAAGCGGCTGCCACTCGGTCACACGAAAACCGAAGGGCACGGAGTGGCAGACTCGCCACCCCGTGCCCGTTCCCGACACGCGCGCCCCGCACTGCGTGCGGGTCGCTTCCGCGGGATTATCCCGCCATCTACCTCACGCTCACTCCAACCACGGCGCGATGATGTCCGCGAAGGAGTTGCGCGCGCGGTTGAGCCGCGACTTCACCGTGCCGAGGTTGCACGCCGTGATCTCGGCGATCTCCTCGTACGACTTCCCCTCCAGCTCGCGCAGCACGAACACCTGCCGGTGATGCTCCGGGAGCTGGGCGGTCGCCTGGTCCACCAGCTCGCGCAGGTGGCGCTTCCGGTACAGGTCGTCCGGCCGAGACGACGAGTCCTCGAACTGCAGCGGCCGCTCCTCGTCCTGCCAATTCTTCTTGATCGTCTGGAACAGCACGAGCGGGTTGCGCGACCGATTGCGCAGCTCGTTCTTCGCGAGGTTCGAAGCGATCGTGTAGATCCACGTCGAGAACTTCTTCGCCGGGTCGAAGCGATGGAGGTGCCGATACACGCGGATGAAGACCTCCTGCACCAGGTCTTCCGCCTTCTCCCGATCGCCGATCGTCCGGTAGATGAAGTTCAGCAGCCTCGTCTGGTAGCGCTCCACCAGCTCCTGGAACGCCCGCTCCTCGCCGCCAAGAAACGCAGATACCACCGCCGAGTCGTCCAGCGTTCGTAGCTGCTCTCTGACAGCCGCGCCCGGCAGCGGAACCGCGTGCTTCAGTGCGACGTCAGCCATGTGTCTCTCCCCACTCCAAAGGAAATTGCCGCCGACAGGACAGGATCGATCTGGTGCGTTCCTCCTGCTGCAGTTGCGATACTGGTAGGGCATCTCCCGTGCCCACCGGACCACCCTGCGGCCAAAAGTGTAAGTCGTTTTAAGTCAATGAATTATCCATGTAGTTCACACACTGAAATATATCACTCTTCGGGCTGAATGTCCACCCTCTGAGACACTTGGCCGGACATCCCGGGCACCATTGTCCTCCAGATCACCCACCCCCGCGGAACCGCCGAGCCTGGTTCTGGATGGTGCTTGAAGAACCCTGGCCGCGCCGCTTCGGTCACCCATCGCTCGGCTGCCCGGGAAGAGTTTAGACACGCTTCCAGGACGATACCCTCGTCCGCCAGGGCACCGGGCGCCTCAACGCCCCGCCCGAAATCCGGCCGCATAGAGGATGCCGAGTGCGCTCTTGGCGTCCTTGATCTCGCCCGCCCGGATCAGCTCCAGCGCCCGGGAGAGCGTCATTGTCTCCACCTCGACGAACTCATCCGACTCGCGACTGTGCTCTCCATGCTCGAGCCCGGTCGCCATGAAGAGGTGGATCTTCTCGTCGGTGAAGCCCGGGGTCGTGTAGAACGTGTACAGGTACTCGACTGACGCCGCCGTGCACCCGGTCTCCTCGGCCAGCTCGCGGCGCGCGCAGTCTGCCGGGGCCTCGCCCGGGTCCAGGCGCCCCGCCGGGATCTCGTACAGGTACTGCTCGGCGGCGTAGCGGTACTGCCTGATCACGAGGATCTGCGGGTCGTCGCCCGATGGGTCGGTCAGGAAGGGAACGACGGCGCTCGCACCGGGGTGACGGATCATCTCGATCTCTCCGGTCGAGGCGTCGGGGAAGCGCACGGTGTCGATGTCGAGATTGATAATGCGCCCGGTGTACGCTCGGCGGCCGGCGATCTTGCCGGTGGCGGATTCGGTCAATGGGTCCTCTGCTGGGTAGGACGCCGCGACGCGGCGGAGTTGCACAGGCTGTCGGTCGCGGGAATGAACGCCGTGCGAGAGCGCGAGCGCAACGCCGCGGGCTGGACGCCGGTCGGGTCGAACGGCCCTGAGAATCCGCGAGCCATCGCCGCGTGTCATGCAGGCGCACGGTTGCGTCTGACGCCTCGCGTCGGCGCGCCGCGCATCATCCACGAACCCGAGCCGAGGATCGCCGCCATGTCCGACACCGCCCGTCACCCCGAGCACCAGCCCGCCGTCGAAGACCTGTCCGGCTCCCAGGAGCAGATCCGGGACGTCGCGGACGCCGAGGCGGAGCAGACCAGAGGCGGCCTCGGCTTTCCCGACTACGCGAAAACGCCGAGCCCGGCCGGTCCGATCCCGATTCCCTACCCGAACTTCCCGAAGTAGCCGCGGGGGTCAGTGCATGATCGCTCGCTGCTCTCCCAGCCGTTCCCCCAGCTGAGCGACGGCGCGCTCGGTGGCCTCGCCGAGGGCGGAGTTGCGCCAGGCATCCGACCCCACGGTCGCGATGCCGCCCGCCCCGCCGCCGAGGCCGCCGAGCGTGAGGGAGCCGCCCTTCCGCGAATCGCCGATACCGCGTACGACGGCGATGATCTCTCCGCTCTCGACGTCCACCACCCGGGCGAGCAGGGCGACCCTGGTCAGCCGCCGCCTGAAGATGAAGCCGCCGAACACGCCGCGCAGGCCGCCGCCGGCGGCGACGTGCGACGCGTCGGTGCCGAACTGGACCACGGAGCCGGCGATCAAGTACCGGGCGCCCATGAGCCGCGCGCGGCGGAGCGTGGCCGCCTCGGCGGAGTCGGTTCCGGACTGGCCCAGGCGCCGCTCGCCGTCGAGCGCGCCGAGCTCGCGCCGCTCCACGAGGCGGAAGAGGCCGACCGCGAGCAGCCGCTCGGCGAGCAGGTCGGCGATGCCCACACCGACGCCGCCCGCGCCGTCGGGCGTGGCCATGGTCGGCGCGGTGGCCGGGCTGTCGGCATTCCCGCCGGCGACCGGCCGCGCCGCCAGGCTCGCGGCGAGCGGGAAGCTCGGCCGCGGCACGGGGATGGGGAGCCGCGGCCGTCTCGGCGGCGCGAAGACGGGCGGCATCGAGGCACCCCCGGGCTGGGGCCGGGGCCGGGGCGGCGGTGGAGGCGGCGCGGAGCCGGCGGCAGCGGGCGCCGGGGCGCCGATCGCCGCCAGATCGAACGGGAGGATGGCGAGCGCGGGACGAACGTCGTAGCGCGACGGCTGGAGCTGCTGGGCCGCCACGGCGGCCGCGGGCACCAGGGCGCAGAGGCAGGCGGCGAGAGCGGTACGCATGAACGGCAGTGTAGCCGCGGCCGCGAGCGCCGAGGATCGCGCGGATGTCGTAGCGCCGCGGCGCCGATGACGTAGGCGCCAGGCGCCGGGCGTTAGGTCCGGGGGGCCCGCCCGGCGCGTGTGGCGCGGAGGCGGAGAGCGGCTGTAACTTGCACCGTCCTCTCGAGCACTCCACCGATTCACGCCGGGGCCCGCATGAACGAGAAGCAGCTCGCGAAGCTCATCAAGAAGACGACCGCGAAGGCCGAAAAGAACTCGTCGAAGGTGCGGCCGGCGAAGGCGTACGACCAGACCCTCCAGAACCGTCCGGACCACGACGAGAAGGCCGAGGAGCGTGGCCAGTTCTTCGACGAGATGAAGCGGCGCGAGTTCTGAGTCGCCCAGTCGAGGTCCGGCCGGCGGGCGCCGGCGACGCGGCGGCGCTGGCGGCGCTGGGCGCCCGGCTGTTCGGCGAGACGTTCGGGGCGGCGAACCGGCCGGAGGACCTGGCCGCCTACCTAACGAGCGCGTTCGGCGAGCGGCGGCAGGCCGCCGAGATGGCGGACCCGTCGAACCGGCTGTGGGTGGCGGAGGCGCCGGACGCGGGCGCGGTGGGGTACGCGCATCTGCGGCTCGGGCCGGCGCCCGGCGGCGTGGCCGGGGGGCGGCCGGCGGAGCTGGCCCGGCTCTACGTGGACCAGCGCTGGCACGGCGCCGGCGTCGCCCGCGCGCTGATGGACCGCTGCGTCGACGCCGCGCGGGCGTGGGGCGCGGACGTCCTCTGGCTCGGCGTCTGGGAGCACAACCCGCGCGCGATCGCATTCTACCGCAAGTGCGGCTTCGAGCAGGTCGGCACGCAGCGCTTCCAGCTCGGCGAGGACTTGCAGACCGACCTGGTGATGGCGAGAGCGATCGCCGCCGACCACAGGTGACCGCTCCCGGTGGCGTGCCGGTAGAGCACTTCATGGCGACGAACCAGCCGTCACCTCGGCCGGCGACCACCGGCCGAGCGCCGCGCCCGCTGCGCACCCCCTGGGACACAGAGCCTAGCGCTTCCGTGTGAGAGCCGGGCGGGGACGTTTCCGCTTGCGCTCCGGGCCGGAGTAGTATATGATGTTCGTCATATGAGACGAACCGCCCCCAGACGCAAGGAAGCCACGCACGAACGCATCGTCGAGGCCGCCGCGCGCGCCATCCGGCGCAGCGGCTACGGCGGTGCCGGCGTCGCCGACATCATGAAGGACGCCGGCCTGACGCACGGCGGCTTCTACGCCCACTTCGCTTCGCGCGAGGCGATGCTCGCCGAGGCAGCCGACCAGGCCGGCGCCGATGGCCTGGCCGCGGTGGCGCGCGTCGCCGCCGCCGCGCCGCCGCAGCAGGCGCTGCAGGCGCTGCTGCGGGCCTACCTCTCGAAGGAGCACGTCGAGGGCGTGGAGACCGGCTGCGCGGTCGCGGCGCTCGGATCGGAGATGCCGCGCCAGGCGCCCGAGGTGCGGCGCGCCGCCACCCGTCGCATCAAGGAAATGATCGACCTCGTCGCGCGTCAATCGCCAGACTGGGGGCGGCCGGGCGCGCACGAGCGCGCGCTCGCCACCGTCGCCACGATGGTCGGCGCACTGGTGCTGGCGCGCGCCGTCGACGACCCGAAGCTTTCCGAGGCGCTGCGCGAGGCGGCGCTCAAACAGCTCGTCCCCGCCGGCGACTGACACGACCTGCCCCCATGCCGGCCTCGACTTCGGGCAGAAATATGATGCACATCATACACGGAGCCCCACGATGAAACAGGACATCACGCAGCGCAAGACGGCGCTCGTCACGGGCGCCTCGTCAGGCATCGGCGAAGCCACGGCGGAGCGGCTCGCGATGGCTGGCTACAAGGTCTACGGCACCAGCAGACGCGGCGCCCGAGCGGGCCGGCGATCGTCGTTCGAGATGCTGCCCCTCGACGTGACCAGCGATGAGTCAGTCGACGCTGCCGTTGGGGAAGTGATGCGGTCGGACGGCCGCATCGACCTGCTCGTGAACAACGCCGGCTTCGGTGTCGCGCCCGCCGGAGCGGAAGAGAGCTCGATCGAACAGGCCCGGGCAATCTTCGATACGAACTTCTTCGGGATCGTCCGGATGACGCGCGCCGTCGTGCCCCACATGCGACACCAGGGGGGTGG
>Ga0126308_10000896_pt1 | contig 11038 bp, 11 predicted proteins | sample Plot55_FD_92533 | JGI IMG/M metagenome (GOLD analysis project Ga0126308, IMG submission 92533) | Serpentine soil microbial communities from UC McLaughlin Reserve, CA, USA - Plot55 | ecosystem: Environmental > Terrestrial > Soil > Grasslands | place: USA: UC McLaughlin Reserve, Lake County...
ATCGTCGAGGCTCTCGAAGCTGAGGTTCAGCCTCGCAGCGACGCCGCCCAGCACGAGGTGCGCGACCTCGTGAAAGGACGCATCGCGTGGGATCGTGAGTGTTATCTCGTCGCCGGTCATTCGCCCGTGGGTTCTAACGGGCGAGGGCCGCATAAGGTTTCGACAGGATCCTGCACGATCGTGCCGGCCCCCACGACAGCGTCTTCCTCGTACAGGACCGCCGCCTGCCCGGCGGCCACCCCGTAGGCCGGAACGTCGAGTGAGATCCGGAAGCCGCCGTCCTCGGCGACCACGTCGCCGCCCACTGCGGGCGAGCGATAGCGCAACTTCACCTCGGCGCGCTCGACTTCCACGTGGAGCCGTCCGCGCGCCCGGACCTCGCGCGTCGCGAGCGCCGAACGGGGCCCGACGACGACCGTGTTCGTCCGGGGCTCGCTGCGGAGCGCATAGACAGGCTCGCCCGTCGCGACCCGGAGACCGCGCCGCTGTCCGGGCGTGAAGCGCCAGAAGCCGGTGTGTCGGCCGACCTCCTTACCGTCCTCGTCGACGATCGTCCCCTCCGCGGCCTCGAGGCCGTGCCGCTCGAGAAACAACCGGTAATCGCCGCCGGCCAGGAAGCAGGCCTCCTGGCTCTCGGAGCGCGAGGCCGCCTCGAGCCCGGCGCGTGCGGCCTCGGCGCGCGTCTCGTCCTTGCTCTGCTCGCCGAGCGGAAACCACAGCTTGTCGAGGAAACGTGGGTCGAGGCGGGCCAGCATGTAGGACTGGTCCTTGGCCGGATCGGCGGCACGGGCCAGCAACAGCCGGCCGCGATGCTCGACGATGCGCGCGTAGTGGCCGGTCGCCAGGCGCTCCGCCCCGGCGCGCTCGGAGAAGGCCAGCAGCTCGGCGAAGCGAAAGCTTCCGTTGCAGCGAATGCAGGGGTTCGGCGTCCGGCCTGCGGCATATCCGCGCACGAACGGCTCGACCACCGCGCGCCTGAACTCCTCGCGCAGGTCGAGAGTCACGTGCGGCAGGCCGAGCCTGTGGCAGGTTGCGCGAGCGGCGAGCACCGCCTCAGGCGAGCAGCAGGCGCGTTCGGCGTCCGGACCGTGCGGGTCGAGCCAGAGCCGAAGGGTGACCCCGATCGCGTCTGGGCCGGCGCGCAGGAGTGCGACCGCGCTGTCCACGCCGCCACTCATCGCAACGGCAACACGGCCCGGCTTCGGTAGAGCCCGAAAGGCAGGGGCAAGGGCGTTGGCGAGAGCGTCGACAGCCAGCTCGTCGCCGCCGACCGCCGCGGCCTGCAGGAGCGTCAGGCCCTCGAGCGGGCGCTCGAGCCCCTCGGCCTCCGCGCTGACGATCGTGTCGTCCTCGACGGCAAGGCGAACGAGCGACCAGTGTCCGTCGCGCGTGGAGTCGCCGATCAGCTCCGTCATGTGCCCAGGCTAGCGATGAACGCGGGGGAGCCCTGGGGCTCCCCCGCGAAATTCCAACCTGCCGATATCTCCAGGCCCGATGTGAACCTGGACAAGCCAGGTGGGTGCCACGTCTCCTCCGGCGCCAGGCGCCTCGGGTGGAACGAAGGCTCCCTCTGTATTGGTGTTGGTTCTACAGAGAAACCCGGAGCACGCACAGGTTCGAACGATCTCACTGTAGCGGAGTAATCAGCGCGCGAAGACCCAGCGGATGCGCTGCACGCCGTCCACGCCAAGCTCTTCGGCGAGCCTCGGCGTCAGGTCGAACTTCCGGCCCGGGACGACCGGTCGCCGGTCGATCACATGCGTCAGGATGTGCGGGCTGTCCTTGTAGGACACGTAAACGAGAATCCCGCACGGCAAGACGGAGTCGGTGATCCCAATCGTCCCCGGCTTCAGGAGCACGTTGCAACGAGTCCGGCGCCCGTAACGAGCTTCTCCGACTCCGGCGAGCGCCGAGTACCAGCCTCCCCCCGTAGCCGGCACCGGCTGCGGTAGGCCGCGATTCCTGGGGCCTGTGCTCTGCGAGGTCAGCGCCAGGGACACGATCGCTGAGAGGAGCGCGATCCCGGCGAGGGCGACCTGCCGCTGCAGCGAGGCAGCGCTCACGTGACGAGCTCCGCAAGGTCAGAGCCGAAGGCTTCGCGCACGAGCGGGTCGAACTCGGTCGGAAGCTCGCCCGCCGGGCTTGCGAATTGGCGCATGTGCAGCAGGAGGAGCGCTCTCTCCTCGACCCGGACCTGATCGCCGTCCCTGTTCGCCACAAGCTCCTCGAGCCGCCAGAGGTTCCAGGCACGGGGAGTCGGGTCGCGCAGGGCCAGTGGTACGACCGCCGGCTCCGGGTCCGGCTCGGGCTCTGGTTGTGGCTCCGGGGGCGGAGGAACGGCGGCCAGCACGGGCACCGGCACCGGCACCGGCTCGGGCTCGGGCCCGGAGTCCGGTTCAGGCTCTGGCTCGATGATCTCGACGTGAGTGGGCGGCGGCTCGGCCTCTGGTTGTTCCGCGGGCTCCGCGGCCTGCCGGCGCCGGACTCCGCGCGCCGTGCGCTCGACGAACGCGACCACCAGCCCGGCGCCGAACGTGGCCACGCCGATCCAGAGGGCCGAGAGCCGGGCGAGGCCCGCGGCCGTGGCGACGAGGATGATGAAGCCGGCCTCGAGCAGGAAGCGGATCAGGGAAATGCGGCTCCTCAAGCGCCGCGCTCCTCACGCTTCGGATCCTCCTCGGCGGAATCGAACAACTCCGCCACCTCCTGCTCGGCCCGGCCCGGCTCGGGCGCCGATCGCCTCGGCAGGAGTTTCACGTGCCTTGGCGGCGCCGGCGGGCTCGGCTCGGCCTCGGGCTTACGACGCCGCAGGAACCCGCGCCGGCGGCCGCTTTCCGGCGGCTCCTGCGATTCCGGCTCCTCCAATGCCTGCTCTGGGACCGGCTCGTCCTCGGGCTCAGGCTCAGGCTCGTCCTCGGTCTCGGGTTTACGACGTCGCAGGAGCCCGCGCCGGCGGCCGCTTTCCGGCGGCTCGACCGCTTCCGGCTCGGGTACCAATACTTGCTCCTGCAGCGGCTCGTCTTCCGGCTCGGGCTCCTGCTCAGGCTCCGGTTCGGGCTCGGCGGCCTCGGGCTCGGCCGGCCGTTCGGGTGGCGCCACTACCGTCCGCTCTTCGGGCCGCGGCCAGAAGACCTGCTCGGGATCGCCCTCCTCCGGCGGCGCCGGGGCCGGCAAGAGGTACGAGGTGGGCGAGGCGGCGATCCGCTCAGCGGTGAACTCGACCAGTGCCACCAGCACCCACGCGACCGCCATCACGAGGACGATCAGCGCGGGGCGAAGTTCCGCGAGGCCTGCGCCGATCGCAAGCAGGACGAGAAAGATGGCCTCGAGCGCGAAGCGAAGACCGAGCCGGCCCGGGAGCATGAGTCGAGCCTAGCTGGCGCTCTCGTCTTCGCTCTTCGACCCGCTGTCCTGGGGACCGGGCGGTGAAGGGCCGGGCGAGTCCGGCGGCGAGAGCGGCGGCGATTCGGATTCCGGCTCGGGTGTGGCAGCCTCGTCGGCAGGCTCCTGCTCGCGCAGCTTTGGCGGATTGGCCGGAGACGGGGTCCCGCGGCTCGCCTCGGTGGCCGCTTCAGCCGAGGAGACGATCGTCTGCGCCACCCGGTCGATCGCCTCGTCACCGAGGCCCGCGGCGCTGAGCAGCTGCTCTGCGCCCTCCTGGGCCCTGCCGATGATGACGGCCGCCTGCGCGCGAGCCCATTCGAGCGTTTGCTCGACCTCGGCGCGGACGGAGTTCGTGAGCTCGGTGGCCTGGTGTCGAGCCTGCTCGAGCAGCCGCGCCGCTCGCGACTCGGCTTCGGCGATCTCCTGGGCGGCCTGTTGCTGCGCTTCCTGCAGGGTCTGGCGAGACTCGCTCTTGGCCGCGTTCATCACCTCGGCGCGCTGGCGCTCGCTTTCCTGCCGGTAGCGGTCGACGTCGCCTTGACGCTCCTGGATGTCGCGCTGGCGGCGCACGACTTCTTCCTCCGTGCGGCGAATTTGCGCAGCCGAGGCGGTCTGAGCATCCCGCTCGATCGTGTCGGCCATCTCGGCGGCAGCCCGGATCATGTGCAGCGCGTCCATGCGAACCGCGTGCGCGGTCGCCTCGACCTGGCCACCCTCTCCGGCAGCCTGCAGCACCCGGAGCTGGACCTGGAGCTGCGTCGTGTGCCGGCGAAAGGCCTCGAACGCCTCGCGCACCTTTTCGCGGTCGAATCCGTCGGCCGCGCCCGGCAGGTCCTCCACGCGGGGCAGCGACGTCAGCGCTGGGGCCTGCGACGCGCTTCCTTGGCCTTCAGATGCCATCCGGTATCTCGCCTCCTGGAGCTTTTGCCCGAACCAGCAGTATGACTGCTGTATCGGCTCGTGGACACCCCGCTAGTCCTTCTGCGGCAACACCTGAATTCCAAGCTCGGCAAGCACTTCCTGCGTGACCGGGGTAGGCGCGCCCGTCATCGGGTCGATGCCGGCCTGGTTCTTCGGGAATGCAACCGTGTCCCGGATGAACGGCTCGTCGAGCAAGGCCATCGCAAGGCGGTCGATGCCTGACGCGATCCCGCCGTGCGGCGGAGCGCCCATCGAGAGCGCATCGAGAAGGAATCCGAATTTCGCCCGCTGCTCCTCGGGCGAGATTTCGAGCAGGTCGAAGATCCGCCTCTGGAGCTCCGGCTCGTGGATCCTGAACGAGCCGCCGGCGATCTCGATTCCGTTCACGACGAGGTCGTAGGCAACCGCCCGGGCGGCCCCCGGGTCGTCAGCCAGCAGAGCAACACCCTCGTCCGTCGGCCTCGTGAACGGGTGATGCACGGCCGTCCAGCGTCCTTCTTCTTCGTCCCACTCGAGCAGCGGGAAGTCCGTCACCCAGAGGAAGCGCCACGCCTCGCGGTCGATCAGCTCGAGCTCGCGTCCGAGATGGAGACGCAGCGCGCCGAGCACGCGTGCGACCGTAGCCGCCTCGTCGGCGACGAACAGAACCGTCGTCGCCGGCTCCGACCGGAACGCCTCCAGCTCGCCTTCCGAAAGGAACTTCGCGATCGGGGACCGGACTTCCCCTTCCTGGTCGAAGACGAGGTACGCGAGGCCCTTCGCCCCCCACTCCTTGGCGAACGCTTCGAGCCGGTCGAGCTCCGCGCGCGAGAACGCTTGGGGAACACGGAGGAAGCGAACGCACGGCGCGTTTGCGAACACTCCGAACTCGGACCCCCGAGTCAGCTCGGTGGCGTCCTCGATCTCGAGACCGAAGCGAAGGTCGGGCTTGTCGGACCCGTATCGCGCTTGCGCCTCGTCCCAGCTCATTCGCTGGAACGGCACGTCGACCTCGTTCCCGAGGCACTCGCGCCAGACGCGCTGCATCGTGCGCTCGAGCAGCTCGAAGAGAAACTCCTGATCGGGGAACGCCATCTCGACGTCGAGCTGGGTCAGCTCCTGTAGCCGGTCGGCCCGGAGATCCTCGTCCCTGAAGCAGCGAGCGATCTGGTAGTAGCGCTCGAAGCCGGAGATCACCAGCAGCTGCTTGTAGATCTGCGGCGACTGCGGCAGCGCGAAGAAGCGGCCTGGCTGCAGCCGTGTGGGTACCAGGAAGTCGCGAGCGCCCTCGGGCGTCGGCTTCCCCATGATCGGGGTCTCGATGTCCACGAAGCCGGCGGCCTCCATCTCAGCCCTGATGATCGAGACGAGCCGGGCGCGGGTCCGGATATTCCGCTGCATCCTCGCTCGGCGAAGATCGAGCCAGCGGTAGCGGATGCGCAGAGTCTCGTCGACGTTTTCCTCGTCCAGCTGGAACGGAAGCGGCGGCGAGCTCGAGAGGATTTCCAGCGTGTCCACCTGGAGCTCGACCTCTCCAGTAGGAAGATTCGGATTGACGGCTTCGGGAGCGCGCGCGGCGACCTCGCCCTCAGCCCGGACCACGAACTCGTTGCGGATCCCGTGCGCGGTCTTGGCCGCCTCGGGCGCGCGCTCCGGGTTGATCACCAGCTGCGCAAGGCCGCTCTCGTCGCGGAGATCGATGAAGACGAGCCCGCCGTGGTCACGTCGGCGCGCGACCCAGCCTGCCAGCGCGAGCCGCTGCCCAACCTGTTCCTTGCTGAGCTCGCCGGCCTTCAGGTCGCGCCACCTCATTGCTTCACCCTCTCCGCGAGCTCGGCGGTGGGAACCTCTTCGTCAGGCTTCCCGGGCCGGCGGATCACCGAGCGCTCCAGTCCCCATTCGACGACTACGTTGGCGCCAAGGCGACGAGCGTGCGTGTGCTGGCCCTTGAGCGAGCGGCCGCCATAGTCGACCTCGGCTCGGAGGCCGCGGCGGCGCAGCTCCGTCACGAGCGGCATCACGCGCGGCTTCAGGTCGGCCTCGTGTACGGCCACGAAGACGTCGATCCCCTGCTCTTCCGCAGTCACTCCCGCCGCCTCGAGCGAGAGCAGCAGGCGCTCGATCCCCGCCCCGAAGCCGATACCGGGCGTCGGCTGCCCACCGAGCTGCTCGATCAGCCCGTCGTAGCGGCCGCCGCCGGCGATCGAGCTCTGCGCGCCGATCGCCTCGTCCACGAACTCGAAGGCCGTGCGCGTGTAGTAGTCGAGCCCGCGAACGAGGGTCGGCGAGAGCGTGAAGTGCACTGCCTGGTCCTCGAGGTAGGCCTGCACCGCCTCGAAGTGAGCGCGGCACTCGTCACACAGGGCGTCGCCGATCTTCGGCGCCTCGGCGAGCGCCTCGAGCACCTGGGGGTTCTTCACGTCGAAGACGCGCAACGGGTTCGTGGCCCGCTTCTGGCGGGCGTCCTCGTCGAGGACCTCCGCGTGCTCGTCCAGCCATGCCGTCAGGTGCTCGATGTACGCGGGCCGGCACTTGGCGTCACCGATCGAGTTCAGCAGCAGCTGGTAGTTCGTGACTCCCAGCCGAGCGAGCAGCTCGTCGTAGAGCTGGATCACCTCGGCGTCGATCGCAGGCTCGGCGGAGCCGATCGCCTCGACGGAGAGCTGCCAGTGCTCGCGGTAGCGGCCGCGCTGGGGCGCCGCGTACCGGTACATCGTCGCGATCGTGTAGAGCTTCACCGGCTGGCCCTCCCGGTGGAGGCCGTGCTCGAGGTAGGCGCGCGCGATCGGGGCGGTCGCCTCGGGGCGCAGGGTCAGCGACCGGCCGCCGCGGTCCTTGAAGGTGTACATCTCCTTCTGCACCACATCCGAGCCCTCGCCGGCGGTGCGGGCGAAGAGCGCGGTGTCCTCGAACACCGGCGTCTGGATCGGGTGGTAGCCGTAGAGGGAGCACAGCCGCTCCGCCTCGCTCGTGACCAGGCGCCAGAGCGGCTGCTCGGAAGGGAGGACGTCGTGGGTGCCGCGAGGCGCCTCGAAGCTCGTCACGAGGTGCGCAACGGAGCGAGGAAGGGGTTGCGGTCGAGCTCGGCGCCGATGGTGGTCGGCGGACCGTGCCCGGAGTAGACCACTGCCTCGCGCGGGAAGCGCTCCGTGAGCATGCGCAGCGACTCGACGAGCGTGTCCGGATCCGCGCCGGGAAGGTCGGTGCGGCCGACCGAGCCCGCGAAGAGCACGTCGCCGGAGAACAGGCAGCCGTCTGCATAGAAGGCGAGGTGCCCAGGCGAATGGCCGGGGACGCGGAGGGTCTCGAACGCGATCCCTGCGAGCTCGAGGGTCTCGTCCCCCTTCAGGAACGTGTCGGCCGTGTAGCCGCGAGCCGGGACCCCCGGCGGGACCAGGTCGGGCAGGTTCTCGAGGAGCGCGCGCTCGTCCTCGGCCATGTAGACCGGCGCGCCGGTGCCCTCCGCAAGCTCGGCGACGCCTCCGAGGTGGTCCCAGTGCCCGTGGGTGATCAGGATCGCGACGCAGCGGGCGCCAAGCCGGGCGAGCTCCAGCCGGAGCTCCGCCGCGTTCCCGCCCGGGTCGACGACGACCGCCTCGCCGGCCGCTTGCGCGGCACGCACGACGTAGCAGTTCGTCCCGACCGGGCCGAGCTCGTAGCGATCGACGACCAGGGTCACAGGGCGCTCACCGGTGGCTGAGTCTAACCGCGCCGCCGCGACCGGCTCGCGCCCCTATTTAGGGCGCCCAGCCTCCTCCCCGCTGCGAGCGTACCGACCCGCGGCGCACACCTCTGTGACGGAATCGTGCCGGGACCGTGCCGGTGTGAGGTCACTCCTGTCCCGGGTAGGATCGGCCCCGATGCAGAGTTGGAACCTGCACGAGATCAAGACCCCGGGCGGGAGCATCTCGCCGGTCGTGCTCGACTCCGACGACGCCGCCCGCGTCGTCCTGATCGGGCTCGACCCCGGCCAGGAGCTCGGCGAGCACCAGGTCAAGGAGCACGCGCTCGTGCTCGTCGTGGACGGAACGGTGCGCGTGGAGGCCGGCGGCGAGAGTCTCGAGGCTCCGAGCGGGACGCTCTTCACCTTCGAGCCGGACGAGCGCCGCTCTGTTTCGACCGACGGCGGCGCGCGGATCCTGCTGTTCCTCGCGCCGTGGCCGGGCCCGGGCCACTACCGCGGCCGGGAACAGGCGGCGACTTCTTAGCGCTTCCAGGGCTGGCGCTGAGGCAACGGCTGGCCGGTCCGCTTCAGGTAGGCGCGGTACATCGCGCGGTCCATCAGGTACATGAACGGCAGGAAGAAGGCCGTGTAGACGAGGGTCACCAGTAGTCGCGTCCCGACAGCCTGATCGCTGTTGACAAAGGAGAAGGCGAGGAAGATCAGCGGGAAGAAGAGCAGCGCCCGTTTCCCGACCTTGCTCCAGGAAGGCGCCGCCACCTCACGCGCCGGCCGGCCGGCACGGCCCTTTTGCGGCTGGCGCTTTGCGTCGCGCTTGCCGTTGCGCGGAGAACGGGGCTGCTCGAGCTCGTCGGGGTCGACTTCGACCTCGCGGCCTTCGTCGTCGACGTAGACGTACTCATAATCGTGGCGGCGGCCCTTCTGGCGTCGTCGGCGCTGCTTCTTGGTCGGCATGGCGCAAAGCGTAGCGCGGTCTCAGCGACTCCAGGCAACCTCTCCGCGCCGGATGACGGTCGTCACGAGATCGCCGCCGAGGTGGTAGGCGAGGTGCCGCCAGTCCGCTGCGTCCAGAAGCACGAGATCGGCGTAGTACCCGGGCAGCGCACGGCCGATTCGGTCCGACCGGCCGAGCACGTGGCCCGCGTTCACCGTGCAAGCCGCGAGGGCCTCCTCCGGCGAGAGGTGGAGCTGCGTACAGGCGAGCGAGCACACGATCGGCAGGCTCTCGCAGAACGAGCTGCCGGGGTTGAAGTCGGTGGCAAGCGCGATTGCGGCCCCCGCGTCGGCGAGCGCGCGCGCCGGCGGCATCGGGCGATCGAGGAAGAGCGCGCTCACGGGGAGCAGTACCGCCACTACTCCGGTCCCAGCGAGCGCCTGAACGCCTTCCGGCCCCGTCGCCTCGAGGTGGTCGACCGAGCGCGCACCGAGCTCGATCGCCAGCGGCACGGCGCCTCGCTCAGTGAACTGGTCGGCGTGCAGGCGTAGCGCGAGGCCTGAGTCACTGCAGGCCTCGAGGTAACGCCGCGCCTGCGCGGGCTCGAAGGCGCCTTCCTCGACGAAGACGTCGGCCGCCTCGGCGAGCTGCGCCGCCTCCGGGAGCACCTCGGCCAGCATGAAGTCGAGATACGCGTCGGCGTCGGCGAACTCCGGCGGCACTGCGTGCGCACCGAGCCAGGTCGGTACGCCTCCCTCCGCAGCGATCGCGCGCAGCGATGCGAGCTCGGTCTCGCGGTCGAGCCCGTAGCCCGATTTCGACTCGAACGTCGTCGTCCCGGCGCGGAGCATCCAACCGCGGTGCCGGCCCACGGCGGCCTGGAGCTCGGCCTCGTCGGCCGCCCTCGTGGCACGCACGGTCGACAGGATCCCTCCCCCCGCGGCGTGCAGCTCCTCGTAAGTCGCACCGCCGGCACGCAGGGAGAACTCCTCGACACGATCGCCGGCAAAGCACGCGTGCGTGTGGCAGTCCACGAGCCCCGGGATCGCACACTGCCCGGAGCCGTCGACCTCCTCGACCGCCCCCTCGAGGCGCTCGAGCTCGCGCATCTGCCCCGTAGCCTTGATCCGCCCACCGTCGCAGAGGACGAAGGCGTCCTCGAGCACCTGCACGCGGCCGAGAGCATCCCCGCGGAGCGGCGCCTCGTCCCCTGCCGGGGTCACGAGCTGCGCGAGATCACGGACGAGCAGCCGCGAGGCCGCGGCCGGCTCGGCCCCGGTCACGTGGGGGTCGACGGCGGCGAGGGCAGCTCGAGGCCGTGCTGCTCTGCAGTGGCAATCGCCTCCGAGTAGCCGGCGTCTGCGTGGCGGAGAACGCCGGTGCCCGGGTCAGCGGTCAGCACTCGTTCGAGCCGCTCCGCCGCGTCGGCCGAACCGTCCGCGACCACGACCATCCCCGCGTGAATCGAGTTGCCGATGCCGACGCCCCCGCCGTGGTGGACGCTCACCCAGGTCGCACCCGCGGCTACGTTCACCAGAGCGTTGAGGATCGGCCAGTCGGCGATGGCGTCCGAGCCGTCGCGCATCGCTTCCGTCTCGCGGTACGGAGAGGCCACGGAGCCGGAGTCAAGGTGATCGCGGCCGATCACCACCGGCGCCTTGACCTCGCCGCCGCGCACGAGCTCGTTGATCGCAAGGCCCGCTCGAGCGCGGTCGCCGTAGCCGAGCCAGCAGATCCGCGCCGGGAGCCCCTGGAAGGCGACGCGATCAGGCGCCAGGGACAGCCAGCGCTGGAGCGCGGAGTCATCGGGAAAGAGCTCCAGAAGCATCCGATCGATGGCCCCGATGTCCTCCGGATCGCCGGACAGGGCGGCCCACCTGAACGGCCCAACACCGCGGCAGAACAGCGGCCGGATATAGGCCGGGACGAAGCCCGGGTATGTGAACGCCTCCTCGACTCCTGCCTCTAGCGCCTCACCTCTCAGGTTGTTGCCATAATCGAAAACATACGCGCCGCGCCGGACGTACTCGAGCATCCCCTCGACGTGACGAACGATCGACTCGCGAGCGCGGCCGAGATACACGTCCGGATCGGATCGACGCAGCGAGCGCGCCTCGTCGACGGTCAGTCCGGAAGGG
>Ga0126308_10000898_pt1 | contig 11034 bp, 12 predicted proteins | sample Plot55_FD_92533 | JGI IMG/M metagenome (GOLD analysis project Ga0126308, IMG submission 92533) | Serpentine soil microbial communities from UC McLaughlin Reserve, CA, USA - Plot55 | ecosystem: Environmental > Terrestrial > Soil > Grasslands | place: USA: UC McLaughlin Reserve, Lake County...
CGTCCGCAGCATCGTCCCGTCGCCGCCGAGGACGAGCGCGATGTCCGCGTCCGGGACGCCGTCGCCGGTGTCCTCGACGAGCTCGACACCGGCCTGTGCGGCCAGCTCGCGGACGCGGGGGACGGCGTCGGCGACCGTGTCCCGCCGCCCGTGCAGGACCAGCGCGGCCTTCTCGACGGCCTTACCCGACGGCGTGGTCGATCCAGCTGTCGATCTCGTCTGCAAGCTTCGGCTCCTCGCGGTCGACGAGGTGGAGGAAGAACTCTCGATTGCCCTTTGGCCCGGGCAGTCCCGAGTCTACGATCCCACGGGTCTCGGCCCCCCAGGCCAGCGCGGCCTTGGCCGTCTCGCCGAGGACGCGGGCATGGACGGCGGGGTCGCGGACAACGCCCTTCGGCGCATCACGGCGACCGGCCTCGAACTGCGGCTTGATCAGCACGAGAGCCTCCCAGCCGGGGCGGGCGAGCGCGAGCGCCGGCGGCAGCGCCTTGTGGATGCTGATGAAGGACACGTCGCCGACGACGAGATCCGGCGCGTACGGCAACTCGGTGAGCTCGCGTGCGTTCGTCCGCTCGAGCACGGTGACCCGCGGGTCTTCGCGGATCCGGGGGTGCAGCTGTCCATAGCCGACGTCGAGCGCGATCACGCGCGCTGCCCCGCGCTGGAGCAGGACGTCGGTGAAGCCGCCGGTCGAGGCGCCCACGTCCAGGGCGTCGCGGCCCGCAGGGTCGACTCCGAGCGCGTCGAGGCCGTGTGCCAGCTTCTCGCCTCCGCGCGAGACGAAGCGCGGAGGGCTCTCGACTTCGAGCGCCGCGTCCTCGGGAAGCTGCTCGCCGGCCTTCGTGTGGCCGGGCACGAGACCGGCAAGAACGAGCGCCTGGGCCTGCGCGCGGCTCTCCGCGAGCCCGCGCTCGACGAGGAGGACGTCGAGCCGCTTCTTCATCCGGCGGAGGCTAGCGGGACGCTTCGGCACGAACTCGGCACGATTCCGCCGCACGTACGTGACCTGCGGACGAGTACCGTGCATGTAGGGCACCCGGGGTGCCCTGGGGGTCGTTTGGACGTAGATGCCGCTAGGGTCGTCGCGATGGAGCTGCGCGGCGAACGGGTCGTCTTGCGGCCGCTTCGGCTGAACGACGTGGCGCGGCTCGCCGAGCTCGCCGCCGACGCCGACGTGGCCCGCTGGTGGCCCGACCTGGACGAGGAAGACCTCGCGGAGAAGGCGCGTGGCAAGCCCGACGAAGGCTTCTTCGCCGTGCTCCAAGCCGACGAGCTCGTCGGCCTCGTGCAGTACGCGGAGGAGACGGACCCCGAATACCGGCACGCGGGCATCGACCTCTTCCTCGGCGCGCCGTACCAGGATCGCGGCCTCGGCACCGATACCGTCCGCACGCTCGCGCGCCACCTCGTCGAGGACCGCGGGCACCATCGCCTCACGATCGACCCCGTCGCGCACAACGCGCGCGCGATCCGGGCCTACGAGAAAGCCGGCTTCCGCCCCGTCGGCGTGATGCGCGAGTACCAGCGCGAGCCCGACGGAACCTGGAGCGACGGGCTGCTCATGGACCTGCTCGCACGCGACCTGGAGTCTTAGGACGTCCGTGCGGCGAGCCCGGCGACGATCTCTGCGAGCACGTACGTCTCGGCCGGAATCTGACGCAGCCGGGCCAGCGCGCGCTCGGCCGCCTCGTCCGCCAGCCGCCGCGCGGTCTCCGCGCCGTGAACGAGCACGACGCCGTCCCCGTCGAGGATGTCGTCGACGATCTGGAAGAGCGGGCCGAGCTCGTCGGCGAACGCCCGCCACGGCGCCTGCTCGGGCTCGGGGATGCCCGCAACCCACAACGCGCAGCCGACGCACGCCGCGAACAGCCGACCCGTCTTCAACCGGTGCAGCAACGTGAGGTCGCCGTTGTCGCCGGCGACGTCGCGCGCCTGGCCGCCGATCATCCCGAGGACCGCGTCGGTCAGCTCGCGCGCGACCGCGGCGTCGTCGTAGGACAGCGCGAGCCGCAACGCCTCGGCGAGCAGCGCGTCGCCGGCGAGAATCGCGTTGGCCTCTCCGAACGCGACGTGGATGGTCGGCCGGCCACGGCGCTCGTCGTCGTCATCGAGCGCGGGCAGGTCGTCGTGCACGAGCGAGAACGTGTGGACGAGCTCGAGCGAGATCGCCGCCGGCAGGGCATCCTCGACGTCGGCGCCCGCCGCCTCCGCAACGGCGAGACAGAGGACCGGCCTCAGTCGCTTCCCCCCGCCGTCGACCGCGTAGCGCATCGGCTGCCTGAGCGCGCCGAGCTCGTCGGCCAGTTCCAGCTCGTCGACGTAGGCCTCGACCAGCTCGCGAAGCTCGTCAGCCGGCCGCATCCGCCTCGCGCTTGGCGCGGGTGAGCTCCGTTTCGACCTCGCGCGCCAGCTCGGCCAGCTCGGAGAGCACCTCGATCGCCGCATCCGGGTCGTCGGTCGCCTCGAGGCGGGCGCGGGCGGCCTCGAGCTTCTCGAGCAGCTCTTCGGCCCGATTCAGCGAGTCCTCGGCGCTCACGGCGTCTCCTGCCAACGATCAGCGTCTCGGGCGGTCATTTCAGACAGCCGCACGGGCAAAGCCCGCACGGCCTGAAAGAGACACCGCACGCGGCGTCTCACGCGGCACACTCCCTGGCGATCCGGTCGAGGATCCCGTTGACGAACTTGCCGGCCTCGTTCGACGCGTAGCGCCGCGCCAGCTTCACCGCCTCGCTGATCGCGACCTCCGGCGGCACCGAGCCGCTCTCGAGCTCGTAGATGCCCATCCGCAGCACGTTCCGCTCCACCGCGCCCATTCTGTCTGCCGTCCATCCGATCGCCGCCTCGTCGATGCGGCGGTCGAGCTCCTCGGCGCGGGCCGCCACGGCCTCCGCGGTCTCGATCGAGAAGGAATCGATCTCCTCGCCCTCCTGCGCCGCCAGCGGCTCGCCCGCGACGTCCCAGCGGTAGAGCATCGTCAGCGCGGCCCGCCTGGCCGCCCGCCGCCCGGCCATCAGGCGGCCCCCGCGAGCGCCGGCAGACGGGCGCCGGCCTCCTCGAGGAAGGTCGTCGAATAGCGGCCCGACTGGAACTCCTCGCTGCGGAGGATGTCGCCGACGGCCGCTATCGTCGTGGGAACGCCGGCCACGTCGAACTCGGTCAGGGCCCTGAGAGCACGCGCGATCGCGGCGGGCCGGTCGACGTCCCAGACGATCAGTTTCGCGAGCAGCGAGTCGTAGAACGGCGGGATCGACGAGCCCTCGCTGACCGAGGAGTCCACACGCACCCCCGGGCCGAGGGGCGGTCGGAACCGCTCGAGCCGGCCGGGGCTCGGCATGAAGTCGCGGGTGGGGTCCTCGGCGTTGATCCGGAGCTCGATCGCGTGCCCGCGCCGCGGCGCGCGCCCCGTCAGCATGAGCGACTCGCCGGCGGCGACGCGTAACTGCTCGCGGACGAGGTCGATTCCCGTGCAGAGCTCGCTCACCGGGTGCTCGACCTGCAGCCGCGCGTTGAGCTCGATGAAGTAGAACGAGCCGTCCGGCCCGACGAGGAACTCGAACGTCCCGGCGTTGCGGTAGGCGATCGCGTCGCAGGCGATCTCGGCCGCGCTCTCCATCTCCTCGCGGAGCTTCGGCGTCAGCGCCGCCGACGGCGACTCTTCGATCAGCTTCTGGTGGCGGCGTTGGATCGAGCACTCGCGCTCGCCGAGCGTTAGGACGTTGCCCTCCGCGTCCGCGAGGACCTGGATCTCGACGTGCCTCGCAGGCGAGATCGCCTTCTCGACGTAGAGGCTCGCGTCGCCGAACGCCGCCTCGGCCTCGGCGGCCGCGGTCGAGTACGCGCGCTCGAGCTCGTCGGGGCCGCCCACCAGCCGCATTCCCTTGCCGCCGCCGCCGGCTGCAGCCTTCAGCAGCACCGGGTAGCCGGCTTCGGCCGCGGCCGTTCGGGCCTCGTCGAGCGTGGCGGGCCTCGCGGTGCCCGAAACGAGCGGGAGCCCGGCGGCGGCCATCTCGCGCTTCGCGGCGCTCTTGTCGCCCATCCGCGCCAGCGTCTCCGGCGTCGGACCGATGAAGACCAGGTCGTTCTCGGCGCACGCCCGCGCGAACGCGGCGTTCTCGGCGAGAAAGCCCCACCCCGGATGCACCGCCTCGCACCCGGTGGTCGCGGCCGCCCCGATCAGCGCCGGGATCTTCAGGTAGCTCTGTGCAGCGGTCGGCGGCCCGATGCAGACGGCCCGGTCGGCGAGGGCCACGTGCAGCGAGTCCCGATCCGCCGTGGAATAGACGGCGACGGCCTCGATGCCCTGCTCGTGCAGCGCGCGGATGACCCGAACGGCCACCTCACCGCGATTCCCGACGAGAACCCGCGAGAACATCACGTCAAAGCGCGTCGAGCGGCCGGCCGTGCGCCGGCTCGAGCTCGAACAGCAGCTGCCCGTACTCGACGGCCTCGCCGTTCTCGACGGCGATCGATCGGACGATCGCCTCGACGTCGGCCTTGACCTCGTTCATGAGCTTCATCGCCTCGAGGATGCAGAGCGTCTGCCCCGGCGCCACCGCGTCGCCCTCCTGGACGAACGGCGGCGCGCCCGGCTGGGGCGCGCGATAGAACGTGCCGACCATAGGAGCCTCGATGCGCACGACGCCGTCCGACGGCGGCGACACGGGCGCCGGCTCGGGCTCCGCGGGCGCTGCGAAGGAGGCGCCGACTGGCGCCACCTCGGTGGGAGCTCGATCCTCACTCCGGCGGACGGAGACGCGCAGCCCCGACTCCTCGATCGAAAGCTCGCCGACGCCGGACTCCTGGACGATCCGCACCAGCTCCCGGATGCGCTCGGCGCGGCTCTGGTCGACGCCGCCGCCGACGAGCGAGTCGTCACCGCGCGTGCGGCTCCGGATCGTCTGGAGGAGTGGCTCCGACTCGACCCCGAACAGCGCCAGCAGCAGGAGCTCCTCCTCGCTCGCGGCCAGGCCCTCGGCCTCGTCGCGGATCGCTTCGAGGTCGGACGCCGGCTGGTCGGTCGGCACATCTCCCGAGAGCAGCTTGACCGCGCGCTCGACGGCGGGATCGAGCGCCGCAGGCGGCGTCCCGAACGCGCCCTGCACGAGATCGCGAAGCTCGTCCACGACCAGGCCGTACCTCGTCGCCGAAAGCACGTGGACGAGCGCCTGCGAGCCGAGAATCTGGCCGATCGGCGCGGCCAGCGGCGGCCAGCCGGCCTCGGCGCGGATCCGCCCGAGCTCGTCGAGCACCTCGTCGATCCGGTCGCCGGCGGCATGCGCCCGGAGTTGCGCATCGAGGCTCGCGACCAGCCCGGCCGGGACGTTGTGCTGCGCGGCGCGGACCGCGACCCGCGGCGCCAGAGGCGTGACCGGTTCGTCCCCGATGTGCTCGTCCACGAGGTCGGCTGCGCGCCAGAGCGCATCGACGTCGACGCCGCTGTCGAGGCCGAGCCCTGCGAGCGCGTGCGCGAGCGCCTCGCCCGAGACGCGATGGAGAGTGAGGGCGACGGGGTACACCGCGCATGCGATGCGGTCGGCGCCTGCGCGCGCCGCCTCGAGCGCGTCGGCGAGCCCGTTTCCGGCGGAGCCCTGGTTGTAGATCCCGACCGGCAGGCCCGACGCCTCGGCAATCGCCGAGACGAGCTCGTGCGCGCGGTGCGGGGCGAGCGAGCCCGAGGGGTCGTGCAGGAGCACGCGGGCGGCGCCGAGGCCGGACAGCTTGCGCGCCTGAGCGACGAGGGTCTCCGTCTCGCCGGTCGGCCCGGGGCTGTAGATCAGGCCGGCGTCGAACTCCTTGTCCGCGTCCGTGATCGCCTCGCCGGCCTCGCGCAGGTTCTCGACGTCGTTGAGCGGGTCGTGGAGGCGGAACACGTCGATCCCGCTCTCGGCCGCGCTGGCCACGAAGCGACGCGCGAAGTCGCCGCCGACGGGGCGCGAGCCGACGAGGAAGCGGCCGCGCAGCGCGAGCCCGAGCGGCGTGGTCGTGCGGGACTTCAGCGCGCGGATCCGCTCCCAGGGGCTCTCGACGCCGCCGCGCACGGCGCTGTGGAAGACACCGCCGCCCGAGACTTCGAGGTAGGCGAAGCCGGCGCCGTCGAGGATCTCGGCGAGCTCGAGGATCGCCGCGGTCGGCAGGCGACCGGCGAGCGGCTCCTGTGAGAGCAGGCGGATGGTGGTGTCGACGAGCGCGGGCATGCCGTGCCGGGGAGAGGTTAACCCCGCTGCAGGCGTGCGCCGTGTCCCATCCCTAACCCCCACCCACCCGGGGACTCGACGAGGCTAGACGGCAGCGCGTCACACACCCCGCGCGCGATCGTGCCGATTGTGTGAAAACGGCTAGGCGCGCGAGATGTAGCGCCGCTCGCGGGGGTCGACCTTGATGCGGTCTCCCGGGTTCACGAACAGCGGCACCTGCACGACGGCGCCGGTCTCGAGCGTCGCGGGCTTCGTCACGTTCGAGACGGTGTCCCCGCGCACACCGGGCTCGGTCTCCTTGACCCCCAGCTCGACCGACGACGGCAGCTGGATCCCCGACGGCTTGCCGTCGATCGTCAGCATCTGAACCGTCGACGACGGCTCCACGAAGTCGAGTGCCTCCGCGACCGAGTCGCGTGTGAGCGAGAACTGCTCGTACGTGCCTTCGTCCATGAACACGACCTCGTCGCCGGCGTCGTAGAGGTATTGCGTGTTCTTCACCTCGGTGTGCACGCGCGGGAACTTCTCGCCGGCGCGGAACGTGCGGTCGACGACCGCCCCGGAGTCGATGTTCTTCACCTTCGTCCGCACGAACGCGCCGCCCTTGCCGGGCTTCACGTGCTGGAACTCGACGATCCGCCAGACGCCGCCGTCGAGCTCGATGTGCATGCCGTTCTTGAACTGGTTCGTATTGACGACGTCGGCCACGGCGGGCCAGTCTAGTGAACGGTCGTCAGGTCCTTGGGGAACGAGGTCAGCACCTCGGGGCCGTCGTCGCCGACGACGACGAGGTCCTCGATCCGGATCCCGCCCAGGCCGCTGACGTAGATGCCGGGCTCGACAGTTACGACGTTCCCGGTCGCGAGCACGTCGCCGGACTCCGGCGCGAGCCGAGGCGCCTCGTGGACGAGCAGTCCGATGCCGTGGCCGAGCCCGTGGCCAAAGGCCTCGCCGAACCCTGCGCCGTCGATACGCCGCCGCGCAACCCCGTCGACGTCCTCCCCGCGCTCACCGGTGCGCACGGCGGCGAGCGCCTCCTCCTGCGCCGCGAGGCAGACCTCGTACGCACGCGCGAGCTCGTCGGGAAGCGGTTCCGTCGCGAACGTGCGCGTACAGTCGGAGCAGTAGCCGTCGACGATGCAGCCGGCGTCGACGACGACCGTCTGCCCGGGCCCGATCGGCGTTTCCCCTGGATCGGCGTGCGGCTTGGCGCCGTTCGGGCCTGCGGCGACGACGGGCGGAAACGAAACGCCCTCCGCGCCGAGCTCGTGGAACAGCACCTCGATCCGCCAGGCGACGTCGCGTTCGGAGCGGCCGACGAACTGCTCCTTCCAGAGGGCGTCATAGACGCGGTTCGTGATCCCGGCCGCCGCCCGGATCGCACGGAGCTCCGACTCGTCCTTGACCGCACGGAGCGCTTCCACGAGGCCGGGGCGCGGAACCAGCTCCGCACCGCCGGCGGTGAGCGTCTCCCACGAGGCGTACGTGAGGGCGCTCGTCTCGAAGCCGATCCGGCCCGAGAGCAGCTCGGCGAGGCTGCCGTAGAGGTTCCGTTTCAGGAGCTCGACCTCGACGCCTTCGACGGCGCGTGCGGCCTCGGCGTAGCGGAAGTCGGTGAACAACCGCACGCGGTCGGGCTCGACGAGCACGGCCGCGTTGGAGCTGACGAAGCCCGTGAGGTAGCGGACGTTCGCGGGCGCGCTGACGAGCAGGGGCTCCTCGAGCGAGCCGCGGAGCCGGTCGACGCGGCCGTTCACTTCGCCGCCGCCAGGTACTCGAGCGCCTCGCGGTAGCCGTTCGGGCCCTTGCCGATCACGCGCGCGGCCGCGATGTCCGCCAGCACCGAGTGCCGCCGCCACTCCTCGCGTTCTTCGACGTTCGAGAGGTGGACCTCGACGACGGGGACGCGGAAGAGCTCGAGCGCATCGTGGATCGCGTAGCTGTAGTGCGTCCACGCCGCCGGGTTCGCGACGACGCCGTCCGCCCAGTCGAGCGCCTCATGGCACCAATCGACGTACTGCGCCTCCGCGTTCGTCTGTCGACACAGCACGGTCAGCCCGAGCTCGGATGCCCACGAGTAGATCCGGCTTTCGAGCTCCGCGAGGCTCAGCCCGCCGTAGAGCTCTGGCTGCCGCCGCCCGACGACGTTCAGGTTGACCCCGTTGAGAACGATCACGCGCACGGCTCAGGGTTCTATCAGCGCGTCCAGCGCGGCGCGAACGTGCTCGGGAGCAAGTTCGACGCCGATTCGCGGCACACCGGGCTTCTCGAGCAGCACGAGCCTCGGCCGCCTCCGCGCGGCCTTCTTGTCCCGCAGGAGGGCCGCCCACGCGCGCTCGCGGTCGACCTTCACTCGCTCGGGACGGAGCCGTTCCTCGACGACGTCGGTCGGCAGCCCGGACAGCCGCAGCGCTGCCAGCAGCCCGAGCGCGACGGCGCGCCCGTGCGAAAGCTCGTAGTCGGACGCGGCCTCGAGCGCGTGCGCGAACGTGTGACCGAGGTTCAGCTTGGCTCGCTCGCCCCGCTCGTGCGGGTCGCGGAGGCAGACGCGCGCCTTGTAGGCCGCGGAGCGCCGAACCTGCTCGGGTTCCGGAAGCTCCCAGAACGCCTCGCCTGCGAGCAGGCCCGTCTTGACGACCTCTGCGGCGCCGTTCTCGCGCTCGCGGGCGGGCAGGGTGGCGAGCAACCCCGGATCGAGAACGGTCCGCACCGGCCAGTGGAAGGCGCCGACCTGGTTCTTCGCCTCGGGGAGGTTCACGCCGGTCTTCCCGCCGATCCCCGCGTCGACCTGCCCGACGAGCGTGGTCGGCACCGCGACCCAGGGGATGCCGCGCATGTGCGCAGCCGCCACGAAGCCCGCGGTGTCGGTGGTCGCGCCGCCGCCGAGCGCGACGATCGTGCCCTCGCGGCCGAGCTCGACCTCGCGCCAGAGGCGCTCGCAGACCGCCAGCGTCTTCGCCTCCTCGCCGGCCGGAAGCTCGTGGACGCCGACGAGCCGTTCCCCCAGCGCGAGTTGCGCGGTCGCCCCGTGGATCCCGGCCACCGTCGCGTCGGTGACGAGCGCGACGGCGCCGTCGCCGGGCACGAGGGAACCGAGGAGCTCGAGCGCGCCGACCCCGAAGTCAACACCAGCGGCGGCGAGCACGACGTCGTCGAGGTCGTGCGCGACGAAGTCGGCCGCCGCGTCGTAGAGCGGCCGCCGCCGCTCGTACAGCTGCGCGAAGGTGTCCTCGTCCTCGGCGAGGGGCCGCGCCGTGCCCCGCGACCGTTCCCACGAGGTCTCGAGCGGAACGTCGAGCCACACGGTCCTCGCGTGGGCGCGCAGCGCCTCGCGTGTCCGCGGCGATTCGATCGCGCCGCCGCCAAGGGACAGCACGCGCGCGTCCGGCGACTCGAGCATCGAGACCGCCCACTCCTCCTCGACCTCGCGGAAGCGTTCCTCGCCGTCCCGCGCGAACAGCTCGGCCACCGTGCCGCCGTAGTCCTCCGCTACGAGCTGGTCGACGTCGACGAACGGCAACCCGATGAGCTCTGCGGCGTCGCGCCCGAGCGTGGACTTGCCCGCACCCATGAAGCCGATCAGGGCGAGGTGGCGGTCCACTCGATCCGTTCGAGGTAGGCGCGGTGCGCCGCGAGGACGTCGACCATCGCGTCGCCGCCGAGCTTCTCGCGCGCGGCCCGTGCGAGCTCGAACGCCACGGCCGCCTCCACGACCACCGCGAGCGCTTCGACCGCCGCGACGTCGCTTCGCTCGACGTGCGCGTCGGCCGGCTCGCCGGTCGCCAGATCCACCGAATGAAGCGGCCGCATGAGCGTCGGAAGCGGTTTCATCGCCGCGCGAACGACGATCTCCTCGCCGTTCGAGACGCCGCCCTCGATCCCGCCGGCGCGGTTACTGGCACGGCGGAGGCCCGGCTGGATCTCGTCATGCGCCTCGGAGCCGCGGAGCCGCGCGAGCGCGAAGCCCTCGCCGATCTCGACGCCCTTGACCGCCTGGATTCCCATCACGGCCGCGGCCAGCCTTGCGTCGAGGCGCTCGTCGCGGCTCGCGTACGAGCCGAGGCCCGGCGGGACTCCGCGCGCCCGGCCCTCGACGACGCCGCCGACCGTGTCCCGCTCGGCCCGGGCCGCGTCGATGTCGCCCAGCTCGACGACCCGGCTCTCCACCGCCATCCCGAGCCCGCGCAGAAACGCCTTTGCGACCGCGCCGGCGGCGACGATGACGGCCGTCTGACGCGCGCTCGCACGCTCGAGCGTGTTCCGAACGTCGTCGAAGCCGTGCTTCTGGGTGCCCGCGAGGTCGGCGTGCCCCGGGCGCGGGAGCGTGACCGGTTTCGTGCCCTTGCCGTGCGGCTCGCCCTCAGGCGGCCACGGGCTCATGCCCCACTCCCAGTTCGCGTGGTCGCGGTTGCGGACGACGAGCGCAAGCGGCGTGCCCAGCGTGCGCCCGTGGCGCAGGCCGGCGAGAACCTCCACCTGGTCGCGCTCGATCCGCTGCCGTGGACTGCGGCCGTAGCCCTCCTGGCGGCGTGCGAGGTCGGCGTCGACCGCCGCCCGGTCGATGACGAGCCCCGAGGGCAGGCCGCTTACGATCGCGACGAGCGCGGGGCCGTGCGACTCGCCTGCGGTCCTCAGCTCCAGCGTCACGTGGGCAAGCCTACGGCCCGGCGCATCACGTCGATCGGCGCGGGCAGCCCGGTCCAGAGCTCGAACGCGGCCGCGCCCTGCGCCACGAGCACCTCGAGCCCGCCGATCACTCGAGCCCCGGCCTCGCGGGCCGCGATCGCCGTGGCCGTGTCCGGATACGGCAGGTCGATAAGCGTCTGGCCGGCGGCGAGCC
>Ga0126308_10000900_pt1 | contig 11024 bp, 8 predicted proteins | sample Plot55_FD_92533 | JGI IMG/M metagenome (GOLD analysis project Ga0126308, IMG submission 92533) | Serpentine soil microbial communities from UC McLaughlin Reserve, CA, USA - Plot55 | ecosystem: Environmental > Terrestrial > Soil > Grasslands | place: USA: UC McLaughlin Reserve, Lake County...
CTCGACGGGGTCGAAGTCACCGCCCGCCAGGCGGTCGTCCTCCTCGACGTCAACCCCTAAAACCTTGCACGCAAGGTCAGCAGTCCGTTTCGCCCGGACCTTCGGACTCGTCAGGCAGACGTCCAGTTCGACCCCCAGCTCCTTCAGTGCCTGTCCCGCCGCGATCGACTGCTTCTCGCCCTTCTCGGTCAGGTCCCGATCGGCGTCGGGCTTGCCTTCGCCGGCCTCCGCATCCCCGTGTCTGAGGATCCAGATCACGCAGGCAACCTACCGATGTCCGCAGGGTTGGCGAGTTGCTCACGCCCGTCCGTGAGGAACTCACCAATGCGCGAAGTTTCGTCCGGCCAGTGCGGGAATGGTGCTTGTTCGGTGCGTTTTTCGTATCGACTCTGTCCGCCCGCCCAGGCATGATCGACGGGTGAGCGCCGGAGCGGTTCATCTGCATGTCCACAGCGAGTACTCGCTGCTCGACGGGGCCTGCAAGATCGACAAGCTCGCCGCCCGGGCCGCGGAGCGCGACATGCCCGCGCTCGGGCGCACGGACCACGGGGTGATGAAGGGGTCCGTCGAGCACTACAAGGCGTGCAAGGCCGCCGGGATCAAGCCGATCATCGGGCTCGAGGCCTACTTCGTCGACGACCGCAACACGACTCCGCAGGCGACCCGTTACGAGCGCAACCACCTCACGCTGCTGGCCTCCAACGACGCCGGCTTCAGCAACCTGGTCAAACTCAGTTCCGCCGGGTTCCTCGAGGGCTTCTCGCGCGGCAAGGCCAATGTCGACATGGAGCTGCTCTCGGCCCATTCCGAGGGCGTCATCGCCCTCACCGGCTGCCTCCAGTCCCGCTTCTGCCGGCGGCTGGTCGAGGACCGGCCGGACGATGCGCGGGCCCACGTCGACGATCTCGTCAACGCCTTCGGCCCCGACCAGGTCTATTTCGAGGTGCAGCGCAACGGCATCACCGAGCAGGACAAGGCGAACGAAGGGATCGTCAAGGTCGCGCACGAGCTCGGCAGGCCGCTGGTCGCCACCGCGGACGTTCACTACCTGCGCCGGGAGGACTACGACTCACACGCGGCGCTGCTCTGCGTACAGACGAAGTCGACGATCGAGCAGCCGAAGCTCCGCTTCGACACCAACGAGTTCTATTTGAAGAGCACCGAGGAGATGTCCGAGTCGTTCTCGGACCTGCCCGAGTCGGTGGCCAGCACGCTCGAGATCGCCGAGCGCTGCGAAGTGGAGATGCAGCTCGGCCAGCTGCTCCTGCCGCGCTTCCCGACCCCGGAGGGGACCGAGCCGGGCGAGATGCTCCGCGAGCTCGCCCTGGACGGCCTGCGCAAGCGCTACGGGGACCCGATCCCGGCGGAGGCGATGGAACGCCTCGAGTTCGAGCTCAACGTGATCGACGAGATGGGCTTCCAGTCCTACTTCCTGATCGTCTGGGACTTCGTCACCTACGCGAAGGAGAACGGCATCGCCGTCGGGCCTGGTCGCGGCTCCGCCGCGGGCTCGATCGTCGCCTACGGACTGGAGATCACCGACCTCGACCCGCTCGCCAACGGCCTGCTGTTCGAGCGCTTCCTGAACCCCGGCCGCAAGTCGATGCCGGACATCGACATCGACTTCTCGGTTCGCGGCCGCGAGCGGGTGATCCGCTACGTCGCCGACAAGTACGGGCGCGAGTGCGTCGCCCAGATCATCACCTTCGGCAAGATGGCTCCGCGCGCAGCCACCCGCGACGCCGCCCGGGTGCTGGGCTACGACTACGGCACCGGCGACCGCCTGGCCAAGCAGATCCCCGAGCCGATCATGGGCCGCAGCCCGAGCTTCGAGGAGTGCCTGAAGCCGGGGGAGGAGCTGAAGCGCACCTACGAGTCCGATCCCGACGCCCGCCGGATCATCGAGACGGCCCAGGGCCTCGAGGGGATCGTGCGCAACCACTCGATCCACGCCGCCGCGGTCGTGATCGCGGACCGGCCCCTGCAGGAGATCGTCCCGCTCCAGCTCGCCGAGGACCGAGGCGCCGCCAACGGCAACGGCGCGAACGGGAAGCCCGAGCGTGCTTACAAGACGGTCACGCAGTACTCGATGGGCCCGATCGAGGAGATCGGCCTGCTCAAGATGGACTTCCTCGGCCTGCGCAACCTCGACGTGATCGAGGACGCCGTCGCGATCATCGAACGCTCGCGCGGCGAGACGATCGACATCAAGGACATCCCCCTCGACGATCCGAAGACCTACGCGATGCTCGCCAAAGGGGACTCGGTCGGCGTCTTCCAGTTCGAGTCCGACGGGATGCGCGATGCGCTCAAGACGATCCGCCCGACCGAATTCCAGGACCTGGTCGCGATCGGCGCCCTCTACCGCCCCGGGGCGATGCGCTTCATCCCCGACTACGCCAAGGGCAAGCGCGACCCCTCGTCGGTCCGCTACGCCGACCCGCGCCTGCGGCCGATCACGGAGACCACGTACGGCTGCGTGATCTACCAGGAGCAGCTCATGGAGATCGCCAAGCAGATGGCCGGCTTCAGCCCCGCCCAGGCGGATGACCTCCGCAAGGCGGTGGGGAAGAAGAAGCGCGATCTGATGGCGACCATGAAAGAGAAGTTCCTCGAGGGCATGGCGGCGTCAAACACGGACGCACGCGTCGCCAAGGACCTCTGGTCGCTGATGGAGGCAGCCGCGGACTATTCCTTCAACCGCTCCCACGCCGCCTGCTACGCGCTGATCTCCTACCGGACCGCCTGGCTGCGCGCCAACTACCCGGCCGAGTACATGGCCGCGCTGATCTCGACCGTGATGTCGACCAAGGACAAGGTCCCGTTCTTCGTCAACCGCTGCGCCGAGATGGAGATCGAGGTCCTGCCGCCGGACGTCAACAGCTCGGACCACGGCTTCGTCGTCTCCGGCAACTGCATCCGGTTCGGCCTCGACGCCGTCAAGAACGTCGGCCACATCGCGGTGCAAGCGATCCTCGACGCCCGTTCGGAGAGCGGTGAGTTCACCTCGCTCTGGAACTTCTGTGAGCGCGTCGATACCCGCGCCGTCAACAAGCGCGCGGTCGAGTGCCTGATCAAGTGCGGCGCCCTCGATTCGACCGGTGCCTCGCGTCGCGGCATGCTCGAGGCGCTCCCGGCCGCCACGGCGTTCGGGCAGAAGGCGCAGGAGGACTCACGCCTCGGCCAGTCCTCGATCTTCGACCTCGGGAGCGGGGCGGAGGAGTCGGGCCCCTCCCGCCAGCACCATGCGCCGATCCTCGCCGAGGAGTTCGACCAGCGCGAGCTGCTCCGCCTCGAGAAGGAGACGCTCGGCACCTTCCTCTCCTCGCATCCGCTCGCGGAGGTCAAGCACGCCCTTCGGGCGCGGGTCGACTGCTCGATCTCGAGCCTCGCCGAAAAGCAGGACGGTTCCTGGGTGACGGTCGGCGGGATCATCACCGAGTTCAAGCGCCACAAGTCCAAGAACGGCTCGCTGATGTCGTTCGCCACTCTCGACGATGTCGAAGGGCAGGTCGAGATGCTGGTCATGGGCAAGGCCTACGAGGCCTCGCACGACTTCCTCGCCGCGGACGCCATCGTGATCGTCAAGGGGCGCCTCGACCACAAGGGGCGCGGGGAGACCAAGCTCGTGGCGCAGGAGGTGGAGCTCTTCGAGCCCACCGAGGACGAGGTGGCCAAGGCCCGCGCGGCGCGGGACACGGGCCCGCTGAAGATCGCCATCGACGCCTCGGCCTTCGGCGCCACATTGATCGAGGAGCTCAAGGTCATCCTCGGGCATTTCCCCGGTGACGCCGAGGTGATCCTGGAGATGAAGACGCGCGAGGGGCCCAGGGAGCTTCGCTTCGGGCGCGACTACCGAGTGCGACGCTCTGCGGGTCTTGATGCAGAGCTCGATGCACTGGTGGGGGGAACAGCCCGCGCCGCTTAGAATGGGCCGGTCCGAAACCGGGGAGCGGGAGCTCTGATGGGTAGAAACGGGGCGTCCGGGAGCTGGACGACCCAGCAGCTGGCGCAGTTCCTTTCAGTCGTATCCTCGTTCACCGGGGACCGCGACGCGATGCAGGTTGGCGTCGAACAGGCGGCTGAGGCGACCGACACCGAGGTGACGGCCCTGGTGCGCGACGGGCGCGTCCAGGCGTCGATCGGATTTGAGACCGGCGCCGAGCCTGTGGATGAGCTGCTCGAGGCGGCCGGGCAGCGCACGTTCGAACACGAGCTCGGCGATCTCGGGCTCTGCACAGGAATGTCCTGTCCGGTCGGGGACGACGGGACGAGGCTCGTGGCCGCACGGGTGGGGCGACGTGACTTCACCAAGGAGGAGATCGTCCTGCTTCGGGGCATGGGCACCGTCCTGGGCCTCTCGCTGCGGAGCATCGAGCTGATCGACGAACTTCGCGAGCGCCAGACGCTGCTCGAGCGCCTGACCACCCTGCAGCGGTCCATCGCCAGCAGGGCGGACCTGGAGGAGGTATTCGACGCAATCGTGAACGGCGCCAGCGAGCTGCTCGGTGACGAAATGGTCGACCTCAGCCTGATCGACCAGGACGACGAGTCCATGCTCGAGGTTGTGGCCTCGGTCGGGTATCCGCCGAAGGTCCTCGATCGGATCCGCCACACGCCGCTCAACGTCGGGGTCGCCGCTCACGCCGTCACCGAGGGGAAACCGATCGTCGTCGAGGACTACGGGGCTCACCCGAGGCGGATGCCGGTCGTCGAGGTCGACGGGCTGCGGGCGATCATCTCCGCTCCCATCTACCAGCGCGGCGAGCTGGTCGGCGCCCTCTCGCTCGGCACACGGCGCAACGGCCGCAGATACAGCGACATCGAGCGCGAGGCGGTTCTCGCCTTCGCCGAGCACGCCGGACTCGCTCTGAACGATGCCAAGGCGGCTGAGGAGACCGCTCATCAGGCCTTCCACGATCCGCTCACCGGTCTGGCGAACCGCGCGCTCTTCCTCGACCGGCTCAGCCAGGCGCTGACGCGGGCCAAGCGCTCGGGCGGGGCCGTGGGCGTTCTGTTCGCCGACCTCGACGGCTTCAAGACCGTCAACGACAGCCTCGGTCACGCCGCGGGCGACCAGCTGCTGATCATCGCCGCGCAGCGGCTCGTCTCCGTGGTCGGTCCGACGGACACGGTCGCCAGGTTCGGAGGGGACGAGTTCGCGATCCTCGTCGAGGATGCCGGTGAGCCGATCACGGCTGCCCGGCTCGCCCGACGGGCATTGGATGTCTTCGAGAAGGTGGTCCAGATCCAGGGCCGGGACGTGTTCATCACCGCGAGCATCGGCGTCGCCGCCGGCCTCGAGGAACCGGAGGAGCTGCTGCGGAGGGCAGACCTGGCCATGTACGAGGCCAAGGGGCAGGGGAAGGGGCGCTACGAGCTCTTCCAGCGCCACATGCACGAGGCGATGGCGCAGCGCCTCGAGCTGGAGACCGACCTGAGGGGGGCAGCGGACCGCAACGAGTTCTTACTGCACTTCCAGCCGATCGTCGAGCTCGAGAACGGGACGGTGGTGGGCGTCGAAGCGCTGATGCGCTGGATGCACCCCTCGCGGGGACTGATCCCACCGGAGGAGTTCATCCCGATCGCCGAGGAGAGCGGCCAGATCCATGCCCTCGGCCGGTGGGTCCTCAGGGAGGCATGCGAGCGCGTGGTGGCATGGGAGGAGACCCTTGGAGACCTCCACCTCACGGTCAACCTCTCCAGCGCGCAGCTTCGCCAGGCCAGCATCGTTCGCGAAGTGGCGGAGGCACTGGACTCGACCGGACTCGATCCGAGCCGCCTCACCCTCGAGATCACCGAGACGGTGCTGATGGACGTCAGCACGAGCAACCTGGAGCGGCTCACCGCCCTGAAGAAGGCCGGCGTCGGACTCGCGGTGGACGACTTCGGCACGGGCTACTCCTCGCTCCAGTACCTGCGGCGGTTCCCGATCGACTGGCTGAAGATGGCGAAGTTCTTCGTCGACGGCGTGGAGCTGTCGGATTCACAGAAGCGGCTCGCCCGCGCGATCGTCGAGCTGGCGCACAGCCTCGAGATCGAAGTGATCGCAGAGGGCATCGAGTCGGCTCAGCAGTCGGCCGTCCTCTCGGAGCTCGGCTGCGTCTGGGGCCAGGGCTTCTATTACGCGGCACCGCTCCCGGCCTCCGAAATCTCGTCCCAGATCGACTCCTGGGTTCCCGGTCGCTAGCAGATAGAGCCCCGAAAGCGCAAGTCCCGAGTCGGACGGAGCTATCCCATCCGTCCGCCGACGGTGCCTAGACTGAATGCGTGCCCAGGCAGACCCAGACCGAGAGGAGCAGCGCCGGCGAATGCCGCCAGTGCCGCACCTTCTGCGACAAGTTGGTCAACCCGGCGGGTTGCCTCGAGATGGGATGCAAGTTCCTCTACACCTATGAGGACGCGCGCACCGGCGGCCGCTTCATGGGCTGCATGAACAAGGTCTTCAGCGCCGAGATCGACTTCGACCTCTTCCTGCTGGCCGAACGTGCCCGCGAGGGCTTCGGCGGGATCAAGATGACCGGCTCCCCGCTGCCTCATTGCCAGTTCAGCGTCGAGCGGGCCTACGAGGGCGAGGGCCCGGGCCACGAGTGCGTCAACCGCCGCTTCTTCGACGCCCCGGACGACACCCCGGAGTCGATCCGGGCGTTCGACCTGCGCAACTCGATCAGCTGAGCAGTTCCACCAGCCGGTCGAACCCGTCCGTCCAACCGCCCTCGTGCAGCTCGAGCCGGGCCGGCGTGGAGAACTCGCCCTGGGTGAGCGAGATCCGGCTATCCGCGCCGCGCTCCTCCAGCGACAGGACCACCAGCGTCTCCCTGTCGTCGGGATCCGGGGGATCCCAGATGAACGTGTAGGAGAGCCGTGAGAGCGGTTCGACCTCGCGGAACTCGCCGTGGAGATAGAAGCGGTCGCCCTCAGGCGGCTGCATCGTGATCCGGTAGCTGTCGCCGATCCGGGGCTCGAAGTCGACGTGCGGAGTGCTGAATCCCCTCGGGCCCCACCACCTGGCGAGCTCGACCGGATCCGTCATCGCCCTCCAGACCGCCGAGGGTGGCAGCGGCAGGCTTCGCGACATCGTCAGGGTCAGCCCGTTGCTCTCCGTCATCTCACCTCCGCGGATGCGTCGCATCGTACGCGCGGAACGGGTATCAGTCCACGAGTGGATTCGAGGCACCGACTGGCCGTGATCGCGGTGGCTCTCGTGGCGGCTCTCACCTGCGGACTCGCCGGCTGTGGCGGAGCGTCGGCCTCCTCGGCACAAGACGTCGCCGATCAGCTAGCTCAGACCGACTCGGCCCTCCGCGACGCGATCGACGGCTGGCGAGCCGGTGAGGATCCACCGTCGGTGGCGCCGCCGCAGGAGGTCCTCCACCAGGCCGAGGCGTTTCAGGACGACGCCCGTTATCTCGCCAAGCACCCCAACCTGACCGGCCGGGTCATTCCACTCCTCTCGGGATCATTGTCCGCCCGCGTTCGCCGCCTGACTACCGCGGCGCGCGATCTGCTCGTTCTCTCCAAAGGCGCGCGCCATCGGAAGTTCAAGATCGGGGCGCCACCGCCCCTCGCCGATCTCGTCTCCTTCTACCGCGAGGCGCAGTCGAAGTACGGCGTCGGCTGGCACTACCTCGCCGCCATCCATCTCGTCGAGACGAAGTTCGGAAGGGTGAAGAGCGACAGTGTCGCGGGCGCGAAGGGCCCGATGCAGTTCATCCCCTCGACCTGGCGGATCTACGGGAACGGCGGGGACATCCACGACCCGCACGACGCGATCCTGGCGGCGGCCAACCTGCTGCACAACAACGGGGCGCCACCTCGGTACGGACCGGCGCTCCGCGCCTACAACAACTCAGGCCTCTACGTGGATGCCGTGACTCGCTATGCCCGAGAGATCGCCGCGAATGAGTACGGGGTCTACTACCTGTATTGCTGGCAGCCGTAGACGACCGTCGCCAAGCACGAAGGCAATCCGGGCCGGCCCCTCCTCCGTAATCAGCCCAGGCGGGAATAAATCCAGTCACCAAGCGTCACAGGTAGGTGTTGATCCAGATGACGAGAGCTATGGCACGGACGTCCGCTCCGGGCATGGGGCACCGGCCTGGTCGCCGCCGCCGGACGCGGCTTGCCTGGGTTGCCCTGGGTGCGGGGCTCATCATTCTGGGTGTCTCTGCGTCGGCCCGGGCTGCCGATCGGATCTACTGGGCCAACCTGAACGGGGGTGTTCCGGCGGTCTCCTTCGCCAATCTCGACGGGAGCGGTGGAGGGGCCGACCTCAGCTCAGCCGAGGGGGGCAGTGCCGCGAGCCTGGCGCTTTACCCGTCTGGTGGGAAGGTCTTCTGGGGCACAGGGTCCGCGATCTCCGTCGCCAATCTGGACGGGAGCGGAGGAGCGTCCAATCTCAACGTCACCGGCGCACCCGTCGTCAGCCCCCGGGTGGCGGTCGACCCGGGAGCGGGTCGCATCTACTGGTCGAATTCGAACATGAACCAGGGGATCTACTTCGCCAACGTCGATGGCACCGGGGGAGAGCAGCTCAACACGGCCGGGGCCACGGCTACCAATCCGATCGGCGTCGCGGTTGACCCGGCCGCGGGAAGGATCTACTGGGCCAACCCGGCGCCCATCAACAAGATCTCATTCGCGAATCTGAATGGCAGTGGAGGTGGTGACATCAACACCATGGGGGCAACAGTCGTCAACCCCCAAGGTGTCGCGATCGACCCCACCGCCGGCAGGATCTACTGGGCCAGCGTCTTCGGCCAGAAGATCTCCTTCGCCAACCTGGATGGCAGCGGCGGCGGTGACCTGAACACGACCGGCGCCACCGTAAGCAACCCGGCCGGCGTGGCCGTCGATGCGGCCGCTGGGAAGATCTACTGGGCCAACGTGATCGCAGGAAAGATCTCCTTCGCACGGCTGGACAACAGCGGGGGCGGCGATCTCAACACGATGGGGGCGACTACGGAGTTCCCGAACTATGCGGCCTTGCTCAAAGCGCCCACCGGCGCGTCTGCTCCACAGATCACTGAATCCGGGCCGGTTCTCAACTGCTCCCGGGGCACCTGGTCAACTGACCTGGTTGCCTCATTCCTGTATCGAGCGCCCAGCAACTTCGCCTACCGATGGAGCCAGGAGGGTGCCGAGATCGGCGCGGCCAACGGAAGCTCACTCACGCCCCCGGCCGCGGGTCACTATCGCTGCCACGTGACGGCCTCGAACCCGGCCGGCTCGGCTGCTCAGACAAGCGATCCCTTCGCCTACTTCAGGATCGGAAAGGCGCGCCGAAACCCTCGCCGCGGGACGGCCAAGCTCCCGCTGACACTCCCTGATCCCGGAACTCTGACCGTCGCAGCGGCGGGCGCGAAGGTGTCCCGGACCGGATCGGTGCCCGCCGGGACGGTGAAGCTGCTGATCAGAGCCCGCGGTCGCAAGCTGCAGAAGCTGAAGAGGACTGGCCGGTCGAAGCTCAGGCTTTCGATCGCCTACTCACCGGACGGCTTCCCGACCAGCACACAGACCGCCAAGGTGAGGCTGAGGAAGCTGCCGTAGGCCGCTAGGAGGTCTCGGCGGCCAGCGCGAAGGGGCTGCCCTCGGAGTCGCGGCAGATGGCCCAGCGCTCGCCGGGGTGGATCACCGAGCCACCGAGCTCCTCGACTCGCTCCAATGTGGCGGGCAGATCGTCGACGGTGAAGTACGGCAGCGAGGCGGTGTCGCCGGGGCCGGGTCCCCGCTGGTGGACTCCCAAACACAGGTCCGGTTCGTCGGTGACCCAGCCCTCGCCGTCGTCCTTGGATCGGGGAGCGAGCTCGGCTCCCAGCACACCGCCCCAGAAGCGCAGCGCTCGGTCCGGGTCGTCGGCGGGGAACTCGATCAGCGGCGGGGGCATCAGCCGTTCCCAAGATAGGCCCTGCCCCGTGGGGAGAGGCGGTAGCCGACCAGCAGGCTCTCGGTCAGGCCCAGCTCCTTCAGCTTTCGCACGTCCCGCTTGAAGGGGAGTTTCTCCCTGCCCAGCGACGCCGCCAGGTCCGCGGCATGTGTCTCGGGGCGCTCTCCGATCACCTCGAGCACCCGGCGGGTCCACGGCTCGCCACGGGATCGGTCCATGCGGTCGAGGCGGGCATCCAGCTCGGTCCGCTCCTCGCTGCTGATCGCGGCGCGCTCGCGCAGCGCCGCACGCGGATCGTCCCCGATCCTGCGGAACTGGATCCGGTACAGGCGCCCCTCGGAGCGGAGGCTGCGAAGCAGCTCGGCCTTCGAGGCGAACCCCGCCCGCCGTGCGTCGTCGAGGGTGATCCTGCGCTCGCTGGTCGGCTCGACCATGTCGAACGCGATCACGCCCGCCCGGGTCCGCAGCGTCCCACCCCGTTTGACCGTGGGCCGCTTCCAGCGCCGGAAGGCCAGGTCGATCTCGCCGGCCGCGATTCCATCGAGCGCTCGGCGGTTGAACAGCATCAGCTCCGCTCGCGCACGCCCTCCCGCCACAGCCGGCGCATGACCTGTACGTCCTCCTTGGCGGGAGCGTGCCCCTCGAGGCCAGGGCCCTCGAACACGGCCGGGAGTCCTTGAAAGCGCGGCTCGCCCAGGAAGGCGCGCATGCCCTTGCGCCCGATCTCGCCTTTGCCGAGCGCGGTGTGACGGTCGCGGTTCGAGCCACGCTCATCGCGTGAATCGTTCACGTGCAGCAGCTTGAGCTGATCGAGGCCGACCTTGGCGTCGATCTCGTCGACCAGCTCAGCGACGCCCTCCGGGGTCCGGACGTCGTAGCCCGTGGCATGCAGATGACAGGTGTCGATGCAGAGGCCGAGGCGCTGTGGACCGCCCGTCTTCTCGATCAGGTCCGCGGTCTCGTCGAAGTCGAGGCCGAGGAGCTGGGGCGACCCGGCTGTGTTCTCGTAGATGATCGGACAGCTCTCGGTCTCGGCGAGCGCCTCCTTGACCAATGCGATGGCGCGCTTGCGCGCGTTGGCCCGCGTGTCGTCCTTGAGAGCACCCGGATGGACGACCACACCGAGGGCACCGATGCC
>Ga0126308_10000904_pt1 | contig 11011 bp, 6 predicted proteins | sample Plot55_FD_92533 | JGI IMG/M metagenome (GOLD analysis project Ga0126308, IMG submission 92533) | Serpentine soil microbial communities from UC McLaughlin Reserve, CA, USA - Plot55 | ecosystem: Environmental > Terrestrial > Soil > Grasslands | place: USA: UC McLaughlin Reserve, Lake County...
GCGTCGTCAGATGCGGGTGCGGGACGGCGGCCGGCTCGACGTCGTGGATCACCTGGCCGAACACGCCGATCACGCGGTGACCCTGGGTGAGTCGTACGGAGCACACCTCCACAGCCACGCGGTCGCCGTTCCCGTCGATGAGCGTCACCTCGGCGTCGGTCGACGTCGCGGCTCCGACCACCTTCTGCGCGAAGACCTCCCGCGATCGGCGCGCGTCCTCCGGCGCCACCACCGACGTGAACTGGCGCCCGCGGACGTCGCCCACGATGCGCTCCGCGGCCGGGTTGACCCAGCGGATCACCCCGCTCGTGTCGAGGACGTAGCTGGGGATGTTGATCTGCTCCAGCGCGTCCTCGACGTCGCCGCCCATGCGTTCGAGCACGGACATGCCATAAGTCTGCAGACGCCGGGGAACCTGGTCAACTCGCCGGCTCCGGCGTCGGGATGGGCCCGCCAGGATTCGAACGCTCCTGCTAATTGAGCTTTTCTCGTGCCCGCGGGTGCACCGCTGGGGGCACGCCGTGCGCGTGTTTAGACGCGTTTGACGTGTTTGAGCGCGTTCGGCCTGATTCAGGCCACCGCAGGAATAGACGTCGACGGGGTCGCGAGGACAATGTCGTCGCCGCGCGCGATGCTCCGATCGAGGAACCGCTTGTTAGCTGACCACCGCTCAACCTCGGACATGCGGTTCCAGATGTGATCCGGGATCTCCGAATCCGCGCACACGGATCTGGTCGGCCAAGATTTGTAGTCGGGGTCGTGCCCGAGGACGGTGACGCCAGTGTTTCGCTTGGCCGGCGCCGTCTTTGCGGCATGTCCGCACCTCCGGCCTGGAGCCGATACCGGTCGTGCGGTCGGATCTCACGCCTCGGCCTTCGTTTGCCCGGGCGGCCGTCGAGCGACACGAGTGAGCTCACCAATGTCCGACGAGCCGACTCCTTGACGCTCAAGGGTAGAGACCAACGCCTCGGCGCTCTGCAACGCGCTCGTCAGAAGTTCTGCTGGGTCTACCTCAGCGACCCCGAGCGTTGCGCCCGAGCGCACGAATGAAGCTCTCATACGCGAACCGCAATCCTCCAGTCTCACCTCGAACGGTCCATCCATGAACCGGAGACTCTCTTTATCCGAGGGTTGGGTCACCAGCTCGCGGAGCACTTCTATCCACCAGGTCAGGATGGGCACCGGAAAGTCATGCCAACCAACCTCGGGGAACGCGAAGCCCTCAACCTCGAGCCAGATCCGTCCAACAATGGAGCCGGTTCGAGTCGCCGCAACCGAGTCGAGATCGAGTTGGACTCGTGCGCTCATGGGCTACCGACCGGGTACGCCGTTTCAATCGTATGGGTCTGTCTGTTGACCCACATCTCGATCGTGACGTCATTGGCACTTCCGCGAACAACTACTCGGTCGCCCTGCGTCGCAACCCGGGTTGAGTACCGGTATGCCTGCCGCACCGTCGATTCAACTTGCCTCACAGTCATGGATTCCGGGAAGAGATCCTTCTTCGGGCTTACCCTGCTTCCACCGACCATGTGTACCGACGAGACGTGTTCCATATCTATCGAGACCTTCTTCCAAGCCGGCAGGTTCACCGGCTTGATGCGTGCCTTTGCGGCGGGCATGCACCGGCGAGCGAGCTTGGCGGGCCGGACGACGGCGAAGGCGACCTCGGTTGCCGCCGTTTCCCAGTCGCCCTCGTGTGCTGCCTTGCCGACCCTTGCCATCGTCCACGCGCTGCTGATCGCGAAAGCGGGGCCGCAGCCGACGCCGGTGAGGCAGGCGGCGAGCGTGACGCCGGCCAGCATCTCGTCCGGATGCTCGCCGACGAACTCACCGGCGGCTTCGGCACCCGATCGCACGTGGCGGGCCGCCCCGATCGTGGCGTCGCCGACGGCGTTAACCCGTCTCTCGGCGGCTGTTTTGACGGAGCCGGAGGCGTCGGCGATGGTGTTGCCGACCGCTATAGCGCCGTCGTTGAGCTTTGAGCCCGCTGACTTCGCCCAGCCTGGAATGCCGAGAAGTCCGATCGGGTCGACGAGTACGGTTGGGCGCCCGTTGACGTACACGTAGGGGCCGGCATAGGGGTCGAAGGTCGGGTTCTCGACCGGGTCGAGCGCCCCGAAGCGGCCGCTGGCGGGGTCGTATTGGCGGGCGCGCAGGTGGTAGAGGCTCGTCTCCGGGTCGAGCTGCTGGCCGTTGAAGCGGAGCCGGTTCTCCGGCGCGCTGCCGGAGACGTTGCTGGTCGTCCGCGGCGCCCCGTACGCCTCGTACTCGTACTTCCACTGCGCGGTGCCGCCGGCGTCGGTGACATCCGTGACGGTGCCGAGCGGGTCGTGGTGGTAGTAGAAAGTTGCAGAGGCGTTCGCCATCGAGACGGCTCCGAGCGGGCCGCCCAAGTAGCGGCGAACGAGGTTGCCAGCCGGGTCGCGCTCGAGCGCGAGCTCTGGGACCCCCGAGGCGGCGAGCGGGTCAGAGACGAAGCGGAGGTCGGCGCCACCACCCCCGACCGTGGAGGCGACGCGGCGGTCATCGCCGTCGTAGCCGTACGTTGTCGTCGTGCCGGCCTTCGTGGTCGATACGAGCCGGTCGGCGAGATCGTGGGTGAAGGTGCGGCTTCCGGCGGAGGCCTGGTTGCCGTTCGCGTCGTAGGTGTACGAGGTGTTGACGCCGCCCTTGCTGGTCTGCGTGAGCTGGTCGGCGCCGTTGTGGGTGTAGTCGATCGTGCCGGTGTTGCCAACCGAGCCGCTGCGGACCTCCTGGGTGCGGTTGGAGACCTTGTCGTAGCCATAGCTGATCTTGTTGGCGGCACCGACGCAATCGCTCGCACCGGATGAGACGCCGTAGCAGGATGCGGTGAGTCGGTCGCGGGGGTCGTATTCGAACGCGTCGTACGTGTCGGTGACGCCCCGGGTGGTTTGCTGCTTGGTGGGGTTGCCGGCCGAGTCGAGCGTCCAGACGAACTTGGACAGGATTGCCCCCGCCTTGGCGTTCTCGACCGTGGTCAGGCGGCCAGCGCGGTCGAAGCTGCGCGTGGCGATGTGGCCGTTGCCGCTGGGGAGTGTCTCGGTGGTGAGGTTGCCGGCGGCGTCGTAGCCGACGCTGGTCGTCTGGCCGCCGGAGACCACGCTGGCGAGGCGGCCATCGTCGTCGAAGGCCTGGCTGACGGCAGTGCCGTCGGGGTAGGTGCGGCCGGTGATGTTGCCGGCGTCGTCGTAGCCGTAGCTGAAGGTGCCGTTGAGACCCGAGCCGCCGCCGCTGCGGACGATGTCGGTGAGCCGGTCGGCATCGTCGAAGGTGTAGGTGACGGCGCCGGAGCCGTCGCTCATTGTCTGCAGGCGCCCGGCGCTGTCGTAGCCGCGGCCGACGTCGGGCGTCGTGTCGGAGTAATCGACGCTCGTTTGCCGGCTCATGCGGTCGTAGCCGTAGGTGATCGTCCCGTCGCCAGGTGTGCCGGTAGAGCTGCCGGCCGGGGTTTCGAGCGTCTTCGGATTGCCGTTGGCGTCGGAGCTGTAGTTCCAGCTGCCGACTGGGGTCGTGCGTTGGGTCAGGCGGCCGTCGAGGTCGTAGCTCCAGCTGGTGGCGTGAGCGTTGGGGTCGGTGCGGCTGCTGAGGTTGCCGGCGGCGTCGTAGCCGTAGACGGTGTCGAGCGTGCCGGTCGCGCCAGCGGCGGGTGGGGTCACCTTCCAGAGCCGGTTGAGCGCGTCGTAGCTGTAGGCGGTGGCGTTGCCGCGCTGGTCGGTCAGCTGAGTGAGGTTGTTCTCGGCGTCGTATGCGTACTGGACGAAATTGCCGAGCGGGTCGGTGACACGGGTGCGGTTGCCGGCTTGGTCGTGCTGGTAGGCCCAGGTGTACTGGAGCGGGTCGGCGCCGGCGGCGTTGCCGCGCGGCTCGACCATCGAGACCGTGTGGCCGTCGTCGTCGAGCGCGTAGCTGCGCTTGTTGCCCAGCGGCGTGGTGAGGCTCTTGAGCTCGCCGGTCGGCCAGTACTCGTACGTCCACGGCTGGGCAAGCTGGCGCTCGTCCTTCTCGGTCAGCAGCCGGTCGAGCTTGTCGTAGCTGGAGGTGCGGAACTTGCCGAGCGCGTTCGTGCGCTTGATGGCGTTGCCGTTGGCGTCGTACTCGACGCTGGTCGCGTGGTTGAGGGCATCCCGCCACTCGAGCGGGCGGTTGAGCTCGTCGTAGTCGACCTGGCGTGTGCCGCCGTCGGGATGCGTCTCGCTGGAGCGGTTGCCGGCATCGTCGTAGCCGTACGTCCAGGTCCAGTCGGAAGCGGTCGCGCCGATGGCGTTCCCGTTCGGCTCCACGAGTGTGGTCACCTGCCCGTCGGCGTTGTAGTCGTAGCTGGTCTTCCGACCTTCCGGCGACTGCACCGACTTCAGCTGCCCGTCCGGCCAGTACAGGCGCGTCTCCACGCCGCTGCGCGGGTCGGTCGTCGTCGTAAGCCGGTTGGCGCTGTCGTACTCGAAGCTCGTCACCCGCGCCGCACCGTCGTTGCGGGTCACCTTCCAGAGCAGCTCGTTGTCGTAGTAGTCGAAGCTAGTGACGGTGCCGCGCGCGTCCGTGTGCGTGCTGACGTGGTCGACGGCGTCGTACGCCCACTCGCTCAGGTAGCCGGCCGGCGGCACGGGCACGTTGCCGCGCGGGTCGCGCACACTGGTCAGCCGCCCCGACCCGTCGTACACCATCGTCGTCTTGAAGCCGAGCGGGCTGGTCAGCTTGCTTAGGTTGCCGGCGCTGTCGTAGTCGTACAGGGTCGTCTTCGAGCGCGGGTTCGTGGTCGCCTTCAAAAGCCCGACGTTCGTTGCCGGCGGTGCGGGCGACGACGTCGTCGTCCAGTATCTGAAGGTAGTGACGCCGTTCTCGCGATCGGTGATCGTCTTCAGCTGTCCGACCTGGTAGTCGGCGGCCGCGTCCGAGCCGGTTGCGTACGCGTAGCTGGTCGTGTTGCCGCGCCCGTCCTTCTCGCTCAGCAGATCGTTCGTGGCGTTGAACGTCCGCCCGACCACATAGCTGAGCGGCGCCGGCGCCACCTCGCGCACCAGGTTGCCGGCGGCGTCGTACTCGAAGCGGGTCGTGTTGCCGCGCCCGTCGGTCACGGTCGCCTTGCGCGCCTGCCCGTCGTAGGTGTAGGAGGTGGTCTTGCCGAGCGGGCTTGTCACGCTCAGCAACAGGTTGCCGCGGTGCTTGTAGATCCAGCTGCCGCGGCCGGGGATCGTCACCGTGGTCAGGTCGTCGCCGGCCGAGCCTGTGTAGGCGTACGCGATCGTCTCGCCGGTGCCGTTCTGCTCGCTGGTGACCCGAGCCTGCCCGTCGTAGAGCACGTTCTGCAGCTCGTAGCGCCCGCGCGGATCCTGGACGCTGGTCAAAAGCGCGTTCGCGTCGTAGGCGAGCGTCCACGTCTTCGCACGCGCGTCGCGCACGCTCGTCAAGCGTCCGCTCGTGTAGCCGTACTCGACATAGCGGCCGTCCGGAAGCGTCACCCGCTCGATCAACCCCGGATTCGCGACTGAATAAGTGAGCGCGATCGTGCGCCCGGCCGAGTCGGTGATCGTGGTGAGCTTGCCGCCGCCGTCGTAGGCGAGCGAGGTGGCCGGCAGAAAGCGCGGCTTTATCTGCGTCAGCCTGCCCGCAGTGTCGAAGCCGAACGTGCGCCGGTCGCGCGTGACCAGCTCGTAGCTGTTGTTCGCCAGCCGCTTGAGCGTCCCATCGAACGCCTTCGCAGCGTAAGTCGCAGCTCCCGTGCCGCCGCCGGACACGCGGGCGAAACGGGTGCGCTGGCCGGACCCCGAGCGGTACTCCAGCTCGCCGGTCGTCTGATTGACGACCGTTATCGTCGCCTCGAACGGATGCGCCCAACCCGGCCCCAACGCGCCGCTCGTCGTATCACGAGAGTTGTACGTGCGCGCCCACGCAAACGCGGCCCCCGGGCCAGCCAGGCGCAGATCGGTTGCGCTCTCCGTCAGCGAGCCCGACGCCGTATTGACCGGCCAACCGGTATAGGCGAGCGAGGCGAGGTCGGCCGACAGCCCCTGCTGCGGGTCGCCGGTATGGCAGCGGGTGCAGCCGAACGTCTGCTCGAGCGCGATCCCCCCGAAACCGGGCGGCGGCGCGTCGTAATACAGGTCGGGCTGCTCGTACGCGGGCTCGTTCGCGACCACCTTGTCGTTGGCGCACCAGCTGGAGCTGCTCTGCACCGTGACACTGGCCGAGATCGGGCCGCGCTCGACCGGCCAGCTCGAGCTCGGATTGGGATCCGACGCGCCGTAGCTCAGATGCCCGTTCTGGTTGCCCAAGGCGCAGGGAACGAACCGCACCGGCCCCCAGTAGGTACCGCGCCAATCGACCTCCAACGAGGTGCTCCGCACCCACAGCTGCACCCACGTCTCCGACGGGGACAGACCGAAAGAGCCGTTGTCGTAGATCGCGTTCGGCGACTCGCCGGCGATGTTGCCTTCCGGCGCCATCGCGGCCATCCCGGTGTCCTGCCAAAGATACGCGCCGTAGTCCTTGTTGTTCCAGATCGACGTCCCTGAGATCTCCGACACCGCCGCCGCGTACGAGGTGCCGACCAGAAACTCGACCCCATCCTCCGCGTTCGACCACAACGCCGAGTCCTCCACCACCACGAACGCGTTATTGACGTTCACCCCATCGCCGTGGCGAGCAGCGCCGACGAACCCGTTCCCCTCCACCTTCGTCCGCCGCAGCACCAACGACACACCCGCACCAGTCGTGCCGCCGCTCACGTGCACCCCGGAGACCGCGCTCCCCGAGATCGTCGCGTCCTCGAACGTCACGTCCCCGCCCGCCAACTCGACCATCCCGGACGAATCGAGCGTCGCCAAACCGCCGCCGTAGCGCACATTCACATGCTTCAGCGTCGAAGCACCGGCCCCCCTCGCAAACCGGAGCTGGTTCCACTGCCCCGGCCCAGAATCGCCACTCGAGGTAAACGTGATCGGCTGCGCCGTCGTCCCCAGCGCCGACAGCGACCCGCCCACCTGCAGCGAACGCGTCTGCGCGTTCCCCTGCACGACTACCCCCGGCTCGACCGTCAACGTTACGCCGCTGGCGACCGTGACGTTTCCCGTCATCACATACGGGCTGCCCGCCAGCGTCCAGGTCGTGTTCACCGAGATTGTCCCCGACACGTTCGTCGCCGCCGCCGCCGGCCCTGGGACCACCAGCAGCATCACAAGCACCGCGAGTACGAACAGCTGGTGCGCCTGCGCCCAACAAACACGCAAGAGACGCACGACGGCAGTGCGAACAGAGCGAAACACCAAGACCCCCAGTCAGATCGCTATCAGCTTGGCTGGAACAGCGACCGCAGACCGAACCCAATGCTGCCTAAAGGCATGCCACAGCCGAAGAGCCGATTTCAAGAGCGCGCGCGCCAAGATCTCCGCAATTTGCGCAAACCACTACCCTCGTTGCTCGAAGCCCTCACGCACGCGTTCAAGTCACATCGATAGGCCGTCGAGACACGGATGCATCCTTTGATGCATATGTGCCCTGCCGGCTATTGCGCTGCGTAGATCCGGCCGCGGGGGTGGGTTCAGAGGCTCGTCAGCGTTCGAGGCCAAGGCCGAGCTGCCGCTCGAGCTCGATCAGGCGGCGGACAGTACGAAGCCTGGCGGCGTCTTGTTCGCGGCCGAGGGCGGCCAGCATGCGGGCGTGGTCGCCGAGCGAGGCGATCGAGGGTCGCAGACCCGACCCGAGGGGCTCCCGGGTGGCCGCCCGGCGAAGGTCGTCATAGCCGCGCGTGCCGGCCGGCTCGGGGACGATCTTCAGCTCGCCGACGTCCGTCTCGAGCTCGAGCATGGTCTCACGCGCCAGGTCTTGGTCGAGCGGGAGCGCCTTGCCGTCAATCCGGCGCGCGTTCAGGTCGTCGAGGGCGAGCGCGAGCTTGCGCAGGTTGTCCTCGCGCAGCGACGGGACGATGTCAGTGCCGTCGGTGAGCTCGGTGCTGCCCTGGACGACCCGCCCGAGGCCGCCGACCACGATGTAGGCGACGCGGCGCTTGTCGAGCGCCCGCAGCGCCGCAATCGGATCGAACGACTCCCTGGCTACCATCAGCGGCCGCGTGCCTTCAGCATCGCGTTCAGGCGCTCCTGCGGCGTGCGCAGCAGGCTCTTCCGCAGCTCCTTGCTCTCCTGCTCGTCGACGGCATAAGGCACGAAGTTCAGCTCGAGATCGAAGCCGCAGGCCCTGATCAGGTCGCGCAGTGTCTCGAAGCTCGGCTGGACGACATCCGCTTCCCACCGGGCGATCTGCGCCCGGTCCTTGCCGCTGCGCTCCGATAGCTCGGCCTGCGACAGGCCGGCGCGCAGTCGCGCTTCCCGGATCAGCGTCCCGCTGGTCACCGTGAGATTCTACTGGCACGATGCTGAGAGCGCATCAGTGACGAATCTGTTACGCTCGCTGTCGTGGCGCACAAGGAGCCACAGCAGCTGGAGCTCGAGGCGGTCATCATCGAGCCGCCCCCGCGGAAAAGGAGCGGTACTACGAAGGAGCACGGCGGCGCTCCTCGCCGGCCCGCGCCGGCGAAGCTGCTCTCCACGCCGGGCGCACTCTTGACGCGCTCGCATCTGCGCGAGCTTGGTCTCGAGCGGCGCGCGATCGACGCCGTTTTCCGCCGCCTGCCGGTCGTCGCTCTACCCGGCTACTCGCGACCGATGATCCGCGCCGAGCACTACCTCGAACTGGTCGAGCAGCACACATACCGCGACGATCGGGTAAGGCCGTCGCATGCCTAGCGTCTGGATCGAACGGCGCCAGACCGCGAAGGGTGGCAGCCGCTACCTGGTCAAGTACCGGCTTGGGGGCCGCGAGAGCGCCCACCGCTACGCCGGCTCCTTCCCAACCAGACGCGAGGCGCTCGCCCGGCAGCGCTGGGTCGCGGGCGAACTCGCCGCCATGCGCGCCCCGCGAGTCGGTGGGCTCGACGATGCTTCGGCGCCGACGCTGGCGGAGGCTGCCGAGCGCTGGCGCACCTCCCGCGTCGACGTCGTCGAGGGCACCGCGGTCGGCCACCGCGTCCAGCTCGGCCGCGTCCTGCCATTGCTCGGCGCACGCCGCGTCGACGAGATCACGACGGCGGACGTCGCCGAGCTCGTTACCGCCCTCCACGCCGCCGGCCGCAAGCGGGAGACGATCCGCAAGAGCGTCAGCGTCCTCGCCCAGGTTCTCGACTTCGCCGACGTCAAAGACAACCCCGCCCGCAACCGCGTCCAGGTACGCCTGCCGCGCGAGGAGCGCGAGGAGCCGAGCCCGCCTGCAGCAAATCAGATCGAGGCCGTACTGCCGATGATGCCGCGCCGCTATGCGCTCGCGTTGCTCGTGCTCGACGCGACGGGCATGCGCGTCGGCGAGCTCGAGGAGAAGGGCTTGCGCTGCGGCGACCTCGATGAGCCCAACAGCCGCTGGCGCATCCGCCGCGCCGTGGAGAAAGGCCGCCGCGGCCGCTGGGTCTCGTTGCCGCCCGAGCTCTTCGCCGCCGTCCTCGCCACGCTGCCGCCCCGCGAGGACCGCGAGCGCGACCGACCTGTCTTTCCCGGCTTGACGCAGGAGCGGCTAAGAACCGCGATCGCTCGCGCCTGCAAGGCGTCCGGCACGCCGACCTGGTCACCGCACGACCTCCGCCATCGCCGCATCAGCCTCTGGCACCGGCAAGGCGAGACCTGGGCGCTCATCGGCGCCCGCGTAGGCCAACGCTCCCTCTCGGTGACCGCCGACACCTACACGCACGTCCTGTTCGACGACCGTGAGCTCGACCACGGCGACCTCGTCGGGCAGCCGGCGGGATCGGCGTAGAGCGGCGCCTCCGGATACTCCGCTCGCTCCTCGCCGGCAGTTACCTGTGTTGGCGAGATTCCGTGGGGGCACCGGTGGGGGCACGCGACGCGCTCAGGCGGCATCTGCGACACGACTGACCCGCGTACCCATGCCGTTTCCGCGCAGTCATACGGTGTGAAATGGGCCCGCCAGGATTCGAACCTGGGACCAACGGATTATGAGTCCGCTGCTCTAACCAGCTGAGCTACGGGCCCCGGGACGAGCCTAGCCGAGGATCTGCACACCGCCCCCACGAACGGGCGATAGCATCTGGCCCGCCGTGAAGGTCTTCCAGCACGAACGCCGCCTGCGCACGACCGGGGGTCTCTCGGTCCGCGACATCACGGACGAGGTTAACGCGGCCGTCGGCGAGAGCGGGATCAAGGACGGCATCGCGTGCATCTACTCGCCGCACACCACCTGCTGTGTCCGGGTGAACGAGTTCGAGCAGGGGTTCATGGAGGACTTCGCCTCGCTGCTCAAGCGGCTGGTGCCGCAGGAGGGCTACTACGCGCACGACGACTGGGACAAGCGCACCGAGAACATCTGCGAGGAGGACATGGAGTTCGGCAACGGCCACTCGCACTGCATGTCGATGCTGCTCGGCTCGGCCGGCGAGTCGATTCCAGTTCGCGACGGCGAGCTCCTGCTCGGGACCTGGCAGCGCGTGCTCTTCATCGAGCTCGACCGCGAGCGCGACCGCCGCTGGCTGGTCCAGGTCGTCGGCTCCTAGGTCTCGGCGTGCTGCGCGGCTCGTAGCGCCGGCTCGGGCTCGCTCCGCTTGTGGAGCAGGCGGCCCTGCGCGTCGAACTCGAAGACCCAGAAGTCGGCGCCCAGCACGTGGAGGGCGACGTTGAACACGGGAACCGGCCCGATGAAGCCCTCGAACGTGCCGTTGTGGCCGTGGCCGTGCACCACGACTGTCGGAAGGTGCGCGGCGATCGGCCCGGCGAGGCGGTCGCTGCCCAGGAAGCTCCAGATCGTCTGCCGCTCGCCCTCGAGCGTCGTGGTCGTCGGCGCGTAGTGCAGCAGCGCGATCCGGATCGGGCAGCCTGCAATCTCGTCGAGCGCGACGTCGAGCGCGCGCACCTCGGCGCCGGTCTCGGCGTAGATGGCGCGCATCAGCGGCTCCCCGAAGTCGGGGAGCGTCGAATCCGGGAAGCCGCCGACGAAC
>Ga0126308_10000906_pt1 | contig 11007 bp, 7 predicted proteins | sample Plot55_FD_92533 | JGI IMG/M metagenome (GOLD analysis project Ga0126308, IMG submission 92533) | Serpentine soil microbial communities from UC McLaughlin Reserve, CA, USA - Plot55 | ecosystem: Environmental > Terrestrial > Soil > Grasslands | place: USA: UC McLaughlin Reserve, Lake County...
AGAACCATATCCCGAACGTTACCACTTTAACAAATTCGGTTCTACTTCTCGGAGCCGAAGCCAACCGAGTTGCCGGTATTTGCTCGGGGGCAGGAACGCTCGTAATGTTGAAGGGCAGCTTAGGGTCTCCGCTCTCGCCCCGGTCGAATTGAGCGTTGACGACGAGCATGCGGTCGGCGGCCCTTGTAATGGTGGTCGGAAACATGAACGACTCGTCGGTGAAACCTTCGCCCGCCGTGCCGCTAGAGAAGTCCTCTGAGAGCTCGGCCGGGACTATGAGCTCTTGGCGGTTGCGGACCACGTACAGGGTCCGGCCCTCGAGCAGGAGACCGTCGCCGTTGGTGAGATCCGCGTTTCCTGTATCTATAAGGGAGACCCCCTTGCTCTGGGCATCTATGCGGTAAAGCTTGCCAGTATTGGACTTTATATATACTCACGAGGTACCTACCGTCTTCGCTAGCGGCGATGTCGTTGAGGTTTAAGCCTTTCCCGTACTCTAGTACGGTCCCCTCGAAACCCAAAAACCGTCCGAATTCGCAGCCTCCCTCGCCGTTTGGGAATACCCGATAGAGCTCCGGGTTCATCGCGTCGGTGAAGTACGCCGAACCGCCACGGGTAAGGGCTACATCGTTTACAAAGGTCATCCCCTCGTCGTTGGAGAAGCTCTCGACAAGCTCACCGGTGCTTGTGGTGTAGACAAAGATCCGACCCGTAGCCCCGCCCGCGACAAAGAGCCGCCCCTCCGGATTTACCTTATGCCTACGGCAGTCGTGCGCCCGTCGTCGGTGGGCTCGAGAAAGACCTCGGCCTCCTCTCCCTGCTCAGCAACATTGATCCGGAAGATCGTACTATCCGTCGTGCTGCCAACGAAGAAGTCGCCAAGCGACTTGACGACGATGAAAGCGAAGAACGGCTTAGAAACAGGGGTCATGCTCTCCTTCTCCGCTCACGTGCTCAGGAAAGGTCATAAGAGATCCTTTACCTTACTGCGTGGTATAAGCATGGTCTAAGCGGCACGCCCGCTACGGCAGCCTGCTATAGGTTTTCTCTGGCTCGTCACCCTCGCGGTCGTGACAGCACCGTATGCTAATCGACCTTCCGCGGCTACCAACCCGTCCTTCTGCCGACTTCGCACTAACCCGTAGAGCTGTAGAACCAGGGCACGTCTTCCTGTGTGAAATTATGTGAAATCTTCCCACACCCAACTCCTCGGCTATGAAGAGCCACATCCTCCTCAGCATCGCGGGGCTTGGCAGGTACCCGCACCAACAAGACGAGCAAGAAACAGCCCCGGCGGCGGAGGGGGGGGAATGCCGCCGGGAGTAAGAGTGTACTACTAATAAGAAAAGTTGGAACGTGTCCTGTACGAAGCGCCCCCCCTCCGACGCCTCGAAAGGAACGCGCCCCAACAGACCTTAATTTACATTTTGAGCAACCAGTTACAAGTTAAATCTGGCTCAACCTAAAGCATGGCAAAAAGCAAGCCGATTCTCTAAAGCATAAGTTAAAGGTTGCCCTAATGCACACCTTGCAGGGTCGGCCTCCGCGCTTATGCTCTATATGTTGAGGCTAGAAGAAAACGTACTACACACCACCTAGATCGGTGGTTTACCCTATCCTCAATGGATGCTGATCAGTCAAGCTCAAACCCCGACCAACCGATAAGTGAAGATGAGGCGCGACTAAACGACCAGCAGACGCGTGACCCACTGGCCGATCGGCCTCACGCCGGGACTCGTGTAGACACGGCCCGATCGGTAAACCGGACGCGCGTTACTGTGGCTCAGGCTGCCAAGCTGTTGGGTCTCTCGACAGAAGCGATCAGGAGCCGTATACGACGGGGTACACTAAATAGCGAGAGGGTCGGCGGTATGGTTTACGTGCTCTTAGACGTCGATCAAACACAGTTGGGGGAACAACTGGCCAGCATCGACACTACCGACCAAACGGCCGCCCAAACCGGAACCCAAACTACTATGCCATCGGCCGACCAAACGCATCTGATAACCAGCCTTGAGGAACAGGTGTCGTTCTTGCGCTCTGAACTCGTCGCCCGTAACGAAGAGCTTCGGCGTAAAGATCACATTATTGCCGCTCTAACAGAGCGCATCCCCGAGTTACCGGCTCCGAGAGCGTCTCAGGAAGAATCTGAGGCCCAGGAGACGACGTCGGCAGAAGGTGCTACTGGAGGTAACTTGCCCCCCCAAGCACAGGAGACCGAGAAGCGGCGCTCGTGGCTGTATAGGTTTTTCTTCGGGCCGTAGTGAGCACTGGGGCGGTCTCTGCGGCTGCCTATAGCCCATTCGAGAACCGGAACTGACTAGTCAAACTCTTAGGAAACCTTCACCGACACGGGGTTATATTTTGACGTGCCCTCTTTCGAAAATACCTCAACACGGCCCCGGTGCTTAGCCGGTAGCGGTACCCATCCTGCCGGCTAACAAGGCTTGACCCGATGACCTCCACCTCACAGCAGTTCTGGCGCAACCTCTCGGACTAGTAGGCGAGGGACTCCTCCTTCGGAACGGTGTAGTGTCAGTAGGCGGAGTTCGATCACTCAGCTCTTTTCGTGCCCTCGGGCTTCTCAGCTTTCGAGAACTCGGCCACCCGATCTTATTGATAAAAAGCTCGTAAAATTCTATGGTGAAGAGAAGCAAAACGCTGCGATCAAGTAGCCGTCTATCACTTTAACAATAGACGCGTCCACCCTCACTAGGTAAAACTCGCCCAGAGCCAGCAAACACCAGCTACCACCGCAACCAAGTTCACTAGTAAGCTTCCCCAGCTCGGAGCCGAACGCAAGCTCGCGTTGCTGCTCGGGGGTTCTATTCCGGTTTAGCCGCCGGATGGAAATTAAGCGAAGTCGAGTTGATGCAGTAGCGCAGGCCCGTCGGCGCGGGGCCATCGTTAAAGACGTGGCCCTGGTGCGCCCCGCACACGGCACAATGAACCTCCGTGCGTCGCACGAAGAAGCTGCGATCCTCTTCGGTCTCGAGGTTACGCTCGTCAACTGGTTCGTAGAAGCTTGGCCAACCCGTACCGGAGTCGAACTTCGTCTCGGAGCTAAAGAGCGGCGCGCCGCAGCCAACGCAGCGATAGACGCCTTTTTCTTTGTAGTCCCAGTACCAGCCCGTAAAAGCCCGCTCGGTGCCTTTCTCCCGCGTGACTCTGTACTGCTCGGGAGTAAGCTCCTTACGCCATTCTTCGTTAGTCTTTCGCACTTTATCTACCATAAGGTTATTTTACCATCGGTTTTTGGTCCAACCTTGCTCGTCAGGAACATGAATTGAGCCGCCGAATTAACTTCCGTCAAACTTTCGCCTCCTCTATACCTACCTTGGACTTGACCTGCTCTGAGAGGCACCTCTGAGAGTTTGGAGACAAAACCTGCTAAAAAGGGGTCCACGTACCGAAAAAGACGGGGTATCGCTACCTTAAGGAGTTCAAGGGTGAGGCCGCCCAACTAACCCGCTCCTCACTCAAGAAGAAGTCCATCCGCCAATCTCCCATGACGAGTTGGAAACCGCAGAGCAGCTTAGGTCACCAACCTCGTGCGTCCCATAAGGAGAAGACGGCAGCGTCACGGGTATTGAGGTACATTCGTCTACACACTTTGGACTATTTTTGCTTCTGAAGCCTGTGGAACCGCTATGTTTGACTTCGCGAAGATTTCGGTCTGTTGAAAAACTCCTTCATGCCCTTTTGTGATTCCTATTCGGGCACTGAGAACGCCGTTTTTGGACTTCTTTGAGCGCGGCTCTGGGCCATCGGTCGGTTCAGCAGCGACTTTTCCAACAGCCTGACCTCTTCTAGACGTTCCGGTGGATAGAGGCAGCCCAGGGAGATAGGGCGATTTTGGTAACCCTCAACACTTGGGGCCACAACTCCGATAGGGTCCAAGGGACTGCGTGGCTACCCCTCAGCTGCTTCTAGCAAAACCCGCCTCTAAGGTAGGCCAAAGCCCAGCAGCGTACACTCACTCCCGAAAAAGAATCCGACAAAGGGGGAAGTTCATGAAGCGACGTTTATCCTTCTTGGTTACGCTTTTGGCCGGCACGTTGCTACTCGTGCCTATAGCCCTAGCACAGGGGCAGGACCAAAGCGTGCAGCCGGTGCCCATCCAAGATGTAGTGTCGGTGTCTATAGCAGACAATTTCTTCGATGTGGCCGATATAGCCATAGAGCCAGGAACTACGGTTTATTGGTCTAACGAGGGTCAAGTACCGCATAGCGTAACCGCCGACGACGGCTCGTTTGATTCAGGGCAGTTGAACCCAGGGGACTCCTACATAGTCACCTTTTTAGGGTCTGGGGTAGTGTCCTACCACTGCGAGCTACACCCTGAGATGGTTGGTAGCGTCACCGTTGGTGGAGGAGGTAGCGAAGGGGTTGAGGCAACCCCTACCGGTGAAGCTGCCCCTACAGGTGAGACTGCTCCTACCGAGCCGCAGCCCTCTGCCCAACCCACATACGAAGACATGGGACATGCAACTGCCTGACCCTGACTACCATTCAGCAGGCCGGGGCTGGTTCCAACGGCCCCGGCTTTTTCCTCCAGGGGTGCACTAAGTTTCTTAGTAAAACACCTTCCAGGCATTCCGGTGAATAGAGGCACCTCGCCCCCTAACGCTCTCTAGACGTCTTTTTTGATAGATTCGTTATTTGTGATCGTAGTCGAAGCAAGAGGAAAGAGGTGAGTAATGAGACGTATCATCTCGTCGATTAATTATTAGGGTAGTTGTGGCAATGGCGGCGATGCTGGTGGCTAGCGCGCTTCCAGCGTTTGCCTTGGCCAACTAGAATGCCAAATGCATTGGTGCGTCGCGCAGCGGCCAAGACCCCGAGCTTGTCCGTGACCTGGGTGAGGCTATCAGCGATTTATCCCGAACATTCCAGGAAATCCGATAAGAATTTTCCCCCTTCGCCCGAACTAACTGCAGACACTGCTAGACCGTAAGAAGGGCCGGGCCGAAAAAGCCCGACCCTTTTCATGCCTTTAGCTGCTGAGTTTTCCGAGAAAGACCAAGCTCCACTAGCACACCCGCCGTCGCGATGGTCGTGAAGTAGCACTCGAAGTACAGCTTCTACACTTCTCGGCAATGGTCCTCGCTTCAGTCTTTTTCAGCTACCCAAGAGCCTCCCGTAGAGAACCTTCTACTGCTCAGGCTTCAACATCGGGCGCTCACTCTGGCTCGAAGAAGAACTGCACGACCTACGAGCGCCGATTCTCGGGCTCCTGTAGATCGTCGAGTATAAGCCCCTCCCCACATCCAAGCCCCCATAGCCACCTCGGGCAATCCTCGCGGCCTTGGCAGGGGCTCTAGCTTGGGATGCGTTGCGTGAGGGATATAAGGATAGTTTTCTTGCGCTCTGACCCGTTGTACGTGCGGCTATCCTTGATCAGGATACTCGCTCCATCTTCTGCTCGGGAAACATCCGCACGGCGCTTATACACCGCGAACCGAGTAGCTGCTTGAGCTCGGCGTAGAGATCAGAGGAGTCCTCAACGGTACAAATGGTCTCCTCGGGGATGCCGTCGTTAGAGATAAGGACGAGCGGGCTCTCGCCAGGGTGACGGCCGAGGACGTCGAATGCCTCCTCAGCGACGACACGCGAGAGACCAACAAATGCGCCGGCGTCGAGGTAGACGGGGTCGAGGCCGGGTTCCAGATGCAACTCCTCTAGCTCCATCGCCACGATGCGGGGGATGCCCTCTTTGCGCTCGACGCGGCCCTTGACCTTCAGGATCGCGTCCTCACGGACACAGGACGCACACTTGACGTAGACCTTCGGGAAGGCCATAACCTCCGTAAGCCCGCGCGTATCGTCGAGCTGGAGCATCGCCATGACATCGCCTTTGCGCGTTGTGTTGCGCCGGACGGAGGTCGCTAGCCCTCCAACCGACACGACCTGACCGTCACGGCAGTGATCGAGATCCGAGACGGTTGTGTCGGTGTGCTTTTTGAGCTTGTGGAGCACAGGGCGCAACGGGTGATCGGAGACGTAGAGCCCTAAAGCTTCCTTTTCCCACTCAAGGGTGCCGTGCCGGTCGTCTTCCATTTCAGGCATTGGGGGCCGGGCTGGGGCCAGCTCCGCTACATCAAACATGGAGAATTGAGTATCGTCCGCGTTCTTCGAGCCCTTCTGGGCAAGATCTACGGCCTTTTCGTGCACCTTGAGCAGCGCGGCCCGTGAGTGACCCATCGAGTCGAAGGCGCCGCACTTTATGAGCGACTCGATGCTGCGCTTGTTGTAGGTCTTGCAGTCTACACGCTCGCAGAAGTCGAAGAGGTCCTTGAACGCACCATCTTTCTTCCTTGCGGCGATAATCGCCTCAACGAAGTTGCCCCCAACGTTCTTTACCGCCGAGAGTCCGAAGCGGATGGTCTCCCCAACCACCGTGAAGCGGTACCCGCTCTCGTTGACGTCCGGCGGCAACACCTCTATCCCCATCGCTCGAGCTTCGGCCACGTACTGCGGCACCCGGTCCTTGGTGTTCATCACACTGCTCAACAAGGCCGCCATGTACGCCTCGGGGTAGTGGGCCTTGAGATACGCCGTCTGGAAGGCGAGGAACGAGTAGCACGCGCTGTGGCTCTTGTTGAAAGAGTAGCCACCAGCCTTCTCCATCCAGTTCCAAAGCTCCTCGGCAGCATTTGGGGCAACGTCGTTTGCCGTGCAACCTTCAACAAATTTGTCCTTGAGCGTGGCGATGAGTTTTTTGTTCTTTTTACCGATGGCTTTGCGCAGCGTGTCGGCCTGGCCGGGGGTGAAGCCGCCTAGAGTCTTGGAGATCTCCATTAGCTGCTCCTGGTAGGCCGCAACGCCGTAGGTCGGCTTCAAGATAGGCTTGAGGCGTGCGTCAAGGTACTCCACGCTCTCAGGGTCGTGCTTGCCCCGCTTGAAGTTTGGGATGTAGTCCATAGGACCGGGACGGTACAAGGCGTTGAGGGCCACAAGGTCGTCAAAGCGGTCGGGCTTGACCTCCTGGAGCATCCGCTGCATCCCACCAGACTCGAACTGAAATACCCCGAAGGTGTCGCCCATCGCGAAGAGCTTCAAGGTCTTTGCATCGTCTAGTGGGATGTCCTGGATCTCCAGCTCTTCGCCGGTCGTCTGGCGGAGGGTCTCTAAGGTCTCCTCGATTACGTCGAGGTTCCTCAAACCCAAGAAATCCACCTTCAAGAGCCCCAAGGCCTCGACATCACTCATAGGATGTTGGACCATAACTGCGCCGCCCGCCCCTTGCATCATGGAGGCTTCGCTTGACCTAGTAGCCTGAAGTGGGACGATGTCTGTTAAGGGCTCTTCAGAGATCACAACGCCCGCGGCGTGGGTTCCAGCATGGCGAGCGAAACCCTCTATATCGAAGGCGGTGTCCAGAATCTTCTTGGTGTCCTCGTCCTTGTTTATCAGGTCGATAATCTCCCGCGCCGCCCCGGGGTGCTTCTCGGCGGGCATGTAGAAACCGTTCTCCTGTCGCAACACGTCCTTCAGGGCGGTCCCGACCGGCTTCTCCGGGATGAGCTTGGCCAGCTTGTCGGTCTCACTGTAGGGGTACTGGAAGACCCGGCCGGCGTCCCGGATAGCGGCCTTGGCACCGATAGTCCCGAAGGTGATAATCTGAGCTACGTGCTCGTAGCCGCCGTATTTATCGGTAACATACTCCATCACCTCCCCACGCCCCGAGACGGAGAAGTCTATGTCTATATCTGGCATGCTGACCCGGTCCGGGTTCAGAAACCTCTCGAAGAGGAGCGAGTACTGGAGTGGGTCCAGGTCGGTTATCTCCAAAGCGTAGGCGACTATAGAACCCGCCGCTGACCCGCGCCCCGGCCCCACCGCTATCTTTTTATCCTTAGCGTACTTAACGAAGTCCCACACGATGAGAAAGTAGTCCGCGAACCCCATCTTCTCGATGGTCGCAAGCTCGAAGTCGAGCCGCTTTTTTATCTCCGGCGTTAAAGCACCGTACCTTTTCCTGAGCCCCTCTTCGCACCGCTCTCGAAGGTACCGGTCTGCCGTGTACCCTTCTGGCTTTGGAAAGCTCGGCAACCGCGTCTTACCAAGCTCTATCCCCGGATCTTCGACGAGGTCCACGACCTTTAGGGTGTTCTCTAAAGCCTCCGGGTAATCCGGGAAAAGCCTCTCCATCTCATCGACCGTCTTGACGTAAAACTCCTCGCCGGAGAACTTCATCCGGTTCGGGTCGGCGTGGAACTTGCCAGTGCCGATACACAGCAACACGTCGTGCATCTTGGCGTCGCCCCTGGCCGTGTAGTGGGAATCGTTGGTCGCGACGAGCGGTATCTCAGTCTCCTTGTGCAGCTTGAGAAGGCCCTGGTTGACTCGCTTCTGCTCAGGAATACCGTGATCCTGCAGCTCCAAAAAAATGGCGTCGAAGATCTCCGCGTACTCCATGAGAAGCCTTCGCGCCTCGTCCAGACGGCCCTCAAGGATCCTGACCGGCACCTCCGCCGAGAGGCACCCTGAGAGGCAGATGAGCCCTTTCCCGTGCCTCTTTAGCATCTCCAGGTCCACCCGCGGCTTGTAGTAAAAACCCTCGAGATAACCCGTGGTCGAAAGCTTCATCAGGTTCCTGTACCCCTCGGACGTTCGGGCGAGGAGGGTAAGATGGTAGTACGGTGCGCGGCTCCTGTCCCTCCGGTCGGCGGTGACGTAGACCTCGCAGCCCATTACAGGCTTTATGTCAGCTTTTTTAGCTTCCCTGTAGAACTTAACGGAGCCGTACATCACGCCGTGGTCCGTGAGCGCGATGCCGGGCATGTTCTGATCCTTGGCGAAGGAGATGAGATCCTCTATGCGGCTCGCCCCATCGAGCATCGAATACTCCGAATGGCAGTGCAAGTGCGCGAAAGGCGTCGCCGTCAAAGAACCTCCCCTACGTCTCTAAGAGGCGAGCCGGCCGGCGGAGCTAATAGCCCCGCCCGTCGCCTGTTCTCCCCGTCCATCCTCAACGGGGGCACTATACGGCGAACGTGCAAGGCTTGTCTAGCTGAAGCTTTACTTAAACTTGAGGCGCGATTTGCAGGAATTTTCAGCAGTTAGTGGCACTTTTCGGCTCTAAGTCGTCAGCTTCTCTCCGATAAGCCAGCATCGGCATGGGACGTAGTATGACAGGCTTTCGAGACGAGCTTAACGTATTGCCCTATCTGCCGGCTTTCGGCTCTCGGGATCTTGCTGATTAGCTGACGAGTTGACCGGCTGGTCGGCACTATGCCAGAGGAACCAAGAGAGGACTGCGCGGGCGCTCAAGACGGCGAAGGCTAGGGCAAAGAGGCCGTTTTCGAGGTCGTGCTGCCAGGCAGTGTAGACGACGAGACCTGAGGAGACAGAGACGGCGGCGAGTACGAAAAGGAAGGTCAGGGCAAGCACGATACCTTGCCTAGAGTGCCACTCGAGACGTCGGGTAGCGCTCGCTGGAGGAGCTTCTTCGCGCTGGAGGTCTGCCATGCCGGTTCTAGTCACCCTTCTTAGCAGTCTCGGCCGAGGCTTTCTCTGGCTTCTTTTCGGTAGCTCCACCTTCGCCTGTGTCGGACGCGCCGTTCGCGCCCGAGTCGCCGCTCTTGGCGGTGGACTTCTCGGTGGTCTCCGTCTTTGCGCCGTTGCTCTTGTAGTCTGTCGAGTAGAAGCCCGAGCCCCTGAAGGAGATGCCTACCGGGTGGAGGACTTTCCTGACGGGGGCGCTGCACTCAACGCACTCAACTAAAGGGTCATCAGATATGCTCTGCATCACGTCGACGACATGCCCGTTCTCGCACTTGTACTCGTAAATTGGCATCTGGCTCCAATACTCCTTATGAAAAATTTTGTGACCCCAGGATTATACAACCCTGGGGTCGCAGGTCTGCCTATCGAGCGCTGCTCTGGTGCGGATTAGGGTCTAGCCTGCCGGAGGTGAAATCGTCGCGCATCTGCTCGTGCGCGGACTCGATAAGCTTGGGATTCTGGAGTATGTCGTCTATCTCGGCGCGGGAGGCGTTGCGGCGGACGTACTCTTCTTGGAGCACCTCCCTGAGGTGCGCTCCCTCCGCAATACGGTGGATAATGTATTCGATGACCTTCTGCTCCCGCTCTTGGCTGTGGAAGCTAAGAGGCTTTCTGAAAAACCTCTCCCAGAAAGGTTGTCTTTCCTCGGCCATGCTTACTCCTTTCCCTCGGTTTTTATCCCCTTAAACCCCAGCGCTTGAAACACTTTTTGGTGCGCCGACGAAAGATTCGGCGATCTGGACCGCGTTCGTCGCCGCGCCCTTTAGCAGGTTGTCTGCCACGCACCAGTATTCTATAGTGCTCTCCTCTACGCGCACCCTTCCAATATACACCCTAGGGTCGCCCGCGGCCTCTAAGGGCGTCGGGAAGCTCGCCGCCTCACCAGAGAAAGAGACGCCAGGCGCCGTATGGAAGACCTCCAGGACCTCCGGCAGCGTGATTTCCTTCTCCGTCTCAACGTAGACGCTCTCGGCGTGTCCGGTATGAACGGGGATGCGAACGGCCGTCGGGAAAACTGGGAGGCCAGGCAAGGAGAGAATCTTACGGGACTCCTCCTTCATCTTCTTCTCCTCCGTCGTGTACCCGCTCTCGTCTACGCCCCCGATAAGCGGGATGGCGTTCCCAACGATGGGCTTGAGAAAGGCGTCCTCGCGGCCATTCTCCAGGGCCTCAACCCCGCCACGGCCGGCACCCGAGACCGCCTGGTAGGTCGAAACGACTACCCTCTTCAGGCCAAACTCGCGGGCTATGGGGGCCAGCGTTACGACCAGCTGAATCGTAGAACAGTTGGGGTTGGCGACGATGCCCTTGTGGTCCGCAAGCGCCTCGGGGTTCACCTCAGGCACTACGAGCGGCACCTCAGGGTTGAGCCGGAAATCGCTCCCGTTATCTATTACGACAGCGCCACGTGCGTTCGCCTCGTGGGCGAGCTGCACCGCGGCCCCCTTTTCTCCTTCGGTCCCGGCGAAAAGGGCGTAGTCCACACCCTCGAAGGCG
>Ga0126308_10000907_pt1 | contig 11005 bp, 7 predicted proteins | sample Plot55_FD_92533 | JGI IMG/M metagenome (GOLD analysis project Ga0126308, IMG submission 92533) | Serpentine soil microbial communities from UC McLaughlin Reserve, CA, USA - Plot55 | ecosystem: Environmental > Terrestrial > Soil > Grasslands | place: USA: UC McLaughlin Reserve, Lake County...
ATGGATGCCTTCCAGCTGTTGTCGCGCACCGAAGGAATCGTCCCGGCGATCGAATCGGCGCATGCACTAGCGGGCGCGCTCAAGCTGGGTTCGCGCTTGCCAACCACCGAATCGGGCGAGCCGCCCTTGATCTTGGTCAACCTCTCCGGCCGCGGCGATAAAGACGTTGACACCGCGATCACCTGGTTTGGTTTGGACACTGCCGGCACATCATCGGAGTCCCCGCCTGCCCAGACCGACACTGCCCAGACCGACACTGCCCCGGGCAGCACCGGGCCGAAACGGTGACCATCGATCCCGGGCACACCGGGAAGGGATTGCTTGAGATCCGAAACCAGGGCCGCGGAGCGTTGGCGGGCTTCCTCCATGTGGGCTACCCGACGGTAGAGATCTCGCTGCGGGCCTTCAAGGCGCTCACCGGGGAGAGTGAGTCTTCCGGCGTGGACCTCGTGGAGGTCGGGATTCCGTATAGCGATCCCGTCATGGACGGGATCACCATCCAACGCGCCGGTACGAAGGCACTGGACCGAGGGGTTCGGATCAAGGATGCATTCGCTGCCGTAGAAATCGTTGCGGACTCGGGCACACCGGCGGTTGTGATGACCTACTGGAATCTCGTCGAGCGCTACGGTCCCGACCGATTTGCTCGCGATCTTTCCGCTGCCGGCGGTGCAGGAGCTATCACCCCCGATCTCACTCCCGATGAGGCAGCAGAGTGGATCTCGGTTTCTGATGATCACGGCCTGGATCGGATCTTCCTAGTGTCGCCATCCTCAACTGATGAGCGCCTCGCCTCGACCGTCGCAGCCTGCAGAGGGTGGGTCTATGCCACCTCGCTAATGGGGGTCACCGGCTCGCGGGCACAGACCTCCTCGGCTGCTCCCGAGCTAGTGCGGCGGGTGCGGGAGGTCGACCCGTCCGCGCTGGTCGGGGTCGGCCTGGGTGTCTCCAACGGCGGGCAAGCCCGCGAGGTGACAAGTTTCGCAGACCTGGTGATCGTCGGCTCTGCACTGGTGAAGACGCTGCTAGACACCGAAGACGCTGGACGTCCGGAGGATTTGAGTGGGCTCCGGGCCCTTGTCGCCGATCTTGCCGCTGGCGTACGCGCGGACCGTGATGGGGGCAAAAGCGAGCCTTCGCCAGCTGCTGAATTGGGAACTTCGCAGCGATCGCCAGGGTTAGTGGGGACGTGAGCCGTACCGTAAGATCCGGCCCCGCATGGATGAGCATCGCAGCCTGTTCGCTGATGGCTGTCATTGTGCTGTTGATCTCCGGCTGTACTGCGGCCCCAAGCGGACCGACCGGCCAGCGAAACGCCGATCCGGCCGGTTATACCGGCGGATCCTCGCTGCCCGAGCCGTACTCGATGCCCGAGATCTCCCTGACCGACACGTCCGGTCGGCCATACAACCTCGCCACAACGCCGTCCAAGCCCGTCACATTGCTCTTCTTCGGCTATACGAACTGCCCCGATGTCTGTATCACCGTGCTCTCCGATGTGGCGCTTACCTTGCAGCGCCTGGCACCAGCGGATCGAGATCAGATCCAGTTCATCTTCATCACCACCGACCCGGCCCGCGACAAGGAGAAGCAGATCCGACGCTATCTCGATCGCTTCAATTCCTCTTTCGTAGGCCTTACCGGTCCACTGCCCATGATCAAAAGGGCTGCGACCCAAGTCGGGGTGGATATCCAGGGCATGAAGAAACTCCCAAGCGGGGGCTACGAGGTAGGGCACTCGGCGCAGGTGATCGGCTTCAGCCGTAACTCCGGCGTTGTGCTCTGGACGCCAGGCACTCCAATCGCAGCGCTGAAGCATGACTTTGCCCTTTTAGTGGAGCGGTCAGGTTGAGCTCCTCCGTGGCCACCAAACCGCGGCTTGCCGCAGCCGCCCCGTGGGTTTCAACCGGTGCGCGGGTGGTCCTCGGGGGAGTGTTTCTGGTCGCCGGAGGGCTCAAGGTCATCGAACCGCAAGCCGCAGTTGCCGCAGTTCGCGCCTACCGTTTGCTGCCTGCCTCCGTTGCGCCAATCCTCGGCTGGGGACTGCCATTTGCCGAGATCGCGCTCGGGCTTTTGCTGCTTGCCGGCGCAGCTACCCGCGTCGCCGCAGCTACGACCGCCGTGCTGCTCGTTGTGTTCATGGCAGCCGTCATCTCTGCCGCGGTACGGGGGTTGAACATCGATTGCGGATGTTTCGGCAGTGGCGGTGACGTGGCGCCTCGGCAAACCGCGTACGGCATCGAGATCGTTCGTGATTTCGGTTTATTGCTGCTGGCGTTGTGGCTGGTGTGGCAACCGCGGAGCCGGTTCGCACTTGATCATCTGGCAACTGGGCACCTGACGGAGGCATCGCAATGAGCGGTCCCAAGAACATGAATGCCCGTGAGCGCGCCCGACTTGCCACGGAGCAGGCCGCAGCTCGAAAGCGCGACCGGCGAATCTTGATCATGATGATCGCTGCGTTCGTGGTGATCGTGGTGGCTGGTGGGATCGCATTCCAGGCTTGGCGTACCGGCCGAGCGCCATCCACCGTGCCCTCGGCGTCGGTCTCGGCAAGCCCGATCACCATCACCAATGGCCAACCCATTCCTCTCGGCTCGCCCGAGGCGACGGTCACGATCACCTTGTACGAGGACTTCCATTGCCCGCACTGTGCCGACTTTGAGGAGCAATTCGGACCAACCATTACGCAAGCTCAGGAGGCCGGAACTGCTCGGGTCGAGCTCTATCCCATGGCCTTCATCGACGAGGGCTCGGTGACAGCGGCGAACGCGATGGCGTGCGCTGCGGAAGCCGGCTTCGGTCAGGGTTACTACCTGGGGCTGTTCGCCAACCACACATTGCAATGGAGTGATCCGCAATTGATTGATCTGGCAACGAAGGTGGGCGGATCGCCGACCGAGGCGTTCCAAACCTGCGTTATGCGCAGGGTCCATGCCGACTGGGTGACTTCGATGAACGCCGCCGCCGACACCAACGGCGTCGCTCAGACACCCACCATGTTGATCAACGGCAAGGAAGTTGATATCGCAAGCCTGACACCAGACGCGCTCCAGACAATGATCAGCGACGCGGCTCAGAAGTAGCAGCGGAGCGGAAGCGCACGAGGTCTGGGCTAACGTAGGTCTCCGATCGCGAGCGGAGCGGAGGGATGGTAGGCGTTATGAGGACAGCGTGGTGACGACCACGTGGGCGTACGTCGCCCTGTCCATTCCGAGCCCTCCTACAAATATCTGGCACATTGGCGCTTTCCCAATCCGGGCCTACGCGCTCTGCATCATCGCCGGCATCATCGTCGCAATGATGATTGCGACGCGGCGCTGGCGGGCCCGGGGCGGTACCGCCGACAGCATGGAGCTAATGGTCGTGGTTGGCGTGCCCTTCGGGATCGTCGGTGCCCGGCTGTATCACGTGATCACCGACTATCAGCTCTACTTCGGACCAGGTCGGCATCCGCTGAACGCCTTGAAGATCTGGGAAGGTGGCCTGGGAGTCTGGGGAGCCATCGCGTTCGGGGTTCTCGGCGGCTATCTGGTGGCGCGGCGTCGCAGGATCGCGTTTCCGGCTGTTCTCGATGCGATCGCGCCGGCCATCCTGGTCGCACAAGCCATCGGCCGACTGGGTAACTGGTTCAATCAGGAGCTGTTCGGCCGCCCCAGCACATTGCCCTGGGCGCTGGAGATTGCACCGCAGTACCGCCCGGAAGGTTATGAGCAGTTCGCGACGTTTCACCCGACATTTCTGTACGAGATGCTGTGGAATCTCGCCGCCGCTGGTCTTTTGGTGTGGCTGGATCGCAAGTTCCGGCTCGGGCATGGCAAGGTGTTCGCGCTCTACGTCTTGCTGTACACCGCCGGTCGGTTCTGGATCGAGGCACTCCGGATCGACACCGTCAACGAGATTGGTGGCTTCCGGCTCAACAACTACACCGCGCTGATCGGCTTCATCGCCGCTCTGGTCTGGCTGATTTGGCTGATCCGCAACAGACCCGGTCGCGAAGAGGTCGTCGAGGGTATCGGCCTGACTCCTGAGCCAGTCGCTGCGAGGCGTATCGCCGGGGTCAGATCGAGTGAGGCAGTTGATGCCGACGAGTCACCCGGCCATGACACCGCAACCGGAGCGTCCACCAAGGACCCGTTCGCGACGCCCTAGTCTCTCCAGCTCTACTTTCTCTGATTCGTCGGGCGCCGGTCAGGTTGCTGCAAGCTACGTATACCTAGGTTGCTGACGGTCTGCACATGTTGCTACCTGTGCAGACCGTACGCAATCAACGTGTACGTAGGTTTCCGCAAGAGCCGGTCGAGCGCCGGCCAGGTTGCTGCAAGCTACGCAACCAACGTGTACGTAGGTTTCCGCAAGAGCCCACGGGTGATGTGCTAGCGGAGATCGCTGGCCTTAAGCGCGGCTCGGTCAGCGGGGTGGTTCTTCTTGGTAACCCGATCGACGCGGGTCTCGGGTTTCGTGGCGGCTCACGGATTTCTTGAGCCGCTCGCGCGATGCCGACGCTCCAAGCTTCGAGAGGTTTTCACGTTCCCCCATGCCGGCAGTGTGCGTTACCCTTTCCAACAACTTTGGGCCAATGTTGTCCTGCAAGCTCTGTAGCGCGCACGTTTGCCCGGCAGCCGTGCGCGCTGAGCCGTGACCGCGGCAGGGACCCCCGACTCTGCTGACGGGCTTCGAGGACGGGAGTTTGTTCATGACAGCTGCGCATGCGCTTTCCAAGGTCCGCAAGGCTGAGGGCCTCTACGATCCCGCGTTTGAACATGACGCCTGTGGCGTCGCGTTTGTGGCGACGCTGACCGGTGTTCCCAGCAACGCCATCGTCGCCAAGGGCTTGCAGGCATTGCGCAATCTCGACCATCGCGGGGCGGTCGGCTCGGACCCGAAGACCGGTGACGGGGCCGGAATGTTGTTGCAGATTCCCGACGGTTTCTTCCGTAGCGAGGTGGGCTTTGACCTTCCCCGGCAAGGCGCGTACGCGGTGGGCAACGCCTTCCTGCCTACCGATCCCGAGCTCGCCGCTAAGGCGAAGGTCAGCATCGAGCAGATCGCAGCGGAGGAGAACTTGCGCGTGCTCGGCTGGCGCCGAGTGCCCACCGACGACTCGTCGTTGAGCGACGTCACTCGGTCGAACATGCCGTATTTCGAGCAGCTGTTCATAACTGCCAAGGGCGCACCGCTGATGGGCATTGCGCTGGATCGGTTGGCCTACTGCCTACGTCGCAGGGGCGAGCACGAGACCGGCATCTACTTCGCATCGCTCTCCGCCCGAACCATCGTCTACAAGGGCATGTTGACCACCCAGCAGCTGCCCCAGGTCTTTCCGGAGCTGCTGGACCAACGGATAGAGAGCGCGCTCGTGGTGGTGCACTCCCGCTTCTCCACCAACACCTTCCCTGCCTGGGAACTGTCCCACCCGTACCGAATGATCGCCCACAACGGCGAGATCAACACCGTGATGGGCAACCGCAACTGGATGCGTGCCCGGGAAGCACTGCTGACTAGCGATGTCATCCCCGGCGATCTGGAACGACTGTTCCCGATCTGTACGCCCGAGGCGTCAGATTCCGCCTCGTTCGATGAGGTAGTGGAGCTACTTCATCTGGGTGGACGTTCCCTGCCGCACGCGATGTTGATGATGATCCCGGAGGCCTGGGAGAACAACAATTCAATGCCGCATCCGCGTCGGGAGTTCTATGCCTTTCACTCCTGCCTGATGGAGCCCTGGGACGGCCCTGCTGCTGTGGTGTTTACCGACGGCATGGTCGTGGGTGCGGTGCTGGACCGCAACGGTTTGCGACCGGGACGCTTCTGGGTTACCGATGACGGTCTGGTGGTGTTGGCCTCAGAAGCCGGAGTACTAGACATTCCTCAGGACAAGATCGTCCAAAAGGGCCGGCTGCAGCCCGGCCGTATGTTCTTAGTCGATCTTGGCCAGCATCGGATCATCTCCGATGAGGAGATCAAGACCCAGCTTGCCGAAGCAGCACCGTACGGTGAATGGCTCATAGGCGGCCGGATCCTGCTGTCCGATCTGCCGGACCGGGAGCACGTGGTCCACACCCATGCCTCGGTCGCTCGCCGCCAACAGGTTTTCGGCTACACCGAGGAGGAATTGCGGCTGATCTTGGCGCCGATGGCCTCCGCCGGTGTGGAACCGCTCGGTTCGATGGGTACCGACACACCGTTGGCGGCGCTCAGTGACAAGCCGCGGCTGCTGTTCGACTATTTCGCTCAGCTTTTCGCACAGGTGACCAACCCTCCGCTGGATGCGATTCGCGAGGAGCTGGTGACGTCGCTGTACAACACGATTGGTCCGGAATGTAACCTGCTCGATCCGGGCCCCGCCTCGTGTCGCCGGTTGGTGCTGCCATTCCCCGTCCTTGATGATGATGACCTCACCAAGATCATCAAGATCAATCGCGAGGGTGACCTGCCTGGATACCAGACCTACGTCGCTCGCGGTCTCTACGAGGTCAACGGCCGCGCGGCCGCGCTGACGGCGAAGCTCGATGAGCTCTGCGAAGAGATCTCCGCGGCAATTGCCGATGGTGCCCGGATCATTGTCTTGTCCGATCGGCACTCCAATGCCGAACTGGCACCAATCCCGTCGCTGCTGCTGACTGCGGCCGTACACCATCACCTCGTTCGCGAGAAGTCGCGGACGCAGGTCGGATTGATCGTGGAGGCCGGCGACGTACGCGAAGTGCACCACGTCGCTCTCCTGATTGGCTATGGCGCCGCCGCGGTGAATCCCTATCTCGCCATCGAGTCGGTCGAGGACCTCGCGCGACACCAGGTCTACACCAGCGTCACGCCGGAAAAGGCGGTCAGCAACGTCATCAAGGCGCTCGGCAAGGGCGTGCTCAAGGTAATGAGCAAGATGGGGGTCTCCACCGTTGCCTCCTACACCGGCGCTCAGATCTTTGAGGCGCTCGGCCTGTCCCGCGAGGTGGTCGACCGCTATTTCACCGGTACGACGAGCAAGCTTGGCGGCGTCACGCTCGAGCAGATCGCCGAGGAGGTGCGCAAGCGGCACCTGACCGCGTACCCGCTCGATGGAATCCCGCTGGCACACCGAACGCTGCCGGTTGGTGGTGAGTACCAGTGGCGCCGCGAGGGCGAGCCGCACCTGTTCGATCCCGAGACAGTCTTCCGGCTGCAGCACTCGACCCGCTCCGGGCGCTACGACATCTTCAAGCAGTACACCCATCACATCGACACGCAGTCAGAGCGGTTGATGACTCTGCGGGGGTTGTTGAAGTTCTCCTCTGATCGCCGGCCCATTCCGATCGAGGAGGTCGAGCCGGTCAGTGAGATCGTAAGCGCTTCTCCACCGGCGCGATGTCGTACGGCTCCATCAGCAAGGAGGCGCACGAAACGCTGGCGATTGCCATGAACAGGATCGGCGGCAAGTCCAACACCGGTGAGGGCGGGGAGGACAAGGACCGGCTCTACGATCCGGAGCGGCGGAGCGCTGTCAAGCAGGTGGCATCGGGGCGCTTTGGTGTGACGTCTGACTATCTGACCAATGCATCCGATCTGCAGATCAAGATGGCCCAAGGCGCCAAGCCTGGAGAGGGCGGTCAGCTGCCCGGGCAGAAGGTGTATCCGTGGATCGCCAAGACCCGGCACTCGACCCCGGGCGTTGGATTGATCTCCCCGCCGCCACACCATGACATCTACTCGATCGAGGATCTCAAGCAGCTGATTCATGATCTGAAGTGCGCGAACCCGTCGGCCCGTGTCCACGTCAAGCTGGTCGCTGAAGTCGGTGTCGGCACGGTCGCCGCCGGTGTGTCCAAGGCCAAGGCCGATGTGGTGCTGATCTCCGGACATGACGGCGGCACCGGCGCGGCCCCGTTGACGTCGTTGAAGCATGCTGGTGGCCCGTGGGAGCTCGGGCTTGCCGAGACCCAGCAGACCCTGTTACTCAATGGACTCCGCGACCGGATCGTGGTCCAGGTTGACGGTCAGCTGAAGACCGGTCGAGACGTGATCATCGGCGCCCTGCTAGGAGCCGAGGAGTTCGGCTTCGCTACCGCGCCACTGGTCGTCAGCGGCTGCATCATGATGCGGGTCTGCCATCTCGACACTTGTCCGGTAGGGGTTGCGACGCAGAATACCGAGCTGCGCTCCAACTTCTCCGGAAAGCCGGAGTTCGTGATCAGCTTCTTCGAGTTCATTGCTGAGGAAGTGCGGGAACACCTTGCGGCGTTAGGTTTCCGTAGCCTTGCAGAGGCGATCGGCCACGTCGAGGCGCTCGATACAACGAGGGCTGAGCAACATTGGAAGGCGCACGGCCTCGATCTACGGCCGATCTTGCACAAGCCTGATCTTGGAGAAGGCACGGTATTGCACAACACCACTGTTCAAGATCACGGAATCGCTGAGGCGCTGGACCAAGAGTTGATCAGAATCTGCCGACCGGCGCTGGAAACCGGTGAGGCCATTCGCGCCTCGCTGCCCATTCGCAATGTTGATCGCACGGTGGGAACGATCTTGGGGCACGAGGTCACCAAGGCCACCAAGGGCGAGGGCCTGCCCGACGGCACGATCGACATCACCTTCGAAGGCTCGGCCGGTCAAAGCTTCGGAGCCTTCCTGCCCGCCGGCGTCACGCTGCGCCTGGAGGGTGATGCGAATGATTACCTGGCCAAGGGACTTTCGGGTGGTCGCATCGTGGTGCGGCCGGCGCGTACGGCTCGGTTTGTGGCGGCGGACAACATCATCGCCGGGAATGTGATCGGCTACGGCGCGACGTCGGGTGAGCTGTTCATTCGCGGCCAGGTCGGTGAGCGGTTCTGCGTACGCAACTCCGGTGCAATCGCTGTCGTGGAAGGTTTGGGCGACCACGGCTGTGAGTACATGACCGGCGGTATCGTCGTCGTACTCGGTAGGACGGGTCGCAATGTTGCGGCCGGGATGTCCGGAGGCATCGGTTACTTCCTCGACCTCGACCCGACACTGCTCAACACCGAGATGGTGGACGCGCTTGTGCCAACCGATGCTGATCTTGAATTCCTCAGGAAGTTGATCGTGCAGCATCGGGAGGAGACTGATTCCGATGTCGCGGGGTCGTTGCTTGCTGATTGGCATGCGTCCGGTAGGCGCTTCACGAAGGTGCTGCCACGCGACTACGCGCGAGTGATCGCGGCGCGCCAGCAGGGTGAGTCCGAGGGTCTCGACGAGGCCGTGATCACCAGCAAGATGATGGAAGCAGCTCATGGCTGATCCGAGAGGATTCATGACCACGCCGAGACGGGTTGCGACGCGGCGACCGGTCGCGGAGCGGATTCACGACTGGAAAGAGGTCTATCCGGGTACTCCTGGGCTGGCCGTGCTGCCGATCATTTCTGATCAAGCCGGTCGATGCATGGACTGCGGCATCCCGTTCTGCCACACCGGCTGCCCGCTGGGCAATCTCATTCCGGAGTGGAACGATCTGGTCTGGCGCAGCGATTGGGACGAAGCGCTGGAGCGGTTGCACGCGACTAACAACTTCCCAGAATTCACTGGCCGGCTGTGTCCGGCGCCCTGCGAAACCGCTTGTGTGGTGAGCATCAACCGCGAACCCGTGACGATCAAGAACGTCGAAGTCGCGATCATCGACAAGGCCTGGGATGAGCGCCGCGTCGACCCGCAGCCACCGGAATGGCATACCGGCAAGAGGGTGGCAGTAGTCGGATCAGGTCCGTCCGGGTTAGCAGCCGCCCAGCAACTCACCCGAGCCGGGCATACCGTTGCGGTCTTCGAGCGGGCTGATGCTCCGGGGGGACTGCTGCGCTATGGCATTCCCGAGTTCAAGATGGAGAAATCGGTGCCGGACCGCCGCATTCGGCAGATGCTGGATGAGGGCACGAACTTCCATTGCGGAACCGAGGTTGGCGTCAAGATCACCGGTGCTGAGCTCAAGGAGCGTTACGACGCCATCGTGCTGGCGGTTGGCTCCACGATCGGGCGAGACCTGCCGGTGCCGGGCCGTCACTTCAATGGCATCCATCAGGCGATGGAGTACCTCCCGCAGGCCAACCGCGTTTCGCTGGGGCGATACGTGGAAAACCAGATCACCGCCAGGGACAAGCACGTTGTGATCATCGGTGGTGGGGACACCGGTGCTGACTGCCTGGGCACAGCCATCCGGCAGCAGGCGAAGTCGATCGTGCAATTGGAGATCATGCCAACACCGCCCGAGGACCGGCCGGCGCACCAGCCCTGGCCGACGTACCCGATGATCTATCGGGTTTCGTCCGCACATGAGGAGGCGGGGGAGCGGGTCTACTCCGTGTCGACGTCGGAGTTCATCGGTGACTACGACGGCAACGTGGCGTCCTTGCGGATGTCGGAAGTGCAGTTCGAGGGCGGCAAGATCGTTCCCGTCGAGGGAACCGAAAGAGAGATTCCGGCAGAGCTCGTACTTTTGGCAATGGGCTTCACTGGTCCAGAGACCGACACCGTTGTCTCCCAGCTGGGGTGCGCGTTAGATGAGCGCGGCAACGTGGCGCGGAATAAGAACTACGCCACCAGTGTGGATGGTGTCTTCGTCTGCGGGGATGCCGGGCGAGGGCAGTCGCTGATCGTCTGGGCGATCGCCGAGGGTCGCGCCTGTGCCGCTGGCGTCGATGAGTATCTGTCCGGCACCACCAAGCTGCCCCGACCGATCCCACCCACTGCTCGCCAGATGATGGTTTAGCCCCTCGCTCATGCACGAGAACGCCGCATGCTTCGCCTTCATTGCGTACTACGTGGTGTGCTGCCTAGTCACTTGGGTGGTGTTCATCCGGCCGGCAGCGCGCGGGTCGGCTGCTTGGCGTCTAGCCGACTCACCCCTGGCATAGCGTTTTCCCGCACAAGGCCGCAAGTGAGCCTCAAGACGCCGAGAGCGCCGACATTCGTGACCTTGATGCGGAGAAGCGTGGGCAGGGGGTGGAGTAAGCATGGAACCACCGTCATTACCAGGCAGTCAGTTGGGCGATCAGTGCCAGCAGCGGCTGACATGATGGCG
>Ga0126308_10000908_pt1 | contig 10990 bp, 11 predicted proteins | sample Plot55_FD_92533 | JGI IMG/M metagenome (GOLD analysis project Ga0126308, IMG submission 92533) | Serpentine soil microbial communities from UC McLaughlin Reserve, CA, USA - Plot55 | ecosystem: Environmental > Terrestrial > Soil > Grasslands | place: USA: UC McLaughlin Reserve, Lake County...
TATAACTTTCAACCAGGAGTGCTCCTCCGACCGGCTCTCCTTCGCTTCCGGCCCCTTCATCTCTACGACGTGACCTTCGAGCAACCAACGCCGGAACCGGTCGGTGGGACGTTTCAGCTGGTTGATTACAATCTTACTCATTACCACTCCTGTGAAATAGGTCGGTACCTTCGGATCGTCCTAGCAAGTGGTGTCGTGCCAATATGCCCGCCGGCAAGCGAAGTGCATCCCGAATCCTGATAGTTCCCGGCGTTATGCTCCCAGCGAAGACTATGGTTGCCTTGAGGGTGTAACGACAGATGTAGGAGCCCACGTTGCCGTAGACCATGGAGACGAGCGCCAGTGTACCGAGAACTTTCTGAAGCTTTCTACTCCCCTTCTTCGTGCGCCTAACCAACCTGTCCTGTATACGACTCCTTCTAGGCATCAGACGAAGGAGTATAGCTCTAATACGATGCTATGCGTACCAATCGGTTACTTTCTCCTATGCGTACCAATCGGTTACTTTCTCCAAAACGCCGGGGAGAGGAGAGCCAAGGCCGTAAAGAGCTCCAGGCGTCCGAGCAGCATGCAGATCGTGAGCACAAAGCGCCCGAAGGCGTTCACCGCCTCGAAGCTCTCGGAAGCACCGACCTGGCCCAAGCCTGGTCCGACCACGTTGAGCGTGGCCGCTACGGCGGTGGCGGAGGAGAATGGGGTGAGGTTAGGTTGGATAGCCACGAGGAACGTCGCCAGCACGAACACCGCGATCCAGGCGGCGAAGAGCCCTAAGACAGCTATTCGTACCCTCTCAGATAGCACCTGATCTCCTACGCGCAGGGGAGTAACCGCCTGGGAGTGAATCATTCGGAATATGTCTTGAAATACGGTGCGAAAGATGACGATTACACGAATTACCTTTATCCCTCCGGCCGTAGACCCGGCGCAGCCCCCGATAAACATTAGGAACACGAGCGTCATCGCCGCCCCGGTATCCCATACATCGAAGTCGACCGTGAAGAACCCTGTGGTGGTTATAATGCTGGTCACCGTAAACGCCGAGTCTCGAAATGCCCTCCACAGATTTCCCTCGTAGTCTCCTTCAAAGACCAATATGCCCCACACAAAGAAGACGGACGCCACTATGATGATCAGGTAAGTTAAAAGTTCTCGATCGAGCACTAAGTCAAAGCGGCGCTGGGAGTAGAACAAGTAGTAGAGCGAGAAAGATACTCCCGAAAGAGTCATGAGGACGATAAGGACCGTTTCTATAGCGAGGGAGTCGTAGAAGCCTATAGAGGCTGTCTTGGAGCTAAAACCTCCGGTAGCCACGGTAGCAAAGCAGTGAACCACCGCGTCGTAGAGGTTCATCCCCACTACAAGCAAGGCGAGGATTCCGGCCAGGGTGAGCGTTAGGTAGATCACTAGCAGAGCCTTAGCGGTGTCGACGATGCGCGGTGTGAGGCGCGCATGGCCGAGCCCCGAAACCCCTCGGCCCCCAGCAGGCGCGCCGCCCCGAGCCCGATCGTGGGGGCGATAGCCACGAAGAGGACCACGATCCCTATTCCCCCTAACCACTGGGTCATACCCCGCCAGAAAAGGATAGAGGGGGTCTCCGCCTCGACCTCCGAGAGCAGGGTCGCCCCGGTCGTGGTGAACCCGCTCATCCCCTCGAAGGTTGAATCCAGCAGGCTACCGAAGGTTCCTTCTATAAAGAACGGAACCCCGCCGAGCACTGCTGCGAGCACCCAGGCCAGGGTTACCGAGAGGTAAACGTCCCTGTTAGATACGTGCATCATAGTCCGGCTCGAAGGTGGCCTCGTCGCCAGCATCCCCGCCCCGCCGACCAACCCCATGACCGCCGCCGGGAGTAGGAAGCTCACCCACGAGCCGTCCTCATAAAGGAAAGAGATTGTCAGAGGAGCCAGCAACGCTAACCCTAGGGCCAGAACAACGCCCGCGTTGACTCGGAGTACGATTCTCGGATTCACAAGCCCTGCTTGGGTAGCGCCGAGTCTCTGATATGTACGGAGAAAACAGGTGTTTTCGGTGCCTCGAAAGGACCGCGTACTACCCTAGTCTGCAAAGAGGCGCTCCACCTCGTTAATGGCTGCCGGGAGGGTGAATACCACGGCGTCGTCTCCCGGTTTCATCGCTTCCCTGCCGGAAGGTACGACAACCTCACCGTTACGCAGGATCGCTCCGACGAGGGCTCCTTCGGGGAACCTCACCTCGGAGAGCGGCCGGCCGGTGACCTGAGATCTTTCTGGGACTCTCAGCTCTATCATCTCGGCTCCGCTTTCGAGTAGGGTAACGGCTACCACCTCTCCCCGGCGCACAAACCGGAGGATTGCCCCGGCGGCCAGCAGTCGGGGCGAGATGGTTATGTCCACCCCAAGGGCCTCCGAGAGCGGGGCGAACTCGCTCCGGCTGATGCCCGCGACGGTTTGGCGGGCCCCGAGTTGTCGGGCGTACATGGCGGCTAGGAGGTTAGCCCGGTCGTCGCCGGTGACGGCGACGAAGGCGTCCATCCGGTCGACTCCCTCCTGAAGCAGTAGGTCTTGCGAGGTTCCGTCCTCGTGGAGCACCAGCCCTTTCCTGAGCTGCGAGGCCAGGTACCGGGCTCGAGCTTCGTCCCGTTCGATCACCTTCACCCTGATGCCCACCTGCTCCAAAGCCTGGGCTAGCCGTAGTCCTATCCGCCCGCCGCCGAAGATCATTACCTCCCTAACCGGGGCTGTGTCGGTGGCAACGGCTCTCACCACCCTGTCGACGTGACGCCGCTCGCCAATCAAGAAAACATGGTCTCGGGGTTCCAATATAGTGTCTCCCCGGGGGACGAGCGCCTCTCCACGCCTCACAATGCCAACTATCAGGCTCTGCTCGGGCAGCTTTACGTCCCTGACCGGTAGACCCACGGCCGGTGAATCCGTGTCCAGGATCACCTCAGCGACCTCTATCTTGTCTCCGGCGAAGGACTCGACGTTGACAGCGCCAGGAACCAAGAGTGCTTCTTTAATCTCCTCCGCCGCCATCTGCTCCGTGTGGATAACGAAGTCGATCCTGAATATATCCCGCGCGAACGGCTGGAGCGGGTCGTAGTACTCCGGGTTGTGGAGCCGCGCCACAGTGAGCGGTACACCTTGGGCCTTAGCCGTCAGACACGCGATGATGTTCACCTCGTCAGAGTTGGTCGCGGCTATCAAAAGGTCTGACTTCTTGATCTCGGCCTCCGCCAAAAGCCTAGGACTCGCCCCGTTGCCTTGAATCGTGAGGGCGTCGAGTTGCTCGGTCGCCCGTTCTACAAGCGACTCGTTATCCTCGATGAGGACAATATCGTGTCCTTCTCTAGAGAGCATGAGGGCAGTGTTAAAACCTACCTCCCCGGCTCCCACGATGACGACTCGCACCGCGTGTAACGCTCCTTTTGCTTCTGGCGGACCCACTGGCAGGAAGTATAGCCCCCGTGGGGTCTGCATTCGACAAAGCACTGGGCGAATTGAGCGCTGGCTCTGACCTGATAGAAAAGTTTCGGCTTGCTAAACAGCTATGAGCACTCCTGCCATACTTACCGCACTCCGGTTTTCGGTATCGTGGTGGCTTATCCCTGGTCTCGGTTAAGTTTTGGATCTTCGTCTATGTTCTTAGGTAGCGGAGTCTTCTTCAGATCATGTCCCTGGCCTGGCTTCTATGGAGCGAAATTTCGCCGTCGCCCTTACCTTCGTGCCCCTCGTAGCCGCCTGCGTAGTCAGGCTACTCTTCGGCCTCCGCACCCGCGATGCCGCGCGGCCGTTCGTTCTTGACCCACAGCCAATAGAGTCCGAGGGCTATGAGGATGGCGGCACCTAAAGAAGCGAGCGGCGTCACCCGGGCTACGTTCATCACCAAAACGAAGGCGACTATAAGCGTCCCTACAGTATTGAGGGCGAGCGACCCTCGGTTGCCCTCCCTGTAGGAGAACACGACCATGGAGACGAGCCCTGCCAGGAAGCTCATAAAGACCGATACCGCATAAAAGAGCACGAGAGTTTGCTCCTCCGCCCCCGCCGCCAGGACGAGGGCGGCTGCCACCCCAGCGTACATGAGCAGGCTCCAGTAGGGCGTGAAGTGGTGGTTGGTCTGGCCAAGCCACCCGGGCAGGACACCGCTGACCTCGTCGCTCTCGGTCCTCTCCCGCGCCAACGCTTTGAGCATCCCGGGGCCAGCCTGAAGCGCCGAGGCGCCTGCCGCGATCAGCAGCAAGACGACAACGGCCTGGAAGGCGGCGAACAAAAAGCCGCCGACGCTCGCCTTTGCTATCTCCGCGGTCAGGGTGCTTTCTTCGAGCGGAAGCCGGATACCGTGCCGTAGGGCAAGGGCTGCGAAACCCATAGTCAGCGTACCGACTATCAGGAGGGTTGCGAAGAGGGAAAGATGTCCGAAGCGCTTTCGATCTTCGTTGTCGAGCTGTCCTAGCTGCGCTATCGCCGTGGACGGTGCCTCGACCCCTGTCGCCAGCGCCATCGCGACCGGGAAGGCCAGCAGTATGGTTACGAGGGCGAACCCGCCGCTCCCTCCGCTCTCTGTGCTCGTCGTGGCGGGATCCGCGCTCGCGCCGCCGACTAGCACCACGACGCTCACAACTATGAAGACCGTCGCCATGAGGCCGAAGAGGCTGCGTGCCGAGTGCCCGAACCAGCTTATGCCCCCGACCACGAGCAAGAGCACCAGGGCCAAGACAACCTGGTTGGGGGCTAGCTCGGGCAGGTAGGCGACGATGTTGGACGCGCCGGACGATACGCTGATCGCGGCGGTGAGTGCGAAGTCAACGATGAGTGCCCCGATCGGCACGAACGCCCAGGGTTCGCCAAAGGCCTGCCCGGTTGCCGCCGGCGCCCCGCCGCCTTGGGGGAAGCGGGAGACGAGTTGACGGTAGTTCACGACGATTACGGCTATAACGAGCACCACGAGGCCCATAGTCGGCAGGAGGAGAGCGAGATTGTTGCCGAGCTCCCCGAGTGCGGCCTCGATCGCGTAGGCCACCGAAGAGATAGGATCGGCCATGATCGCCAGCGCGAAGGCGAACAGCAAGGCGGGCCGACTCCTAAAGGCGGCAAGGAGCCGGGACGAGAGACGCTGCGGCTCCTCCTCTTGGGAGCCGTTGCCCGTTTTGTCGTCCCTAGCCATCCGTCCCTTTCGCTTTTGCCCTACTTTTTCAGGCCCCAGTATAGCCGCAGTGCTCCGTAAGCAAACAACAGGGTGTCAAAGAGTCAAAGACAACTTCTACGCTAAACGACGGCCCTGTATGGCGAGCCCAAGCTGCAGTGCCACCCGCGAGAGAAAGAGCTCCACCTGCTGATAGATGCCGCCTCTTCTACCCACCAAAGAGCACGCGCGCCACGAGAATGATTCTCGCGACGAGAACTACCCATCCCACGAGCACGAAAAAGGTCCTGTCGGCGCTTTGCGTCTACTTTCTCCAAGACCCCCTGTTCCGCCGCCTCTCCTTTCGGCTGCTGGGCATCCAGCGTTTGTGACCCACGATGGGCCTCTCCATTAGCCTAAGAAGAAGGGTCCAGGGCTTCAGCGACGAGGTCCGCGACCTCCGACGGGTTCGTCGCGGTTCGGATGCCGGCCTTTTGCAGGGCCTCGCTCTTGGCCTGGGCGGTGCTCTCGCCACCGGAGACGATCGCACCGGCGTGGCCCATCGTCTTGCCCTCGGGGGCGGTGAAGCCGGCAATATACGCGACGACCGGCGTTTGCATCTCGCTTTGCACGTACTCGGCAGCGAGTTGCTCAGCGTTGCCGCCTATCTCACCTATCATCACCGCGCACTCGGTTTCTGGGTCAGCCTCGAACTTCTTCAGTATCTCGGTGAAGTTGCTCCCGATTATCGGGTCACCCCCGATACCTACTGCCGTAGACTGGCCTATGCTCCTCTGCGTCAGCTCGTTGACGATCTGGTAGGTCAGCGTGCCACTCCGGGAGACGACGCCTACGTTGCCGGGCGTGAAGATGTTAGCCGGCATGATTGAGACGTTGGCCTTTCTAGGGGAGAGCATGCCGGGGCAGTTCGGCCCGATCAGGTCCGCCTCCTTTATCTGCATGTAGTCCACGACCCGCATCATGTCGTGCACCGGCACACCTTCGGTAATGCAGCAGATAGTTCGTATACCGGAATCTAAGGCCTCGAAGATGGCGTCTGCGCAAAACGCGGCCGGAACAAAGATTACGCTTGTGTTCGCTCCCGTCTCCTCCACCGCTTCCTCCACGGTGTTGAAAACGGGAACGCCATCGAAATCCTCCCCGCCCCTCCCCGGCGTTACCCCGGCGACGACCTGTGTCTCGGATTCGATCATGCGCTCCGTATGAAAGCGACCCTCCCGGCCGGTAACACCCTGCACCACGAGTCGTGTATCGTTGTCTATCAGTATCGCCATCCGCTAACTGCCACTCCCGTCTCGCGCGAGTTCGACGGCTCTACGTGCCGCGTCGAGCATCGTCGCCTCGGTGTACACGTTCTCCGGCGTGTTCTCCGCGAGTATCTGACGTCCCTCTTCTGCGTTGGTACCGTCGAGCCTGACAACTATAGGCAACGTTGAGCCCGAGCGCTCCAGCGCCGAAAGCAGCCCGTTTGCCACCTCGTCGCCGCGGGTGATGCCGCCGAAGATGTTGAACAAAACGCTCTTGACTTTCTCGTTCGAGGTCACGATATCCAGGGCCTCGGCGATCAGATCGGCGTTCGCCCCGCCACCGACGTCGCAGAAGTTCGCTGGTTCCCCGCCGGCTTGTGCTACCACGTCGAGCGTGCTCATCACCAGCCCCGCGCCGTTCCCCAGGATGCCGACGTCCCCGTCGAGCTTTACGTACTGCAAGCCCGCTTCTTGCGCCCGTTGCTCCTCAGGATCCGCCGCGTCCAGGTCGCGTAGCTCCCCTAGATCCCTGTGCCGGAAGAGGCTGGAGTTGTCCACCGTGACCTTCGCGTCCAGCGCAAGAACGCGGCCATCACCGGTAACTACGAGCGGGTTGATCTCCACGAGGCTCGCGTCCGAATCGGTGAACGTCTCATACAGGTTGTCAAGCACCTCTCCTAAGCCCTTGGCGACGTCTCCTTCGAGGCCGGCGAAGAAGTTCAGCTCGCGAACCTGGTAGGGCAAGAGGCCGACCAGGGGATCTATGTGTATCCTCACGATCGCCTCAGGGTTCCTCTCGGCGATCTCCTCGATGTCCACACCGCCCTCTGCGGAGAACAGGATCAGGGGCCTCTTCGCCGCCCGGTCCACCGTGATCGAGAGGTACATCTCCTTTTCTACCTGTGCTCCGGCCTCTACGAGCACGCGCCGCACCTTGTGGCCCCGGATCTCCATCCCGAGTATCTGCCGAGCTGTCTCTTCAGCCTCCTCCGGCTCTTCTACGACCTTTATCCCGCCGGCCTTGCCGCGACCTCCGGTTAATACCTGCGCCTTTATTGCCACCGGTCCGCCGAGCTGCTCGGCCGCCGCTCGTGCTTCCTCGGGTGAACCGGCGACAACCCCTTCCAGCGTCTCCACACCATGCTGCCGCAGCAGTTCCTTACCCTGGTACTCATAGAGATCCAAATTAGAAAAGCTCCCCACGACGTCTCCAACAACGCTCGGATTATACAGGAGGGATCAGGGAGTACCGCCTTGCCCTATACTCCCTTTCAATGGGTTCGGGAACCGCGATAAATGTCGTGGCGGTGCTGGCGGGCGGAAGCATAGGGGCGCTCGTGGGCGCCCGTCTGCCCGACAGGATGCGCGAGACCGCGATGCGAGCTATCGGGCTGATCACGATCCTCATCGGCGTCTCGAATTTTCTCGAGACCGACGACCTGCTCGTGCCGCTCGTCAGCGTAATCTTGGGCTTCGTGATCGGGGAAGCCCTCAATATAGACAACGCCCTCCGGCGTTTCGGCGGCTCCCTTCAGAGGGGGTTCTCAAAAGGGAAAAGCCCCTTCGGCCGGGCGTTCGTGACGACTAGCCTGGTCTTCTGCGTGGGACCTTTGACGATTCTTGGCTCCCTGGAGGACGGTCTTACGGGGGACTACAGTTTGCTTGCCCTCAAGAGCGCGCTGGATTTCGTCGTCTCCGTTTCGTTCGCAGCGGTTTTGGGGTGGGGGGTCTTGCTCTCGGCAGGGATCGTTCTCTTGGTGCAAGGTACGCTTACGCTCTCGGCGGGGCTTCTTGAAGGTGTCGTAACGGAGCCTATGATCGGGGCTACGACAGCGACGGGAGGGGTATTGATCTTGGGCCTGGGGCTCGTGTTGCTGGAGCTCAAGGAGGTACGGGTGGCGAACATGCTCCCGGCTCTACTCGTAGCTCCTCTGCTCGTTGCCGCAGCCTCTTTATAAGCGCCGTAGCGTGGAAGCCGGACATCGCCCTCGGGTACACTATGCGGGTTTCTAAGACATAGAGAGGAGCGGGATGGCCGAAGATACGAAGGAGAGGTCAGACAACGAGTGGCAGGGGAGTCCGTTGCAGATGGGGAGCGGGCTGGACCCGTACGGTATCCAGGAGATCGTCATCGAGTTCGACACTGGTGACGAGGAGGTCCTCAAGCCCCAGGGGCGCCCCGAGTTCGGCTCCTACGAGCTGCACGAGACGTCTACCTACCTCGACATCATCAAGGGTCAGCTGCGCCTGAGCGAACGCTAAGGAGGACCTGCATGCACGGCATCACACGAACGAGGAGCGTAGAAAGAGGCTCTGAGCCGAGATACACGAAAGTTCGCCGGATCTTGGTCCGCTACGTCGACGGCCGGACGGTAGCCTTTGTGCCCGAGTCTGGGCGCGAGGACTTTAGCGAAGACGACATGCTCGAGGTCGCCAAGGTCTTCACCCGCGCATCCTCGGCTGTCGAGTGGGCGGAGTTTGGTGACACAACGGGCGGCTAGTGAAACTCGCGAGACACTACCTGCCTGGAGCATCTCCCGCATCGGTGTAGCGGTCGTAGGAGTCGTAGTAGTCTTCGTCGAGCGAGATCACCTCTCCGGCCAACTCGCGGCGCCTCAGGTCCCAGAGAACCTGGAGATCATGGTCGAGCCTGTGAACCTTCTGCTGGCCCTCGAGGCTGAGACCGTGTCGTGATTCTTCATGCACCAGCTTCTCGCGCTCCTCGGAGAGTTCCTGGATCTTCTGCATCACCATGCTCCCCGCCATTGTCTTGCCTCCCTCTTTACGACCGAACGGACCGCCCCATTCTAGCGTAAAGCTCCGGGAAAACCCCCGTATGATAGGCTCTGAGGCTGACAGAAGGGAGAGCTTTGCTCAAGAAGATCTACCATTTGGGCTACGCGGTTGAGGACCTCACCGTCGTGGCCCGCTTCTACGAGGAGCACTTCGGCGCGGTCGTGGGCGAGCCCGAGGAGGTCGAGGAGCAGGGCATAATCGCCACTATGTTGGAGGTGGGAGAGTCGAAGATCGAGCTTGTCCAGCCTACCCATCCCGAATCACCCGTGAGCAAATTTCTCGCGAAAAAAGGTGAAGGTTTCCACCATATCGCCTTTCAGGTAGATGATCTCGAGGCGACTGTAGAAGAGCTCAAAAAGAGCGGTGTGGAGCTCATCGACGAGACGCCTCGCACTGGGGTGGGGGGGACGCGTATGGCGTTTTTACACCCCAAGGGTGCCCACGGCGTCCTCACCGAGCTAGTCGAGCTGCCAAAGGATAACTGCCAAACAAAGGATGAAGGTCAGGAGAACGATGGATGTTAAGAAGTGTCGGGATGAGCGCCGTACGACTGAATCCGGGGTCGAGGTAAAACCCGTCTACAAACCGGAGGACCCGGGGGAGGGCTTTGAGTACGCGGAGAGGCTCGGCGATCCCGGTGAGTACCCTTATACCCGCGGTGTCTACCCCACGATGTATCGCGGCCGGCCCTGGACTATGCGCCAGTACGCGGGCTTTGGAACCGCTTACGAGACAAACGCCCGCTTCAAGTACCTCATCGAGGCTGGCCAGACTGGCCTCTCGGTTGCCTTCGATCTCCCAACCCAGATGGGCCGTGACTCGGACCATCCGCTAGCTCTGGGCGAGGTCGGCAAGGTCGGGGTCGCTATAGACTCCCTCCTCGACATGCGCGATCTCTTCGACGGGATACCACTAAAGGATGTCTCGACCTCCATGACCATCAACGCTACCGCCGCTGTCCTCTTGCTCCTCTATTCCCTCGTTGCCGAAGAGCAGGGAGCGAAGGCTGAAGACATCACCGGTACGACCCAGAACGATATACTCAAGGAGTATCTGGCACGCGGAACCTACATCTACCCGCCGGGACCTTCCATGAGGATCACGACCGACATGTTCGCCTACTGTAAGGAAGACTTGCCGCGCTGGAACACCATCTCCATCTCTGGCTACCACATCCGTGAAGCCGGGAGCACCGCCGTACAGGAGCTCGCGTTTACCCTCGCCAACGCTATCGCTTACGTCGAAGCGGCTGTCGAGGCTGGCCTCGAGGTGGACGAGTTCGCCCCGAGGCTTTCGTTTTTCTTCAACGCGCATAACGACCTGTTTCAGGAGGTCGCCAAGTACCGGGCGGCGAGGAGGATGTGGGCGAAGATCATGAAAGAGCGTTTTGCTGCCGAAGACGAGCGTAGTCTCAAGCTCCGCTTCCACACCCAGACTGCAGGCTCCTCACTCACCGCCCAGCAAGCCGAGAACAACATCGTCCGCACAACCGTGCAGGCGATCTCGGCTATCTTGGGCGGTACCCAGAGCCTGCACACCAACGCTTTCGACGAGGCGTTAGCCCTGCCGACCGAGAAGAGCGCCAGGATAGCTTTGCGGACCCAGCAGATCCTGGCAAACGAGGGCGGCCTGACAGATACCGCAGATCCGCTAGGCGGCTCCTACTACATAGAAGCGCTCACCGACGCGGTCGAAGAGGAGGCCTGGGAGTACATAAAGCGGATCGATGAGATGGGCGGATCGGTGAGAGCCATCGAGGAGCGCTTTATGCAGCGCGAGATCGAGGAGGCAGCCTTCCGCTACCAGCGCGAGGTGGAGAAAGA
>Ga0126308_10000910_pt1 | contig 10984 bp, 9 predicted proteins | sample Plot55_FD_92533 | JGI IMG/M metagenome (GOLD analysis project Ga0126308, IMG submission 92533) | Serpentine soil microbial communities from UC McLaughlin Reserve, CA, USA - Plot55 | ecosystem: Environmental > Terrestrial > Soil > Grasslands | place: USA: UC McLaughlin Reserve, Lake County...
GGATAGCGCAAGCTCGACAAGACGGTCAGCGACCTCCCCAGCGTCTATGGGCTGTCCGGGGAATCCGTCGGGGACGACCATCACCGGCAATCGGTCCAGGACACTTATCGCCTTCAGGACGAGCTCTTCGAAGGAAAGATCGCGCAGTGGGGCGAAATCGCGTATCTTGGTGCCCATCATGGCAGTAAGCCTCCTTAGCAAGAAAAAATGGAGGAGACGCTACACTACGGGCTTCGTCGCGCGCGGGCCCAACCCGACATTCACGCATAAGTTGCCGTGAGGTGTGGTCAGGGCCGGCGACCGACCACGAGCAGGTGCGTGCTCGCGCCGATCAAGCTGGGTTCGGCCTCCACGCGCCTGATGGCAGCGAGGAGCTTGGCGCGCTGCCTCGAGTCTTCGAGGCACGCATCAAGATCAGGTACGGCCCAGGCCGGTCCCTCGATTCCGACGAGCGCTTCGACTGCGAATCCAGCCTCCTTCACTTCGCCTCGTAATTCCTCGGGGAGATGGAAGTAGGCAGTAGTGAACCATTCCGGCCGTTCGGTGGGGTTACGGTGTTGTCCCTCCCGGACGTCGCTCTCGACTATCGCCTCAAACTCCGGATCCAATAGAAAGCCTCGAAGGAGGCCATCGATGGTGGAAGCGAAACGCGAGATCGCCGCAGCCACCACCACTCCTCCGGGGCGAACTACACGCCAGGCTTCGCGGAGGGTCTGGATGCGATCGTCTCGTAAGGTAAGGTGGTAGAGCGGTCCTAGCAGCAGGACTGCGTCGACACTCTCGTCCTCCTGCGAGAGGGAACGGGCGTCGCCAAGCACCACGCCGGCGATCGGAGCTTCCGGTTGGGCAACCGACGCCGCAGTCGCCTGTTCGACATGTAACGGTACCGGATCGACTAAGTAGACGGAGTAGCCCTCATTGGCCAGCGGCAACGCGTAAACTCCGGCTCCTCCTCCAACGTCGAGTATCGTGGCAGCTGCCGGAGGCAGAGAGCGGGCTAATAGCTCTCTCGTCCGTAAGTATTCCAGACGTCCTGCTCCCCCACCAAGTAAGCGCTCCTTCTCCATCACCTGCTCATAGTGGGCCAAGATCTCGGTGTCAATCTCGTACCGTTCGCCGATCGTGTTACCTCCTCCGAAGAGCTTTCCGCTGCCCTGAGGCTGAGGATACGGACCCACCAGCGTTGGTGTCAACGCTTACGCGGTAGAGCACCCAGACGCTCTTGGGCGGCGTCGGTACGTGGAACACTTCTCAGGGCTACCCCCGATCCTGTTCGGGTTCCGACGACGCCCAGCTAGTGCTTAAGCAGCTGAGTCGAATCCGCCGAAAGGTCTCGATTCGACTTTTTCGACACGCTGGCTGGTTTATGACTCACTCATGACGTTGGCGGCATGCACCTTGGCTTTGAGCACCAAGCCCTGCGTGTCTACGAGCAAATGACGTTTTCTGCCCTTTACCTTCTTGCCTCCGTCGTACCCTCGTTGCTCTCCTCTTACACCGGTGCTCTTGACCGACTGACCTAACTGATCCAGAGTCAGTCGTGCTGAGGTTGCATCCTCTTTCCTGTAGGCGGTGGTGGAGAATAGATACCTTACATAGGGCTCCGTACCATATCCTCCCACCCCTCATTCTACTGCGTTCTAAGGTGTATCCCCAGAGAAACTCATATATAAGTCCGATTTAGAAGGCCTTATAAGACCATCCAAGAAAGCTCTTGACAGAGATAAGGCATAGCTAGGTTCTTCGCTGAGTGGAATCCTCCCACGTGCCCTCATAATCGGTCTAGCCGCGGAAGATCTGGTCGGACGGGATGGCCCTTCTGCGCAGAGAGGTTCGCTGCCTCAGCTAGGGCGTTCAGCTCCAGCGCAGCCTGCACGTTCTCCGAGTAGGGCTTTGCGCGCGAGGCGAGATCCACCCAGCGCTCCAAGGGCGACCGCCCATCCGGTGGAGTTTCGACGCCCTCCCACCTCTCCGCGACAGCCCGCCGCAGCCTAAGCCCGGTGTCCGGGTCGTACAACAGGCTGCCGTCAGTGCCGTGCGCCTCGAGAATGAAGGGCATGGAGGCACCTACGAAGGTGGCTTCAGCCAACCCCAGAACTCCCTTCGGATAGCGGAAGACGACAACGGAGTTATCCTCGACAGGACTCTCAGTGAAGCGACCGTAGGCGGAGACGAGCTGCTCGGGCATCCCCAACAGGTGCGAGACCAGGTAGAGCGAGTGGGCCCCGAAGTCAATCGCGACGCCGCCGGCAGACTCCTTAGGGTCGAAGAACCGGTCCGGCAACCACCCTCGCGGGTTCTCGTCGGTGGGCAGGGCGCCATTGTGGGCGACGCGCACGCGCAGGTAGGTGACCTCGCCGATCGTGCCCTTGCTAAGAGCCTCCTTAATGGCTTCGGTGTAGCCAGCGTAGAGCCTTGGTAGTGAGACGACGAGGGTCACGCCCGCCCGCTCGACCTCGGAGACAATTTCCTCCGCTTCTCTGAGGGACGGAGTGAGGACCTTCTCCGTGAAGATGTGCTTGCCCGCCTCTGCTGCTTTGAGGAGGACCTCTCGGTGCGCGGTCGTGGGCGTCGTCACCACCACGCCGTCCAAGTCCCCCTGGGCCAAGAGCTCGTCGAGGTCCTCCTCAAAGGGGATGCCGCGTCTCCCGGCCTCCTTGCTCCCCCGCTCGGGGTCCTCGTCCCAGACGGCCGTGATCTCCGTTCCCGGATGCGCCTCGGCCTCCCTCGCGTAGTCCTGGGCGTGCACGTGCCAGAAGCTCAGTATCGCTGTCCGGAACATCGATGTACCTCCTAAGCCTGATAACCCTGACGAATCGATCCCCTTATGCCTCCTACCACCGCAACTTCGTCCTCGATACCCTAAAACCCGCCGGTTAACCCGGTCGCTCTATAGATGGGTACGTTTTCCCCTCTTCTAAGTGGTTTTCCCGACCGGCCTCTATCCGGTAACACTTCTTTTCCCGCCGGTCACCCTGAGGACAGGGACGCCGAGAAGGCAGCGACCGGCGACGGTACTCGGGCGACCGGATGGTGGCCGATTAGCCTTTCGGCTTGTTTACGCTACTTCCTGGCCTCTGTTCGGACACGACCGGCGCAACCGGCCTTTTTCTGGCGTGCGAAAGTGATATATCTTGGTACGACCGGCTTCACGCGAAACGCGTGAACGAGGCGAGCTCCTGGCTTTCCTCGAGGACGGCTAGGGCAACGTCTTCTACATACCTTTCTGCCACCACAGGAGGAGGCTGCTCTTCGGGGATCCGGGTGCTGGTTACAAGGTGAACCGGCATCGCCGGAACGGGGAATCCTCACCCAAGCCAGTTGTTGGTCTGGGGCGGCTATCACGGGGGTGAGAGACTCATGAACGACAACAACGCTATCTCGGTGTCAGGCTTGGTCAAGACTTTCGGCCGGACCCGTGCCCTGGACGGGTTGGATCTTTCGATGCGGGAGGGCGAGGTGCACGGCTTCCTCGGTCCCAACGGCGCCGGCAAGACTACGACGTTGCGGGTCCTACTCGGCCTTATCCGGGTCGACTCCGGCGAGGCGCGCCTGCTGGGTGGCGATCCGTGGCGCAAGGCGGTGCAGCTCCATCGCCGCCTGGCCTACGTGCCCGGCGACGTCACGCTGTGGCCGGGCCTCACGGGCGGGGAAGTCATAGACCTGCTGGGACGGATGCGGGGCGGGCTCGACCCGAAGCGCCGCGCCGACTCCTGGAGCGCTTCGAGCTCGACCCGAAGAAGAAGTGCCGCACCTACTCCAAGGGGAACAGGCAGAAGGTTGCCTTGATCGCGGCTCTCGCCTCCGACGCCGAGCTGCTCCTGCTGGACGAGCCCACCTCGGGCCTTGACCCGTTGATGGAGGCCCAGTTCCGCAAGTGCGTCGAGGATGAGCGTGAGCACGGGCGCACGGTCTTGCTCTCCAGCCATATCCTCTCGGAGGTGGAGGCGCTCTGCGACCGGGTCACGATCATCCGCGACGGCAGGGCGGTGGACAGCGGTACCCTCTCCGAATTGCGGCACCTCACCCGGACCTCGATCTCGGCCGAGCTGGCGAGAATGCCCTCCGGGCTAGACGGGCTACCCGGCGTCCACGACCTAGATGTCGTGGGCAACCGGGTGCACTGCCAGGTGGATAACCCGGCGCTGGACGGTGTGCTGCGGCACCTGACCTCGTTCGGGGTGCGAAGCCTGATCAGTCAGCCTCCTACGCTGGAAGACTTGTTCTTGCGGCACTACGAGAACGCGCAGCGGGCGGGGCGTGCCGACTGGGCGGGGGCGGAACGATGAAGTCGCTTGCGGGCACCGGGGCGCTCGTCCGGCTGATCCTGCGCCGCGACCGGATTGTCATGCCGCTCTGGGTCGTGGTGCTGGCCCTCACCCCAGTCTCTGTCGCGAGCACCCTCGCCGACCTCTACCCCACCGTCGCGGAACGCCAGGCGTACACCGACATCCTCACCGGTAACCCGGCCTTCCTCGCGCTGTACGGCCCCGTGTTCGGTTCAAGCATCGGCGCTTTGACGGCGTGGCGGCTAACCGGCACGGTCGTGCTGGTCGGGCTGGCGAGCCTCCTTACCGTCGTCCGCCACACCCGCGCCGAGGAGGAGGCCGGGAGAGGCGAACTCTTGGGCGCAACCGTGGTCGGACGTCAGGCACCGCTCTTTGCGGCCTTGATCGTGACCTTCAGCGCCAACCTGTTATTGGCCGCCCTCGTGGCGGTCGGGCTGGTAGGCTTCGGACTCCCCGCCGTGGGGTCTGCGGCGCTCGGGATTTCGTGGGCGGCGCTCGGGTGGACGTTCGCCGCGGTCGCGGCCGTGGCCGCGCAGGTGACCGAGGGAGCGCGGGCCGCGAGGGGGATCGCCATCACCGTTCTCGGCCTGTGCTTCCTGCTGCGCGCCGCCGGCGACGCGGGCAAGAGAGACTGGTTGTCCTGGCTCTCGCCCGTCGGTTGGTCGCAGCACATGCGCCCCTTCGCCGACGAACGCTGGTGGGTTTTTGCGCTCTTCGCCGCCCTCGTCGCCGTGCTTGTGGCCGCAGCCTACACGCTCTCCGCGCGGCGGGACCTCGGAGCTGGCCTCATGCCGCCACAGCCTGGTCCCGCGGCGGCGTCACCCTGGTTGCGGAGCCCGCTTGTCCTGGCCTGGAGGCTGCAGCGGGGCTCGCTGCTGGCCTGGACATTCGGGTTGGCCCTGGTCGGCGCCATGCTCGGCAGCATTGCCCAGGGCGCCGTGGAGGTGGTGGGAGGCAACCCGCAGCTTAGGGGCGTGATCGAGCAGTTGGGCAGCTCCTCGGAACTCGCCGACGTCTACTTCGCCGCGGTCATGGGCCTCCTCGGGCTGGTGGCCTCGGGGTACGCGATAGGCGCTGCGCTGCGGCTGAGGTCCGAGGAGGCAAGCGGGCGGGTCGAGCCGGTGCTGGCCGCTGCGGTGTCGCGGACGCGGTGGGCTACAAGCCACCTGTTCTTCGCGCTGGCGGGACCTGCGGTCGTGCTGGCGGCTGCTGGTCTTACCGCCGGGCTGACCTACGGGCTGAGCGCCGGCGACGTGGGCCGCGACCTGCCGCGCGTGCTGGCCGCCGCCACGGCACAACTACCCGCCGTCTGGGTGCTGGCCGGTATCGCGGCTGCCCTCTTTGGCTTAGTGCCCCGGTTCGCCACGTCCGTGGGCTGGGGCGCCCTGGCGGCGTGCGCGCTACTCGAAGAACTCGGCCGGCCGCTGCAACTGAGCAAACGGGTGCTGGACCTCTCGCCTTTTGCCCACGTCCCGAAGCTGCCGGGCGACGACGTGTCCGCGGTGCCCCTCGTCTGGCTGGTTGTCGTGGCCGCTGCGCTCGTCGCCGCCGGTCTGCTCGCATTCCGGCGTCGCGACGTCCTCTGAAGGGTTGGCGCTATGGAAGAGCTTATAGCCACCCAACTGCAATTTGAGCTTTTGGAGGAAGAAGCACCAACACGCTTCCCCGGCGTAGCCGGAGAAAACATAGAGTCTAATAGCCAGCTCCTTGGGTGTGTAAAGCCTAGGGCTAGCGTTTGCTTGCTAGGAACAAGAAAGAAGCCAGGCTGGACTTTGAAGGAGGGGGGTAATAGGTGCCAGCCCGGCAATATCTGCTTCAAGCACTACCCATTGCTCTAGAAGCCCTAAACCTCTTCTCTGAAGCACAGCGCGAGGGTTATGTCACGCTCACACGTTCGGCGCACGCTACAGTAGTAAGGGTGCAGGTTCGCTCTATTCGCCCGATTGCCGACAAGGTACCTTCTCGGAAGTCCGCATAGCCCCGGTCCAACACCTATGAGCGCAGGCAGGGCTGAGATCGGCTGCCTAGAAGGGGATTATCCAGACTTCCCTGACTCCCTCATGCCGATCAAGAAGGAAGTGACAGCCTAGATCACGTGACAAGACCCCAGATCTCGACGGAGAGTAAAACCATCCCGAGCACCATAGCAACCCATACTAGCCCCGAGCGCTCGCCCTTTCGTAGCACCGCGATCAGCCCAACAACTCCGCCAGCCCACCCAACCAAGGTTGGCACGCCAGCAGTAGGCACTGCTAATAAAAAGGATAGGAGCAGTAAAACTAGATTTTCCCCCAAGACCTGGAAGACGATGAAGCTGAAGGCGATGAGCACCAAAGAGGTGCCTGCCAGTCCTACCGACCACCACCCGAGGCGTGTCTGTGGCGGCGCGAGTACATGTCTCCGCAGCGGTGTATGTGGGGTGTGTGCAGTCATAATGCACCTCCTCTTTTAAGGGTCTCTCTAATTCGACTATATTGTGCCCTCCTTAGGGAGCTGCTGCCATGACACATATTGAGCATACTGCTGAGCAACTTTGATCAGTTTGTCACGAGGGGCAGATACGGGACTTATCCACCCAAGTGCCCCATGGCCCGGTAAGGGCCACCCCGATGCTCTGAAAATGAGCTGCCGCCAAGGCTATTTTCACACCAGTGCCTAGAACAAGATTGCATGTTATGAAAGTGTATCTGTTGTTATCTGAACAAAAGTTGTCCGCTCATTTATCTCCATAGTGATTCGCTTCGTGATCGTTTAACTTTCGATGGTTCGGCGCCGGCGAATGCGGCGTACCACCAACCCGACACCCAGGATGATCAGCGCTGACAGAAGGACCCTGGCCGCGACCAGCAGCTTGGCCACCACGGGCAGGCTCATGCTCGGCTCCAAGGACAGCGGTTGGTACACAAAGAGAGAATCGTCCGCCACGCCGGTATCGTAGTAACTGGTGATCAATCGCTCGAATGCCTCTGGTTGCAGAGTCATCACATCTCTGCTATGGCTGAATTCCGGCAGGAGGACCATCTGCGCCTTGTGATAATAGGGCTGAGCCTCGTCCAATGCGGTGGGCGGCGTAGCGAAATCCACTGTTCCATTGACCAGCAACATCTCCACGTCGCTCTCCTGGAACTCGCGCAGCTCTTTCGGGATCAATTCAATTGGCCATTCTTGCACCGTCGGCCAGACCAATTCCGAAGCCGGCCCGCCCATGATCGAATCCCCCAGGCTGATGCTTTCGATCCCGCCATACTTGTCCAGGTCCACTGTCCCGGCTTTGCTGAAGCTATCGCCGAATACTAACTGCTCTGCCGGAAACAACACCTTCCCCATCATGTTCCCCATCGCCAAACCGGAAGGGTCGCCTTCGGCAGCCGCCAGATAGACGTCGAAGATCGTCGCCATATCTGCGTTGGCCATGAAAATGAATTGGGTACTCAGGCGGATCGTATCGGGATCGATATTGAAAAGCAGCCAGCGTTCCGGCATGTTGTGGTTGACCGCGTACATGGTTTGGGCAAAATCGCTTGTCCGGCTGCTACAGGTCGCATCCTGAGCGCACAATTCGCTGAGATGTCCGATCATCTTGTCAAAGACAGCCGGGTCGTCGATGAAGTGGCCGGGGGTGTTGACGGCGATCAAGACAAGCCGGTGCAGGCTCTCTGGATGCAGATATGCGTAAATCTGGGCCTCGCGGGTGCCGTAGCTCTCGCTGAACAGGTTGATCCGGTCGTATCCCAGCGCAATGCGGGCCGCTTCGAAGTCTTCGACGACGCCCGGGACCGTATAGCCCGACAGGTCAACGCCTGCATCCTGGTAGGTTGCGGCGCACTGTTTGACAGCAGCCGCATACTCTGCGCGCGCCTGCTCACTGTACAAGTCTTTACCCAGGTGGGTTTTCAACAGGCGACCGTATTCCGGGCAGGATAGCGTCACCGTACCTTCCACGCCGCGGTAACCCGCCATCACCACGTCATGGTCTTCGAGCAGCCAATCGGGCGGCGCCCAGGAAAGGTCCGGCTGACCAGGACCACCCTGCAGATAGAACACCGGCTCTGCGGGGTCTCGCCCGCTGGCGAGAATGCGCACCACAGGCAGCGCGATCAGGCGGGAGCCAGCCTTGTCCCAGTTTTCCGGGACGACCAGCGTGCCGCACTCGGCGGCATATTCTGTCTTGCTACTCTCACCGTGATTTACCTGGAAATCCTTAGAAGGTTGGAATTCGCATTTTTCCATTCCGGTCAGCTCGCCTGCTTGCGCGCCCTCAGGAACTACTGGGGCTTTTGGGACAACCTCGGAGCTACAGCCGGCGAGCAGCAGCGCGCCAAAGAGCATGAGGGCGAACCTAACAACTATCCAAGACCATACTTTTCGCCTGTTCTCCTCACGCCTATTAAGGCCCACCCTATCCTGCCAGTCGGGGAAGACCTTGATGAGCGCCCAAACTACGAGAACCAGCACGAGCAACGTTAGAATCAACCCTCCGCCTCCACCCATCATGGTCGTTTCCTCCTTTCCGTGTTACGCACCAATATTACTGATCAAGTTGTCAAAGTAGCAAGGCCTAGGCATGACTTATATTGAGCATTTCGCTAAGCAAGATTGATCAGTTTGTCACAATACACAGCTACGAGGCTTATTCACCGAAGAAACTGTCCGAAAAGGCCCGGACGCGTCTGCAACGTAGCCTTACGGGCCACCGAAAAGAGGCTCTTCGGCCCTTTTTGCCTCCGTATACCGGCCAAATCCACGCTCGGAGCGTTGCTCGTACCCTTTTCGGACAGTTTCACAAGGTGCATTCTCGGAAGTTGAGTAAGCTCGCAGGTGTAAAGAAGGCCGGGTCTTTACCCCGGCTCTCTGTGAAAGCTGTGGCCACCTCAAGCCGCCGGGCATCAGATCTAGTCGAGAAGAGCGACAAAGACATCTCTGGCGCCTTGAGCACTCCAGCGGAGTCAGGAACCTGGGAGTGGCACCTTCTGATACTCAGGAAGCCCGTGGCTCCACGAGCAGCTCCCGCTGCGTTTCCAGCATTCGGGCGTAGAGGCCGCCGGCAGCACGTAGCTGCTCGTGGGTGCCCCGCTCGACGACGCAACTGGCGTCGAGGACCAGGATCTCATCCACCTCCTCCATCCCCACCAGCCGGTGCGTGATCAGGAGCACCGAGCGATCCCGTGCCGCCTCCCATAAGCAGGCCAGCAGCTCCCGCTCGGTCACGGTGTCCAGGTTCGCCGTAGGCTCGTCGAGCACCAGCAGCTGGGCGTCCTTGAGCAGGGCGCGCGCCACCGCGAGCCGCTGCCGCTCGCCGCCGGAGAGCCTGGTCCCCTGCTCTCCGACGTAGGTATCCAGCCCTTCCGGCAACCGTTCGACGAAACCGGAGATCTGCGCCCGCTTCAACGCCAGCTCCAGCGCCTCGTCGCTCGCCTCCGGGTCCGCGAGCAGCAGGTTGTTCCTCAAGGTGTCGTTGAATACGTGCGTCCTCTGCAGTACGGCGGAGACGAGGCGGTGCACGTCCCCGTCCGCGAATTCCGCGAGGTTCCTGCCGCCCAGTCGGATCTCGCCTCTTTGGGGATCCCGGAAGCGCAGGATCAGGGCCGCCAGCGTGCTCTTGCCAGACCCCGAAGGCCCGACCACTCCTACCTTTCGCCCGGGCTCTAGAGCGAAGGAGACGTCTTCGAGCGCGAGAGGCTCGTCCTCCTCGTAGCGGAAGCTCACGTTATCGAGCTGTAGGGCGAAGTCCTCCGGCACGGGGAGGGGTCTCTTGGGGTTGCGTATCGTCGGCTCCGAGTCGGAGACCTCGAAGAGGCGTTCTCCGGCGGCAATGGTGCGGCTGATGGTCCGGAAGGCGGTGCCGAGCGGCGTGACGGCCTCGAAGACGCCCAGCGCGACGAGCGCAAGAAACGCGAGGTAGACGCCGCGGACCTCGCCCGCGGCCACCTGCGGTATCGCCAGTACGAGTGCCGTAAGCATCGCCAGATTGGTCAAGAGGTCGCCCAAAGAGTCCTGGAGCCCCGCGATCGAGGCCATTCTCCGCTCGGTCCTCCCGAGCTTGCGGTTGAGGGCCTCGATCTGGTGGCGCTGCTCGTCTTCGCGCCCGAAGGCGAGCAGGTCCTGGACTCCTTGCGTCCCGTCGACGATCCGGGAGTAGAGCTCTGACCTCAGCTCCAGCTGCCGCCGACCGAGTCCTCGCGAGAGCGTCCACACCAGGAGCGGCACCCCCGCTCCTGCAGCGGCGAGAAACGCAAGGACCGCGAGGGCGAGCGCCGGGCTGAACGGGTAAAGAGTAGCGAAGGCCAGCCCGGAGACGACCGCGGCGACCAGGATTGGAGATACGGCCCGGAGGTAGAGGTTCTCCAGCTCCTCGACGTCTTCGATGAGGCGGGAGAGGAGATCCCCGCTGCGGTAGTCTTCCAGAAAGGCGGGCGCCAGCGGCGCCAGGCGGGCGTAGAACCACGACCGCACCCCTTCCAGCAGCCGGAAGGTCACGTCGTGCGAGACGATCCGCTCGAAGTAGCGGGAGAACGAGCGGGAGACGCTGAAGAACCGGACCAGGTAGATGGGGATCGTGAGCAGCGAGATGTAGGAGACCAGCGCGGCGGCGGAGATCACGTAGGCCGCCGTGGAGAGCAAACCCACGTTGCCCGCCAGGGTCGCGACCCCCAGTAGCACCGAGAGCGCCACTCGGAACCGGTAGGGCCCCAGGA
>Ga0126308_10000911_pt1 | contig 10983 bp, 10 predicted proteins | sample Plot55_FD_92533 | JGI IMG/M metagenome (GOLD analysis project Ga0126308, IMG submission 92533) | Serpentine soil microbial communities from UC McLaughlin Reserve, CA, USA - Plot55 | ecosystem: Environmental > Terrestrial > Soil > Grasslands | place: USA: UC McLaughlin Reserve, Lake County...
CGTGATCAACAAGCTGGTGGACGAATACGCCACCGAGCACGACGTCCAGAACCCGCCGCTCGAGCCGCAATAGCGGGGCTCGCGGAGCTCGCGCCGGGCCTCTGGCGCTGGGAAGCGCAGCATCCGGAGTGGGTGCCGGGCGCATCGCCCGACAGCCCGGCCGACTGGCCTGAGATCGTCGGATCGGTCGCGTATGAGGCCCCCGATGCGTTCGTCTTCGTCGACCCCTTGGTTCCGGACGAGCTCTGGCCCGCGCTCGAAGAGCGCGTGCGCGCCCACGGCCGTCCCGTTCGGGTGCTGACGACGATCGGCTTCCACCGCCGCAGCCGAGACGAGGTCGTGCGCCGCTTCGACGCGACGACCTCCCGCGCCAAGGCGTCCCTCCCCGACGGGGTGGAGACCGTGACCATTCGGCGTGCCGGAGAGACGATGGTGTGGCTCCCGGGCCCCCGGGCGCTCATCCCGGGCGACCGCCTCCTCGGGGACGACGGCGGCCTCCGAATGTGCCCGCCGGGCTGGCTTCGCTACCTGGAGCCCGGACTGAGCTACGACGAGCTGCGCGAGGCGCTGCGCCCGCTCCTCGACCTCCCCGTCGAAATGGTGCTCGTCTCGCACGGCAAGCCGGTGCTCCGGAACGGTTGGGCGGCCATCGAGCGCGCGCTCAGCTGAGGCGGCTGAGGAAGGCCTCGACCGCGCTCCGCCACGCCTCGGGCGCGTCGAGGTGGACGTCGTGGCCCGCGCCGGGAATCGAAACGAGCTGCGCTGAAGGCACAGCGGCGACCATCGCGGCGGCCTCCGAGGGCGAGAGCTCACCCTCCTCGCCACGGACAAGGAGCGTCGGAACGCTGAGCGCCCGCCACTCGTCCCAGTAGTCCCGTGCCAGCGCCTCTGCGATCGCCGCCACCAGCACGTCGGTGTCGAACGCGGGTCGCAGGCCGCCCGGGGTGATCACGAGGTTGCGCGTCCACGCGCGTGCCCTCAGGCTCTCTCCGCCGAAGAACGTGACGGCAGCGTCAGGGGACGGGAACGGGAGCGGCCATGAACCGAAGTAGTCGGCAATCTGCTCTGCTATCTCCGGCCCTTCGCGGGTGGGCGTAGCCTCGACGATGATGAGCGCGCTGACGAGATCCGGTCGCTCTGAGGCGGCGAGAAACGCGATCAGGCCGCCAAGCGATTGCCCGACGACGAGCGTGGGCGCGAGGCTGAGGCTCTCGATCGTCGCAAGCGCGTCGGCGACGAACCCAGCCGGCGTCACGTCCCCGGGCCGCCGCTCGCTGCGACCATGGCCGCGCTGGTCGAGCCCCACGACGCGGTGAGTCTCCCGCAGCCAGAGGGCTGTTTCCTCCCACTCGATGGCCGTGCCGGCGAGCCCGTGCAACAGGAGCACTCCGGGGCCCTCGCCGCCGAAGTCGAGCGCCTCGAGGCGCACGTCTCGCCCGGTGACCGGAACCCACTTCACGCCGGGGTGAGCCGGAGGTTCGGCGGGAGCCGGCTCTCCAGCGAGAGCGCACCGGCTCCGGCTGCGAGGCAGGCGAGCGCGGCGAGCGGCCAGAGCGCGAGCGGTTCTACGGCGAGAATGAAGCCGCCGATCGCCGGGCCGAGGAGAAAGCCGAGATCCCAGGAGTTCGTCGAGACCGCCATGTAGCGACCGCGGAGCCGCGGCGGGGCAAGGTCGGCCACGAGCGCCCCCTGCACCGGTCCCTGGAAGCACTCGCCGAGGCCGAAGAGGATCACGGCGAAGGAGAAGATTGCCACAGCGGCGGCAGCCTCGAAGGAGGCTCCGCCGATGAGGACGAAAATCCACGAGATCGCCCACAGCACGCACATGGCCGCGAGCGAGCGCATACGGCTGCGACCCTCGAGGAGCTTCGCGACCGGCAGCTGCGCGACGGCGACGATCACGGTGTTCAGGAAGAAGATGAGCCCGATCTCGCGCTCGCTTACGCCGGCCTCGTTCTTCGCGAACACCGGCAGGAGCTCGATCTGCGCGTAACCCGCCGTGACGAAGACGACGTTCAGGCCCGCGATCCCCAGGAAGACGTGGTTGCGGAGCACGTCGAGATAGCCGCCGCGCGGGGCATCCGGATCGGCCGCAGCGATCTCTGGATCGGGCACGAAGAAGAGCATCCCGACGAAGAGGAAGAACGTCATTGCGTTGACGGCAAAGAGCACCGTGAAGCTCGACGAGTCCGAAGTGGTGGCGATCAGGCCGCCGAGGAGCCCGCCGAGCCCGATCCCGAGGTTGCGGGTCACGCGCTGCAGTGCGAAGGCGCCATGCCGCCGCGCCTGCGAGGTAAGGCCGGCCAGGAGCGCGGACTGGCTCGGCCAGAAGCCCGCGTTCCCGGCTCCCGCAACGATCGCGGCGAGGACCCCCTGCCAGGGCTCATGGACGAGCGGGAAGCTTCCCCAGCCGATCGCCTGCAGGATGAGCGCGCCGGCGAGGGTCAGCCGGCCCCCGATCTTGTCGATGACGACGCCGATCGCCGGGCCGCACACGATGCCGGCCGCGCCCGAGGCGGCTACGATCAGCCCCGAGATCCCGAGCGAGAAGCCGCGCACGTTGTGCAGGTAGATGACGACGAACGGATAGGCCATGCCCGTCCCGACTGCGTTCATCAGCCCGCCCGTGTTCAGGATCCAGACCGAGCGAGGCAGCCTCGGGTCGAGGCTGCGGAGGTACGCCCCGACGCGCCTCAAACGTTGCCCAGAGAGGCCCAGACCTCGAGCTTGGAGCGAACGCGGGCGATGACGTCGTCCGTGAACTCCGTGGTGGACGCGTGGCCGCCGAGGTCGGCGGTCCTCGTTCCCGCCGAGACGGCCTCGAGCGCCGACTCGCGGATCGCCCGCCCGGCCGCGCGCACCTCCTCGTCGTCGATGTGGGAGAGGAGCGCGGCGGAGGCGAGGATCATCGCCATCGGATTCGCGACGTTCTTGCCCTGGAGCGCGGGGGCGGTGCCGTGCGCAGCCTCGGCCATGAGCGCGCGCGGCGTGTAGTCCTCGTTGAAGGCGACGAGCAGGGACTCCGAGCCGGCGATCGAGCCGAAGAGGGGGAGCACGAGGTCGGAGAGGATGTCACCGTCGCGGTTCAGCGCCGGGATGACGAGCGCCTCGCCCGCCGACCCGATCAGGAGCGCGAACGTCGCGTCGATGAGCTGCGGTTCGTAGGGAACCTCGGGATGGCGCTCCGCGGCAGCGTCCATCTCCTCCTTGAGCATGCCCTCGTAGACCGGGCTGACCGTGTACTTGGGCCCGCCGAAGACCTTCGCCTTCGTCCGCTCGGCGTGGCGGAAGGAGAACTCCGCGACCGCGTGACAGATGCGCCGCTCGATTCGCTCGGTGCGGAAGGCAACCTCGTCCTCGCCGTCGCCCTCGCGCCACTCCTTGGCGCCGTAGGCGTCGCCGACGGCCATGCGCACGACCGAGATGGGATAGAAGGCTCCGCCGATCGGCACGACTCCGGGGATACGGCGCCCGGTACGGACGATCACGTGGCCGCCGATCTCCTCCCGCAGGATGCGGTTCGGGCTGCCGACGTCGTCCTTGCCCTCGGGGGTGACCGTGGCGGCCTTCAGACCGAGGCCGTGCTCCCGGACCGCGGCCGCCGCCTCGTGCACGACCTGGTTGTCCGTGCGCCGGCGGGCCTCGAGGGAAAGGTCGAACCGTGGCAGTTCGAGATCGAATCCGACCGCGTCGGGCGAGAGGATGCGGACGGCCTCTTCGAGCAGCTCCTGCCCTGTCTCGTCCCCCTCGAGAATGGCGATGGTGCGGGTTTCCACGGCGCCGAGTCTAGTGACTGCAGCCTCGCGCAGATTTGTTTCGACTTGGTAAGCTCGCCGCGCTCACGCGGGGAAACGGGGGCCTCCAGTAGCGTCAGTGACATTCGATCGGGTCGCGAAGGTCTATCCGGACGGCACGCGCGCCTGCTCGGATCTAAGCCTCGAGATCGACGACGGCGAGTTCATGGTTCTCGTCGGGCCGTCGGGGTGTGGCAAGACGACCGCCCTCCGGATGGTCGCCGGTCTCGAAGAGATCAGCGAGGGGGTCGTCCGCATCGGCGACCGCGTCGTGAACCACGTGCCCTCCCGTGACCGCGACATCGCGATGGTCTTCCAGAGCTACGCCCTCTACCCGCACCTCTCGGTCTACGACAACATCGCCTTCGGGCTCAAGCTCCGCAAGGAGAAGAAAGCCGAGATCGACACCCGCGTGAATGAGGCGGCGCGGATCCTCGGCCTCGAGCCGTTCCTGAAGCGGAAGCCGCGCGCGCTGTCCGGCGGTCAGCGCCAGCGCGTCGCCATGGGGCGCGCGATCGTGCGGCGCCCGCAGGCGTTCCTGATGGACGAGCCGCTCTCGAACCTCGACGCGAAGCTTCGCGTCCAGACGCGGGCGGAGATCGCGCGCATCCAGGACGACCTCGGCGTCACGACGATCTACGTCACGCACGACCAGATCGAGGCGATGACGATGGGCGACCGCGTCGCCGTCATGCGCAAGGGGCAGCTGCAGCAGGTCGCGGCCCCCCAGGAGCTCTACGACCGACCCGTCAACCTCTTCGTCGGCGGCTTCATCGGCAGCCCCGCGATGAATCTAGTCGAGACGACCCTCGAGGCGTCGAACGGGACCCTGCACGCGCTCATCGGGGACGAGCGCCTCGCTCTCAGCTCGGAGCTGCTCGACCAGCGGCCGGCCCTCAAGGGATTCGAAGGCAAGCTTGTCGTGCTTGGCATCCGGCCCGAGGATCTCGAGGACGCCGCGATCGAGACCGATGCACCGCCCGATCGCCGTCTGCAAGGCAAGGTCGAGCTGACCGAGGCCCTCGGCTCGGAGGTCATGGTGCACATCGGTGTCGGGGCACGCCCCGCGTTGACCGAAGAGGTTCGCGAGCTCGCCGAGGAGGTCGGCGACGAAAGGGCAGTCGCCGAGTCCGAGGAGGAGGAACGGACGACGATGGTCGGGCGTTTCAGCCCGCGTTCGCAGGTGAAAGAAGGGGACAGTCTCGAGATGGTGGTCGACACCAGCTCGCTGCATTTCTTCGACCCGGAAACGGGTCTGGGTATCTACGACAACGATCAAGCGAAGGGAGCGTGATGAGGCGCCGATTCTCAGCATTCGGAGCCTTCGTCCTCGTCGCACTTCTCGCCGCAGCCTGCGGCGGGGGGAACGGAGAGACGACCGGCGGAGCGACAGGAGGAACAGGAGGCGGTGCCTCGGGCAGCGTCTCCATGATGGCCGTCTGGACAGGCGCAGAGCAGGCCGCGTTCCAGGCCGTGCTGGACGGGTTCAAGGAGCAGAATCCCGACGTCAAGGTGACCTACACCGCGGCGGGAGACCAGCTGCCGACGCAGCTCTCGACGGCAGTCCAGGGCGGCAACCCGCCCGACCTCGCCGCGCTCCCGCAGCCCGGTCTCATGGCCGACTTCGTGAACAAGAACGCGCTGCAGCCGCTCGACTTCGCCTCGAGCGACATCTCCGACAACTTCGGCCAGTCGGTGGTCGATCTGGGCACCGTCGACGGCAAGCTCTACGGCTTCCTTTTCAAGGCGGCCAACAAGTCAACCGTCTGGTACAACGCCCAGGCCTATTCGGACGCCGGTGTGGAGCCGGCCGACGACTGGGACACGTGGCTCAAGAACGGCGACACCCTGTCCGCTTCGGGCACTGCGCCGTACTCGATCGGCGGAGCGGACGGTTGGACGCTCACCGACCTTTTCGAGAACATCTACCTCCGATCGGCCGGTCCGGAGAAGTACGACCAGCTCGCCACGCACGACATTCCCTGGACGGACCAGTCCGTCAAGGACGCGCTCACGACGATGGCCGACGTCCTGCAGTCCGACAAGATCGCAGGCGGCACGGAGAGCGCGCTCCAGACCGACTTCCCGACCTCGGTGACGCAGGTCTTCTCGGATCCGCCCAAGGCGGCCCAGGTGATCGAGGGCGACTTCGTCGCCGGCGTCATCGCCGACTCGACGAAGGCCGAGCCGAAGACGGGATTCGACGTCTTCCCGTTCCCCTCCATCAACGACTCGCCAGTGGTGGTCGTGGGCGGCGGCGACACGGTCGTCATGTTCAAGGACAGCCCGGCGGCCGAGGCACTCGTGAAGTACCTCGCCTCGCCCGAGGCGGCTGAGATCTGGGCCGCAAAGGGTGGGTTCGCCTCGCTCAACAAGAACATGGACACGAGCGTCTATCCGGACGAGATCACGCAGACGACGGCGGGCGCGCTCGCCGACGTGGAGACGTTCCGCTTCGACCTCTCCGACCTGCAGCCCGCAGAGTTCGGAGGCACCGTCGGGCAGGGTCTCTTCAAGCTCTTCCAGGACTTCTTGAAGAACCCGAAGGACGTGGACGGGATCGCACAGCAGATGGAGGACGCCGCAGCGAAGGCCTACGGCGGCTAGGAGCACCGAGCCGAGGTCGAGGTGAGCGGAGCAAGCATCACGGCGGAGCCGCCCCCCGCGGCGGCTCCGCCACCGCCTTCTGACAGTTGGTGGAGCAGGAACGGCGTTGCGCTTCTCTTCCTGCTGCCTGCAATCGTCTTCCTCGGCGTCTGGGTCGTCTACCCGGCCATCTACACGCTCTTCCGGAGCTTCTTCGGGCAGTCCGGGTTCGACAGGTTCGTCGGGATCGACAACTACAAGACGCTGTTCACGAGCGACCTGCTCCTGACGGCGATCAAGAACAACGCCATCTGGGTCGCCGTCGTGCCGGCCTTCGTGACGGCGGTCGGCCTCATCTTCGCCGTGCTCACCGAGCGCGTCAGCTGGTCGGTCGCCTTCAAGACGGCCGTGTTCATGCCGATGGCGATCAGCGCTTTCGCCGCCGGCGTCATCTGGCGGATCATGGATCAGCAGGACCCGAACCTCGGTGCGATCAACGCCTCGATCGCTGTGGTGAAGGACGCCATCAACCCGCCGGGTGTCCTCGCCGACGCAAAGCCGTCGAGCCAGGACCTCCAGGGGACGCCGAAGGGAGGAATCACCCTCCAGAACCCGGTGAAGCCGGGCGACGTGGCGAAGCTCGGTCTCACCGGCATTCCGCCGGCCGACGTTCCCGCCGACTCGGTCCAGGCCGTCCTCCCCGAGGCGCTGCAGGGCGGCATCACCGGGGTCGTCTGGCGGGACTTCAAGCCCGGCGGAGGCAATCCGAACGAGGTCGAGCAGGAAGAGGCCGGGCTTCCCGGCGTCACGCTCACTCTCTTCGACTCCGGCGGCGATATCGTCGGCACGACCACGAGCGCCGACGACGGCACGTTTGCTTTCGAGGGTCTAGAGGCGGGGAACTACCGCGTCGGCATCGCAGCAGACACCTTCGCGACTCCGTTCGAAGGCGTCGCCTGGCTCGGCGAGAAGCTGATCACGCCCTCACTTCTCATCGCCTACATCTGGATCTGGGCCGGTTTCTCCATGGTTGTGATCGCGGCCGGGCTCTCGGCGATCTCGCGCGAGACCCTCGAGGCGGCACGAACGGACGGCGCCAACGAGTGGCAGGTCTTCCGGCGCGTCACGGTGCCGCAGCTCCTCCCGGTGCTCTCGGTCGTCTTCGTGACCATGCTGATCAACGTGCTCAAAGTCTTCGACATAGTCGTGTCGCTCGCGCCGGGGTCGGTGCAGGACGACGCGAACGTCATCGCCCTCGCCATGTGGCGGACGTCGTTCGGCGGGGCCAACAATTTCGGCCTCGGCTCGGCCATCGCGGTCTTCCTCTTCATCCTCGTCATTCCGATCCTGCTGCTCAACGTTCGCAACTTCCGGAGAGAAGCGTGACCACTGCGGCCGCCACCGCGCCGACCCGCGCGCCCGTCGTCGAGGAGCCGAGATCGGCGAAGGTGCTGCGCGTTCTCGGGAAAGCGCCGATTCAGGTTCTCCTGGTCGTGGTCGGCCTGCTCTGGCTCGTCCCGACCTTCGGCCTCCTCATCACCTCGCTCATCGCGCCGGAGGACTTCGCGGAAGGCGGCTGGTGGCGCGTCTTCACGAAGCCGAGCCTGCTCACGTTCGACAACTACCAGAGCCTGTGGGACACCCAGGCGATCCGGGACTCGCTTCTCACGACCGTCTGGATCTCGGTCGGAGGAACGCTCTTGCCCATCTTCGTCGCCGCGCTCGCCGGGTACGCGTTCGCCTGGCTCGACTTCCCCGGCCGCGACTGGGCCTTCATCGGCGTCGTCGCGCTCCTGGTCGTGCCGTTGCAGATGGCCCTGATTCCGATCTTCACGCTCTACAACAAGATCGGGATCTTCGACACGGTGTTCAGCCTGATCCTCTTCCACACCGCATTCGGGCTCCCGTTTGCGATCTTCCTCCTGCGCAACTTCTTCATCGGGATACCCAGGGAGCTGCTCGAAGCGGCGCGCATCGACGGCGCGTCGGAGATCCGCATCTTCCTGCGGCTGATCCTCCCGCTCGGGCTCCCGGCGATCGCCTCGCTTGCGATCTTCCAGTTCCTGTGGACGTGGAACGACCTGCTCGTCGCCCTGACCTTCGGGCGTCAGACCCAGCCGATCACCGTGGCGATCTTCTCGCAGCTGCGCCAGTTCGGATCGAACATCGAGCTCATCGCCCCGGCCTCGTTCCTCTCACTCGTCATCCCGCTCGCGGTCTTCTTCGCGTTCCAGCGCTACTTCGTCCAGGGACTCCTCGCCGGCTCGGTGAAATGAGCCTCGATGGGCTCGCGGCCCGGAGCATTGCAGTCGTCCGGGAGCACCAGGCCGCGTCCGGCGCGTATGTCGCCGCGCCATTTCCCGCCACGTACCGGAACGCGTGGCTGCGAGACGGCGCATTCGTCGCCGACGCGATGAGCCGTGCCGGCGACCGTACGAGCGCGGAAGCGTTCTTCTTCTGGTCTGCGCGCGTGGTGGAGGCTCGGGCCGGGCGGATGGCCGCCGCGGAGATCCTCGGCGGCCGCTTCACCGTGGACGGGCGAGAAGTGCCCGGTCCCTGGTCGGGGGCGCAGCTCGACGGCTACGGCGCCTGGGTCTGGGCGCTCGGCGGCCACGTGCAACGCCACGGCGTCGACGCCGCGCCCTGGCTTCCGGCCGCACGGCTGTCTCTTCGTTATGCCGCCGATTGCTGGCAGACGCCCTGCTTCGATTGGTGGGAGGAGCGGCGCGGAGTGCATGTCGCGACGCTCGCTTCGCTCTACGGCGGGTTGAGCTCGGGCCTTGTCGAAGAGGACTGGGCTACGGAGGCCGCGGAGTCGATCCGCGCAGCGGTCCTTCGGGACGGGGTTGTCGACGGGCGGCTTGCCGCGCGGCTGGAGGAAGGTGGCCTGGACGCGAGCCTGATCGCTCCCGCTACGCCTTTCGGCCTCGTGGCGGCCGACGAGCCCGTCATGGAGGCGACGGTGCGCGGGATCGAGTCCGAGCTCGTCTTCGGGCGTGGTGTCCACCGGCACCGGGATGACGAGTTCTATGGGGGCGGCCTATGGCTTCTGCTGGCCGGGTTCCTCGGCTGGCAGTACGCGCGCTCGGGCCGGGAGGATGATGCGCGCGCCCAGCTCGAGTGGATCGCGGCGGCCGCAACTCGGACGGACGACCTTCCCGAGCAGGTGGACGAGCATCTGCTCCGCCCCGAGAAGCGGGACGAGTGGGTCGGCCGCTGGGGCCCGCCTGCCTGCCCGCTCCTCTGGTCGCATGCACTCTTTCTCACGCTTGCCCTCGAGCTGGGTGCCTTGCGAATGGAGAACGCGGCGTGAACGAGACAAAACAGTGCGCAATCGTCGGCGGGGGCCTCGCGGGCCTCGTCGGCTATGCGACCCTCAGACACAGGGGATTCTCTCCCGCCGAAATAGACGTGTTCGGAACGGACACTGACCCGGCCGGCCAGTGGCGGATGCGGGCGGCGGCGATTCGTCAACGGCGCATGCGCTCGGAGAGCGACGGCCATTGCGCTCCGCGCTCGTTCCCGGGCCTTGCCGTCCGCGCGTCGCTCCGTCAGAAGAGCCCGGTTCCCGTCGTGCAGAGCTGGCTCGACCGCTACCACCCGACCGTTGTCGAGTTCCTCGAGCACGCCGAGGAGGTTCGCGGCGAGAGCGGCTGGGACGAGAGCTTTCGGCAGCGGCGCGTACGGCGGATCGCGGCCGTCGACGGTGGCTTCGAGCTCGACGCACTGGGCCGATTCCGCCACGTCCTCGTCGCCACGGGACATCCCGGCCTCGCATTCCCGCCTGAGTTGGAGGGAGATCCGCGGGCGGTTCACGCCTACGAGTCGCACGAATACGCCGAACGCGTGGAGATCGTCGGCGCGGGCATGGCGGCCGCGACGGAGTGGCTGAACGCGCTCAACTCCGGAGCGGATGTGATCTCGGTTCGGAGGCGCGAGCCCGAGCGGCGCCCGCTCAATCTGCCGCGCCAGCTCTTCACGCGCCGGGGGCTGGCCGCGTTCCACGCGACGACGCGCGACGAGCGGCAGGCGCTGCTCCGCGGCTGGTCGGTGCCGTCCTACCCCGCCGGGCGCCCCTGGGACGAGCCGGTCGAGCGTGCCCGGCGAGCGGGCCGCTTCCGCGTCGCCACGGAGCTCAACGGAGCCGATCAGGTCATCTGTGCCACCGGGTTCAAGCGCGGGTATGCGCGCGATCCGCTGCTCGCGGCTCTCGTCGCCGAGCACGGCCTCGCCACGGCCGGCAACTGGATCGTTCTCGACCCCGACTCGACGGTGGGCTCGCTCACCAACGGGGAGCGCACGCTCGCCGTCGCCGGCGTCGCCGGACAGTGGGCCTTCCCGGCGGCCGACACGCTGATGGGCGCCAAGTACGCTGCACGCGGATTCGCCCGAAAGGTTGAGGCGTGTCGTTCACGCTGAGAGGCCGGATCGAATCGCGTCTCGCGGCCGCGCTCGCGCCGCTCCTCGCGGCAGGCGGCCTCGCCGCAGCGGTCACCGAATGGTGGCCGCTCGCTCTCGCGGGCACGATGATCGGCGTCGGCCTCGCCTTCGAGGTCGTGCTCGACCGGAGTCTCGACTACCAGCCCGGCTGGTGGTCGCTTCC
>Ga0126308_10000912_pt1 | contig 10980 bp, 11 predicted proteins | sample Plot55_FD_92533 | JGI IMG/M metagenome (GOLD analysis project Ga0126308, IMG submission 92533) | Serpentine soil microbial communities from UC McLaughlin Reserve, CA, USA - Plot55 | ecosystem: Environmental > Terrestrial > Soil > Grasslands | place: USA: UC McLaughlin Reserve, Lake County...
GTTCGCCTGTGTGTCCTTTTCCTCGTTCATACCTCTAGCTCCTACTGTTCTCTAGGGCGAGACTCTTCAAGCGCGCCGAGTCGGTTAACAATCGGAGACTTCATAGTTAGTCCGCTTCCATATGCATATCCAATCGCCTCTCACCTACCTCCTCTGTAGTCCTAGTCGTCACCGGTCCCATTCGGGTCGGCGCCTCGACCGCTCCTCTCTTCTCCGGCGCGTCCGCGGTCATCCCCTCAACCCGGCGGGCGTACACAGCCGAGAGCGGGGCAGCGGTGACCCCGTGCAGCAGCACACTGAGCAGCACCGTCGAGGCCACCACCAGCTCGATCTCGTCTCGCCCGGGAAGCAGCGGAGCCTCCTCCACTACGATCAGGCCCAGCACTATCGAGGCGAGTCCCCGCGGGCCGAACCAGCCCGCGAACAGCACTGAGACGCTGCGCAGGTGCGTTCCAATCAGGGAAAGCGCTACTGGGAGCATACGGATCACGGTGAGGCTGAGGAGGGCGTAGAGAGCAACCTCCCAGCTCAAGGACCCTATTAGCCCGACCACGAACACGCCAAAAACGAAGAACACGCTGAGGTTGAGAAGCTGCCCTTCGGCTTCGGTGAAACGGATCAGTTGCTCCCCGACCCGCTCCACGGTCGGTCCGACCGCCAACCCACCGACGAAGGCGGCGATGAAGCCGTTGACCCCGATCTGGTCGGCCAGCGCCCAGGCGATGAGCGCCAGCGCAAGGAGGGCAAGCCGGTGGAACGAGTTAGTCATCCACCCTCTCTTCGAAGCCTGGCTCACCAACCAGCCTCCCACCAGCCCGACGCCTGTGCCGACGAGGGCCCCTAGCCCCACTTGCTCCAGTGCGAAGCGTATCCAGTAGCTGGCGGGCTGAAGCTCCTCTTCGGCCACCGCCAGGGCCAGAAAGAGAGTAAGGAACGGCACAGAGAGGCCATCGTTGAGCCCGGCGTCGACGTTGAGAGCCTGGCGCACGCGAACCGGGACGCGCGGGTTGCTCACCACCGCCTGTCCGAGGGCGGCATCGGTGGGCGTAAGGACGGTTCCCACGATGGCTGCCTCCCAGAAAGTGAGGTCGGTGAGCAGCACGAGCGCGAGGGCGATCTCGCCCACCAAGAGCACGGTGTGATTGTCGAGTCCGAACTCGACCAGACCGAACCCCGTAGGACCGAGGACGATGCCCGCCACGACGAAGACGATGGGCGCCATGAGGATCGTCCTCTCCAACCGCTGCGACACAAGGCCAAACGCGAAGATGACGGCAGCCAGCACGGCGAGATCAACCACGGTAGGCTCCAGGGATGCGGGAGAGGCCCGAGTTATGGAAGCCGAGCAAGGACGTCTCTCTCCTTTCTACTGGGGTGTACGGTTGTTATGCGCTGTGAGAGCCCATCAAGGAGGAGACCTTTCCCTCGAGTTACCTCGGCGGATCGACTCGTTTTGAGGGACGTGGAAGCCAAGTGGAACAAGCCAAGTGGAACCATCCTTACACCTCCCGCTGGTAAGCCCCCGTCCCAATTCGAACGACACTACTCACCTCTTACGCACCTGAAACCCAGGTTGCCCGTCGAGCTATCAGGGGTGTTCGAGCTTCGAGCAGCCACCCGGTAGCGGTTGCAGTAGGAGTCGTGGCACAGGTACGATCCTCCCCGCATCACCTTCGCTTGGCCGAAGGGTGGGCCGGTCGGGTTGTGGTGCGGACCATGGCCGTGGAAGCTGGGGTGGAACCAGTCCGAGCACCACTCCCAGACGTTGCCCGAGACGTTGTAGAGCCCGAAGCCGTTGGGCACGAAAGAGTCCACCGGGGCTGTCCCCACGTAGCCGTCCTCCAAGGTGTTGTTCAAAGGGAAGGTGCCCTGCCAGATGTTGCAGCGCCACTCGCCATCAGGTATCAGCTCGTTGCCCCACGCGTAGCGTTTCTGCTCCAGCCCGCCGCGGGCTGCATACTCCCACTCGGCCTCTGTGGGTAGCCTCGTCCTTGCCCACGCGCAGTAGGAAGCCGCGTCGCTCCAGGAGACGTGCACCGCAGGGTGGTTCATGCGATCCTCAATGGAGGAATGCGGGCCCTCAGGCTGACGCCAGGATGCGCCGAAGACCTGGCGCCACCAGGGAGCCTGCGTCGCTCCTCGCGTTGGCTCGAAGTCGTCAGGAAGAAGACCACCGAACACGAACGACCACCCATAGCGTTCGGCTTCCGTGATGTAGCCTGTGGCATCCACGAACTCTGCGAACCGCGTGTTGGAGACGGCGTAGGCGTCGATCCAGAATGGCTTCAGCGTGACGGCCCTAACTGGTTCTTCTCCGTCAGCTGGGTACCCGAGCTGATCCTCACTGCCCATAAGGAACTCGCCACCTTCAAGCTGCACCATCTCCGAGGCCGCTCTCTTGCCGATGGAGACCTCCTCTGAAGCGCGCGGTCCCACCGCCGAGAGGTCACCACCCTGCGGCAAGCCAGCCCGAGAGGCAACGCAGCATGGCCCGTGATCTTTAGATTCGTCGCCTGGCTTCATTCCATCCCTTTCTCGGTGCCGCACCGGCGGCAGCTGGGCTCCCATGTTGCGCTTGGAGAGGACTGCGGCCTTACGCGCCGCGACCCACCAGCCTCGAGATCTACATGGCGTCGATCGCCCGCTCCATCTCCTTGGCGTCTGCCCTAACTTCCTTCTTCATCTCCTTCTTCGCACGCCTGGTCGCCTCATCCACACCTCGCTCGATCGTCTCCTCTCCAACCACGATCAAGGCCGCCTCGCTCTCCTCTAGCATCTCCCAGACCTCCTTGAGGTCAGAGCGCGACATCCCCCCTTCCAGGTGCCCTATGAGGGCGCCGGCGCCAGCCCCCACAAGCCCGCTTACCAGGACAGAGGGAGGGAAGATCAGGCCGATCGCGGCGCCGACTGCCAGCCCAGCCCATCCGCCATGCTGGGTTGGCTTCTCTAACTTGTCTACGATCTCTACCTTGCCTTCCTCGTTCTTGGTTAGGACGGCTGCGTCGTGGTGCCCACGAGGTGCTCGCGGTGTAGCTCCTTGAGCGCCTCCAGGTCCGCCTTTGCGTCGTCGATGGTGTCGTATTCGCCTGCGTAGAGGAACATCGGGTTGTCGCTCAGCTTCGTTCTCTCCTTTCTCTGCGGCTCTCGAGCGTATACCGGCTACTCTCCTCAAACCCCTAATCCATCTTTCGCTCCTTCCCGTGCCCTATCTGGGGTGCTAGCCAAAGCCTGTGGAGGACCAGCACCTCCAGCGTAACTACGACCGCCACAACTCGTGTGGCGAGGATCTCCTGGAACCTTCACCTCCTACTGTCGCGTCATCAGCACATGGATGAGATCCTCCGGATCGACCATGTGGCTGTGGTCGTCGCCGCCCACCTTAAGCTCGACCCAGTTGATCTCACCCGTGAACTCGCTGCTCTCCACGTCGCACTCGGGCGCGACGGCGGTACCGGTCTCTAGGCCGATATCGAGCCCCTCGTCGGCCGAGAAGACAAACGGCTGGGTCGCCTCGACGCGACCCTCGCCGACCTTCTCGCCGTCGTAGTAGAGCGACACGTTGCCGCCCTTAGCGTAGCCACCGCCGTCATAGGCGAACTCGGCGCGCACCTGGTGCTTGCCGGGCGCCACGGGCTCGTCGGTCTCAGTCGTGAACACCTGGATACCCAGCAGGTTGTAGGTGAACTTCGCCTTGCCGTCCTTGGCGTATAAACTCAGCCGCCGATCGCGCCGCCCTGAGCCATGATCGTCCCGCTCACAGGCCCCTCCCCGTTCGCACCCTGTTCGGGCACGACGACCTCGGCCGTCACCGAGAACGACTTGTTCTTGATGCTGAGGACGCTGTTCTCGGAGAGGCGGGTCATGCCGGGGTAGAACACCTGGGTGTCGCCCTTGATCAGCTGAGGCCGCCCGGCGAGGTCTGCGTTGGCGCGCTCGAAAGCCCGGTCGTCGAGTGGGAGGACGTTGTACTTGGTCGCCTCGATCAGCCACAGACGCTGCAGCTCGTGCAGCTTCCCTGGCATATCCTTGGAGAGGTCGTGGGCCTGGCTGTAGTCCTTGCTGCCGTCGTAGAGCTCCCAGACGTCGTCGTCGAAAGCGGCCTGTTTGACCATACCGGTCACCCACGGCGTGCGGTGCTTGGTCACCGCGCTCCAGCCCTTGAAGTAGATGCCGCGGTTGCCCACGATCTCGAAGTACTGCAGGTCGTGGCGCTCGGGTAGATCGGCCGCGTCGAAGCTGTAGAGCATGCTCGTGCCCTCGTAGGGGCTCTGCGTGACCCCATTGACCATCATCGGCTCGGGGATGCCGGCCGCCTCGAGCACCGTCGGGGCGACGTCGATGACGTGGCAGAATTGCGAGCGCACCTCACCCTTGCCCTCTATGCCTTTGGGCCAGTGGACGATCGTGCCTGTTCGCGTGCCACCCCAGTGCAAGGCGACCTGCTTGGTCCACTGGAACGGCGTGTCCATAGCCCAGGCCCAGCCGACGGCGTAGTGGTTGTAGGACTCTGGCCCGCCGAACTTCTCCAGGCGCGCGGCCAGGAACTCGGGCGTCTCCAGCGTCGCCATCCCGTTCAAGCTGATCATCTCGTTGAACGAGCCGTGGAGGGTGCCCTCGGCAGAGGCGCCGTTGTCGCCGACGATCAGGTAGATCAGGGTATCGTCGAGGACCCCGAGCTCCTCGACCGCGTCGAGCAGCCGCCCCACATGGTGGTCGGTGTGCGAGAGGAAGCCGGCGTAGATCTCCATCTCGCGCTCCAGGATGGGCTTGAGCTCCTCTGGCATTTCATCCCAGGCCGGAATCTCGGCGTGCCGCTGCGTGAGGTCGGCGTCCTGCGGGATGACGCCAAGCTCCTTCTGCCTGGCGAAGGTGCGCTCGCGCTGTTCGTCCCAGCCGTGGGCGAAGTGGCCCTTGTACTTCTCGATCCACTCCTTTGGCACGTGGTGTGGGGCGTGCGTCGCTCCGGGCGCAAAATACATGAAGAACGGCTTGTCGGGCATCAGCGCCTTCTGCTGACGAACCCAGTTGACAGCGTGGTCGGCGAGGTCCTCGGTGAGGTGGTAGCCCTCCTCAGGGGTCTTCGGCGGCTCGACAGGCGTCGTGCCCTCGTAGAGCGCTGGGTACCATTGGTTGTCCTCACCGCCGATGAAGCCGTAGAAGTATTCGAACCCCGAGCCGGTCGGCCACATTTCGAACGGTCCCATCGGGCTGGACTGCCAGACTGGGACCTCGTGGCACTTGCCGAACTGCGCCGTCGAGTACCCGTTCATCTGAAGCGTCTGGGTGAGCGGAGCCTTGATGATCGGCCGCAACGAGTTTTGGCCGGGGGCGGAGGTAGCGACCTCCGTCACGCTACCCATGCCAACGGAGTGGTGGTTGCGCCCGGTGAGCATCGCCGCGCGTGTGGGCGCGCACAGGGCCGTGGTGTGGAAGCGGTTATAGCGGAGGCCGCCGTTCGCGAGCCGCTCGAAGTTCGGCGTCTCGCACGGCCCGCCGAAGGCACTGGAGGCGCCGAAGCCCACATCGTCGATCAGGACGACCAACACGTTGGGGGCGCCCTCGGGCGGCCTAATGGGCTCGATCGGCGGGAAGTGTGAGTCCGGGTCCTTCGCGTCGTAGGTGATCAAGCCGGCGTACGGCCGGCGGGGTATCGGCAGAATGTCTCGCTGGGTTTCGTCTTGATGGTTCGCCATCTGGTTGTTGGGTTCGGTCATTTAGTCCTCTCTTCCTTTGCTTGGTGACGCACTTGCGCGCTCATCCTGGCCCCTATTCCTCTTATGGGCCTCCTCCTTCCTCCCTCGCGCCCTTTGGAGCGGTTTGACCGTGAAGGGCCTGGCTCGCCTTTCGGTAGGGACTGGAGTCCAGAATCGCATCCGGCAACAAGCAGCCCCTGGGCTCCGGTTGTCTCACGTGCGCCATCCTTATTTCCCTCTAGCGGCCCGGATCCAGCCCACTGCCAGGAAGAGGGAGAGTAGGGCACCCCCGACGACCGCTCGCATCTCGGGGATCACTAGCTCGCCCGAGACCGGTAAGAGGACGACCTTAAGGGCCATCATCTTGTAGGGCTCGATCTGATCGAAGGCGGGATCCCCCAGCAAGCGCAATAATGTGCGGCGGCTGGGATATCGGACGAGTAAAACCCGGCTCCAGTCGTCGAGGTCCGGTTCGTATGTCATCAGGTTCTTGCCCTGCGTCGACCCGGCCACCATGGGGTACCCACCCATCTGCAACAGCATCCGAGTCGTGAGCTTTTCGTAGAGCGCGTTGGATTCTTCAGGGGTGCCCTGGAAGTCCGGGGCGCCGGGGAACGTGCGCAGCTGGTCGTAGTAACGCATGAGGTTGAGCATGTAGAAGGGTTTGCCGTCGTCGGCTTCAGCCCAGTCGCGAAGGCGGGCGAGAAGCTCCGGCATCTCTCCCTCTGGTAGCGGAAGCTGTTTCTCAATGTCTGCCAGGTAGCGGTCGATCTCCTCCCGGGTGAGTTTCTTCCGCGGGGTAAGCCAGGACCAGAACCGAAGAAAAACACCCAGGAGAACCGCTCCGAGAGTCATCTCGAACCCATGTCGCTTCATATGCCCTCTCCCTTTCATTTCGTCCGCCGCTTTGGTCTCACCCTGAGCGAGGGGCAGGAGGTTGTTGGCTACCATGAGTCTGTTCCCCGAGAAGGAGCCCCCCCAGAAGCCTCTTTTTCCGTTCATCGGTCTCCTTTCTTCCTCGCGCCTACTACCTGGGCGGCGATGCAACCAGAACAAGGCGCTGGATCTTTACTGCTGCGTTCCCTCCCGATGCTCCTGCCGCTTCTGCTTGAACGCCTCCCGCTCTGGCAGGTCCTCCATGAGGTCTGGGGGCATCCTGGGCATGGGCTCCTCCCAGCCTCTCCAAACGGCTGTGACCCGGAAAGCGAACCCGAACACGAATGCGATCAGGGTCGCCGGCCAGATCGAAAGCCCGAGTGGCAGGGCGCAGATTAGGTAGACAATCGAGGTCAGCGCGGCCGTCGTCACGAACCACTCGCCCCTCACAAACTGCTTGGCTGGTTGGCGGGAGGCGATGTCGATGAGAAAGCGACCCGCAGTCGGACCGACCATGCCCAGGAAAATGGCGCCCACAATCGGCAGCTGTGCATCGATGCCCGCCTGGACACCGACCACCGCGTACCAGGGAAGTGAGAACGCGGTCATAAGCTGGAAGGCTCGCTCACGGAACTGCTCCCCTCGGTTGTATGCCGCCAGCATTCCAATGGTGCCGGCCGCTAGGCACACGAATAGATACCAGGGGTTCGACAGTGCATGGGGAACCTTGGCAAGCAGCATGTCGCGCACAACGCCTCCTCCGATGCCGCCGAAGATCGCTAGCGACAGGATGCCGACGATGGTCCAGTAGTTACCGCGGTAGTGGGAGGGGTTGCGGGCGAGCAAGGCGCCGTTGAGGGCGTTGGTCCCGGCTGCGATGAGGTCGATGACTAGGAAGTTGCCGATGTGGAAGTAGCTAAACGGATTCTCCATATCTCCTCCTGTCAGGTCGCCTCGGGCCGTCCGTGGGCTCTGGCGTAGAACAGCACCGCTTCCAGTGGAGCCCGCCTCACCGGAGCCCACCTGTCCGATTTTCTACAGGCATGGACTCAACGCTCACCAGCTTGAGCCCCAAGGCACCTATGCGCTCGAGGATCCCGTGGAGATGGGGCTGATCGACGACCTCTCCTGTGAGGATCGTCTGCCCGCCTCTCGTCTCCATCTCCATCCCTTCAAAGGCGGTAGCGAGTCGTTCGCTGAGCTCATCTCGCACCACTATCCGGTAGACCGTCCTTGTGCCCATGGGGGTCCTCTGTTTGCCGCCGCTCTCCATAACGTTCTCCGAGCGTAGTACACGCAAAGGTGATCTTTCTTCACCCACTGGCGTGTTTAACCTAGGGTATTTGTGGGTTTTTGTGGGAGAGGCTAGATGACGCCCCTGGCGTGGGCCCGCTCCACGGCCTCCTCGCGTGAGGAAACCCCGAGCTTGCGGTAGACGGATTTGATCTGGGTTCTCACCGTATTGGTGGCGACGTAGAGACTTTGTGCCATCTGCCGGGTCGTGAGCTCGCTGTCGAGAAGCCTAAGAACAACCAACTCGCGCTCTGTGAGCTCGTCGTCGAGCTGTCCCTGCGGCGGCTTGCGGGCGCGAAGCTTGCGCTCCTGGCGCTCGAGAATCTCGGGGAAGATGCCGGCGTCGTCGGCGAAAGGCTCCAAGGTGGCTCGCGCCTCGGCGAGCACCGCTCTACCCGCGGCTCGATTGCCGCGCGCGAGGTGTACCTTGGCAAGAGCCAACAACCCGAGGAGGGTGCCCCAGGCGCTCAAGCCGGGCAACTTTCGTCGCGCAGAAAAAGCACCTTCCAACTCCTTTTGGGCCTCCTCCAGTTTCCCGCGCGCTGCGAGCACACGGCCGAATGCGATGTGCGCCACACTAGCTTGGGGGAGCTTCTCTAGCCCGAACCTGTCCACCAGCGCGCGCAGTTCGCGCGCAAGCGACTGGGCCTCCTCCATGTGCCCCTCGTCCGCAGCAACGAACGACAGGAAACATAAGATGGCCATCCGCACTAAAGACTGACCATCCTTTGTCAGTTCAAGAGCCTCTTCAAGCGGTTTTCGAGCCTGCGATGTGTCTCCGGAGAGGTACAAGCTACCCCCCAGCCCGAAGCGTACCAACGCGGCCCGCGGCGAGGTTTGCTCGGGCTCCAGAGCTGCGGCGAGCCGAGCCGCCTCGAGGGTGCTCTGGATGCCGCCAAGGCCGAAGACAACTCGTACGATAGCCACGCCCGCTTCGACCGAGGCGGTGCTATCGGGAAGCTTTCGCTCGTAGGAGCCGCTCTCAGCTAGCGTCAGGAAGCGCTCGGTCTCCTCCTGCCGCCCATACAGGGCTGAGATCCACGCTTTCACCAGGGCAAGCGCCGAGTCGCTGTTGATAAGATCTTCGGGTAACGCCTCGAGCCACCGTTCGACCGTCGCGGTCTGGCCGGCAAACACATACTCGTACCAATGGCGAGCGACCAGCATGCTGGCGCGCTCGTAGTCTCGGGCCGCGATGGCATGGCGAATGTTTTCCTCGAAGAAGCCCGCGCCCCCTAGCCACGCGCTCGCACGGCCGTGTAGAACACGAACCAGCTCAGGCTGGTTGCTCCTGAGCTCGTAAAGTAGCAAATCGGAGAAGAGATGGTGGTAACGATACCACTCACCCTCCTCGTCCAGGGGAACTACAAACAGGTTGGAGCGAGCGAGCTCGCGCAGAACCTTGCCCGAACCCTCCCTACCCACCACCACGTCGCAGAGAGGACCCGTCATCCTCCTCAACACCGAGGTCTTAAGCAGAAACTCCCTCACTTCCTTGGGGAGGCCAGCTAGAACCTCCTCTACCAAGAGGTCGACGATGTAGCGGTTGCTGCCCCCGAACGATGCGATAAAGGCGTGCTTGTCCTCCCTGTTCTGCAAGGAGAGGGAGGCGAGGTAGAGTCCAGCAGGCCAACCCTCGGTACGCTCGAGCAACACGTAGAGGTCATCGGGGCCGATATCCAGCCCCATCTTCTCGTTCAACAGGCAAGCGGCTTCCTCCTGGGAGAAGGCGAGTTGCTCGGTGCGAATCTCGATCATCTCACCCCTGGCCCTCAACCGCCCCAGTGGCAGCGGCGGATCAGTGCGGCTCAAGAGGACGAGGTGAACGTTCTCGGGGAGGTGCTCCACGAAGAAGCCCACCGATTCGTGACAGCGGTCCTCGGTTACCAACTGGTAGTCATCGAGCATCAATACCACCCGATGGGGCAACTCAGCGAGCTCGTTTATGAGCATGGGAAGCACTGTCTCGACGAGCCTCTGCCCCGCAGCGCTTATTCCCACAAGAACATCGGCTCCGAAGTCCTCTCCTAGCGCAACCCGGCGCAACGCTTCTACTATGTGCCTCCACATCCTGATCGGATCGTTGTCCTGCTCGTCGACGGAGACCCAAGCGAAACACAAGCTAGTTTCTCCTGCCTGATGCCACTGGGCTAGAAGCGTCGTCTTCCCGTAGCCGGCTGGGGCGCTTATGAGGGTTACCTTGTGATGCAAGGCTTCCCCAAGGAGCTGGAGCAACCTGGGGCGGATCAACTGCTCGGAGCGCGGAGAGGGTGCTCGCACCTTGGGCTTGATGACGATCCCAGGAGAATCAACGCTTGGGTCGCTGGAGGGGTGGATGGTGGTCTCCTCTGTGCGGTGGCGCTAGCTAGGGCTGCGCACGCTCACCGTCCGACCGATGAGGTGGCGGCCTCTTAGCAAATAATGAACACAGCATACTCCTGTGAAAGGGCGGGCGCATCACTCGATTGCAGTGTTTATTACACTATTCTTTGCGAACTTCTTAGAACGCCGTCACGGCGAAGTTCGCAGAGTTACCCTTCCAGGCACTTCGGTGAATAAGGGCAAGAAGAAAGGGCCGGGCCCCGAAGGAACCCGACCCTAGACTAACCTCGCACTACCTTCGCACCGACCGACGGACCGTCGTCACGCGCTTGCTGGTCTCGTCCGCGTTGAAGACCTCTTCCGTTTGCGTGCTCAACAGCGTACCCATGTACTTCATGGGCTTCCGGACGGGAATGCCCTCAGCTCCTGGAGCGGGACCCTTCGGCACCGCAGCGTCGTGGTTCATCGCTTCCTCCCTTCTCTCTGTCTGGTGGCAGGGAGAGAGTGTGTTCCAGGTGGCTGGCCCTGGTCTAGAAGGAGGGCAGGTGGCTGTCCTACGCCTTCACGCGGCGCCAACTGGCCACGTAACGAAGGCAGCATACTCCTCTCTGACGGGGATGTATGTGCGCCATGGCACAAAGCACGTCAGAGCACCAAGAAAGCGCCGAACTTCCTAGAACTCCGTTTTGGCGAAGTTCGCATTCTGGGGATTCTCGGAAGTTCGCTTTAAAGGAATTCTGCGAAGTTCGCCATGACGGCGTTCTAAGAAGTTGGCAAAGCCCCGGTCCACTACCTA
>Ga0126308_10000913_pt1 | contig 10976 bp, 8 predicted proteins | sample Plot55_FD_92533 | JGI IMG/M metagenome (GOLD analysis project Ga0126308, IMG submission 92533) | Serpentine soil microbial communities from UC McLaughlin Reserve, CA, USA - Plot55 | ecosystem: Environmental > Terrestrial > Soil > Grasslands | place: USA: UC McLaughlin Reserve, Lake County...
AGCAAGCGCCGGAAGGCTCCAGTTCTGGTACGCGCCCTGGTACACGAGGCTGCGCGGGTCGACCCGGCCAGAGAAGACGAAGCGGTTGTTCGGAACCGTTGTCACAGCCCACGGCGCTGCGTTCTTCATGATGTCGGCGTCCAACTCCGCGTAGGCCTTTCGCCGAGCCGGTCCGACCTGCCGCGCGGCCGCGAGCATCTTCCTGTTGAACTCGGGATCGTCGAAGTACGAAAGATTCACGTTGTTCGTAGCGTGGATCGAGCCTCCGTAGAGCAGGATGTTGACGAAGTCGTATGGGTCGGGATAGTCCTGGCACCAACCCCCCTGCGTGATGTCGTGCGGCGACTCGCGCTTACCGGCGGCTTCGAACAGGGCGAAGCCGCGGAAGCCGCGCACGTCGGCCTTGATCCCGAGCCGCGCGAGATCCGCGCGCGCGATCTCCATCTCGGCGACCGGTTCGGGTCGGTCCGAGAAGTAGTAGAAGTTCGCCGTCCCACTGCGAGTGTTGCCCTTCGCCAGCCGCTTCGCCTTTTCGACGTCTGGATTGTCTACCGGGTACGGATCGACGCGCTGCGAGCCCGGCACGCCGGGAGGAAGGACGTGGGTGTAGGGCGTTGCTCCGTACAGCCCCGATTGGTCCGCGATCTCGCGGCGCCGCAGGATGTAGTTCACAGCCTGGCGCAGCTTGAGATTGTCCTTGAACAGCGGCCTCGACATGTTCATCGCGAGGTACAGCACGCACGCCTGTGGCTTCACCCAGAACCGCGACTTGTTCACGCCGAAGCGCTTCGCGACCTCGCCGGAGTTTGCAGCGGGAACGGGTCCTTGGTCGATCTCGTTCGCCAGCACTTGCAGGTACGCCGTCTGCGGGTTGAGCTGCCCGTCGAAGCGAACGCTGTCGAGGTTGTGAGGGCGCGACCGGCCGGGGCCGCGCTTGTAGAACGGGTTGCGCTTCAGCACGACTCCGCCGTTCGGCACTCTCGAGGAGACGTAGTAGGGACCGGCTGACGGAAGCGCGTTGCCCTTGACGCTCACAAGGGACTTGTCGAGCGGCAACGACGTCGGCGTCGCCTGGACGAAGGGCATCGCCAGCTGCGAGAGGAACGCCCCGCTCGGCTTCGTCAGATGGATGGTCAACCGGTCGCCCCGAGCCTGAACGCCTCGCACCGTCTTCGCCTTCCCGTCATACAGGGCCTGCGCCCCGACGATGTTCGTCGCCGCGGGATCGATGAAGAAGGGAGCTCCAGGAGAATTCAGGTTCTTGTTCAACACGCGGTCGAAAGCGAACTTGAAGTTGTCCGCCGTGACCGGCTTCCCGTCGCTGAACCTGAACCCCTTCCTGATCGTGAACGTATAGGTCTTCCCGTCACGGGAGATCTTGTAGCCGGAAGCGACCTCAGGAACGAGCCGCGTGCCCGCCGGCGCCTCCTGGTCGGGGTAGTTGAAGAGCTTGGCGGCGGTCGCGTACTCGAGCCACCACGAAGTCGTGCCGTAGGCGATTGCGGGATCGATCGCGTCGATGTCGCTGGTGTCGCCGACTCGGAGAACACCGCCGCGCTTCAGCGCTCCGCCGCCCTTCTCCGTCCCCGAGCCACCGCAGCTCGCACCCACCAAGAGCGTCGCGCCCGCTCCCAATAGCGCGATTGCAAGAAGGAGCCTGTTCACAAGGCCCCCTCAGTACTGAAGCCGCCGCGCGCTCTTGCGCGCCTTGCGGCGATGCGTCAGCCAGCGAGACGTCTGGCCGAGCGCAACCACGGCGAGAAAGACGAGCCCGGTTATCAGCATTCCCAGGATGACCTTCTTGCCCTCCTGAGCCGCCGTCTCGACCGCCACAGGGAACATCGCGAGAAGCCCGCCCATATAAGGACGACTTTAACCCAAGGCGCGCCTCGCCGGGGGCCCGTCGTCCGGCCACGCGAAAGAATGACCGGTGCCGGGATAAGATCGGCACCTGCCAGATCGAGCCGATGGAGCGGGCGCTGCGGCTGTCCGCGCGTTCCTGATCGCGGACATACGTGGCTACACGTCGTTCACGCGCGAGCGCGGCGACGAGGAGGCGGCGCGCCTAGCGGCACGCTTCGCCGAGGTGGCGCGGGATGTCGTCGCCGCAGGGGGCGGCCGCGTCGTCGAGCTGCGGGGAGACGAGGCGCTCTGCGTGTTCGACTCCCCACGGCAGGCGCTGCGGACGTCGGTGGCGATGCAGCAGCGCTTCGCAGAGGCGATCCGCGAGGACCCGTCGCTCCCCCTGCGCGCCGGGATCGGCCTCGACGCCGGAGAGGCCGTCTCGGTCGAAGGCGGCTACCGCGGCAGCGCGTTGAACCTCGCTGCGCGGCTCTCCTCGCTCGCGCGTCCGGGAGAGGTGCTCGCCGGTGACGGGATCGTTCTCATGGCGGGCCAGGTCGACGGCTTGTCGTATTCGGATCGCGGCCGCGTCCGCGTCAAGGGGTTCCGCGACCCAGTGCGTGTCCACCGTCTCGAGTTCGAGCTCGACCTCCCACGCGAAGAGCGACCCGCCGGCGCCAGGGGGTCCCCGCTGACGCGGTGGTCGATCGCCGCGGTCGTCGCCCTCGTTCTGGCGGCCGCGGCCGCGACCGCTCTGCTTCTGACGCGAGGCGGCGAAGAGGAGAGCGGCGTCGCAGCGGATTCGGCGGCCCTCCTCGACCCGGACAGCGGAAGGATCGTGAGTCAGTCCGCGGTCGGGACGACGCCGAGCGCCGTCGTCTCGAGCGGCTCGACAGCCTGGACGCTCGACGCCGACGCGCAAACGATCTCCCGCGTCTCATCGAGCGGCGGACGGGCGCTTACCAAGGCACCCGGCGTCACCGTCACGGCGCTCGCTCTCGGGGGCGACGCCTTGTGGGCGGCCTACATCGACCGCAGCGAGACCGGAGACCGCGTGGGCGTGGCCGCGCTCGACCCGTCGACCCTTACGCTGCGCGACCAGCAGCTCCTCCCCGGCACGGCGCCGTCCGCGCGCGACAACCCGACGATTCTGTACGCGCACGGCGCCATCTACGTCTCCGGACCGGACGACCAGCTCCGGAAGCTCGATCCCGACTCGCTCGAGATAAGCGGCAGCGTCAGGCTCGGCGCGCCCGTCATCGGGTTGGCTTACGGCCTCGACTCGATCTGGGCGACGGTCGGCGGAGAGCCCGTGCACCGAATCCGCCCCAAGACGCTTCGCGTCAGGGATCGGATTCCGCTATCGACGCCCGGGCCCGGACCGATCGCGGTGGGCGCCGGTTCGGTTTGGGTGGCCGACCCGCTGGCAGGGCGCGTCTGGCGAATCGAGCCGGGCCCGCAAGAGCAGACGCACACGATCTCAGCGGGCCTCGCCGCGTCCGGCATCGCGTTCGCCGACGGAGCAATCTGGGTCGCGAACCCGATCGAAGGCCGAATCGTCCGGATCGACGCGGCGACCGAGCAGGTCCGCAGCTTCGAGGTCGGGAACGCTCCGGTTGCGGTATCCGTCGCTCCCGCGGGCGTTTGGTCCGCGGTTGTGGCGGGGGGAGGACGCTCGATCGCGGCGTCGCCGGAGCTGGAGGGGTTGGAAACGCTTCCGCCCGGCACGTGCCAGACGCCCGTCTACGGCGGCAGCGGGCGTCCCGACTTCCTGATCGTCTCCGACCTCCCGATGCAGCGGCTAGATGCTCCGGTGACGCTCGCGATGGTGCAGGCGATCGAGTTTGTGCTGCGCCGGAACGACTTTCGCGCAGGGTCGTACCACGTCGCATATCAGGCATGTGACGACGCGACCGCTCCCGCGGCCTCGGCCACCGAGGAGAAATGCGCAGCGAACGCGAAGCGCTACGTCGCCACGGCGTCAGTGATCGCGATGATCGGCCCCTACAACTCCGGCTGCGCGATCCCGCAGATCGCGATCGCCAACCGCGCCGAGCCGCCGCTGCCGATCGTGTCTCCGACGGCGTCATACGTCGGCCTGACGAGAAAGGGGCCCGGTGTCGCACCCGACCATCCCGGCGGGCTCTATCCCACCGGCACGCGGAACTTCGTCCGCGTCTATCCACCCGACGACTTCCAGGGCGCTGCCGACGCGCTGCTCGCGAAGAGGCTGGGGGTCCGCCGCGCATACGTGTTCCTCGACGAGCCCAAGGAGTCGTACCACCTCGAGCTCGCCTATTCGTTCGCGCGGGCGGCGCGCGCGTCCGGAATCGGCGTCACCGGGCCCGAGTCACCGCAGGAACGCGAGGGCTTTGCGCGGCTCGCGAGCGAGCTCCGGCGTGCGGGTGTCGACGGCGTCTTCGTCGCCGGTCTACCCGAGAGCGCGCGAACGGTCGACTTCATCCGCGCCGTGCGGCGCGAACTCGGTCGCAACTTCGTAATCATCACGATCGAGGCGTTCCTGCCGACGTCGGAACGCGCACGAAAGGTCGGCTCGGACGCCGTCGGCATGTACGTGAGCGGATCGCTGGTGACGGATCCGGCGCATCAGCTGCCACCGGAGGGCCAACGGTTCACCAAGGCCCTGAGCGCGACGCAGCGCGGAAGGACTGTGAACGTCTACGCGCCGTACGCCGCCCTGGCGACGGAGGTGCTCCTCGATGCGATTGCCCGTTCCGACGGGACGCGCGGGTCGGTCCTGAGCGAGCTCTTCGGCATCCGGCTCGCGAACAGCATCTTCGGCCCGTTCTCGTTCGACCGGAACGGCGACCCGAGCACGAACCTGATCCCGATCTTCCGCGTCAAGAAGCAGCCGCCGGCAAACGCCCCTGCGCCGCCCGACCGCGTGTTCACGATAGTGCGCGCTCCGGCGCGGCTCGTTCGGTAGCGCCGTCAGCTTACGCGGCGCCGGTGGCCGCCGAGCGCGCGCTCGACCGCTTCGGATCCGGCGGTCGCACGCGCGAGGGTGAGGAGTGGCGCGGGGTCACGGTCGTGTCGCAAAGCTATCCGCGCCTCTTCCAGGTCGCCGACGCCGAGCCGCGCGGAGGTCGCTACCCACGGCACCCCGTCGTCGCCTCGACCTTCCGCGCGGATTTGGCTGCACAGCGAGATCAACGCGGCCAGATCCGCGACCGCGTCCACCGCCTCGAAACGCGCGATGCGGACGAGGCCGTGCGCGTAGAGGTAATCGCCTAGCAGGAGAGCCGTGTCAGCGTCCGCAGGCGCGAACAGCCGCGGCCGCCCGTAGTGGAGGAGGTAGCCCTCGTAGATCGTCTCGAGCCCTAGCGCGTAGCGCTCCTGACAGAGCGGCGAAAAAACCGGCTCGCGCTCCTGCTCGTCGTCAGGTCGCAGGGCCGCCGCCCAGAGAGGACTCTGACGGGCGGCTTCGACCGCCATGACCTCCCAGAGCTCAGCCGTCGGCGAAGTCAGCAACGGCCTCGACCGTCCGATCGACGTCCTCGTCGGAGTGGGCGGCGGAGACGAACAGCGCCTCGAACTGCGAAGGCGCGACGTAGATGCCGCGCTCGAGCAGATGGCGGAAGAGGCCGCCGTAGCGATCCGTGTCCGAGCCCTTCGCGTCTTCGTAGTTCGTCACCGGCCGCGCCTGCATGAAGAGCGTGAGCATCGCGCCGACGCGCTGAACGCGGCCGAACGGCGCGAGGCCTTGTTCCAAGCGCGCGCCGATCCGCTCGAGCTCGTCGTAGACCGAAGGGTCGCGGAGGCGCCTCAGAACGGCGAGACCGGCTGCCGTCGCGAGCGGGTTGCCCGACAGCGTCCCCGCCTGGTACACGTCGCCTGTCGGCGCGAGGCGCTCCATGATCTCGGCGCGTCCTCCGAATGCCGCGAGCGGGAGGCCGCCGCCCACGATCTTTCCGAGGATCGTCAGATCCGGCGTGACGCCGTAGCGCGCCTGGGCTCCTCCGCGCGCGACGCGGAAGCCGGTGATGACCTCGTCGAAGACGAGCAACGCGCCGGCCGCATCGCAGAGCGTGCGAAGCGCCTCGAGGAAGCCAGGCGCAGGCGGAACGACGCCCATGTTTCCGGCCACCGGCTCGACTATCACGCAGGCCAGGCCCTCGCCGTAGCGCTCGACTGCCGAGGCCGCGGCGACGACGTCGTTGAACGGAGCGACGATCGTGTCGGCGGTCACGGCGGTCGGGACACCCGCGCTCGCCGGGATTCCGAGAGTCGCGAGGCCGGAGCCCGCTTCGGCGAGGAGCGGGTCGACGTGTCCGTGGTAGCAGCCCGAGAAGCGCAGCACGCGGTCGCGGCGCGTTGCCCCGCGGGCGAGCCGAAGCGCGCTCATGACCGCCTCGGTTCCGGACGACACGAGGCGCACCTGCTCGATCGAAGGCACCGCGGCGGCGATCTCGGCGGCAAGCTCGACTTCCCGCTCGGTCGGCGCGCCGAAGCTCGTGCCTGCTCGAGCCGCCAGGGTGACGGCGGCGACGGTCTCGGCGTCGGCGTGGCCGAAGACCAGCGGCCCCCACGACATGACCCAATCGAGGTAACGACGGCCATCGACGTCCTCTAGATACGCGCCCGCACCCTGTCTGAAGAAGAGCGGCTCGTCCAGCCCCACGCCGCGCATCGCTCGAACAGGTGAGTTGACGCCGCCCGGAATCAGCGCGCGCGCACGACGGAACAGGTCGCTCTGCGTCGTCAGAGCCACGTCGCGAGCTCTTTCGTCCAGTACGAGACGATGAGGTCGGCGCCCGCGCGTTTGATCGCGGTCAGCGACTCGAGCGCCGCCTGTCGCTCGTCCAGCCAGCCACGCGCCGCGGCGGCCTTGACCATCGCGTACTCGCCGGAGACGTTGTACGCCGCGACGGGCAAGTCGAATTCGTCGCGGACGGCGCGGATGACGTCCAGATAGGGAAGCGCAGGCTTGACCATGACGACATCCGCTCCCTCGGCGACATCGAGGTCGACCTCGCGCAGCGCCTCACGAACGTTCGCGGCATCCATCTGGTAGCCGCGGCGGTCACCGAATGCCGGCGCCGACTCCGCTGCCTCGCGGAAGGGCCCGTAGAAGGCGGACGCGTACTTCGCGGAGTACGCGACGATCGGCGTCTGCTCGAACCCGGCGTCGTCGAGCGCTGACCGCACGGCGGCGACTCGACCGTCCATCATGTCGCTCGGGCAGACGGCGTCCGCGCCTGCTTCGGCGTGACTGACGGCCGTCCGGGCGATCAAGTCGAGGCTTTCGTCGTTGTCGACGTCGCCGTCGCGGATGACTCCGCAGTGACCGTGCGACGTGTACTCGCAGAGGCAGACATCGGTGAGGAGCACGAGCTCGGGGAGCTGCTCGCGGAGCGCGCGAAGGGCGCGCTGGACGACCCCGTCGTCGTCATACGCGCTGGACGCCTCCTCGTCCTTCTCTTCCGGGATCCCGAAGAGGAGGACGGCCTTGACGCCGAGTCGCGCGACGTCTTCCGCCTCGGTGACGAGCCGGTCGACCGAGAGCTGGGCGATCCCAGCCAGCCCCTCCAGCGGCTGCGCGATCCCTTCTCCCGGGCGCACGAACAGCGGCATGACGAAGTCGTCGAGGTGCAGCCGTGTCTCCCGGACGAGGTCGCGCAGCGCGCCTGTTCGCCGAAGCCGGCGCAGGCGAGTGATCGGGAACGTGCTCACTCGCCGAAGCCTAGCCCCGCCCCAACTTCAGGGCCTGGGTCCGGCTCAGGCGAGCAGACGGCGCGCCGCCAACCGTGCGAGCAGGCCGAAGCCGGCGCCGAGTCCGGCGAGCCAGAGCGCCTCGCGCCCAAGCCGCGCCCACGGGCTCGCGTCGAAGAGCGCCGCGTCGAACAACTTGACCGCGTGGGCGAAGGGAAACGCCTCGCTGATCCACGATGCGACGGGAACGACCTCCTGCGGAACGAGCCCGAGGAAGACGATCGGGAGGGCAACGAGCACAGCGACGAGCGAGGCCGTCCTCGCCTCGCGGGCCAGTCCCCCGAGCAGCGCGCCGAGCGCGCCGAGGCTCGCACCGGCGACCATGAGTCCGACCAGGAGGAGCGGAATCCGGTCCCACGGCTCGCCGCCCTCGATGCCGCCGATCTCGATGATCAGGCCGAACGCGACGGCGATCGCTGCGCCGAGCGCGAGCGCGACCAGGCCCGCGAGCACGACCTTGGCCGCGACCAGCTGACCGAATCCGACGAGGCCCCGCGCGAGCCGCCCGATCACGTTCTCATCGCGCTCCGCCGCGAGCGCGCCCGCGGCCAGGATCAGCGTCAGGAACGCAATCGTCAGCGCGAGCGTGTACGCCTGGACCTGCGCCGAAAGCGCCCACGTCCTCCCTCTCTGCGAGACCTGGACGAGCTCGATCGGGTTCGCCGTGGCCCGCATCGCGCTGTCCGTCTCGGCGAGCGCGAGCCGCGCGTCGCGGATGAAGTCGATGATGCGGTCGCGATTCGCGCTCGGCGGGAACCCTTGTAGGAGCTGGGCAGTCCGGTCAAGGCCGAGGATGTCGATGTCCCGACCGAGGAAGGAGATCGTCGCGCCGTGCTTGAGCGCGTGGACGTAGGCGAGGTTCGTCCGGATGAACGCGGTCTGCAGCTGCCGGTTCAGCGAGTAGACCAGGGCCTGGATCTGCTGCGTTACCCGCGTGGACACTCCGCCTCGGCCGGTCTGGACCTTGAGCCGCGGGCTGTGCAGCATCCCGCGGAGATCGGAGAGGAAGCCCGGCGGCACCGTCACGACCGCCACGACCTTCCCGTTGCGAAGCTGCCGCTCGGCGTCAGCGCGCGACAGCCGAACGAGCGTGACGTCCTTGCTGACGCGCTGGATCGTCTTCGCGACGTCGAAGCTCGCGCCGGCGAGCACCAGCGTCTGCGGTAGACCGGCTTGATCCACGAGCGCGACGCGCGGCTTCGCGTTCGCGTAACCGGCGACGAGCCCGACCAGGAGCGTGATCACGAGCGGGTACGCGAGGAGCGTCACGAGCAGCACCGGCGAACGGCGCAGCAGGCGCAGGTCCTTCCGGACGACAAGCAGGACCCGCTTCACGCGAGCAGCCGCGCCGACTCCGTCCGCTCGTACTCGTCGAGCGGTCCGTCGAACACGAGCGCGCCGTCGACGAGGACTGCGACGCGGTCCGCATGCCCATCCAGCTCCTCGTGGTTCTGCGTGGCGAAGACGACCGAGCCGCCCCGCTGCCTTTGCAGCCCGGCGCTCTCCCAGAGACGCCGCCTCTGCGGTCGGTCGAGCGATGCCGTCGGCTCGTCCAGGAGGAGCACGTCGGGCTTGCCCAGCATCGAGATCGCGAGGTTGAGGCGCTGCCGGTTGCCGACGGAGAGGCCGGCGCTCGGGCGGTTGCTGTCCGGAAGCTCGAACTCCGCGAGCAAGGAACCCGCCGCCGCTACGGGGTCGTTCTCTTCCTCGAGCTCCGCGAAGAGCTCCAGGTTCTCGCGCGGAGACAGCCGGCCGTAGTGCGCAGGGCGCTGGGGCGTCCAGCCGACGCGCACGCCGGGCCGGCACTCGACGAGTCCCCAGGTGGGCTCGAGCCCGCCCGCGAGCAGAGCGAGCAAAGTCGATTTGCCGGCACCGTTCGGTCCGAGGAGGGCAACCACCTCGCCTTCCCATACCTCGATCGTCGTCGGCTCGAGCGCGGTCTGGTCGCCGAAACGGCGGCCCGCTCCACGCGCTGCGAGCAGCGGAATCGCAGCGTCGGTCACCTCGGCCGAAGGTCGTTCCGTCCGCGTCTAGGCCTAGAGTTGCGACCGATCCGGTGCGTTCCAGGGACCTCGATCCTCGCCGCCCGATCGGCCATCCGAGCCATCGTAACGAGGCCGTCGTCCAGCTTCGCGAACCGACCTGGGACTGGTCGATCGAGCAGGACGGGGCGCTGGCGCTCGACCGTCACGATCTCTGGCCGGAACTCCCGAAACGATCGAGGATCGAGCTGTCACAAAGTCCACCCGCTCCCGAGCGGTTGAAAGCGGAGCCCAGGACCGCTACGGTCCGCCCGATGCGCTCGCCGCGACCCTCGAGGCAGGCGCGTCTCGAGCGACAGCGCCGCGCACGCGCCCGCAGGCGGGCTAGGCAGCTCGCCGGGGCGGTCACTCTCGCCGTGGTCCTGCTCGTGACGCTTCTGCTGACCGCCTTCGGATCGGGACATACCGCACCGGTGAAAGCGGCGGTTCCCGCACCAGCCAAGCGACTCCTGCCTGCCGGCCCGCCGAGCCCGCAGGTGATCGCGCTGCAGGGATCGCTGCGCATACAGCTCCCGGTCCCACAGGAGCGTTTGAGCGCGATCGGCGTCTACGGCAGCGGCGACGGGGCGCTCTCACTCAGTCCGCTCGGGACGAAGGGGAACCAGGGCTTCCTCGCGCGTAGCTTCCACAGCATCTTCGGCGGCGGAACCCACGGTACGCTCCGCTACTACGACCTCCAGGGACAAGGCCCGGGCCACACTGCGCTCGACGTCGGCGCTCCTGCGGGAACAGACGTCTATGCGCCAGTTGACGGAACGGTCGTCGGCTTGACGCCGTTCGTCGTGGACGGGAAGACGGTCGGCGCGCAGATCGACATCCAGCCGCTGAACAACCCTTCGGTCGTCGTCTCGGTGACACGCCTGCGTCCCGACCCCGCGCTTTCAGTCGGCGCGTCGCTCGGCGCAGCGACGTCGAAGATCGGCACGGTCGCGAACCTGGCGAACGTCGAGGAGCCGGCGCTAGCGCGCTTCACGCAGGACGCGGGCAACCACGTCACGCTCATGGTGCACGCCGCGGCGACGCTTTCGATCCCCTGAGGCTCCTCTTCGTCGCCGATGTCTTCGGCGTGCCGGGCCGGCAGGCGGTCGAGGAGCGGCTGCCGGGGCTACGGGAGAGCCTCGAGATCGACTTCTGCGTCCTGAACGGCGAGAACGCGGCCGACGGCGCCGGCCTCACGCCCAAGCTGGCCGACCGGTTCCTCGCCGCCGGTGCCGACGTGGTCACGCTCGGGAACCACGTGTGGCGCCGCGCGGAGCTGGGGCCGTACCTGTCCTCGTCCGAGCGGGTGATCCGTCCGGCGAACCTGTCGCTGCACTCACCGGGCCGCGGCCTCGCCGTCGCACCGGCGCGCGACGGCAC
>Ga0126308_10000914_pt1 | contig 10971 bp, 10 predicted proteins | sample Plot55_FD_92533 | JGI IMG/M metagenome (GOLD analysis project Ga0126308, IMG submission 92533) | Serpentine soil microbial communities from UC McLaughlin Reserve, CA, USA - Plot55 | ecosystem: Environmental > Terrestrial > Soil > Grasslands | place: USA: UC McLaughlin Reserve, Lake County...
GGAGGTGCCGGTCTTCGACCGCGAGCGGATGGGCGAGGGCTCCGAGGTAGAGGGCCCGGCGATAGTGGAGTTCAAGGAGTCAACCTGCGTCGTGAGGCCGGGTTGGCGCGGCGCCGTGGACGGTGTCGGAACGCTGGTATTGGACAAGGAATGAGCGAGACGCGGCTGGACCCAGTAACACTCTCGGTGCTCGCGAGCGCGCTCGCGGGCATAGCCGAGGAGATGGGGGCGATCCTGATCCGGGGATCCTACTCATCCAACATCAAAGAGAGGCGCGACTGCTCGACGGCCCTCTTCGACGAGAGAGGGAACATGGTCGCCCAGGCAGAGCACATCCCCGTTCACCTCGGGGCGATGCCGGAGGCCGTCGCCGCCATCAGGAGCCGCGACCCGGTGCCGGGAGACGTCTTCGCCATAAACGACCCCTACTCCGGCGGCACCCACCTACCCGACATAACCCTCGTCTCGCCCGTTGCCTCAGGCGAAGGCGGGGAGATACTGGGCTACGCCGTCACACGGGCGCACCACTCCGATGTCGGCGGGATGCGGCCCGGCTCGATGCCCTCCGACTCGCGCGAGATCTTTCAGGAGGGCGTGATTATCCCCCCTGTCCGTCTGGTACGAGGCGGCGAGTACGTCGACGACGTGCTCGACCTCCTGCTCGCCAACGTGCGCACCCCCGACCTGAGGCGCGGCGACCTCCGCGCCCAGATCGCCGCGAACAACATCGCGGAAGAGCGGGTCGGCGAGCTGATCGAGCGTCGGAGTAAGGAGGTAGTGCTGGCGGCCTTCGAGGAGGTAGTCTCCTACGCCGAGAGGCGCACCCGCGAGGCCATCCGCGAGCTCCCGGACGGCGAGCACGAGGCCGAAGACTTCATGGAGGGCGATGGCATAATCGACGAGGACATCCCCATAAAGGCGAGGGTCAAGATCCGGGACGACTCCATAACCATAGACTTCGAGGGCACCGCGGACCAGGTGCGTGGCAACATCAACTGCCCGCTCCCGGTGACGCGCTCGGCGTGCTACTTCGCCCTGCGTGTCCTCTTGCCCAAAGACATCCTCGCCAACGCCGGCACCTACGCACCTTTGAGAATAAGGGCCCCAGAAGGGAGCCTGGTAAACGCCAGGTACCCGGCGGCGGTCGTGGCCGGGAACGTCGAGACCAGCAACCGCATCGCCGACACCGTCCTCGCCGCCTTCTCCGGCTTCGCCCCAGAAGTGATCCCCGCTCAGGGTCAGGGCACCATGAATAACACGATCATCGGTGGGTCCGGGAACGGAGGCTGGACCTACTACGAGACCATCGGCGGCGGCCAGGGCGCCTCTTCAACGGGCGCCGGCCCCTCCGGCGTCCACGTCGGCATGTCCAACACCCTCAACACCCCCGTGGAGGCCTTCGAGCTCGAGTATTCGATGCGCGTCGAACGCTACGAGCTCCTCTACGGCTCCGGCGGCGGGGGCGAGCATCGTGGCGGCGACGGCATCGAGCGCTCCGTGCGCGTCCTCGAGTCCGCCTCTCTCTCCCTCCTCACTGATCGCCGACGCCACCCCCCGCGCGGTGCCAGGGGCGGCGAGCCCGGCAAGGTGGGCGAGAACCTCCTCAACGGCGAAGAGCTGCCGCCGAAGGTGGGGCGTGATCTCGAAGCGGGAGACGTCGTCACGATCCGCACGCCAGGCGGAGGAGGGTACGGGTGCGCGGAAGGTTGAGCACCGGGCGTGGCTCGTCCCCCAGAAATATGGTGCCTGCTCCGAATACGATAGACTAATCGGGCTAAGTTAACTTGGTCAACAATAGAGAGGTTGAGGATGGTCGTAAACATTCACGAGGCCAAGACGCACTTCTCACCTCTCGTGGAGCGGGTCATGCGAGGCGAGGAGGTGGTGATCGGCAAAGCGGGAAGCCGGTCGCCAGACTTGTCCCCTACCGCGAGAATGATACGCGTAGGGTTCCTGGTGGATGGGAGGGGCGAGTCCGGAGCGCCGAGGACTTCGACGAGCTGCCTGCCGAAGTGGCCGCTGTCTTTCGCGGCGAGCGTCCGTGAGGCTCTTGCTCGACACGCACGTACTTCTGTGGTGGTTGGCAGACGATCCCTCCCTCGGCGAGGAAGCCAGGGTCGTTATCTCCGATCCGGGCTCTTCAGTCTTTGTTAGCGTCGCTACCGTTTGGGAGGTCTCCATCAAGCAGGCGCTCGGCAAGTTGGAGGCGCCCTCCGACCTCCTGCACCGGATCGAGCTCAACCGTTTCGAGCCGTTGTCGATGACGATCTCCCACGCTTACACGGCCGGCGCCCTGCCCCGCCACCACGACGACTCCTTCGACCGGATGCTGGTTGCGCAGGCGATGAAAGAGAACCTGGTCCTCCAAACTGGAGACCCGCGGATGAGCCGCTACGGCGTCGAAACCCTGGCTGCTTGAGGCGTTCGTTGCATCCAGGGGGAGAGCCGTGCTTAGGCCGGGATCTGCCGGCTGCAGGTACGAGAAGGAGCTTGAGATGAAGGGTATTGTCGAGGGGATCTTCGTCACAGGCCAGGGCAGCGCGGCGATGGCACGCGTCGAGGAGGTGCGGACCATCGAGGGCTGCGGCATCGAGGGCGACCGCTACTGCGAGGGGACGGGGTTCTGGACGCGTTATGGGGACGTGTGCCAGGTCACCCTGATCGAGGGCGAAGACCTCGACTACATAGAGGGCGAGCTCGGCCTCCGCATCAAGAACGGTGAACACCGGCGCAACATCATCACACGTGGGATAAAGCTCACGGATCTGCGCCGCAAGAGGTTCCGTGTTGGGGAGACGCTCCTCGAGTACGACAGGTCGCGCCCGCCGTGCAAGCACGTCCAGGACCTGAGCGAGCCGGGGATGACGCGGGCTCTAAGGGGGCGCGGTGGCATCTGCGCGCGGGTGATCAGAGCCGGTCGGATCCGGGCCCAAGACGCCATCGAGGTCGAGTAAGGCCCCTCTTCCAAGCGGCGACGAGCACCGCCAGAACACCCGCGCAGAGCAGCGTCCCGACGGCCGGCAGGGGCGGAGGTGTGTTCGTCTCCAGGGGGGCTTGCTCAGGGACCGGCGGGGTCGGCAACGCCTCGTCCTTCGCGGCAAGCGCGAGCACCACGATGGCCCCCGTCCAGCCCAGAGGAGCGGCGGCTTTGGGTTCGCCGTCGCCGCTCACCTTCTCGGGGAACGCCCCCAGGCTCGTCCGGTGGGCCGCGAGCCACCCCAGCCAGCGGTCGGCGGCCTCTTTGTCCCCGGCGGCGGCAGCGGAGAGGGCGAAGAGGGCCGTCTCGGGCGTCCAGGCGACGGTGGGGTCTTGGATCCACCTCTCACCGGGCAAGACGCCCCCGTTCGGCGCGCGCAGCCGCTGCGCCGCTTCGGCTACCGCCCCTTCGACGCGCGGATCAGGCGGGGCGAACGGTGGGGCAAGGAAGTTCACTGCCGCGTCGGCGCCGCTACTGGCTCCCGTGGTACGCGGGTAGCCTATCGGGGCGAACTCGAGGGCTATCCCTGCGTCGAGGCGCCCTGCGGCCGCGGCGTAGCGCCGGGCATCCGACTCGTGGCCGAGCCTGCGCGCCAGGTCCGCGGCGGCGCGCAGACCCGTCCTCAAGGGGGCTGCGGTCCCGAGGTTCGGCCTCCAGGTCTCGACCTCCCAGTAGTCGGCGCCGCCTGGCGGCAGCCCGTCCGCCCCGAGCGAGGCCACCGCGGTCTCGGCGGCGGCGCGCGCGGCGGGCCACAGTGCCTCGGCGCGCTCGCGGGCGTTATCACGACGCCCGGCGGTGACGTACCAGTACCAGGCCGCCCAGGGGAACCAACCTGCGGCGTCGAGTTGCCTGGGACGCCCGTCGAGCACCGGGATCCCGGCGGCGTCGTAGCGGGCCTCCCAGGCGCCGTCGGCCTCTTGTGCGCCGGCGAGGAAGGAGAGGACTTCGTAAGAGAGCTCGTGGTGGCCGGTCGCGGCGAAGGCGACGGCCACGAAACTCGCGTCTCGCGGCCAGACGCTGCGCCAGCGGGGGTGCATGCCCGCGAGGGCGGCACCGTTCGGGCGCGTCAGCAGGCGTAGGTCGAGGAGCGCGCGCTCGGAGATACGGCGCTCCACGGCGTCGTCGCCGGGCACGGTTCCCGCCTCGAGCCAGGCCCGACTCGAGGCGGCCGCGGCCACCGCGCCGGAGTTGTCTGGGGCTACCGTCACCGCCTCCGAGGCGCCGAGCGGCACGAAGCGTAGCCTGCCGTCGGGCAGGCGCAGCACGTTGCTCGAGGGGAGGTAGGAGGCCCCGTGGGCCCCCTCGGGGGTGATGGGGAGCGCGGGTCCTGGGGAGTGGTTGCCGAGAAGGCCGGAGGCTACCAGTGGCACGGGCGCGGGGTAGGTCCTCGCCTCCGGCGGGGCGGGGCCGCTCGCCCAGACGCACAGAGCGAGTCCCAGGACCAAGATAGCCCCCGCCGCGTAACGCGCGTAGCGACCCGCGTTGTGCTCTTTGCTCCCTCCCACCACGCGACCAATGTTAAAGCATCCGGCTCTTCGGGGACGGCCGCCGATGCGCCTAGGGTATCTCGGCGCTCGGGTAGTACCAGGAGTCCAGCCAGATACGCTGCTGCAAGGACTCGGCGCTGATCGGCAACCCGGCCGCCAGGGGGATAAAGAATATGGTGCTCGCCAGCGCCAGGGCGGTGAAGGCCACAACGACCCATGGTCCCCACGGCCGGCGGTCCCAGATCCGCACGAGCCAGTAGACCAGCGCCATGAGCGCGAAGGTGTAGGAGGGCAGATAGTTGTAGATGTAGGGGATGCGGGTCCCCGGTATCCACGGCAGGAGCAAGAACACGTACCCGAGGAGTATCGGGACGAGCGGGTCGTCCGCCATCGGCTTTCGAGCCAAAAGGCGGCGTGCCGCCTCGACGAGCCCGGCCACCACGGCTATCGTGCTGCCGTACCAGACGACGGGGTTGCCGATGGCGGCGATCACCTGCAGGTCTCCCGTCGCGGTCGCGAATAGGGAGGAGAGTCGTATAGTACGCAGCATCAGCGGCCAGCTCCACCAGGGCGACCCCCAGGGGTTCGGGATCGCCGCGGTCACCTTCTCGAAAGCCTGGATGTGCCAACTCCACGTCCACTGCCAAGCCTCCCAGGGGTTCGTCGTCACGGAGATTAGCGCCCCGAGGTAGACGATGAAGATGTATAAGATCCCTGAGACCCACAGGCTGGCCACAAAGGGCCTTAGAAGCCCTTTGCGCCACAGGATGTAACCCACAGGCACCACCACCATGAAGACCGCCCACTTGACGCTGATGGCAAGGCCGAGCAGCACGGCCACCCAGAGGACCTGCCCCCAACGCTCGACGAGTAGGGCCGCCAGTAGGGTTGCCAAGGTGAAGAACACCAGGATGCCGTCCATGATCCCGATGCGGGAGTAGGCTATCAGGAAGGTCTCGCCCGCGATAAAGGCGGCGAGCAGCAGGGCTGCCACCCTCTCCCGCATCAAATACCAGCCCAGGGCCGCCCCCAGGGGGATCATGGCGCACCCGAAAAGGAGCGGCATCACCCGCCACCCGATGGGTGTGTCCCCGAAAAGGGCGATGCCGACCGCGATGATGAACTTGCCAAGAGGAGGGTGGAGGTCGAACTGATAGACCCCCTCCAAGAACTTGCGCGCCATCACGGGGAAGTAGATCTCGTCCCAGATCCGCTGCCCCGGGAAGCCGAGCTTCCAGACGCGGGCCCACAACCCTACCAGGACCGTGACGAGGCTCAACACCAGGATCGAACGGTAGGCCCACGGGCTGTCGCGACTCAGGAGGGATTTCATGGGGAGCACGTTACTAGGTGTCGCGAAGGTTTGTAAAGGGTCGCCGCCAACTTACGTCTCCGCATCACCGCTCATCCGTAGGAAGGCCCTTCCCCGGACACCGGCCTACGGTCGCGCAGGATCATGCGTCGGCCAACGAGGATGGTCACTAGCGCGCCGAAGGCGAACGCGCCGCAGACGAGCCAGGCCACCTCGTAGGAGGTGGTCTCGGCCACGAGGCCGAAGACGAGCGGGCCGACGGCAGCCCCTCCCGAGGCGCCAGTCTGGGTGATGCCGGTCGCCGCTGCGGGCGCGCCTGGGCTGGCCTTTACGACGGCGAAGTTGAAGAGGCCCGGCCACCCCCACCCGGCTGCGAAAGCGAGCAAGGCGCCGGGCAGCAGCAGGGCGACCTCCCCGGTGGCGAGCATGGTGAACCCCGCGACCCCGGCCGCAAGCATCGCCGCCACCAGGAGGAGCCTCCCCCCCCTCATCTCGTCGGCGAGGCGGCCAAACGCGACGCGCACCAGTATGCTTGCAGCGCTCCCCGAGGCCAGCAAGAGGCCCGCGCTCTCGATTCGCAGGCCCACCGCGACCGACGACTCCACGAGAAACGCACCCAAAGGCGTGGCCGCCGTCGAGCCGAGCCCGATGCCCAGGGCCAGCAGGAAGAGGGGTGCAGCGCGAGCGTCCTTCTCTCTGGTCTCCCGGGGTCGGCGGACGACACCTTTCGGTGTGCCAGTCGGCACCAGGAACGCGACGGCGAGGGCAAGGGCGGCACCCCCGGCGAACGCCCAGCGCCAGCCGAAGGTCAGGGCGACGGTCGGCACGGCGAGGCCAGCGAGCAGGGTGGACGCCGGTATGGCGGCCTGCTTGATCCCGAACGACAGCCCCTGACGCCCGGCTGGGACCTCCTGCGCCAGCGAGAGGTGCGTGGCGGGGTGGGAGACCGCGTTCGCCAGGCCCCCCAAGACGAGGCAGCCGACCAGGTCGGTCCAGGACCGGGTGAGGAGGGCAACGCCAAACAGCGAGGTCGCGCTCCCGAAGGCGGCGAGGCGCATCCCGCGGTGCGGCCCGATCCGCTCCACCACGCGCCCCATGACCGCGGAGGCCACCGAAGAGCAGGCGAAGAAGGCTGCGACCGCGAGCCCTAACGCCGCCGCGCCGAAGTCCAGCTCGCCACGCACCTGCACCGCGAGCCCGCCGGTAAGGAAGGCCGGGAGCACCGTGGCGGTGGCGGTCGCCACCGCGAGCAGGACGGGCCGGCGGTTCAAGACTTCGCGTTCTGTGGAGGCGTGGTTTTCTGCCGCGGCGTGAGGCACGCGGCAGATCATAGCATGCACCCTCGCGTGCTCCACACCACTCTATATACCTAGGAATGCCGAGCCCGCGGCGACCGGTCTAGCCTCACTTCGTCCCGTCCGCAAGGTCAGCCAGGCGGTGTATCGCTTCCCTCGTCGCAGGGTAGAGCGAGCGGTAGACTTCGTAGTGCTCCTCGTAGACTTTGGTCCGCTCCGGATCCGGCTCTGTGACCTCCTCGCGCAGCCGCACGGTTGCGCAGGCCTCTCCTATATCGTGGTACACCCCCGCCGCCACCCCGGCGAGTAGCGCGGCACCGTGGGCCGGGCCCTCGTCGGCGGTCGTGCGGTGGACAGGAATACTGTAGATGTCGGCTTGGAGCTGGCGCCACAGAGAGCTGCGCGCCCCGCCACCAGTGGCGCGGACCTGCTCTACGGGCACGTCCAGCCCGCGCATGATCTCTAAGGAGTCCCTCAGGGAGAAGACCACGCCCTCCATGACGGCGCGGGTCATGTGCCCAATGCCGTGCCGGGCGGTGAGCCCGAAGAAGGCGCCGCGGGCCCGCGCATCGAGGTGGGGCGTCCGTTCCCCGCTCAGGTAAGGTAAGAAGACGAGCCCCTCCGCGCCGGGCTCTATCTCCGAGGCCGCCTCCACGAGCTCGTCGTAGCCAGCGCCCGTCGCGTCGCGCCACCACCGCAGGGAGCCCCCTGCGGAGAGGGTGACGCCCATAAGATGGTACCCCTCGGGGACGGCGTGGCAGAAGGCGTGGACGCGGCCCGAGGGATCCGGGGTGAAGCCCTCGGAGGGGGCGAAGAGAACACCGCTCGTCCCGACCGAAGAGCTCAGGAATCCGGCCTCAACCACGCCCACGCCCACCGCCGCAGCGGCGTTGTCCCCCCCTCCCGCGGCCACGGGCACGCCGGGCGGCAGTCCGAGCTCCGCAGCGACGCCACCGTCTAGCTCCCCGGTCTCTTCGGGTCCCTCGTATACTTCAGGCATCCACTCGCGCGGAATCTCCAGAGCCTCCAGGATCTCCCCCGACCAATCCCGTCCCCTTACGTCCAAGAGCAGGGTGCCTGCCGCGTCGGAGGCGTCCGTGGCGTGCTCGCCCGTGAGGCGGAGCCGGACATAGTCCTTTGGGAGCAGGATGCTGGAGATCCTCGAGTAATTATCCGGCTCCTCGTCGCGAAGCCACAGGATCTTGGGGGCCTGGAATCCGGTGAGAGCGGGGTTGCCGGCTAGCCCTATCAGGCACTCCTCCCCCACCGCCTCGGAAATCTTGCGGCACTGAGCCTCGGTGCGCTGGTCGTTCCATAGGAGGGCCGGCCGGATCACCGCGCCCGACACGTCCAGGAACACAGAGCCGTGCATCTGGCCCGTGAGGCCCAAGCACACGACCTCATCCCCGGCTTCGCCTACCTCGGCGGCCACCCTCCTAAGCGCCTCTTTCGTGCCCTCCCACCAGTCCTCCGGGTCCTGCTCGGTCCAGCCGGGCCGCGGGCTCATGAGAGGGTACTCTGAGGAGGCCTCGGCGACCAAGTTTCCGGACTCGTCTACCGCGACAGCCCGGGCGCCGCCGGTGCCGACGTCCATGCCAAGGAGCACGCTCACGGCTACCTCCCCTCGATCCGCGGGCTTCGCCCGGCGCGCGACACCCGGGCCGCTCCCCGTCTACGCACAACCTCGGCCTCGTAGTCCTCGTCGAGGCCAAGGGCCCTGTAGACTGCCCTCTGGCCTGCGAGGGCGTCGGCCCGGCTCTTTGCCTCGCGCAGAGAGCCGCGATCGATCTTGTTTGCCAGGTCCCAGATGAACTCCCACTGCAGGATGGCGCGCCGGACGGCCGCGATCTGGTCCTCGGTGTAGGGGTAGAGGTCGAAGCCTATTAGCTCCTCTTTCTCCCCGTAGCCGACGTCCTGGAGCGTCTGGGCCAGCTCGAGGGTCTGCATAAAGAAGTTGGTGCCCACGACGTTGTCGTCGTCAAAAGCGCCCCAGCCGTCGTTGCCGTGCTGGTGGCCGAGCTTGCTCTCCGCGGCCAGAAGCTCGGCGTACTCGGCGAGGTTCTCGCCGTTCATGATCAGGTGCTGCCAGTCCATGTTGACGAGGAGGTTGGAGGTGTCCACACCTAGAGCCTTCACCTTCTGGATGGTGAACAGCGTCATCCCGAGGTTCCGCATAAGGATCTTCATAGCGGGCTCTGAGTTCTTGTGCTCCAGGAAGACCTTGACGCACCGCTCGTTGGCGTGGTCAGTCAGCTCGGCGACGCCCTCCGTGAAGGCCCGCCAGATCTCCGCGTAGGGCCGCTGGAAAGTGTAGTTGTATCCCTCCGCCCCCGGCCAGATGATGAAGTTTGCCCCGATCTCGGAGGCGAGGTCTATGCCGCGCTTCAAAGTGTCTATGCTCCGCCGCCTCAAGCCATCGTCCGGGTTGACCAGGGCACCTTTTCCATAGGTAGGGTCGGGGTGCAACCCGGCTGGGATGACGGGCAGGTTCATCTCGTGTTCCTTCAGCACCGAGAGGAGCTCCTCAACGTTCTCCTCGTTTACCTCGCCGGGGTAGTGGTACTCGAGGCCGTCCAGGAGATCCGAGAGTCCCTCGCAGATGCGCTTCGTCTTCTCGACCATATCTTCGTTCGCCACCTCGGGGCGGTAGCCAGGCGGCACGAAGCGGGTGACCGCCGGCCCGAACGCCCAGACGCCCACGCTGTTCCTCGGTACGCTCATGTCGCGTCTTCTCCTTCCCTGCGTCTTGAGAACTGTCACCGGAGGGCCATGCTACAGAGCCCGCACTATGCCGCCATCAACCAGGATGGTCTGTCCTGTCACGTAACTATTGAGCGGGGTCCAGATGTACTAAAAGCACCAGTGATCTCCAGGCCGTTCGGTGCGGGCGCGACCTCCAATCGGAGCATCCCGTAGAGCCTCCTCCTCTCCTCGCCCGACAAGGCGTCCAGGGCATCGGGCAACATCCCCGCGTAGGATTCTATAACGTCGTCGCGGTCGCGCTCCAGCTCTTCGACACGCTCGCGACCGACCACTCGGGCTTCGCTTCCTGAATCTTCTCCCTGAGGGTCCTGTCGATGCTGTCGCTGACCATGTTGGCGAAGCCCATAAGGGTCAGTAGGGTCTCCAGCGGCGAGTAGTACCCGTCCAGCGCCGCCATAAGGTCGTCCGGCAACAGCGCAGCGGCCCTCTCCTGCACGTTGCTCCACGTCCGCGCCTTCAGCTTCGGGAAGTCGGGGAGGCCTATCAGGTCCTCCATCGCTCGGTCTGGGCCTACGCGATCGAACACGGTGTTGATCACCTCCGAGTTGTGCTCGATCTCTGCCAGGAGAAGGGTCAACACCCCCCGTCGCTGCCTCCTGTACCAGGCGGGCGGCTCGCGGAGGAAGGCGAACAACCACCATCAGATGCCCCGAATAGCAAACGCGGCAAATACAAGACCCACGCAAACAAGGAGTTCGGGAGCCACAACTGTACTGCCAAGTATAGCTTTCGAAAGTAAGCAGGGTGGCCCCGCTACGTATAGCTAACCCGCTCCTCCTATTAAAGGTTCGCTAACTCCAACCGCTCGGTGCCGCCCTCGGTCAGCAGGGCGCGAAATAGTAGCTCGCCCGACGTTGTACTTTGTAACCAGACCACCCTCAAGGATCCAGGGCAAGCAACCGTGCGGGCGCAGTCTTTGATCTTTAGCTTGGTGTCGTCGACGGGCTACACCGCGGAAGGATGAGAGAGTGTAGGATGGCCGCGAGTGGCGTTTAGGCAAGGAGGCAGACGACCGTGGAGCTAAACCTCGACAACAAGTCCTTCGTGGTAGGCGGCGCGAGCAGCGGGCTCGGCAGGGCCGTAGCGGAGCAGCTGGTGGCCGAGGGCGCGAGGGTGCTCCTAGTCGCCCGAAACGCC